>Ga0307440_1001674_pt1 | contig 10676 bp, 7 predicted proteins | sample SalMarWE160410MG_FD_202150 | JGI IMG/M metagenome (GOLD analysis project Ga0307440, IMG submission 202150) | Salt marsh sediment microbial communities from the Plum Island Ecosystem LTER, Massachusetts, United States - WE1604-10 | ecosystem: Environmental > Aquatic > Marine > Intertidal zone >... | reverse complement strand
TTCATTCGCCCACTTTTTTATTTTTATAATTGGAGGCTCATCTTTTTTATTTCTAGAAATATATTTTGTATAAAAAGATACTATTGAGGTCAATAATACAAAAGTTGAATTGAGGAAATTATGATCTTTAATTGTAGGTTGAAATGTTTCAATTTTATCCGAAGCATATAACAAACTCTTTTGATATTTAAATATATTATATAATGATGTCATTAAATATAATCCGGCACTCAAAATGATTATGAATCCTATTATTTCATAATTGCTTTTTGTTACGATAAACCTAAAAGAAAAGCTTAATAATATTGCAGAATAAATAAAAATAGTGCTAAACCTTATGCGAGTATAAGCAGCAATTTTTTCTGTAAGACCTTTATCTTTTTGGCGCTGCTTAACTAATATGATATATAGTTCAGCAGGAAAAATTAAAATTGCATATATAGCCAATTGAATTCTATTTATAAGAAGGAAGAATAGAATAAACAAGATCGACAATAAAAGCCTATCAGTGTTTCCAAACGAAATTATTTTTGTAATGGTATAAATTGCAAATATCCACCAGGAAGCAGAGACTATTCTTCTGGCAACATTATTGCATTTATGATTTATAAGCTTTTTAGCTAATTTGTCATGAACTGGTCGAAATATCTTATCGGTAGGCTTGAAAACTAAAATTGATAAAAATAATAGTATTAAATAGACTATTATGTAATATATATAGAATGACATAATTCCTATACGAATACTTTAACTATTTTAAATGATTTATCCTCTCTTCGCCACCCTTCTCTTTTTAACTCCCCCTGCGTCGGGTAAATCAGAAATGTTCTCAATCCCCTCGATTTCGGGAATGTAAAAACTGACATTTCCCCCGTTCTTAACTTTCTTTTTAATCAATACGCTGTGTTCGATATTTACGTTATCGCCAATCCGCGAGCCAAGCAGGTAGCTCTTTCCTTTTATCAGCACGTTCTTTCCTATAGTAAGCGGGTATTCATCGCTTCCAGTCATATTAACGCTGGATTCAATCCTGCAGTGGTCGCCTATTTTTATATTTCCTTTTACCTGGTCTCCCCAGAAAATTTCAACGTCGTTTCCTATTTTAATTGTCTGCCCGGGAAAAGTAGATAGCTGTACGTTCTCCCACACAGTAACTTTCTTTCCGAAATGAACACTGCCAATTACACTAACATTGCGTTTAAGCACAATATCGTAATTCAATTTTACTCCCGCGGAAATATAAACTCCCCTGCCGATTGAAATATCAAGAGGAATATTTTTCTTATCCAGTTTCAAAATGCTGTCCACAACTTCATCCGCAATAAAAAAATCATCCGGGTCTTCTATTTCAATTATGTCTTTCAGCTTTTCATAAACTATCTTCCGGGCAATCGCTTCCATTTCCTTCAATACAGACTTATTATTAAAACCCATTACAACGTGCTGTTTTTTCGGACTTGCAGCCTGAACAGAATAACCATGGTTATTAAACAGTTCGATAAGGTCGGTTATATAAATTTCCTTCTGCACGTTATCGCTGGAAAGCAATTTAATAAGCTCTTTCAGTCTGAGATATTTAAACGCGTAAACGCCAGAGTTATATTCATTGTTCTCAATCAGTTCTTCTTTTGTGTATGAATAAGTGCGGTCGGCGTATTTTATCCTGTAAGGGCTGTCATTTGGCAGCGCATGAATATCTTTATTCTCCATAATGCGGATAACTTTTCCTCTGTCGAGAGAAGGAATCCCGAATTCATCTTTATCTTTCACGCGGATTATTCTTCCATAGGAATTCTCCATCGGGTCGCCTTCGTAAATTCCTGTAAGCACCATCATATCAGAGTTTGAATTAATAAAATTCTCCCTGAAAGAATTTATCGTTGCCTCGTCAAGCAGTCCCATATCGCCGGGTAGCACGTACACAGTTCCGTCAAATGATTTATTTCGTATCTTCTTTAAAGCAACCTGTACCGCGTGCCCTGTTCCATCCTGCCTTTCCTGGAAAGCAAAGCTTGTATTACTTCTTTCCCCTACCGCTTCCATTACATCTTCGGCTTTTATTCCAACAACTATAATTGTGTTTATTTTTTTAATCCCGTTCGTGCATGCATTGAATACTCTCAGAACTGTCGGCACGCCCCAAATCTTGTGAAGCATTTTTGACTTCTGGGATTTAATTCTTTTTCCGTGACCGGCGGCAAGTAATATTGCCACTTCTTTTGTGGTTGCTGAAAGTTTTGATGAAAAATGATTAGCAAGTTTATGAATCTTCTTATTCTGAAGGCTGCTCATCCGCGGTAACTCCCTTTTTGTAAAGTGTCATAATTTGTGCAAAAAATTACAGAAAGGTGTAACTATATACAAGCAAAGGATTTATTATATCAATTAAAAAGTGTATTTTTACACGGTTATTTGATTAAAAATAAGGATATAACGATGAAAAGAATATTTTTGGTTATTGCAGCTGCTTTGATGTTTTTAGCCCCCTCCCTTTTTGCACAGGATAAAGGCCTCGGTGTCGGAATAATAATCGGGCAACCCACCGGTTTTAGTGTAAAATCATGGTTGAATCCTCAAAACGCGCTGGACTTCGGGCTCGGGTTTTCTTTCGCAAAAAATGATAACACTGCTCACATTCACGCAGATTATTTATGGCATTCATTTGACGCAATACAATCGACAGAAAAATTTGTTCTTTATTACGGGCCGGGATTGAAAATAAAAACAGGCAAACATAATGAAGATGCTGTGCTTGGTTTAAGAGGTGTGATAGGGCTGGAGTGGATGGCGCAGACTGTTCCGATTGATGTTTTTCTTGAAGTTGCACCCGTTTTTAATCTTGTACCTGGAACGGGTTTCAATATGGATGCGGGATTCGGAGCGCGGTATTACTTTGAGTAATTCAAAGTTATAGTCTCCGAAGTTTCGGAAGATAAAAGCGAAACGAGAAAGGCAAACACAATCGATAAAACTACATGGGTGATGAAACCGATTGTAAAGAGGGTGAGGAATAATCCTGTTATTCCCAGTAATAATGCGAATGATAGTCCCGCCTGGTATTTTTTTTTTCTAACTTCAGCAAATGATTTCCATAACACAAAAATAAGCAAGGCGAGGAAGCTTATAAGTCCGGGAATACCACTTTCAAAATAAACCTGGAAAAAATCATTATGCCAGCCGCCAATTCCTTTATCACCGAACTGGTCCGCATAAGGAAAAACCTCATGGAAGGTGATAGGCCCGAATCCCCAAACAGGCGTTTTAAAAGCAAGATCTTCTGCGCCTTTAATGAGTACGTCCCTGTCTGAAAGCCTGCCTGGATTTTGAATCCTGTCAGAGACTTCTGTTTTATTAATGTTAAATGAAACAAAGCAAATTACCACAGTTGCCGCAACTATCATTACAGAAGTTTTAATTGTGATTTTTTTAAATATTATGGCAGTAAGAAAAACCAACACCGTGATTGCAGAAACAGTACGGCCCAGCGAAGTAATAATTCCACTTAATAATAAAATGAGAATAATTGTTCCTGCATAGTATTTAAACCTTGTTTGAATTTCAGAATGAAAAGACAGCGCGAATGCAAACGCAACAAGCAGGTAAGAGGCAAATGTTGTATAAGTTGTAAATGCTTCAGCTCTTTGAACAAGGTTCAAATCGAATTTTATTATACCGGATAACGCAACTACCGCGGCCGTCCCGATAAATGTATAAATTATTATTTGTTTTTTATTTTTATCGAATATTTTTAAATAGAAGCTAAGGGAGAAAAATGCGAAGTAAAATAAAATTTCTTTGTAAAAGATTTCTACACTCACTGATTTATCAATAGAAAAAATTACAGAAAACGCGCGGATCAAACCAAAGGCTAAAACAATCCAGGCAAAAACATCAAAAGCTATTTTCTTGCTTTCGTATTTTTCAATCAGCCAAAATATTCCCAATAAGGCTGCAAAAAATTGCATGAAGAACATCGAGGTAACAAAGCTGACGGCGAGTCCTATCGTTAAATAAAAGGGAATTCTTATGTCGAATCTTGATTGAGCCATTAGTAGATTGAAATAGATTTTTTGTTTTGGGAGAAACTAATCCCTGAACTGCATTTCGTATAATTTTTTATATAAGCCATTATTGTCTTGTATTAGTTCATCGTGCTTGCCAACCTGGATAACTTTGCCCCTGTCCAGAACAATAATCCTGGTTGCGTTCCTTATCGTGCTCAGCCTGTGCGCAATTACAATTGTTGTTCTGTTCACCATTAGTCTTTCAATTGCTTCCTGCACAAGTAATTCAGATTCATTATCAAGCGCGGAAGTTGCTTCATCAAAGATCATTATTTCCGGGTTTTTCAAAAGCGCACGCGCAATTGAAAGTCTTTGCCTCTGTCCCCCAGAAAGTTTAACACCTCTTTCACCAATCACTGTATCGTATCCTTTAGACATTTCCATTATAAAATTATGTGCGTTAGCGGTTTTAGCAGCCTGTTCAATTTTTTCAAACGGGTAATCGCCTAAACCATAAGCAATATTATTTTTTATAGATTCGTTAAAAAGAAATGTTTCCTGCGTCACTATACCCATTAAATTGCGCACGCTTTCAATTTTTATCTTTTTAATATCAATATTATCTATTAATATTTTCCCGTCAGTAGGATCATGAAACCGCGGGATCAGATCGACAAGCGTGGATTTTCCGCCTCCGCTCGGACCGACGAGAGCAACGATTTCTCCGCGGTTGACTGTAAAATTTATGTCGTTTAAAACGAGATCCGCTGAATCTTCATAATGAAAGGATACCTTGTCAAGCATGATAGATTTTTCAAACTTATTTAGCTCTACAGTATCCTTTGCATCAATAATGTTTGGCTTAGTATCAATTATTTCAAACACTCTGTCGCCTGCCGCGCTTGATTCCTGTATCCTGTTGTTGACGCTGCTAAGCTCTTTTATCGGAGGCATTAACTGGAAAATTGCAAACAAGAATCCCATGAACTCACTAGCAGATAACGATTGATCCTTCAATACCAGCACACCGCCAAAATAAATTATAATCACTCCAACAGCCGTACTGAGAACTTCGGTAATCGGCGATGAAGCATTTCTTACGCGAACTATGTGAAGCATCATCCTGAAGAAATTTTTCGTCTCATCCATGAATTTTTTGTTTTCATATTTTTCCATCCCAAACGCTTTGACGATCTTTACGCCGGATATTGTTTCCTGCAGAATGCTTGTAATATCGGCCATCTTAGCCTGTATTAAATAACTTTGCTTACGCAACTTTAACCCGATCCAGGTAATTATGAACATAGATATCGGGAGAATTACAAGCGCAAGCAAGGTCAGTTTCCAGCTAATACTGATAGCAATTGCGAGAAAAACAATTATTGTAAGAGGCTCACGGATCATATTCAGGAATGCCGCGGAGATGCTCGTTTGTACTATGTTAATATCATTTGTAATTCTCGAAATCAGGTTACCTACTCTTTCCTTTTTGAAATAACTCATCGGCAGCTTGTGAAGATGCTTGTAAGCAGCATCTCTCATATCCTTCATCGTTCCCTGTTCAGCAGTTGCAAGAAAGTATGCCTGAAGGTAACCGAAAATATTTTTTAACAAAAACGCTACGAAGACGAGGATACAAATTTTAATCAGCGCATCTATCTTATCCCCGCTTAGAACAATTTCATTAAATTTTTGTGAGATTTCATTGCCGATATTTACTACCCAATCAGGCAGTACACTTGCTACAGGATTTGCTGAGGTATGCTGTACAACAACTTTCTTAGACTGCTGCTGAAAAAGTGTATCGAGCAGAGGAATTGTAAGGTAAACCGAAACGCCGTTTAAAATTGCATACAGTATTGTGCAGAATACTGAAATTACAAGGTGTTTCCAGTAAGGCTTAACGTAACCTAATATTCTGAGATAAGTTTTCACTATGCTTTTATATCCGGCAATTCGGGAATATTTCTCAGCCCACAGCCGCTTCTTAATTTTATTATATTATACACTTTTAAGGTACGATAATTAATTATTGTGATTGAAGATTTTTCATCAAAGCCGTTATCAAATATCAGGAAATCATTTTTAATAAAGAAGTTCTTTATACCGTTTCCTTTCCATTCCTTTACAACTTTATTCTGTTTAATATCATAAATATAAAGGTTTGAGGTTGCAGGTTCTTTGGATTTCAAAGTTTTATTGCCGGCTGTTATATCAATAGTTGAAAATATCAAATAATTCTCATCGTATGACCAATCAAATTTATTCAGTTTCTGGCCGCTTGATGTTATGAAACTATAACTTTTTTCCTGTGTATTTTCAAGATACAATTTAGTTGAATCAGGGGAACTGTTAACGATCCTGTATTCACCACCGGGAGATTCATAATTTTGCGGATTATGCGGAGGCCTTGGGTAAGGGTTTTTAGTCAGATCGTAAGTTTGCACTTCGTTTAGTAGTTCTTTTCCGAACACATTATAAATATAGGTTTGCTGGTTTATATAAGTTGGAACAATTTTATCAGACCTGTTAACAACAATTTTGAAATTACTATTGTTTTCCCATTGTGTAAAAACCTGGACGCCGTTACCGAAATTCTTTATGAATTTAACTTTAAAAGAACCAAGATCGATCAGGTAAAGTTTTACTCTTGTGATGTACGGCAGAAAACTTTTTTTGCCGAGATACCCGGCGGTCAGAAAAAATGCTGATTTCATATCAGGAGAATATGAAAGTTCAACTACCTGTTCATTGTAATTTGACCAGAACTCTTTGCGTATTCTTTTAGCTACATCATATTCATATATCCCCGGTTTATGAATTATTATTCCCACAAAAAGAAAACTCTTGAATTTTTCCTTCTTCACTACTGGTTTTTCTTTTTTGACCGGAATAGTCTCTATCGGCTTTTGTGGTTTCTCTCCACAACCTGCAATAAACAGAAAAATTATAAGTAAATATAAACTTGTTTTAAGCATGCGGAACATTACCAACTGTTAGAAACAAATTCAATATGAAGGTAACCAACTTCATAAAAAGTCCCCACAACGGGCTGTAAATAAATACCAGCAGTATAATGGTCCCGTAAAACCCCAGATTCAATATTTTTGCAGTTATATGGTTTGGATAAAGATCGTACAGAATGTGTGATCCGTCTAAAGGCGGAATAGGAATAAGATTAAATAAAAAAAGGAATATGTTAAAAAAGACTCCATACCACATAATATTCAGCCAGAAATTTGATGAACCGTACATCATAAATAAAAAAATAATATAAAAGATTATTGCCAGCAAAAAATTAGAAAACGGCCCGGCAAAAGATACTACAGCATCGTCCTTGAATTCATTACGCAGATTATTTCTGTTTACAGGCACAGGTTTGGCCCATCCGATAAGGGCGAATCCCGAGGCAAAAGAAGCAAGGGGCATTAGTATTGTCCCGACAAGATCTGCGTGTTTGAAAGGATTGAGTGTAAGTCTGCCTTCATTTTTTGCAGTGTTGTCTCCGAATTTTGACGCAGTAAATGCATGCGCAAATTCGTGAATTGCCAGCGATATAAAAAAAATCGGAAGAAATGTTAAAAATGAAACCAGTTTTTCGCTAACCTGTATGTGGGGCATTGTTATCCTCTCGGGTGAAAATCTTTATGAACCTGTTTAATATAGTCTCTGTCAATATGTGTGTAAATCTGCGTGGTTGAAATATCAGCGTGTCCCAGCATTTCCTGTACCGCTCTCAAATCAGCCCCGCCTTCGAGCAAATGTGTAGCAAACGAATGCCTGAAAGTATGCGGGTGGACCTCTTTTTCAATACCGGCTTCTTTAACATACCTGTCAACAATTTTCCATACGCCCATTCGTGAAAGTTTTGTCCCCCTGTTATTCAGGAACAAGTAATTTTCACTTTTGGCTTTTTTCATCAGTAGCACACGGCTTTCCTTTAAATATTTATTTATCCATTTAACTGCGCTACTTCCTATCGGGATGATTCTTTCCTTGGAGCCTTTACCGAAAACTCTTATAACATCATCAGCGAAAAAAAGATCAGAAATTTTTATGTTTATTAATTCCGATACTCTCGTTCCGCATGCATAAAGCAATTCAAGCACCGCTTTGTCTCTTAAACCGAGTTTGTTATTAGTATCCGGTTGCGAAAGGACAGAGTCAGTTTCTTCTACAGTTAAAACCGATGGAAGATTTTTTGAAAGTTTTGGGGAAGAGATCTTTTCAATTGGATTTTCTGTTATATACCTGCTTAAAAAAAGATAAGTGAAAAATCCTTTCAGCGAAGAATAATACCTTGCGGCAGAACTGCTTGTGAGACCTATTTCCTTCAAAGATTTAAAAAAGTCAGCTATGTGATTTTGTTTTATAGATGAGAGATCTTCTATTTTGCGGGATTCAATAAATTGCAGGAATGAATTGATATCATTTTTGTAGGAAGAAACGGTGTTGTCAGAGAGATTTTTTTCCAGCTTTAGTACGGACAAATATTCTTTTAAAAATATATTCATTTATTCTTTAGAAGTATCCTCGCCCTTTTCCATTTCGTCCTGTTTCGGATATCTTATTCTTCGATGATGCTGCCCAAGCAAAATTCCGATAAACGCTTCTTTTATTTTGCTAATATCGCTGAACGTAATAGGCGAATCATCAAGCTGGCCATCGTCAACGCGGGTTTTGATGATTTTACTAATCAGATTTTCAACTTTAGTAGGATCAGGCTCGTCAATAGATCTCACCGCTGATTCACAACCGTCGGCAAGCATAATTATTGCCGTTTCTTTTGAGTTCGGTTTTGGGCCGGGATATTTATAATCTTCTATATTTACTTTCTCTTCGCCGTAAAGTTTCTTTGCTTTTTCGTAGAAGAAAGACATAACCATTGTGCCGTGATGCATTGGAATAAAATCGATTATTTCCTGTGGAATGTCTGAATCCTTTGCAAGGTTTATTCCTTCAACAACATGCTTTGCTATAATGCTGACGCTTTCCTCCGGCGAGAGATTTTCATGCACATTCTGGCTGTCTAACTGATTTTCAACAAAGTTCTGTGGATAAATAGTCTTACCGATGTCATGGTAATAGGCCCCTACGCGCGCGAGTAGTGGATTTGCACCTACTATTTCAGCAGCCGCTTCAGCAAGAGTTCCCATCGTCATCGAATGATTAAAGGTACCGGGAGCTTTTCTTGCAAGGTCTTTCAATAACGGCCGGTCAAAGTTTGAAAGTTCAAGTAAAGTAAGATCCGTCGTGATCTTGAAAATCTTTTCAAAAAAGATAAGCATTCCATAGGTAAGCACCGGGCTTATCAGAGCATTAGTTCCTGCAAAAGCAAATTCTATAAAGATCGTTTCAGCTGGTGCAAAACGTTCAAGCCCAAACGCAGATATCGAAACAACATATCCCAGTAAAATGAATAAAAAAGATCTGAAGATCTGCGACCTGTTTTTAATATCCCTAACTGTATAAACTGAAAGAGCCGAAGCAAATAAATTCATAGCCATAAATGAATAATCGTTTCCCCTGAGTGCGCCTGTTACAAGACAGAGAATAACTGTTGAATAAAACCCTACCCTTGAATCAAAAATTATCGTCAGCAGCATCGCCGATACAGGGATAAAAATAAAAAACTGTATTGGTGCATTTACAGAAATCTGGTTTATCAAAAAGGTTATAAACGAAAGAAAAACAAAATTAAGGGCAAAGAGAAATATTTTCCTGTTATCATAAAATATCTTTTTCCTAAAAAGGAAAAGATAGATAGTCAAAAGAGAAAGAAGAAAAGCAATATGAAGCCCTTTTCCTATCATTTGCAAAAGATCACTGCCGGCACCAAGCGTTTCTCCTTTTGCTGCTTTGTAGGATTCTATTTTTAACTTGGTTTCCTTAGTAATTCTTTCATGCTTGGCAATAATCCTTTCGTTTTCATTTACAATGCCGCTATACTTTGAAACATTACTTCTTGCCTGCGCAATTTCCTCCTGTGTAAATATCGGGTTGTAAACCAAAACAGGAAAAATAAAATGTGAAGCATACTCTTCTGCTGTCCCGGATATATCAGCAGGAAAATTATTCTTTTTAATCAGCCTGTTAATTTCATTTTCTGCCTGATGAACTGTTAAATATTTTCCGACAGAATCAACGTTATCAAAATTACCTGTTCTTACTGCAATGCTGTCCTTTCTCGTAATATTATCCGGTATTATTATGATGTCTTTTTTATATAGATCATTAATTGCCTGCTCAACCGCGCTAAAAAACCTTTTAGAGGTAATCTGGTATTCACCGGAAAAAGAATGTTCTCTTCTAATTAATCTTTTTATGGTGTTAAATGATTTATCGCTAAGAAAAGTAGGGTTTTGATCGCCGCTTGAATCATTTGCGTAATTTTCTCTTATAATTTTCTGCAAGTACGCATCGTAACCCTTTAATGAATCCAGTGATTGGATAACCGCATTTTGATTTTTTACAAAGACAGGGAATACAGATGATACCGCCGACTTCACTTCATCCTGGTATATCTTGGGATCTTTTTTGATAGGAAAGCTGAAAGGAGCGATCAAATCTTCGTGAGTCCAGATAGCTCCGACTGTCAATTCCGACTCAATCGACTCACCGCGGGGAAACATAAAAGTGATCAGCACAACAGTTGCAAGGCCGATCAGTATC
>Ga0307440_1001673_pt1 | contig 10676 bp, 7 predicted proteins | sample SalMarWE160410MG_FD_202150 | JGI IMG/M metagenome (GOLD analysis project Ga0307440, IMG submission 202150) | Salt marsh sediment microbial communities from the Plum Island Ecosystem LTER, Massachusetts, United States - WE1604-10 | ecosystem: Environmental > Aquatic > Marine > Intertidal zone >... | reverse complement strand
TGGTCGTTGGAAAGGCCGTCCGACATGCGGTAGCTCTCGAAACGGCCGTGGATGTACCGGCAGAGGCCGCCTTTCGTGCCGATCCACAAGCTCTGGCTGGCGCGATCTTCATAGAGGGTGTAGACCGTCCTGTGGGGCAGTCCGTCCTTCGTGGAAAAACGCTCTACTCCGCCCTCGGAATCGATGCGGAAGAGACCGCGAAAGGTGCCGACCCAGATAGTCCCGTTCGAGCCTCCGGTAACGGCATAATACCAGTTATGTTCCTTTCCCGGCATGGGAAAGGTCGCGAGCTTTCCATCTCTCAAGGTCGCAAGACCTCGATTCGTACCGATCCACATGGCGCCGAGATTGTCCTGGTAGATCGCATAGGTGACGGGTCCCGGGAGACCGTCTTTCATGCCGTAGCGGGTGATCCTGGAACCATCCAGACACACGACGCCCGAGCTTTCAGTCCCCAGCCACAGCCTGTGCTGCCTGTCTTCGGTGATGCAAGTGATGCGCATGCCCTGGAGGCTTTTCGCGGTACGGGGCACGGAGAACACGCCGCCACGCACCCTCAGCAGGCCGCCGGAATCCAGGGCGACCCAGAGGTCTCCTGCGTGGTCCTCGCACAGGGCCGTCACGTTGTTCCCCTCCATCCGGGGCGTATTCTCCTTGTCGAAGACCGTAAAGCGCACGCCGTCGAAGCGCACAAGCCCTTCCTGCGTGCCCAGCCAGAGATAGCCTCGAGGCGACTGCACAATCGCTTGGATGGAATTCTGGGGAAGCCCGTCCTTCTCGGCCCACGCGCGGTGGCCGTACTGGACGATGAGCTTGTCCGGGTTCAGCGCCGCCGCCGGAATACACAACCAGAGCCCCAGCGCGAACAGGACGAGGACGCCGAGCGGCATCCTATACCGAAAGCCCGTCGCCCGGACCATCCGAGATGCACTGTCTCTCAGGGACCATTGAAGTGTCTTCATTGCGGCTCACCAACCCGTGTAAGTTTAGGTCCCTATTCCCGAGACCGCAAGTGAAGGTCCCGTACGTGGTACGCCGTTCACACCCGGCGGCATCGCTTTACGGCTTAGGCAAATCCGCGCCGCGTGCGTAAAGATCCGTTTTGCGTTACAAAGAGACTTGTCCGCCTTGCAGGTTCGTGCACTCTAAAGAGGAGACACCCATGACAAAATCGACGCGCTACGTCACCGCCACGGCCCTTTGCATTCTCCTGACCGGATTCGCATGGGCCGCGGATACCCAAACCCGGCCCCAGGCCAAGGCACCCTCCCCACCGACGGAATCGTCCATTTCACTGCCTGCCGGAACGGGAGGCATCGGGTTCGACGATCTTCTATTCTCATCCGCTCTCGACAAAGTCATCGTGCCCGCCGGCCGCACGGGCAGGCTCGACCTCGTTGTGCCCACGACCGGCGCCGTCACGTCGATTTCGGGCTTCAGCACGCATCCGGCAGGCACCCACCACCGCGGCGAGGGCATCACCTCGGTTGACGAGGGTTCGGCGTACCTTTTCGTGACGGACCGCACGGCCCGGACCGTGGATGTCATAAACCTGAAGGACAACAGGATCGCGGCCACGGCGAAGCTGGCCGGCGGCCCGGACTACGTCCGCTACGTCGCTCCCACCCACGAAATCTGGGTCACGGAGCCGCACCAGGAACGCATCGAGGTGTTCAGCCTGCCCGCTGAGGGAAAGCCGACGCCCCATCACGAGGCCTTCATCCCGGTACCCGGAGGCCCCGAAGACATCGTCGTGGACGCCGCCAGAGGACGCGTCTACACCAACCTGTGGAAGACGGAGACGCTCGCCATCGACCTCCACACACACAAGATCCTGGCGAGATGGTCCAACGGTTGCAAAGGATCCAGAGGGCTCGTCCTGGACGCCAAGGACGGATGGCTCTTCGTGGGATGTGCCGAAGGAGGCGCGTCGGTCCTCGACGTCGCCCGCGGGGGCAAGGAACTCGACCACACGAGGGCCGGGCGCGGGGTCGACATCATCGCCTACTCCCCCGAACTGCGCCATCTCTACGTGCCCGGCGCGCGCAGCGCGACCCTCTCCATATTCGGTGTCGCAAAGACGGGGAAACTGGTCCTTCTGGGAACTGCGCCCACTGCCCGGGGAGCCCACGGTGTAGCCGCCGGTGCGGGCCGGGCTTTCGTCCCGGTGCCTTCCACGGGAGCACTGCTCGTGGTCAAGGATCCTTACAAGCCCTTCGCGCGGTGACGCGCGGGCCGCGGGAGGCCGGAACAGGACGGGGACGGACCGCCGGTCCGCCCCCGTTCTGTAATGCGTCTCCAGACCTGTTGGCGTGCCTGACTTTGTCTCACTTCCCCCCGAGCCACAGTTCCAGCGGCAGTTTCAAGGCCTCGTTCGTCGAATCCGAGAGGCTCAGGTCGGCCAGCCAGTAAGCCCCCTCGGGCAGCGCCGGCGGAACGGCATCGAGTGAAAGATCCAGGGTGCCCTCGTGATCGGGATAGAGCACGATCCTGCGCTCGCCCCCCAAGGTAACGGTGACCGGAATAGGGTTCGCGTACTCGTGGATCTCGTCCACGTGGAGCGTCCAGGCGGGGTTTGCTCCGGGATCCGCCGTGGCCGCCGTCACCTTCAACGTGTAGTCCTGTCCGCTCTTTGCGCCCTGCCGGGGGCCGAAGCGTGTCACCAGCGACCGATAGGTCATCCCGTCGGACGCCAGCGCCGTCCCCTCGCCGTCCAGCACCTGCACGGCGACGTCGGTGAAGAGTCCGTAGTCCTCGGGGGACATGGACAGGCGGAAGGTCACCCCGCTCTCGCCCGGTGCCAGCCTGAAGGTCCTGGTCCACACGGCTTTGGTGAGCTCGACGTCGCGTGAGCTTATGGATCCAGTCACCTCGCCCGCGGCCCGCCCGCGGAAACTGTCCGCAAGTGCGGAGACGAGGTGGACTGTTGCCGAAGGCGTCCTGCCTTGCGCATCGCTCACCTGTACTATCCGGCGTGCGGGGCGGACGAGCGGGAAGCCGGTGACCGTCGCTCGAAGGGACACCTGCGCCTGGTTGGTGTAGTACCCGTAGAAGTCCACTTCCCACACACCCGGTTCCATCCTGTGAGCGGGAACGGTCGTCTCGAATTCGAGCGACCCCGACCTCATGACGCCGAACGCCGTCTCCCTGCCCTGGGGGTCGAAGAGCCATGCGACCACCACCGCATCGGGCGCATCGTCCATCCTGGCCTTCACCGTGAAGCCGCTGACCCCCGGGCCCGCCTGCACAAACATGCGTCTGACCTTGGCGGCTCTAAGGCTTTCTATCCGGGCGCTGGCCTTGTAGCCGCCGGCGGCTTCAAGTGTCTCCGGAACCACGACCGCCACAGGAATGGCCCATTCGGGCCCGATTTTTTCGCGCCCGCCTCGCCCGAGTCCCTTGGCGTAGCCCAGAATCCTCGCCTGGTACAACCCAGGCTCGCGCAGACGCTTCGCATCGAAGGTCACGGGGATCACGGCGGGCGTCCCGGCTTTCATGAAGGTCGAGCCCTTATCCACCCTGACCCAGGCGGCCGTGCTTTCCAGGTCGAAGGCTTCGTAGAAGCGCGCTTTGGCATCCGCGGACATGTCCTCGGGGAAAACGGGCTTGACGGTCACGGACTGGGGTTTGTGCCGGGGATAGAAGTCGCCGCGCCAGAAGATGGCCGGCCCCTTGTGCGTTCTCATTTCTGGCGATTCGGTTTCGAAGCTGAAGCGAACGGGGATGTCCCTGGAACGCCCGGCGAGGGCATTCAGCACGCTCCACGCCTTCGGAACGCTCATCAGCCCCCAGCCCTGGTCCACGTGGCCGTAGCCGGGAATGGCCGAAGCGCCGCGCTCCACGGCGGCCGTGACCAGGTCGCGGCTCACGGAGAGTCCCTGCGCCTTCGCCGCCGACAGGAGAAGAGCACACCCGCCTGCCGCCTGGGGAGAGGCCATGGACGTGCCGCGAAACACGTTGCGCCCCTTCGAGTAATTCGGCACCGTCGACGCTGAGAAGCCGGGCGCGGCGATGTTCGGTTTATCAAGTTCGGCGCCGCGGTCGGAGAACGAGAAAATCTCGTCCTGTGAAAGCGATACACCGTAAAGGTCCCTCGCAGAGGCCCTGTTGAGAACGGCCGCGACCGACAGCACGTTTCTCGCACCCGCGGGCATGCCCACCGTCGACACGCCCGGTCCCTCATTGCCGGCCGATACGGTCGCCACCACGTCTGGGTTTTCGTCCAGCAGCCCGTCGATGAGCTTTTCGGCAACCGCCTGGCCCTCAACCTCCGACCCCACTCCGTAGGACATCTGGATGACCAGCGGCATGTCAAGTTCCCTGGCCTTCTTCACCGCGTACCGCCAGGCCTCGATCATGGAGCCGGGCGTCGTAGCACCGCCGGAGAGTGTATTGTTGCCGATCTTGAGCGCCAGAATCTGCGCGCCTGGAGCAACACCGTTGTAGCCCTTCTGCCCGTCGATCTCATAGCCCGCGCAGATGCCCGACACGTGCGTGCCGTGCGCACCGTCCGCCATGTAGAGGGCGGCCTCCTTCTCATCCGGCCACAGGTTGAGGGCGAAGGTCATAACCTTGGCCTGGGCGTGAACGTCCCGCCCGCGGAGCTGAAAGGACCGGTGCGTCTCCGAGAAGTCGCCCATGGGTTTCTCGTCGGCCAGGTTGCCGTCGCCGTTGGTGTCAAGGTAGGCCGTCCACTGGGCACCCTTCCCGTCGCCTGCCTTGAAAACCACGAGGCCGTAGACGTCGTCGCGGTTGCCGTTTCCGTTAAGGTCGCCGCCTTCCGCCTCGCTGTTCTTGAAATCCGCCTCTTTGAAGTACCCGACCAGGACCTTCTCGCCCTTCGCCGGTTTCACGGCCAGCTTGTCCAGGCCGTAGAGCCACTTCCCGCCCTTGCCGTGCCAGGCCGTCCCGTGGGCGTCCGAAGAAACCTCGGCCTCGGACAGCGAGATTTTGCCCTCGTCGCAGAAAACCCGTGCGTCAAGGATCTTGGCCTTGCCGTCCGAGGTCTTCTGAAGCCCCGGCAACCCGAGGTCTACGCCGGAATCGCAGACGGCGATGAGGACGCCTCGACCGTCCCATTCAGGATGGGCGTCGATGAAGGCCTTCGCGCCGATGTCCGTGGTAGACAGAAATTCCCAGCCGCCAGACGCCGGTGGCGCCCCCGCGGCAACCGCGCACAGCCCGAAAGCGAGCGCCGCCGCCAATAACCCAGCTCTCTTCATACCCAGCCTCCCATGATTGCAAGACGGGATTCTACCATCGTTTCCGGGCGCCCGGAGGTTTGAAAAAAAGGCCGCCGGGGGTCCGGCGGCCTGCTGTCTTATCAGAAAGGGTTTGATAACGGTCGTTAGCCGTGCTTTTCGAAATAGGAGCGGGAGCCCTTCACGTCGCCTTTCATGGTTTCGTCGCCGGGCTTCCAGTTGGCGGGGCAGACTTCGCCCGTGACCTTGACCGTCTGGGTGGCCTGGAGCGTGCGGAGCACCTCCTCCACGTTGCGTCCCACGCCGAGCTGGTTGATCGTGGCGTGCTGCACGATGCCGTCCTCGTCGATGATGAACAGCCCCCTGAGGGCCACGCCCGCCGGCTCGGCAAGAACGCCGTAGTCCCTCGCCAGGGTTTTGTTGATGTCGGAGAGATGGGCGAAGGGGACTTTGCCCAGCCCGCCCTCCTTGCGCGGCGTGTTCTGCCAGGCCAGGTGGACGAACTGGCTGTCGATGGACGCTGCGGCCACGTCGGCGTTGAGCTCCTTGAACGCGTCGTAGCTGTCCGCGAAGGCGGTGATCTCCGTGGGGCAGACGAACGTGTAATCCAGGGGATAGAAAAACAGCACGAGATACTTGCCCTTGTAATCGTCCAGGCTGACTTTCTTGAATTCTCCGCCCACCACGGCTTCAAGGGTGAAATCGGGTGCTTTCTGGCCTACTAGACTCATTAAATCCTCCTCACAGTGAATGATCCTGTCCGCTTTGATTGACGTTCGAAAGCCTCGGGGCCGTTGCCCCGATGCCGTCTTCAGCAACCCTGATGCCAACGTCTCGAGGCTTTCGTATATTCCGCCCGCGGGATGCCGGCTTTCCCTTCGCCGCATCCGTCGCGCCGGGATCCCAATTGTCCCTGCCATGCCCCCTGAAGGCACGCAAATGTTCGGCCGGAGCCCGTTTCTGAGCTGAAACCGAAGCGCCCGACTGTTGCAGGCCGTGAACCGCTGCCGCCCTCGGACATTAGGGGTATACTGTGCCTGACGACGAAGAAATACGGAGCGGGATGACCGGCCTTTCAATGCATTCGGACCGGTCGCGCCATCGATCCCCGGGGGAAGCCCACCCCCATGGTACGACTCTTGCTCAACGAGGGAAGGAGGCATATCCATGAGAACCTACGTGACCGTAAAGAAACACTTTTCCTCCGCCCACAGGCTGCACAGGGCCGACTGGTCCCTCGCCAAGAACAACGATGTCTTCGGACTGTGCGCCAATCCCAACGGGCACGGCCACAACTACGAACTCGAAGTCACCGTAGAAGGCGAAATCGATGCCGAGACAGGCATGATCATCGATATGAAAGAACTCAAGACCATCGTCCACGAATCGATCATAAAGCAGGTGGACCATAAAAATCTGAACATGGACGTCCCCTTTCTCGACGGGGTGATCCCCACGGCAGAAAACATCGCCGTGGCCTTTTGGGAGATCCTGGACAGCAGGATTCCCGGTGGGAGACTCTATGAACTCCGACTCCAAGAGACCGAGCGCAACATCGCCGTTGTCCGCCGCTGAGGCTCAGGCCATCGAACACAAATCCCTCGGCGCCGCCTCCGCCCTTCACCTCGCCGATCCCGAACCCGGTCTTGGGACCGTCGAGGTGGACGGCCTGGAGGCTCTGACCCAAGGCGTTCTGGAAGAAATCGGCGAAGACCCGGAACGCGAAGGCCTCGTCCAGACGCCGAAGCGGGTGGCCAAGGCCATGCGTTTCCTCACGTCCGGCTACGGCGCCGATATTCAGGACATCGTTAACGGTGCGATTTTTGACGCCGAAGATTACAGCGAGATGGTACTCGTCAAGGATGTGGAGTTCTACTCCCTGTGCGAACACCACATGCTCCCCTTCTTCGGAAGGGCCTCGGTGGCCTACCTGCCCGGCGAGAAGATCATCGGTCTTTCGAAGATCCCGCGGCTGGTGGACGTCTACGCCCGACGACTGCAGGTGCAGGAGCGCCTGACCATGCAGATATCCAGGGTCCTCGAGGACATTCTCGAGCCTCGGGGCGTGGCGGTCTCGCTCACGGGGTTCCATCTCTGCATGGCCATGAGGGGCGTCGAAAAACAGGCCAGCAAAACAACCAGCACGGCCTTCACCGGCGAGTTCCAGCGCAATCCCGAGCTGAGGCGAGAGTTCATCAGCCTGATCAAGAGCCGGGAGTCCGATCCCGTCTGACGCCGTCCCGGGCGCCCCCACGCCGCAAGCGCCGCCCGGCACCTGCCCCGGACCCGACATCAGCCGGCAATTGTCCCGCCTTCACGGGACGGCGGAGGACGTGCAACAGCCCTTCGCGACCTCCCCACAATCAAGAACACGACGGACCTCCACATGCACAGCCGGGGCTCCTCACCAGCCCCGTGCTCACACTTCGGATACGGACTTGACTTCGTTTCGACGTCATGCTTACCTACCGGTAGGTAGCCTTTTGTAAGAAGGACGCCCGGTTTCCATCGGCTTCACAAACGGAACGGAGAAGCATATGCGATCTACTGCCGCCGGCGCCGCCCATGAAGAAACGGCCGCAAAAGAAAAACTGCTGAACGCCGCAACGGACCTCTTCACGCGCAGGGGCTACTCCGCCACGAGCGTCCGCGAGATCGTGGCGGCGGCAGGCGTGACCAAGCCCGTACTCTACTACCACTTCGGAAGCAAGGAGGGTATCTACCGGGCGATCATGGACCTGACCCAGGAGGCGTTCAACGTGCGTCTCGAAAAGGTGCGCAGGCGCGGAGGACCGGCCGGCAAGAAACTGCAGAGCCTGCTCGAGGAGGTATTCGACCTCTTCCTCGAGAGACTTTCCGTCGTACGGCTCATATTCGCCATCTACTACGGCCCGCACCAGGGCGCCCCGGATTTCGATTTCAACCAGTTCGACGAGGCCTTCCGCAAGTCCGTGCTGGAGATCGTCCGGGAAGGCGTAAAATCGGGGGAATTCAGAAAGGGACGCGCGGAGGACATGGCTCTCGTAGTAATGGGCACGTTCAGCGTGGCCACCGAACTCGAACTCTCGCACGCCGGACGCGGCATCGGCCGCAATGGCCTCGCGAGGCTTCTGCGGCTCGTTCTGAACGGCATAGCCTACCAGGGGGGGAAGGTGAGAGCGCAATGAATGTCCGAACGATCATGATTCCGGCGATGATAGGGCTGTTGGCCATAACGGGCGGATGCGCGTCAAAGGCTGATGGAACGCAAGCGGGAAAGCCGGCGGTCGCCGTTGATACCGTCACGGTCGTCCCGGGCTATTTTCGAGAAAGCGTCGAGGTGGTCGGAACCCTGGAAGCAAAAAACGCCGCGGCCGTGAAGAGCGAGTACAGCGGCGTCGTCACAGAGGTCGCCGTCACCGAGTGGGTACCTGTGCACAAGGGCCAGGTCCTGGCCAGGATGGACGCGCGAGAGGCGAAATCAGCCCTGTTGCAGGCGACAGTCCAGGCGGACAGGGACGAGCGAGAGTACGAAAGAGCGCGGAACCTCAAGGCGGCCGGGCTCATGACCGCCCAGGGCCTCGAAGATGCCCGCAGCCAGCGCGATTCGTCCCGCGCTCTGCTCGAACTCGCGAAGACACGTATAGACAAGACCGTCATCCGCTCCCCCATGGACGGCGTCGTGGCCTATCGGGGCGTCAGCGTGGGCGACTACGTAGAGAACATGGGCGCGCCGAAGCCCATGTTCCGCATCGTGGACAACCGGCTGTTCGATCTCGAAGTCACCGTTCCGTCCGGCCGGATTCACACCGTGAAAGTCGGCCAGTCCCTCGCGTTCAGCACGGACGCCGTGCCGGATAAAACGTTCGAGGGAAAGGTCTCCTTCATCAATCCCGCAGCCGACGCCGCAAGCCGCGCGGTGAAGATCGTGGCGGTGGTGCCCAACGCGTCAGGCGAACTTCGTACGGGCACCTTCGTGAAGGGCCGCATCCTGACGCAGAACCGCGCAAACGTGCTGCAGGTGCCCAAAGAGGCCCTGGTGAAGTGGGACGTCCAGTCTGATAAGGCGGAGGTATTCGTCCTCGAAGGCGACACGGTACACGTCCGTTCCATAACCACTGGCGCCGTCTCCGACGCGACCGTCGAAGTCGTCAAGGGGCTGAGCGCAGGCCAGGAAGTCGTCACCCGCGGGGCCTTCAACCTCCGCGACGGCGACCGGGTGGTGCGGGCGCCGGCAACGGGGGCTTGAGCCATGTTCCTTTCCGACCTGTCCATCAAGCGTCCGGTCTTCGCCACGGTGCTCATGCTGGGGCTGGTGACGCTCGGCATTTTCTCTTACCGCCGCCTTGCCATCGACCTCTACCCCGACGTCGAAATCCCCGTGGTTTCCATCTTCACCGTCTACCCCGGGGCTTCGCCCGAAACCGTTGAGCGCGAGGTGTCGAGGCGCATCGAGGAAGCCGTCAACTCCATTCCCGGCGTAAAGCACGTCTCCTCCGTCTCCCGGGAAGGACTCTCGAGCGTGATGGTGGAGTTCGACCTGAACGTGAAGGTCAACGAGGCGTCCCAGGAGGCCCGGGCCAAAATCAACGCCATCCGCAACGAACTTCCGCAGGGCATCGAGGAACCGACCATCCAGAAGCTCGATTTCCAGGCCATGCCGATCATCTCCCTGGCCATTCGATCCAAGAACCTCTCGCCCAGGGAACTCACGACCCTGGCGGACAGGCGGATCCGCAGGCGACTGGAGAACATCCCGGGCGTGGGTAAGGCCAAGCTCGTGGGCGAATCCAAGCGAGAAGTCCACGTGAACGTCGACCCGGCCCTCACCGAAGCCATGGGCCTCGGAGTGGACGAGGTCGTGAGCGGCCTTGCCCGCGAAAACGTCAACACGCCCCTGGGGCGCTTGAACCGCGGACGGACGGAAATGCCCATCCGCGTCTCGGGAAAGCCCGAACTCGTACCGGGGTTCGCATCCATTGTCGTGTCGCAGCGCGGTGGCCATCCCGTTACGCTGGGAGAAGTGGCCGACGTGGCGGACGCCGCCGAGGAACAGCGGTCGCTTGCCCTCATCGACGGCGTCCCAGCGGTGGCCATCGATATCCTCAAGCTATCCAAGGCCAACGTGGTCGCCACAGTCGACGCCGTCAAGAAGGAGATCGGAAAGCTCGACAAGGAGCTGCCGCCCGGCACGGACATCCAGGTTGTCCGCGACAGCTCGACCATGATCCGCGACTCGGTGTCGGACGTCCAGACCACGCTGGTTCTCGGAGGCATCCTCACGATCTTCATCGTCTTTCTCTTCCTGAATTCCTGGCGCTCCACGGTCATCACGGGACTCACCCTGCCCATCTCCGTCATCTCCAGTTTCATCGTCATGTATTTTCTGGACATGACCCTGAACGTCATGACCCTCATGGCGCTCTCGCTGGCCATTGGCCTGCTCATCGACGACGCGATCGTCGTCCGGGAGAACATCGTCCGCCACCTGGAACG
>Ga0307440_1001672_pt1 | contig 10680 bp, 8 predicted proteins | sample SalMarWE160410MG_FD_202150 | JGI IMG/M metagenome (GOLD analysis project Ga0307440, IMG submission 202150) | Salt marsh sediment microbial communities from the Plum Island Ecosystem LTER, Massachusetts, United States - WE1604-10 | ecosystem: Environmental > Aquatic > Marine > Intertidal zone >... | reverse complement strand
GAAGTAGCTACTTATATTCCATTAGCCATATTATCGGGACCAGCTATTCATATTTTTTTCTCTTTTTTATTTGGCTGGCACGATTACATGCCACTCTTTTATATTCCATGGTGGCATGATATGTTGTGAGAATGAGGGAAGTGAGATTTCTAATATTCTCATGATCTGGAGATGTACCATTTTTTGAAGCCTTTATTTTCTGAAAAAAACTTCTCACGAATCTCAATTTTGTCTAACTTAGCTATGATGGTGAAGGTTGGAATCCGTGAAGTGTACTATATCTAAATGAATATTAGTTAGTTATTGCCTCATGCTGTTGTGACTGACGGGGCGGAAGCATGGAATGGATGAAGATTATTTCATGAAAGCAGAGGAGAATATTAAATGGTTTATGTACAATATAAAAACTTACTATTATTCACGTTTTCTAAGAATTTTACAGGAACTTTTATAAATAATAAAATTCCCATATGAAACAAACAACCTTTGTTATTGTGTTAATACTTTTAATTACAATGGCTTGTAATAAAGGTAAAAATCCTGATAATGTTTTTAATTCAAATTACGATACCTTATTAATTAAGACTAAAAAGATTAAAGGCTATGGATTATTTAATTACTTTTCTTATAAGCTCAATTTTATTGATACTAGTGAGGGAAAAAATTTCAGATTCATCTATCCCAGTAATGTTTCTGATATTAAAGTTGCTTATGAACTAATTGATTTTAAACCATATATGTTTGGAAATCTTAAAAGAAATAAATCTGATTATATGCCTACATTTTTGAAATCGTATTTCCCCAATAAAATTGATACTTTAAATTTCCCTTCTCTTAGAGAAAATTCAATTTGCATATTAAGCGGGAAACAAGCAGGAGAGAATGTTTTCATTGTTGATGAAAACAATAACAAAGATTTTTCAGATGAAAAAATAAGAGACTACCAAAAATTTAATCCCAAATCTTACTCTGATTTAATCCCATGCAAATACAACATTTATAATGGAACCCAATTAGTTAAGGATTCCGGATGGATCAACATTGGCACCGATGACAATAACAGATTGGTGTTTTCAGTCGCGCATCACCTGGAATGTGATTTTACACTCGATAATCATTTATATAAAATTGGCATTGTTAATGGTCTTCCGTTTGTACGATTCTGTTTCGAGAATCCTTTAATAGCGATTTTTTCCGAAGGGGAACTCAAGAAAGATTCATTAAATAATAATGATATAGCTACCACAGGTGAATATCTCAAATTAGGCAAGAATTACTATTACCTGGCAGATGTTTCAAATGATGGCAGATTAGTCACTCTGGTTAAGGAAAAAGATGTTAGTAATAAGATCGGTACACAGGTTGGATTTATTGCACCTGATTTTAATTGTCATACAATTGACGGTGATTCAATATCACTCAAAGATTATAAAGGAAAATATTTATTGCTTATCAATGTTTCTGCTTGCTGGTCCGAAGTTAGCAGCTATAAATGTTTTATGGATTTGACAGAATCTTATAAAAACAAATTTGAATATGTCGGAATTGATGATTCCCCTGTTGCGCTTAGAAATAATATAAAAGACCTAAAGATCTCAGGTAGATTCGTTATTGCACCAGTAAATCCAATGATAAGAAAAACTTATAGGCCTGATGTTTGTTCCAGAACTTGTTTTCTAATTGGTCCGGATGGACGTATAATTGACAATTTTGAAATATTTGATTGGAAAACAGTTCTTAAGAAGCATTTTCAATAAAAGACAATATCAGTATTATATATTTCTAACAATGAAGTAAATAAATTAGTCACGACTTTTGTATGCACTGTACTTATAAGCTATAAATATTTAAATTAGTAATCTTCACTTAATGAGATAATTAATCTATAAAGAAAATAATAAACAGTCCTAAATATAACGCGGATAATGCTATGAAAAGCAAAGGTTTCTGATTTTACTCTATTCTTAGTCACACCTATTTTGGGGAAGCTTACAACACGGCCAAATCTAATCTGTTTATCGCGGTTTTTGCCAAGTTCTTAGGCCGCAATGTTCCGACTGAATTACTTTTTAACATCACAAATCAAACCTGAATTGAAAAGTCTCTTTATATTAATCTTTCTACTTATCTGTTCTGTTGGCTCTTTTGGACAAGCATCCAAAGATTCCTTAAGTTATCCTCGAAAAATAATAGTTATCAAAAACAAAGATATTCCTGTTGCAGATTCAACTGATCTTTCATTTATAAAAGTTGATTGGCTCATAACACAGAAATTTGTTAAAGACGAAAAGTTCAAAAATGAACCAGGCTTTACTCATGGGACAGTTTATATATACCTAAAAAAGAAATACTATAGAAAATTAAAAAAAAGATTAGAAATAAAATAACCACTATAACCCTCTAACATGAACAATGCTATGAAAAGGTTCATTGTGCTAATTGTGTGCTCACTTTTATATTATAGTTGTGACAAGGATCAGTCGCAATTTGATAATGATGATCCATCTTTTTTGGAAAAGAATAGTCTCTCTGAAGGTTTTTACATGGGTTATTTTGTCCTTCGAGACCAAGACTATTGGTGTGAGATCCAATTTAAAAGCAACCAATACGAAGAATGGCCCTCGGGCGGTGCCCTTTATCAGAAGGAAATGAGTTGTCTGACAACCGGAACCTATAAAATTGATAACACTATACTATCTTTCGACCTGAATTCTTATAAGTACCCAACATACCCATCTCCTTGCGATCCAAAAATGACTCTGCCAGGTGAATACAAAATCCACTTAATTACAGTTGACGACTCATTAATATTTAGCAAAGGAGTCGGTGAAAATAAAATAAAATACTACTTGAATAAAGTAACAAAATAGCCTGATTCATAAATAACTACGAAAACCTAATACAAACAACACAACCTCCATTTATTGTCGGGTTGTTAACTCTAAGTTGAACCTCATCATCCAACAAAAAGAAATTTAAATAAAGCTACAAATAAAATAATTACCTATCACTTTGCATATTTTTTGCCATTGATATCCAGAATATATCAATTGCCTAAACTATGAAAAAATTACTTCAAATTCTAAGCTCCATACTTATCCTATTATTGTGCTTAACATGTAAAAAGGCTGATACAAGTCATTCTAATTTTTACAATATTGAAGATAGAATAGGCATTTGGGTAAATTCAGAAAGAGGAGATACTTTGGAATTTACAAATTCAATCAGCTTAATAAGGAGATATAGTTTTTTTAGCTCTCCTGTTCAATATAATTATAGAGTAAGTGACGATATACTATACATTCAGGAACCCTCTTCACTTATAGAGTCTGAACATCCAATTCTTAAGGTAGAAGATTCCAAAGTCAAGCTAGGGAATATGTACATTACATTTGGATTTGAAGATAATGCTGGGATATTTAATAAAATAAAATAAGAACCTAAACATTACAACCACAATGCTATAAAAAGCCGAAGAGAGGGATTACCGCCTCAATTCGCCTTCGCTGCATTCTACACTAAAGTTTCGGACGCCAAAGAAAGCTACGGCGGACAAAGGCTGACATTTCCTCTAAAGGTGAGCTAATGCAGCCAAATATGTGGCAGTATTAGTCCCCCTTCAGGGGGAACGCCCGCAGGGCAAAGGGGCTGTAAGGACTGTTTTCTTAGGCCAGTATAAAAATAAAAACCCGCCGTCGCACTTGGATGTCAGGGATTACCGCCTCATTTCATTCGGCGGTGATCCCTGGAGGAGATCCCTGCAGCAACAAATTATACCAAACGAGTACACTCGTTTGGTTATTTTTATTTTCAATTGTACTCACCCAGGCAAGCCTGGTTCGTCCATATGAAAATAAAAAACCCGCTGTAAACAGCGGGTATAATTTGTTGTTGCGGAGAGAGGGGGATTCGAACCCCCGGTACAGTTACCCATACGGCAGTTTAGCAAACTGCTGGTTTAAGCCACTCACCCATCTCTCCAGTGTCTTAAGTATCTTTTGTTCCAGTATCCTGTTTCGCCCGGAAAACGGTACTCCGCTACCATTTTATTACTCGTGACCGGAGCGCGACAAAAGTAGAAAAACAACCAATAAGTTCAAAATAAATCAATACTTTATTTGAGGCCTTCCAGAAGACCTATTATCATCTCAAAACTCTCGACAGTCTCCTCATCAAAATCTCTCATCTTGATCTTTCCTGACTTCACTTCAGTAAGGAACCTGCTCAGAATAAAGTTCCTTGGTATTTCTTTCTCTTTTATATACTGAGAATTGGAGACTGTGATACCTTCTCTTGTGTTCAGAATATGATTCTTGAAATCGAGCGTCGATAACAGGTCCTCTGCATTCTGAAATCCCGCAGGCATCCTTATTATCAGTTCTTTACCCCTTATATCAGTGGTAAAAACTGTCTTTTCAAGAAGTTCAGATATTCTTTTCTCTTCATCATTCTCAAAAAGCAGGACTGCGAAATCCATCCCCCAGCCCATTAATATATTACACAGCAGGGGAATTGAAGATACATTTGTTGAAGGGATCACACAAACCTTTCCTTTATATCCCATCAGCTGGACAATGGCATTCAGCACATAGAACGATCCGGTATTATTTACAACCATATTGACTCTTCCTGCAGAGAATCCCTCGCCTGTCATAGGGTTGCCCAGGATACTCTGTAACGGAGTCAGTGTATCGGGAGAAGCGGCTGAGAGACTGAGCGGATCAAGGATGCGTGTGGTGCTTCTCATATTATCCATGTCATCCCGCTGGACTGCCAGCACCCTGTGAAGCTTATTTATTTCAACAAGATGCGGGGAATGTGTTGTGTATATAACCTGTATCTTGTCCTTTATGTCCTCAAAGACTTTCAGCACATCCTCCTGGGCCCTTGCATGGAGACTTACACCCGGTTCATCGACGAGCAGCACCATTTGCCTGTCCTTAATATTGGCAGAAGCCTTAAGTTCCATATAAAAAGACAGGAACCATCGTACACCCCTGCTTCTCTGTTTCGGATACAACCTCTCTCCTTCATCCTTTATCCAGAATTCAAGGTAAGGCTTCCCTGCCTTATCACTGTAACTGGCACTGTAATGATCAAGCTCAAACTGTATCTGGATCTTATTGTTTCTTCCAATGGATTGTTGCCAGAAATCGTGAAAATTACCTGTCAGGCTTTTGTTCAGGTTCTCAATCTTCTGCTTGAGGATCCTTGAAGATGGCTGCTGAAAAAACGAATAATCAAGCTGAGCCAGGGTCAGAAAGTTACGTGCAGCTTTATAGCCTTCCACCTGCTCATTTCCATTAATAATATCTTCCATATCGATCCTGTTTGGCAGAAGGCTCCCAAAATCCTCAAACATCTCAAATACAGGACAATACTCGAAATATTTCTTTCCCAGCACACTGCTGTTTACCTGTGACCTGTACGACTGTATCTCTTTATCAACTTTACTCCGGGCCTCCTGAGCTGAGCTACCATCCATAATATATCCGGCAAACGCAATCTGAGTACCAATATCTGTCTTTCTCAGTCCCAGATCATTACGTGTCTTTTTGTAATCAGCCAGTGTATTCTTCCAATCAGAATCATCGTCTTCCTCTACAGGGCGCATCAGAAGTGTCATCTTCTGATGACGTTCCTCAAGCTTAACTGAAAGTTCATTAAGATGGCTAACAAGATAATCATGTTCTTTTTTGAACCTCTCCAGTTCTTCACCGGCGTACCTGACAGCTGACTTTTTCTGAAGTTCTTCTGCAGGTCCTGCCTTCAGTTTTTTCAGTTCATTCAGACGGTTTTTTAGTTCCGGGATATTTACATCTCCATCATTATCTTCATTTTCCGCTTTTCTTCCAAAAAGCCTGAATCCTCCTTTCTTTAACAGATCAGCTGGAAGTTTCTCTTTTATTTCCTCCTCTTCCCTGGTTATCTCTTCCAGTTTGTCCTCCAGCGAACGGATTACTTTCATCTCCTCAGCCAGCTTGGCATCTACATCATCAAGATAGATCTGCCAGGCATCTTCAAGCGAATCAAGATACTGGCTTATCTCACCACTAGCTGCAACAAACGATGAAAGATCAGGGATCCATGTTCTTTTAAGTTCAACATGATTAAGGCCTGAAAGGAGTTCCTTAAGTTCAGTACCCGGATTTTCCGTAATCCCTACCAGCCATCCGGAGGGAATGTCAAAGCGGCAGCTTATTTCAGGAAGGGTAAGGTCACTTCGTAAAACATCTTCGGTAATCGTACCGGAATAAAATGCCCTCAACCCCTCAAGAACAGAAGTCTTTCCGGATTCGTTCTGACCAATCAGACACGTAATATTATCAGGCGATATATTCTGCCAGTCGGTATCGACAATTGAACGAAAATTTTTTATCCTGAAAGCCGTAAGCTTCATCATAATATTGAAGGTTATAATTGAAATCCAAAAACGAGAATATCATCAACCTGCTGAGTATCTCCCTTCCACTCCTCAAACGCATTTTTAATTTGTACTTCCTGTAATGCCATAGGCAGTTCTGCAACAGATTCTATCAGGCTTTTAAAATGTTTATGCTTATACTTCTTATCGAATTCACCACCAAACTGATCGGAGAAACCATCGGTGAACATGTAAAATGAATCACCGGGTACGGTCTCCACCCAGTTATTGGTAAATGGTGTTTCCTGAAAAGCAGCCAGCCCGATAGTCATTTTATCGGGCTTGTATTCTTTAAGAACTCCGTTCCTGACCATTATCAGTGGCCTGTTGGCTCCTGAAAACTGGAATGTTCCGGTTGTAAGGTCGACCTTGCACAATGCAATATCTATGCTGTCTTTGGTTTCTGCATAGGTGCCTGTCTGGTTAAGGGCCTTCATCACCTTTTCCCGCATAAGATTAAGTATCCTGTTTGCTTTAAGGTTTACTCCCGACTGAAGGATCTCATTCAGAAAGCTGATACCCAGGATGCTTAAAAGTGCTCCCGGCACACCATGACCGGTACAGTCGCCAACAGCAATACACATTATCTTTTTATTATTGAAGACATAGTAGAAGTCTCCGCTGACAATGTCGCGAGGAAGGAAAATAACAAAAGAATCACGCAGGTATCCCCTGAGTCTCTCAGGATTAGGCATAAGTGCATGCTGTATCATCCCTGCATAGCGAAGGCTGGCCAGGTGATCGTTCATAAACTGGTCACGTACAGGAAATGTATCAATATCCGGTTTTTTATTTTTGACAGCCATAACGGGTTATTTCCAAAAACCGCCACTAAATATACGTTAATTTTCAATCTGTTCAACCTGAATGTCCGTGTTTTCAGTTGCCCCGGCAATCAGCAGGGCCACATTTTCAACATGATGTGTTTGAGGGAACATATCTACCGGCTGGACCTTTGCCACTGAATATTTCCCTGATAGCAACAGGATATCACGGGCCTGAGTGGCAGGATTACAGCTCACATATACTATCTTTTCCGGTTCTGATTCAAGTATGGCTTTTATAACATCCTCATGCATTCCCGATCTTGGCGGATCGGTTATAATAACATCTGGCCTGCCGTTGGCTTTAATAAAGCTGAGGGTCAGTACTTCTTTTATGTCGCCTGCAAAGAAAGCGGTGTTAGTTATTCCATTTATTTCGGAATTTACCTTAGCATCATTGATCGCCTCAGTGATATATTCAATTCCAATCACCTTTCGTGCCTGTCCCGCCACAAAATTTGCTATTGTACCTGTACCTGTATAAAGGTCATATACAGTTTCCTTGCCTGTCAGACCGGCAAACTCCCTGGCAATCCTGCATAACTCCAGTGCTTGCAGTATATTGGTCTGATAAAACGATTTCGGCCCAATCCTGAACCTGAGCCCGTTCATATCCTCATACAGATATTTTTTCCCTTTATACAATAAGGGTTCCTGGTCGACGAGTGAATCATTCCACTTGGAGTTAATAATATAAAAAAGGGAAACAACTTCCGGAAATTGCGAGGCTATGTGGTCAAGCAGCCCTGTTCTTTTTTCTTCATCCTCGTGAAAAAAGACCACTATCACCATCACCTTCCCATCGATGGAATTCCTGATAATAAGGTTCCTGAGAAATCCATCATGATTGACGGGATCAAAGAACGACATCTTATTTGCCAGGACATACCGGCGCACTGCATTCCTGATCCTGTTCGATGGTTCAGGCTGAAGATGGCATTCTTCTATATCCAGAATCTTGTCATACAATCCCGGTATATGAAATCCCAGGGCATTTTCCTTTTCTATCCTATTTCCAGACTCAATCTCCTCACGTGTCATCCACCTCCTGTCAGAAAATGTAAATTCAAGTTTATTACGATACAGATACTGTTCGTCTGAACCTTTTATAGGTAAAAAACAGGGAATCTCCGTTTTCCCTATTCGCTGCAGGCTGTCCCTGACCTGCTTTTCTTTATGATAAAGTTGAAGTTCATAGGGAAGGTGCTGCCATTTGCAGCCTCCGCAAATGCCAAAATGCCGGCATCTGGGTGAGATCCTGTCAGGTGAATATTCATGAAATTTCACTATTCTTCCTTCAAGGTATTTCTTTCTTTTCTTAACAACCTTAATATCAATAATATCTCCAGGTATTACCATAGGGACAAAAACAACAAGGTTATTCACCCTGGCCAGGGCATTACCTTCGGCTCCAATATCGGTTATTGTTACCTTTTCCAGTAGTGGTAAATCTTTCTTCCTTCCCACTTGTTTTTAACGTTTTCTATTTATCAGATTAATGTATATCATTAATGAGGATGTATTCATTTTTAAGAAATTTTCACCCCCATCCCAGCCTTCCCCCATGGGGGAAGGAGTTATCGACGCTTCATTTTTGGCCTTTCCCCCTTGCCTGCACGACCGAAGCGTTTATGCGAAGGCGTGGGGGAAACGGGAAAGGGGCTTTATTACTTACAGAAAAATGTTACTAATTAAGTACACATAACCATCCTGTGCTGAATCTTAAAAATTACTTATACCAAATTATTTATTAAATTGTTACTATTACCTTTTGTTCTTCAGATTTAGCAGGTATTGGATACCTTGCGTCATAGCCGGTACTGCGCCGTCACTATGACCTACCCCCGGGATCATGATCAACTCAAGAAGATCAGGGGAGGTTCCTGCCTGTACCATGTCTTCATACATGGTAGTGGTGGAAACAGGACTGACAGTACTATCAGCCTCTCCGTGAATAAGAAGCAGCGGGACAAAGGTTTGCCAGGCTGAAACACTGTTAGTGACAAGAGCCTCCCTTATGGACGAATATTCATTTGAGCTGGTAAAACCTGCCAGGAAAGTAGGATTTAACAATACACTAAGAGTGTCATTAAGCTGGCTGTTGATCTGATCGGACGACATAGTGCCGTCAAATAGAGAGTTGAGCCGGTCAGCATAGGGCTGATTAAGAATATCCGTAACAGGATTAGTGAACTGGTGGTATGCAGAATATGCATTTACTATATAGCCTATATATACCGGCATGGAATACAAAGTCCTTGAAAACATACCGGTAAGTAAGAGTGAAAGATCATAGGGTCCTGCGCCACAAACACTACCGGTAAGATTAAAATCGTTGCTGTATTCAGTTTCCATGGCATTGTCAAGAGCCAGTGTGGCCCATCCTCCCTGTGAATATCCTATCAGGGAATAGTCATTCTTCAGACTTATTCCCGAAAGATCATCTGATGCCATTTCCTTTACTGCAAAAAGAAGATCGACCAGCGACTGTACTGTTGGTTCCTTTATAAGGTAGGGATGTGGTATTTGCGATGATTCACCGAAACCAGGATAATCAGCGATTACCACCACATATCCCATAGAGGCTACCATTTCTATCATCTGGTAAGTATATGATGAAGGAGCTTCTGTAGGAGCAAGAGAATTAACGGTGTTGGTCCCGTTCTGAAACGATAACACAGGATATTCACCCGGATCGGATGGAACACATACAAGGCCTGAAGCATTAATATCCTGTCCGTCAACTGTTGTCTTATACACTATTTTGTAACAGTTTACCCCGCTCGAAACATAAGACTTCAAATTAGTGAATTCCGGCATGGTAATGGAAGCTGCATTAAGGAGTGTATTGACATAGTCCATGGTATATGATACCGAACTCTCCTTCGACACATAATAATTATAGTTATTTGTTAAATTGTCCTTCTTACAGGAGGAGACAGATACTATTATCAATATTACAGCAACTGCCGGTTTCCATATCTTATACTTTAGCCTCATATTATTAAATATTGGTGATTCCAACCACAGGACTCATGCCTGATGATCATGCAAATATAGATTATATGATCAACATATTACTGATGAAAATGTTTGCTGACGGTAAATGATTCATAATACCTGCATCTGCTGGCTTGACTTTCTGATATTTTTGATCGAAATTAGCATTTGAATTTGTCTCGCAGCGAATTTTCAATTATTTATCTAACTCTAATACCGATTTTTATGAAAAGACATCTACTCTTCGTGCTATTTTTAGCTATGACAATCTCCGGGTATGGCCAGAATCTTGTTGCCAACCCGGGTTTTGAATCATGGGACAGCGACACAAGACCCACCGGGTGGACAACTGCCCAGAATTGCCAGGCAGAAGCCACAGTTATCTGGGCGGGAAGTTATTCCTGCCGCCAGGCTGGCAGCAGTTCCTCAAAA
>Ga0307440_1001670_pt1 | contig 10683 bp, 5 predicted proteins | sample SalMarWE160410MG_FD_202150 | JGI IMG/M metagenome (GOLD analysis project Ga0307440, IMG submission 202150) | Salt marsh sediment microbial communities from the Plum Island Ecosystem LTER, Massachusetts, United States - WE1604-10 | ecosystem: Environmental > Aquatic > Marine > Intertidal zone >... | reverse complement strand
ATGATCGCCACCTTGACGGACTGGGAATTGGCTAAAACGGGGATCGGAACTACACAGAAAGAGACAAAGAGCATGCAGAAAAGCAATGCCGCCAACCCCATATAGTTCTTTTTTGCATTTTTCATTTTATTCTCCTTGATCTGGATTGTAGGTCCTTTTGGGTGTGTTTGATTTCTAGTTAAGAGACGATATGATTGCTCATAACCAAACTGAACAATCAAGCATTGTACCCCCTTGGTTTCACCTCCTTTCTCTCCCTTTTTATACTACGGTGCTCTAAGATATTGCGTGGACGCATCAATCAGTTTTTTAAAAATCTACAATATGTTGCGTTGAATATCTGTGCTCTTAGTCGATTTCATCCGTTGGAGGTATCCCGGGCTCGAAATGCATGCGCTTGCAAAAGGGCCTGTCTCACTTTTTCAGCCCTGAAATATGTTCCTAACATTAAGAAAATAAATTGTTTATAACTGTAATTGGATTGGGTGGAATATCGAGTCTGGCAGAATGACGAAAGCCTTAGTATACTACGCAGTAGTAATCTATGAGCTCGCCCGTCAAAGCGTTACCTCTGAAGTGAGGGTAGCGGGATGTAGGGAATATTACGTACATGTTATAACGAAAATTACTGATTGTGTAATGTGTTTCATATTGAGACGCTTATCATCCGGGAAAAAGAGATAGAAACTTTCTTTTTGTCAACAAAGATATCAGTAACCCACATCCAGGAAGGACGCGTGATCGCTCAGGCGCACCGATGGAGAGCTGCTTTTTCCCTGCCATTGGTGAAATGTACCTCCCTAATTTTTTCCTCATGTTTCCAGGATATTTGGCCGATAAGCCCTACACGGATCGGTAGGCACCATCTACAGTCCATCGGGAAATGGGCGAATCGGCTATTTCCGGACCGGGACCAACCAGGAAAGAGAACCCTTTATTTAACGCGGGAAATTTTGAGGGCATATACAGCAATGCCGACGAGAGATTTCGGGCCAAATGCCGCTGCCCCTCCTGCTTCGCATCCCCACCTGGGATGCCATGATCATATGGATCATCCGCCCCCTGACGGCGTACACTTCGGAGGCGCAAAACCGCCGGAGCCCGTGGGGATGCCTTGGGCCCTAACGCACCCGGCGGACATCAGCTTTTCCACATCCGGGCAATCGCACACAGGGCACCTGGGGGCGGGATCGCTGGCGGAAAATGTCAATGTCTCAAAGCAATGACAGCATTTTTTACACTGGTATTCATAAATCGGCATTTGGGACCTCCTGGAAACTGTTCTGACTTCGGGCGCCATATTAAAGCACCGGCCAGAGATGTCAAGGCGTCAGGCGGCGCGCCCCGCCACCCCATGGTAGAGTCCGGTTTCTTTCATGAAAAATTGCGGAGGTCCGCCGGGGATGCTATAGGGAGTGTCTGCTTCGGGGAAAGGAGAGCGGTATGGGCGTGGTGATCTGGATCGTTCTGGCGGTGGTTCTTTTCTGGCGGCTGTGGTCCGTCGAAAGAGGGCTGAATGACCGGATGGATGGCCTTGAACGCACCATCGCCGCCTTGAACCGGAAGATGGCGGCGCAACGATCCAGGCGCCGGGCCGGGGCCCAGTCCGAAGTCCCCCCCCGGAAAGAGCGCGGGCCGGCTGCCGCCCAACCACCGCCCGACCCGCAAAAACCTATTCCGGAGCGACAGGCGCCGTCCGGTCCGGCTGAGGAAATCTCCGAACCCGAAGGGCCGCAGGCGCCGTCTGAAACCCTCGATGGCTTGAACTTCCCGGGAGTGTCTCCTGAAGCACCGGAGCCCATTTTCGTCGATTCCAAAGGGAAACCGGTCTCCCTCCCACCGGCTGCGGCAGCCTCCCCAGAATGGTCCCAGCGGCTCCAGAAATTCAAGGAAACCGTCGACTGGGAGCAATTCACCGGGGTCAAACTCTTTGCCTGGCTGGGGGGGCTCGCCCTCTTTATCGCCGCCGGGTTTTTCGTCAAATACTCCATCGATCGGAATCTGATTCCGCCGGCCCTGCGCCTGGCCATCGGCGCCCTGACCGGCATCGGCCTGGTGGTGGCATCCGGACGATTCGACGAGACCCGATTCCGGGTCATGCGCCACACCCTGGCAGCCGGCGGCATCGGCGTTCTCTACAGCGTCGTGTTCGCGGCGACCCTCTACTACGAATACCTCCCCAAGCCCGCAGGCTTTACCCTTCTGGCCCTGATTTCAGCGGCGTCCTTTGTCCTGGCCGTTCACTACCGGGGCCTTGCCATTGCCATCCTGGGCGCCTTGGGCGCCTATGCGGCGCCTCTGCTGGTGAGCATGGGACCGGGCAGCGTGATCATGCTGGCGGCCTATCTGTCGGTCGTGAACATCGGGCTTTTCCAGGTTGTCAGACGGCTTGAATCCAGCGTACTGCTGCTGACGGCAAGCATCGGCACCCTGATCACGCTCTTTCTTGGCACCTGGTCGCTCTTTCCCGTGGCGCGATCCCTTGGTATCGGCGGGGCCTGGATCGTCAACCTGACGCTTTTCAGCGCCTTTTTATGGCGATTCGATCCTGATCCGGAGCTAGACCCGGTGGTGCGATGGGCCGGACGGCTCCTCTACCTCACCACCCTGGCCGTGGCGATTCTGCTGGGGACAAGGCAGGGCTGGACGCCTCTTCTCGTCGTTACGGCGGCCCAGGCCGGTGCCCTGTGCCTGGCCTGGAAATCGCGGGGCTGGTACCGGGAGGCCATCGCCTTCGGCGCCCTCGGGTTCCTGGTCGCCCTGGGCTGGGTCCTGCTGCGGTTCCAGGCCTCCCGGTTTTCCGCGGACTTCATCCTCCTGCTGTGCTACGGAGCCCTGGGCGGGCTGGGCCCGGTGCTGCTGATGACGGTGCACGGGATCGACCGGACCCTGGTGCGCTGGCTGAAGATTTTCCCCGGAGTCCTGGTCCTGGTCAGCCTGAGCGTGCTGCTGAGGCACCCGGTCTCCTTCTGGTTCTGGCCGCTGCTGTTGGGGCTGGTGCTGGTGGGAATGGGGATCAGCCTGCTCATTCGCGCCTTTATCCAGGTGGCGATTCTGCTGGTTCTGGCTCTCGCGGGCGGGCTGACCTGGCTCTTTCATATGCCGGCCGGGATGCTGGGCATCGGTTTTTTTATCTTCATTTTGGCGGCCGGTGTGATCCTGTTTGCCACCGTGCTGGTGATGTTGATCCGGCTTCCCGGGTGGCTGGCCTCGCTGGGACCGCCGGCCCCGACGCCGCAGCCGCCTGGCTCCCCCCCGTCCCGGGTCGGCTTTCAGGGGATCGAGCAGTGGCTGGCGGCGGCGCCCGCTTGCGGCGTCTTCATCCTTCTGGCCGCTTCCTTCACCGTGGCCTATCCCATGTATCCCCATCCGGGAATGGCGACCCTGATCTGCCTCCTGGTGCTGGTGCTTTTCGCCGCGCACCGCATGCAGGCTGACATCCCCGGGGCTGCGGTCCTTCTGGCGGCTGCCCTGGCCCAGGCGGTGAGCGTGTTCAGGCCGCCCGTAGGACTGGCCGTCCCCTTTGCGGCCTTTGTGTGGGCCGGGGCGCTGTTTCTGGCGGCGCTGCCCGCACCCTTTCTCCTTCATCGATCCATCGGAAAATGGCGGCGGCTCTGGTATGCCTGGGCCCTCTTCGAGGCCCTGCAGGGCCTCTTCGTATTGGCCACCAGCCAGGTCCTGTGGAGCGCTCCAGCGGTCAAATGGATGCCGGTGCTGCTGCTGATACTGAAGCTGCCCTGCGTCATGCATCTTCTCCGGCGCCTGGAGGGCCGGCCTGAACGAAATGCCGTGTTGGCCTTTCACGGGGGGGCCCTCCTCCTCTATCTGACCGCTCTTCCCGTGCTGGTGCTAAGCCACGGCTGGATCGGTCTTTGCTTCGTGTTCGAGGCCGCGGCCCTTTTGTGGCTCAACCGGCGCATCGCGCATCCGGGGTTGCGCTGGGTGGCGGCGGGGCTGGCGCCGACGGGCCTGATGATCCTCGTGGTGAATCTGCCCCTGCTTAAAACCGGTCAAAGCCTGGCTGTGTTCAACCCCGCGGTGCTATCGGTGGCAGCGTGCCTGCCGGCGCTGGCCGTCGCGGCGCGCTGGAGCGCCTATCCAGACCGGGCGCTCGGCCGACTCGATCTTCCCGCCGCTTTCCAGTGGTTGACCGTGGGTACCGGGTTTTTCCTGCTCAATCTCGTCGTGGCCGACGCCTTTGCCGGACCGGGCCGGGCCTTTCGGGTTTGGCCGGGGGGAAGCTTCCCCCAGTGGGCCAGCTACGCCCTGGCCTGGATCGGGGCTGGGGCTTTGACCTGGCGGCTTCTCCGGCTGCCCAGGGCGATCCGCTGGGCGGGTCTTCTGGTGGTGGGGCTGGGAGCCCTGGGACTTCTGGCGCTGCCTCTTTTTCTGCCTGGAGCGGCCGCCGGCATGCGCCCGCTCTTCAATGTGGGCCTGATGGTATTTCTGCCGCTTCTGGCCATTGTCTTTTATCTCTTTTACAGGGAACCTTGGGATGATCAGGGAAGCCTCATCAAGAATCTGCTGCTGGCCTTGTTTCTGATCGCAGGCTTTGTCGTGGTGAAATTCGAGGCGGGCACGCTCTTTCAAACGGGGTATCCCTTCTCCCTCTTCTCCTCCCATACCCTGACCAGCGGGGCGGTCTCCGCGGCCGGGTGGACCGCCTACGGGCTGGGGCTTCTCCTCTGGCCCCGGCGCCTGGACAGGCCCTTCCGGCTGGCCGGCATCGGATTGCTCCTCATCGGTGCGGGCAAGGCCCTGGCGCTGCCCTTCCGGTTCCGGGCCCCCTTCGCCGCGATGACACCGGTGCTGAATCTTCCCTCCCTCGTGTTTCTTTTCTGCCTGGCATGCCTGGTGTACCTGACCCTGCGGCGCTGGGACGCGCGCTGGCCCCTGTCGCGTGTCAACCCGCGGATCCTGTGGGGGATCGCCCTTGCCGTCTGCGCCTTCTGCGTGCTCAATATCGAGATCGCCGGAGCCTTTGCCATCCGCGGAAGGCCCTTCAGCATGCTGACCCACGGCAGCCTCTCCATGCAGCTGGCCTACAGCATCGGCTGGCTCCTCTTTGCCATCACCCTGCTGGGGGTGGGAATCCGATGGGACACCCAGGCCGTCCGCTGGGCGGCCATCGCCGCCATCGTGATCACGGCTTTCAAGATATTCATCCGGGACCTGTGGTCCCTGGGACAACTCTACCGCGTGGGGTCCCTGTTCGGATTGGCGGTGGTCCTCATCCTGGTCTCCTTTCTCTATCAACGCTTTTTATCCGAAGGAAAGAAGAATGAAGAATAACCGGCAGGCATTCTTTCTGGTCGCCTGTATGCTGCTGCTGTCCGCGGTTCCGGCCCGGGCCGGGGAGAACTGGCGGACAAGGGCGCACCTCGATGTTGAAGTTCCGGGGCTGGTCGAGGCGGTTCTGCCGCCTGAACTGGTCAGCCAGGGGAAAAACGGTGCACTGGAGCTCACCCTCACCGGTCCGGACGGGCACCCCAGGGCCTTCGAGCTTTACTGGCGGGACCGGCGGGGCCCGGTGCGTCTTTCCCTGAAGCCCGAAACGCTTCGGATAAACGAGAAGGGCGCCGTCGTGTGGGAAGCGCGGGTGCCCCCGAACATTCTCGTCCGGCGCCTGCTGGTCAATCTGACCCAGGCCGATGCCGTCGGCAAGATCGATGTCTTTGGACAGGTGGCAGGCAAGTGGCAGCCCCTGGTGCGAAGTGCCGCCGTCTTTGCCAACACCGCTTCGGGAGCGGGCGGCATCGGTCTCCCGGAGAACGCCTACGAGCGGCTTCGGCTCGTTCTGACGGGCTACGATTTTCGCATCCGCCAGACGCTGTCTCCCCTGCGATCCGTGATCCTCGAAGGAAAGCGTGCGGGCAGGGACTATGTCACCCGGGAGCTCTCGCTGCCCTTCCGGCAGTCGCGGAGTGAAGGTCTTCACGTGATCGAGGCAGTCCTGCCGGGGGAGGGCCTCTGGATCAAGACCCTGGCCCTGGCCACCGAGGCCCACTTCCAGGGAGACTGGCAGGTGGGCCGGGAACGGATCCTGGATGGCGCCCGCCATTTTACGCCGCTGTTGGAAGGCCGCGTCACCGAAATGGACCTTTACGGAAAGGCGGTCACCCTCCAGGCGGACCGGTACTGGCCCGGCCGTTCCCTGGAATTGCGGCTCGATGCGGGGGAACGCTATATCGGCCATGTGGTATCGTTCTCGGCTACGGTGCGTCTGCCCCGCCTCGTTTTCTACGCGGATAAGGCCGGCCGGTACACGGCCATGAGCGGCGCCGGCGGCGCGGCGCGCATCCTGGCCCATCCGGCAGAGCGCTACCGGAAACCCGAAGTGGAATCGGTCTTTTCCGCCGCCGAGACAAATCCCCGCTGGCGCCTGGCCTCCCTGGTGGAAAAATACCGCTTCAAGGGGGGGGCTTTCGATCCGAAAGGCTATGCATGGCGCGCGCCCGTCGATATCGGCGCCCCGGGCTACTACCGTCTGGCGCTGAACCTTGAGGCCGCGATGGGTTCCCATGGGGGAGGCGTTCGCATGGTCAGGGACGGGATCCAGGTACCCTATGTCAGCGGTCGAACGGAAGAGTGCAGCGTCGATTTGAAGACCGAGGCGGTCTACGAGGCGAAGCGCAATACGACTGTGTGGACCCTGCATCTTCCCGGCCCCTCGCCCTGTTGGAAGGCGCTGACCCTTTATGCCGCCGGGATTTTCAAACGAAGGGTTTCCCTGCAGACGCCGAAACCCGGTATAGACCGCTGGCAGACCTGGCGGAACGCCGTCTGGGAAAGCCGCGGCCAGCGAAAGACCGATCTCCGGCTGAGCCTGAGGGACCTGCCGAAGGGCACCACCGGCCTGCGCCTCGTGATGCCCCACGGCGACAACCAACCGGTAACCGTCTCCAAAATTGCAGCCGTCTACGAAACGCCCACCCTTTACTTTCTGGCCAACTCGCCCGGGCAGTACCTGTTGTACGGCGGCAACCCCGAGGCGGGCGCGCCCCGCTATGATCTTTCCCTGGTGCAATCCGAGCTTTTCAGCGCCCTTCCCGTGGAGGCGCACATGGGACAGGTGCAGCCCATTGCCGGACCCGGCTGGGGACGGCTCATCAGCGACGCCTTTCAGGGCAGGGGGTGGGGATTGTATGTCGTGCTGGGTCTGGTGACCCTGGTGCTGATCATCGTGATCCTCCGGTTGTTCCCCAAACCGACGGACGGGCATCCCGGTTAGGGTCAATCAACCGGTGGGGTATCCCGGTGCTCTTGTGCTCCCCGGCATCCCCAGCCCTTTTCTTGACATCATGATATTCTTCCTTACCTTGGTTCCATGGGCGCGGGCAGGCATGTGTGTCCAGTTTGCGGTAGGGTACCGACAGTGGATCGGAGGATGACTGCGAAGGAGAATTCTACCATGAAAGTACTCGTCATATACTATTCGATGTATGGTCATATTCACCGGATGGCCCAAGCCATCGCGGAGGGCGTCAACGGCGTCCCCGGCGCAGAAGCGGTCTTGCGGCGCGTTCCGGAAACGCTGCCGAAAGAGGTCCTGGAAAAAATGGGGGCCCTTGATGCCCAGCAGGCAATGGCGGCGATCCCTGAGGCAACGGTGGATGAATTGGCTTCAGCCGATGCCGTCATATTCGGTACGCCCACACGATTCGGCAATATGTGCGGACAGATGCGCCAGTTCTTGGATGCCACTGGCCAGCTCTGGGCCAAAGGGTCGCTGGTGGGGAAGGTGGGAAGCGTCTTTGCCAGCAGCAACACCCAGCACGGCGGCCAGGAATCGACCATCCTTTCCTTTCATATCACGCTCCTGCATCAGGGCTTTGTTATCGTCGGTCTACCCTATACCTTCCAGGGGCAGATGCGAACGGATGAGATAACCGGCGGGTCTCCCTACGGGGCTTCGACCATTGCCGGCGGATCGGGCGAAAGGATGCCCAGTGAAAACGAGTTGGACGCCGCCCGATACCAGGGCCGGCATGTGGCTGCCATCGCGGCCAAGCTGACGGCCTAGGGGGTCGCCAACGAGCCGGTTTTTGGCATTTCCATGCCAGCGGAGGACCTGGCGAGGGTCGATCCGGATCGAATTGGAACAGATGGCGTTGATGGAGAAAAGGAAATTAGAGAATTCCGATGAAAGGCGTTTTTCTCGATGCCCTGTATCTCGATGATCTTTCCCTGACCCCGGTGGCCGATCTTCTCGATTTCTTCGCCCTGGCCCTCATGCGGCCGTCGAGTTTTCTCATCAATACGGCTCGCGGGGGGCTTGTGGACGAGCAGGCCCTCGCCGATGCCCTTCGCGACGGCAGGCTGGCCGGCGCTGCCCTCGACGTGTTGAGCGGGGAGCCCCCGGGGCCGGACAACCCCCTTCTTGCGGGCGATATCCCGAACCTCATCGTCACCCCCCACTGTGCCTGGGGCAGCATCGAGGCGAGGCGGCGCATCATCCATCAGACGGCTGAAAATATCCGTTGCTATATTGCCGGCCGACCGGTCCGTGTGGTCAGGCCGTGATGGGGGGATTCTCTCCGATCGACCGGGTCACCATGGAACGGGCATCGGCCAGGATACGGTCCAGATGATCGGGTCCGCGGAAGCTCTCGGCGTAAATCTTGTAGATGTTCTCCGTTCCGGAGGGGCGCGCCGCGAACCAGCCGTTTTCAGCCACCACCTTCAGGCCGCCGATGGGGGCGCCGTTTCCAGGGGCTTGGGTGAGGGCGGCTTGAATCCGTTCTCCGGCCAGGTGGGTCAGCTGGAGCTTTTCAGGGGTCAATCGCGCCAGGGCGGTTTTCTGCTCCGTAGTGGCCGGCGCGTCGATCCGTCTGTAAAGGGGCTCGCCGAAACGGCGGGTGAGTTCTCCGTAGATTTCCCCCGGGTCGCGTCCCGTGCGGGCCGTTATCTCCGCTGCGAGCAGCGCGGCGGTGATCCCGTCCTTGTCCGTGGACCAGGCCCGACCGTCCCTGCGGACGAAGGAGGCCCCGGCGCTCTCCTCTCCACCGAAGGCCAGGGAGCCGTCCAGAAGACCGTCCACAAACCATTTGAAACCCACGGGCACCTCGTAGAGCCTGCGATTGAGCCCGGCGGCCACCCGGTCCAGCATGGCGCTGCTGACAAGGGTTTTGCCCACGGCCGCCGTCGGCGACCATTGGGGCCGGTGCTGGAACAGGTAATGGATGCAAACGGCCAGATAATGGTTGGGCGGCAGCAGTCCGGCGCCTCGAACGACGATGCCGTGGCGGTCATGGTCGGTGTCACAGGCACAGGAGATGTCAAACCGGTCCTTCAACCCGATCAGCCGTTGCATGGCGAAGACCGAGGAGGGGTCCATGCGGATACGGCCGTCCCAGTCCACCGTCATGAACCGGAAGGTGGGATCGACGGTTTCGTCCACCACGGTCAGGTTCAACCGATACCGCTCGGCGATGACCCGCCAGTAGTGAACACCGGCTCCCCCCAGGGGATCCACCCCTATGGAGATCCCGGCGCTGCGGATCGCCTCCATATCGATCACCTGATTCAGATCCGCGCAATAGGCGCCGATATAGTCGTAGGCATGAGTGGTGGGCGCATGAAGGGCCCTGTCAAAGGGGATCCGCTTGACCTCACCGAGGCCGCCGTCCAGAATGTCATTGGCCCGGGTCTGGATCCATCGGGTGATCTCGCCGCCTGCCGGTCCGCCGTTGGGCGGGTTGTACTTGAAACCACCGTCCTCGGGCGGGTTGTGGGAGGGTGTGATGACGACACCGTCGGCGAGCCCGGCCGAGCGCCCCGCGTTATGTGTCAGGATGGCATGGGAAACGGCGGGCGTCGGGGTGTATTCGTCCCTTCCGGCGGTCATGGTGTCCACCCCGTTGGCGGCCAGCACCTCCAGGGCGCTGATGAAGGCCGGCTCGGACAGCGCATGGGTGTCCTTGCCCAAATAGAGGGGGCCGGTGATGCCCTGCTCGGCGCGGTATTGACAGATGGCCTGGGTGACGGCCAGGATGTGCGCTTCATTGAAGGCTCTGTTGAAGGCCGAGCCGCGATGTCCCGAGGTGCCGAAGGAGATCCGTTGCGTCGGAATCTCCGGATCCGGGGCTTCGGTAAAATAGGCCGATACCAGTTTTGCTATGTTGACCCAGAGGGAGGGGGGGGGCGTTTTGCCTGCCAATGGACTTGCTTCCATGTTATACTCCTTTGTGCGTGTCAAGCCTTCCTACATTTTATTACAAGGAGCTTGTTTTGGGAATAGTTAAGGGATATTTAGAAATTTTGGACAGGGGATCAGGGTTCTTGCGCGATGTGGACAACAATTACGCGCCCGGGCCGGCGGATACCTTTGTCCCGGCCCGCGTCATCGAGACCTGCGGACTGCGCGAGGGGAGTTTCATCGTGGGAACGGGGGTTCCGGGGACCTCAAAAAACAGGAATCTGAAACTCCGGGAAATTGAATCGGTCAACGGCCTCGGGGTTGAAGAGAGCCTGAAGGTCGAACCCCTCTGGAACCGGACCAGCATCAGCCCCACGGAACGATTGAATCTGACCCTGAACGCCGATGATCTCATGGGCAAGGTGCTGGATCTGCTCGTGCCCATCGGCAAGGGCCAGCGGGGATTGATCGTATCCCCCCCCAAGTCCGGCAAGACCACCATCTTGAAGCATATGGCCAATGCCATCTCGACCAACCATCCCGAT
>Ga0307440_1001669_pt1 | contig 10684 bp, 5 predicted proteins | sample SalMarWE160410MG_FD_202150 | JGI IMG/M metagenome (GOLD analysis project Ga0307440, IMG submission 202150) | Salt marsh sediment microbial communities from the Plum Island Ecosystem LTER, Massachusetts, United States - WE1604-10 | ecosystem: Environmental > Aquatic > Marine > Intertidal zone >... | reverse complement strand
CCGCTGCCGATCGGACTTATGTGAAGCTTCGAGGCCTGTATCAGACCGAGCAAATCCTTGGTCTTCTGTGCAAGCTCCTGCGCCGTCGGGTTGTTCGAGACCGAGGTAAACCCACCTGAGAGACTCTTCGCCAAATCAGCGGCCGCAGTTTCGGTGCCGATCCCGAGGATTTCGATCTTCCAGCCACGCTCCTGAATTGTCTTGGTATTGTCCAGGAAGGCGTGGTTGAACTTGCCGTTCGGCGAATAGTACTTACTCGTCGGCGGGGCCTCCTGGATTCCATCGGTTATCAGCATGAAATATTTGCGATGGTCCGGGTAATTGCCTTCATTGAGCACTCTCTTCAGCTCGTCGAGGGCGTTGCCGATATCGGTCCACCTACCGTCCGCTCGAATTGAATTGATCTTCTGCTCGATGGCTTTTCGGTCGGTACCGACCGTCGTTGACAGGAGGACCTTCGCATTTCCCCAAAAATCGATAACGACCAGGTAGTCGCCCGGGATGAGCATTCCGTTGATTATGGACCTGTCGATGTACTGCTTGACGGCGTCGATTTTCGACTCCATGGACAGGCTCTTGTCCACCACGAGGAACATGTCGATATTCTCAGTACGGGTATCTGCCGAAACAAAACTTGCGCCTAAGACCACGTAAATGCAGATTAGACAGAAAGTTACAAACCAATTGACTGGGTGCCTTCTCATACCCACATCATATCACGCCAAGAGTGTCAAAAAAAGCATAAAACAATTGAAATTGGAAAAAACGTGCTTTACATTCATAGCGCGCCTTTGATACGATAGCGTGAAGGCTAGTGCAAGGAGAGTACAATGGCAAGTTTAGATCTACCGAAAAGTCCGATGGTTTTCCACCCGGAAAAACGCAGTGCGGTGGGTTCTAGGAACTCTTTGGCTCAGGAAAGCAGAGACCAGCAGGCTGAGGTCGACAGACTGCTCGAGGAAGAAGTTGACAAGGTCATGAATCATATTCAAACCAAGCTCCCGAAAGAGGTCCTGGAGCGCCTGGACGTCATGGGCGGTTTGAAAGAGAAGCTATTCAACTACTTCAACCAGAACTACCAAAACATGTTCAACCGATACATCGTCACGTCGGAAGACGAGATGGTGAAGAAGATCCGCAACTTCATCGACAAAGAGGAAATGAAGGTCCTCACCCGCTATACTCCCAAAGAGATAGCATCGTTGCTCGACGAGGTCGGCGGCGTCGATCGGTTCAACACAGGTGAAATCGAGAAGTCGATCGTCAATATGTACGGCCACCTTCAGGGTCATATCCAGCGTGGCGTCAACGACCTTGAGAACCTGACGAACTCACTCCTCCGACAAAAGACAGACGTCGGCGCCTTCATTCGTGGAGAGAATGCATACTCGGTCGTCAAGTGCGCATTCAAGGACAACCTTTACAAGCCGAAGACCGTCAGCGACGTCAAGCTCTCGGTCAACATCCTGGAGTCGGAGCTCATCAGCCCGATCTTCCATTACCAGGTTACCGTCGAGTTCCTCATCAAGGATCTTCTGTCGAAGCACATCATGGATACCCTCGACAAGGAGATCGAGCAGCTCAAGGACGAGCGCATCGACAAGGGCCTCGACGAGATGTCCGACTCAGAGATTCTGTTCTCCAAGATGGCGCGCGTCGAGGACCATACTGACGATGACAAGGAAAACCCGAAATCGAAACGATACTCCATCCTTGCGAAGAGCATCATGGATCGCGTCGAGGGACTCCGCGCCGAAATCGATCCGGCAACCTTCGATCCGCTCAACATCCGTGAGAACCTGAAGAAGCTCATGGACATCGAGAACATCCGAAACCGCGGGTTCAATACGGCAATCAACTCCATTACGTCGATCCTCGACACCTCCAAGATGGGGTACCAATACGTTGAAAACCTCAAGAACGCACGCGAGCTCATCATTCGCGAGTACGAGGACACCGACGTCAGCCGACTGCCCGACGAGCGATACCAGATCAAGCTGAAGTTCTACGACAACGCCCAGATGATCGAGGAACAGAAGGCCTACGACGTGATGCTCAAATCCTTCGAGGTCGAGGTACAGCACCTGTGGGATATCCTCGAGATGGTCTACGAAGACTCGAAGTTCTTCAAACGCGTTTCCGACTACAAAGACCTCGGAGCGATCTACCGCAACAAGATTCGCCGCAAGATCAAGGCAAAAACCGGCGATCCCGTCTACGAGGACATCGACAAGAGCTGGGACGAGATCTCCTTCATCAAACCGGCTGAAACCGAGATCGAGCAGCTGAACCGTACCTATCTCTACGAGAAGGACAAGGTGAAGCGCAGGATCACTCTGATGCGCGAGAAGATGCAGCATATGTACGGCTATCGCTACCCGATACAGCGCCGGGTCATGGAGGAACGGCTTGCCTTCCTCGAATCGGAGTTCAACCGCTTCGACTACATGATCAACCCCTACCACGTGCAGCCCGGGCTCCTGCTCGATCTTGACATCACCTCGATCAAACGCAAGAAGGCGACTCTGGACGGCATGGCCAACGTGCTGAACGAGTTCCTTCATGGCGTATCCAAGGGATTCCAGGACGCCGCATTTGCATCGTTCTCGCGACGACGGTCCACTGTCCGAGAGGACATCGCCATGAGCTTCGATACGGGGCTCGAGACCGAAGAGGGAGCTGAGGAAGGTGCAGTCGCGGGACAGGGCTACCTCGACGCCCTCAACCAGGGCTCGGAAGCTTCGTCGGCAACCGCGGAACCGCAGACGGTCGTTGGTGAGTCGCGCGGCACACGGGGCCGCTCTCGCGGCGGCAGTTCCCGCTCCGGCGGAGGACGCAAGAGCACTGGCAAGGGCCGAGGCGGACGCTCGAGAGGCTCCGGCGACTCCGGACTAAAGACACTGTAAAGAAAAATCAGCACCCCCCGACATCGGGGGGTTGCTTTTCTTAGCGACGGGACCTATCCTGACAGCTGCCCAGGCGGTCGCATGGTTCAGGCAGAGGGGTCATCTCTTCCTGTGCGAGCAGGGCACGCGCGGAGGAAGCTCGATGTCGATGATTTATTTCTGTGCCGACAAAAACGCAAATGAGGTCGTCGTATGAGTGACATGAGTTATGAGTTTGAACGCTTCTCGTCTCGGGAGGGTTTCAATCGATCACTGATGCATTTCAAGACGGTTTCGTCCTTGCTCGGTGACTTTGAACGGTCGACGAATCTTGCCGATGTCCTGAACGAAATGCTTTCCGAGAAGGAGCTCGAGCAGAATCAGCTGGGACCGATCGTCTACGCACTTCTCGTAGACAAGTACGGCTATTCCTGCACCTCCTACAATATGGAGGAGTCGCTCACGGACTTCTCCCACATCATGAATGAAACAAGGAAGTGGAATGCGGTCGACCTCGTAATCACCTATTTTCACCCCGAGCTCGGTCTGCTCGTCGTCAACCCGAAGAACAAGCAGAACTGGGGGTCGGTGAACGTGCTCAAGAAGAACGAGATCGTAACCGTCTATGCCGGAGCCTTCCAGCATACCCAAGACGCGAAGGACAAGAAGCTCTTCGAGCTCGCGGCGTCCACCCTCATCGACTACCTCAAGGGCAAGAAGACGAGCGGCTCCACGAAGCTGAAATCAGGTAAATTCCAATACAAGGAACCCAAGCCTCGCGCCAAGGAGCAGCCTGCAACGGCTCGCGGACGCAGATCCGCGAAAACCGCCGTTGCTGCCCGCGGACGTCGTCCGGCAGCCCGCGCCGCCGCCGCGACTACGGCAGTCGCTTCGCGCGGCGCGCCGCCTGCAGCTCAACCCGCCGCGCCGGCACAGCCTGCACGCGAGGCGGCCGTCGAGTCGGCCGCCAAGCGAATGACACCGTTCTACTCCGTCCCCGTTACCAACGAGCTCTTTCACAACGGAAACGTAGAGGCTTGGAAGAAGATCATCCAGAGCTACCAGACAAAATACCCAGGGCTCGATGTCTACATCTTCTATGACGGCGAGCGTATTCACGACATTCATGCCCTCTTCAAATGGGGGAAGGTAAAACACGGCAGTACGATTCTCTTCGCGGTTGCGGGAGAAAATATACAGGACGTCGCCAAGCTCCAGCGATACCTCAGACAGGGCGCTAGCCCTCGATTCGAAGACTTCTTGCGGTTCCCGGTAAACACGGTCTTGAAGCTCTTTTAGGCGCACAAAGGACGGAGTATGAACAAGAACATCCACGTATTTAGTTCCAAAGAATACACGAAGAAAGACGATGTCATGGCCAAGATCGGCCTCCGCGGCCAGCAGGCAATGGAGTTCGCACAGCTGAGCCTTCCGATCTTGCCGGGGTTCATAATCGATTCGGAAATTGCCGCGCACCTCGACAACCTCGACATGAAGGCCGAGCTCAAGCCCTACTTCAAGAAGCTCGAAGCCGTGACGGGAAAGACCTTCGGCGACCCGGAGAATCCGCTGCTCGTCAAGATCGTCGTAAGCCCGAGCCTCGCGATTGCCCACTATCCTACGCTCCACAACTACGGGCTCACCCTCACGACGATTCCCGGCTTCAACAAGTACGTCGGCGATGCCTTCGGCTATCACGAGATTCTCTTCCAGGTCAGCGGGAATCTCGAGATCGAGGCGCGCATCGCCGAGCTCGAGAACCGGAATGCGGACCTCAAGAAGATCCGCGGAAAGCTCGATGCCCTGAAGACAGAGCTCTCGAAGGAGAGCAAGAAGACCGACTACACCAAGGCGATCGCGGAGTACAAGTCCTTCTTCGCTGACGGATTCTTCGAGGACTCCTACGCTCAGCTCGGATTGGCGCTCAAGAGAATAAGTCACATGCTCGCGCTCGACGAGATGAACGACGACGATGCCGCACTGCTCGTGCAGCCGATGGTCTACGGCAACTACGGAAAGGATTCTGCGAGCGGCACGTTCTTCACACGAAATATCGTGACCGGCGACGACCTGCTCGACGGTCAATTCTTCCAGAACAAGTTCAACGAGATCGGCGCTGCAGGAAAGGACATCAACAAGATCGACAGCAGCTTCTTGACCGAGCTCAAGAAGATCGGGCGCAAGGTGGAGGACCACTTCAAGGAGATCCGCTCTATTCGATTCACCGTCGAGAAGGCGAGGGTCTGGCTGATCGACCAGCGCCCCGTAATGACGAAATCGACCCAGGCCGACATTCGCACCCTCCTGGATCTGAATAGACGGAAGATCATCACCGAGAAAGAGCTGATAATGGCGATCAAGCCCGCTCAGCTCAACGAAATCCTCCACCCGATCGTCAACCTGAACAGCGTTAAGTCGCTGAAGAAGATCGAAGGCGGTATCTCCGGCGCTCCCGGAGCGGCCATCGGCCGGATCATGTTCACGACCGACGGCCTCATCGAGGCCCGCAAGGCTGCCATGCTCTCCGGGCAGGACACCCGCTTCATACTCTGCATGCCTGCGACCTACGCAGAAGACGTCAAGGCGATCGAGGTTGCAACCGGTGTGCTCTCATGCGAGGGAGGTTACTCCGCCCACGCTTCGGTAGTCGCCCGTCAATACGGCAAGGTATCCCTCGTAGAGACGAATATGAAGATTCGCGGCAAGCAAGCAACCATCGGCAACGTAACCCTGAAAGAGGGTCAGTATGTTACATTGAACGTGCCTCACTACGGTGATCCGCAAATCTACCTCGGCCAGGCGGAGCTCATAGAGCCTGATCCGAAGGATTCGGGCCTGCTCGACTTCGTGCAGATCGTCAAGAAGTTCGTTCCCGACTTCCACGTCCGGGTCAACGCCGATAAGCCGCGTGATGCTGCCCTCGCACTGAAGTTCGGCGCGGAAGGGATCGGTCTCTGCCGAACCGAGCACATGTTCTTCGACGAGAAACGCATCAATGTATTCCGGGAAATGATCGTCTCCAACACCGAAGCGGAACGAAAGAAGGCGCTGCGACAGCTGAAGGTCATGCAGCGGAAGGATTTCTACGACCTGTTCAAGATCATGCAGGGCAAAGAGGTCACCATCCGCCTGCTCGACGCTCCGCTGCACGAGTTTCTTCCCCACAACGACGCCGAGATGAAGGCCTTCCTTGCGTACCTGCGCAAGCAAACAGGGAAACAGAAGACCTCTGCGGCGGAGGTTCAGGCTGCATGCGATGCTCAGCGTGAGGTCAACCCGATGCTCGGCCATCGCGGGGTGCGAATCGCCGTGTCCTATCCTGAAATCTACGAGATGCAGGTGCAGGCGATGTTCGAGGCCGTCTACCAGCTCAAGAAGGAACGCATCGATGTGAGGCCGGAGGTGATGATTCCGATCGTCATGAACGAAAGCGAGCTCAAGCTCGTGATCTACGGCAAGAAGATCGAAGGCGATTCGGTGAAGGGCCTCATAGAGGTCGAGAGCGAGGTGCGCAAGAATCTGAAGGCGCGGCCGGTACACTACAAGATCGGTACGATGATCGAGCTTCCCGTCGCCGCCTTGGCGGCAGGAGAGATCGCTCGCTACGCCGAGTTCTTTTCCTTCGGTACCAACGACCTCACCCAGACTACGATTGGGCTCTCACGCGACGATTTCAACAGCTTCATGCCGGATTACACGCAGTTCGACATCATTGACGGCAATCCCTTCCAAATCCTCAACAAGCACGTCAAAGAGCTCATCGCCACTGCAGTCCGCCGCGGAACGATGACCCGACCGTCTCTCGTCAAGGGGTTGTGCGGCGAGCACGGAGCCATCCCGGAGAACATCCGCTTCTGCATGGATGCCGGCCTGGACTACGTTTCGTGCTCTACCTACTCGGTGCCTATTGCAACCCTGGCGGTCGCGCAGGCCAACGTCGAAAAGGGCAAGGTGTAGCGACAAGAAAGGGGCGGGTTGACCGCCCCTTTTTCGACCCTGTGTGACTCTGCTCTCGCTACTGCTCCCAGACCGTGAATTTCTTCAAACCTTGAATTACATTGGCGGCGGCTTTCTTTGCATCGACCTGAGGAATCGCCGCCTCTTTGTTGAGGGTCTGTGTAAAGAAGCTCTGCAAGCTCTCGAGGACGTCCGGCAGATTGTAGAAGATGAATGCGAAATCGACTCCGGTCGGGCGCAGAATCGTGAATGCAGAGTAGGTCATCACCGGAATCTTGCTCACCATGAGCTTCGTCTGGTTTTTCGCGGTGAAAATTTCCAACTCGGAAAACCGATGAGGTATCATCTCCGCACGGTTCCGGTTGACCGGTTCCTCGTACTTGCGAGGATAGGTAGGTGGCTCGACGAGCACGAAGATCTTGTTGCCGTCCGCCTGAAATTGAAGTCCCTCGTCGGTAACCGCAATCCCCTTCACCCCGTTGTAGGCAACGACTTCGTACCGGGAGTAGGTGCTGTTCGCGTCGAAGAAGGATGAAACGATGTATCCGCCGTCTCGAGGGAGTTTTTCCTGCGCGTAGGCCTGAAATAAATCGAGCGCTTTTGTCGGCATGGAGCCTCCTTTACCTTGTCTTGAGTTTCTGTTTCGCTTTCTTTTTCAAAGCCTCGGCCTTCGCGAAGTATCGATTCGCAAACTCCGAGACTCCCTGCTTCTTGTAGACCATTGCCATGTTATAGTACCCTCTCCAGTCCGATTTGGCGAGTTCCACCACGGCTCTAAAATGCTTGAGGGCTCGCTCCAAATCGTCCGCCTTGTAGAGAAGGACCCCCGCAATCAACAGCAGTGAAGCCGAGGGCTTCAGGTATTCCACCGCCTTCTCGAGCAGATCGGCCGCGGCAATGTGGTTGCCGAGCTTGTCCATGCAGTAAACGAGTGAGCGGAGATTATCCTCGTTTTCAGGATCATCACGCAACAGCTGGCGGTAGATGATCGACGCCTCGCGGTATCGCTCGGTACGCCGATAGCAGAGCGCGAGCAGTCGCTGGAGGCGTTTATCCTCTTTTCTCACGGGTATGTATCTCTGAATCTGTTCGGCTGCACGCTCGAAGTTCTCTCGCTCCACGAGAAACTGGATGAAATCTCTGCGTGCATCCGCGTCTTCGTCGAAGAGCTCGAGGTAGCGACCGTAGGCGGCCTCGAGCTTCTCGGAATCGTTCGAATCCCGGTACAACCAGATGAGCCCGAGATGGGCCGGTTGATGATGCTCCGAGAGGGTGAGCGCCTTCATGTACCATTTTTCGGAAAGCTCGCTCATTCCGGCCTTGATGTACTCCCCGGCCAGGGCGGAGAAGAGGAATGCGTCGGGTCCCGAACGGCGAATCTGCTCCTGAAGCGCGGAAATCGTTTCTTCCGTCGGATAGTCGAGCTGACATGCACAGAGCGCCGAGTAGTAGCTGCCGGTTTCGTCGTCAGGGGCAATGCGCTCGATCTTCGTAAGCTCCGCCATGAGCTCCTTCCAGGCCTCACGTTGCCAGTGGATCAAGGCGAGCCCGTAGTGCGGCTCCAGGAGGTTTCGGTCGACGTCCAGCACCCGCTGGAAGTGATTGTAGGCTTTCTCGAACTCACCGAGAGTGCGGTAAGACTCGCCGACGAGGAGGTGCATGTCGACGTCCTTCGGCTCGCGGTGGAGCACTTTCTCGGCAAAGAAGATCGCCTTGACGTACTTGCCCGTCTGATAGTGCTGCACCGCAAAAACGCGGTCGGTGCTCGGCCCCTCCCAGGAGAACTGCTCCGCGTCCTGAACGAGGTCGAGCGCGCGCAGCTCCTTCTGCGCACGAGCGGTGTCGCCGAGTCGATGATAGAGAACTGCGCGCTGAAACAGGATGGCCGGGTCGTCGGGGGAGATCTTCAAGGCGTCGTTGTACTGCTCGAGCGACTTCTGGAGCTCACCCCGCTCGCGGTAGATGATCGCCAGGTAGAGGTGAAGCAGTATCCCGTCACGCCCCCTCTCGAGAATGAACTCGAGCATCTGGCCGGCGAGCTCGAGGTCGCCCTTATGGAAGACTCGTATCGCCTGAACCAGAAGGGCGTTCAGGTAGGCGGTGTAGAGCCCCTTGCTCTCGGGATCGAGCTCCACCGCACGACCGAGGTAGTTCGCGGCGATTTCGGGGCGACGGGCCTTCAGGTAGGCCATCCCCATCATTCCAATGGTCTGTGGAGACTCCGGCTCGATTTCCAGCACGCGCCTGAAGTTCTCGACGGCCGAATGGGGGATGTCCAGAGCGAGGAAGGATCTACCGAGGAAGAAGTAACCGGCGCTCGAATGCGGGTTTGCCTCGATGAAATACTGGAGAGGGCGTATCGCGAGATCGTAGCGTCCGATGGCATGATAGCTACGCCCGAGGTAGAGGAATGCCTGTGGAAATGCGTCGGTCTCGCTCGTTATGCGGGTGAGAAGCTCGATTGCGCGTGGGTATTTGCGGTCCTGTCCGGCCTTGATTGCGTCGCGTAGGAGCTTTTCGTAATCCGCCGTCTGTCTCATACCCTCTGGTAGATTTAACCCGAATTCCGGCCGGTTAGCAAGCCTTCCGGCGGGAAATAGATCCTTCCGGGTTCGCGAGCCCGGCTCCGAATGCGGCCATGCGTTTGCGGATCCTCCACCGTTCGTTCGCCGATCCTCACGCCGCTGCCTTTTGACAAAGCGAGGAGATTCTGGCATGATTCAGCATGGAAGAGAGATCCATCTACCGAAACATCTCCCCGCTCGACCACCGATACCTTCTCTCGAACCGCGAAAGCTTCGAACACCTGAGCGATTACCTCAGTGAAGAGGGCAGCGTTCGCTACTGCGCCCGCGTCGAGGCCGCGCTCCTCGCCGAATATGTCGATCGTTTCTTCGCCGACAGACCGGCGCTCAAGTCCGCTGCAGAGTCTCTTCCAGAATCGGTCGGCGCAGAGGAGGTCTATCGGGAGGAGGAGAAAACCCAGCACAACGTCCGAGCGCTCGTCAACGTGATCAAGACGAAGCTGCCGGAAGAGCTGCATCGCTACGTACACCTCGGGGCGACCTCCGTCGACATCCTCGACACCGCGGCCGCAATGCGAATCCGCGACGCCGTGCGCGCCGTCATTCTTCCGCTCATGATCGATGTCGAGGAGCGTCTCATCACCGTGGCCCTCTCACACGTGACGACGCCACAGGTAGGCCGCACCCACGGCCAGCATGCCGTTCCGATTACCTTCGGATACGCGCTGTCGGAGTACGTCGCACGCTTCGGGAAGTCGATGCAGGAGGTGGATGCACGCTCGAAGCAGTTGCGGGGCAAGCTTTCCGGCGCGGTAGGCGCCTACAACGCCCTCAGCCTCGTTGTCGAGGACCCCCTCGAGTTCGAGGAGGCGGTTCTTTCCCGTGTCGGTTTGAAGCCGTCGGAGCATTCGACTCAGCTCGTCGAGCCCGAATACCTGCTGCGGCTGCTGCTCGAGCTGAATGTGGCATTCGGCGTCCTGGCGAACCTGGCCGACGATTTTCGGAACCTACAACGCTCTGAGATCTCCGAGGTCCGCGAGGAGTTCGGCTCGGCGCAGGTCGGCTCCTCCACGATGCCTCAAAAACGCAATCCGTGGAACAGCGAGCACGTGAAAAGTCTCTGGAAAGCGTTCGCCCCCCGCACGATGAGCTTCTTTCTCGACCAGATCTCGGAGCATCAGCGCGACCTGACCAACAGCGCTTCCCAGCGCTTCATCGCGGAGTACCTTGCCGGGTTCACGGCGGCTTTGACCCGGACGAAGAAGATCCTCGATGGACTGCGGGTGGACGAAGAAAGGATGCGGGCCAACCTGGATA
>Ga0307440_1001668_pt1 | contig 10685 bp, 10 predicted proteins | sample SalMarWE160410MG_FD_202150 | JGI IMG/M metagenome (GOLD analysis project Ga0307440, IMG submission 202150) | Salt marsh sediment microbial communities from the Plum Island Ecosystem LTER, Massachusetts, United States - WE1604-10 | ecosystem: Environmental > Aquatic > Marine > Intertidal zone >... | reverse complement strand
GTGACAGCGGGTCTCCTCTGGTTCATCTTGATAGTCCAACCTGGTTCGATTGCTGCAAAACCCATTCCCGGCTGGACAATAATGGTGATTCTGATCGTGTTGTTCATTCTGAACTTCGTATTTATTTACGATTTTGTTAAATCAAAGTCCTATAAAAAAGCGGGATAGAAGTGCTGAATCAGCCATGTTAATTTATGAGCGCAGATTCTTGAAATATGATTAAAAATTAAACACGAAAACACGAAAGCACGAAATAATAAACATTCTTTTTCGTGTTTTAATGATTAAATTTCTTTTTTTCCCCAACGATAGATTGAGTTTTAAGGAGGTGTAATATGTCGAAAATCAATTCAAAACAGAACAATAAACGGAGAAGCTTGACGTTTATATTGGAAGCGTCAGAGGCTAAGAAGGTCTTCTTGACGGGAGATTTCAACGACTGGAGCCCGGAAAAGCATCCCATGCGAAAAGATGAGAATGGAACATGGAAAAAGCGATTGATACTTTCTCCCGGAAATTATGAATACAAGTTTTTGGTAGACGGCCAGTGGAAGGAAGATCCGCGTAACCATCGGCGATGTCCCAACTGCTTTGGTTCATACAATAGTGTTATCCGTTTACCCGAAGCTTAGTGCTATGGAATGAAAAAAATGAAAAAAATTCGAAAAATCATGGCGGCGTATGACTTTTCCGACTATTCGAAAGAAGTTTTGGTATTTGCTGCTGAATTGGCCGGTGAATTAAAATGCGATCTGATGATCGTCAATGTTATCAACCAAAGAGATGTAGAAGCAGTAAGAAGAGCTGAAATAGAAAGCATAAGTTTTTCCGCGGACCAATTTATACGAGACAGGAAAGAAGATCGATTGGAACAAATTGATCAAACGATCAAGGAGATATCCGCCAAATATCTTCCTGTTGAGATAAAGATCAAAACAGGCGTCCCGTTTCGTGAGTTGATACAGTCGGTTGAGGATAGCGGCGTCGATCTTGTGGTGATGGGACGAAAGGGCCGCACCAATCTTGCAGGCATTCTTTTCGGCACGACAGCGGAAAAGATGTTCCGTCACTGCCCGGTTCCATTGTTGAGTCTGCGCAGGGATGAGGATATGGACCGTTCATGTATATAAACTGCCGGATGTTTTCTTCAAAAGGAGCGATTATGTATAAAACGATTTTAGTGCCGTTGGATGGATCAAAACGGGCGGAACGGATATTGAAACATGTTGAGGCGTTGGCTTACCGCTTGAATAGCAAGGTCATTTTTCTGCAGGTGGCCACTGCTCCCAATCTTGTTGGATATGATGAGAGTGCAATATTGCTGTACCACCATAACCTGGAAGAAGTGGCCAAGCAGGCTCAATCTTACCTGGATTCTCTGAAAGGAGAGTTTCGAGAGAAGGGCATTGAAGCCAAAGCCCGTGTTGTCGGCGGTCCGGTTGTCGAGCAGATTATCGACTGCGCTTTAAGAGAAAATGCCGATCTCGTCGCAATGTCCAGTCACGGAAGAACCGGCTTGGCCCGGGCTTTTTACGGGAGCGTAACAGCCGGTGTATTGAATCTAATCGATCGGCCGCTGCTGATTGTCCGATCACGGAGGAGTGATTAGAAGTGGTTTCAAAACTCTCCTCGGACTCAATTTTCGTGTTGTACTGAGACGACCAATCCTCAAAATATTCCCGACGTAGCTGCGGTTGGCCGCCTCAGGCCCGCGTTCTTGTCCCGCCGATCTTGGGCGGGAGATCTTAAATCCGATTGATGATTTTGAAACCACTTTTAGGTAAAAAAACGTTTTTTCAATATATGGGGGAAATCCCTATCCGGGAGATTTTCCCATAAAAAATGAAGCTTTCCCCTATGGACAAAATTGATCAGGTCGACAATAAATAATTGGTTGCACAAATCAACATGGAGAAATGACGAATATCAGGGAATATAATGGATAAGGTCTATTTTTTAGAAGATATCCTTCAACCCGACCCCATGAAATTTGCCGACGAGTTTTCCGAATTTGATCATGACACGGACAGTGCGAACCGATCGCTGTCACTGCAAATGATGGAAACAAATCCGGTGAGAAGTCCTGAAAAGAGGGCGCACGAACGATTTCAGGCTAGAAAAGATGCTTTTGCATTGATCCGACCGCCTGATGCCGGACATTTGCGCATTGCAGACCGGAGTATGGCGCAAATTGCATGTGCCGTATATCGATCGAAACCGGTCAGGTTCGGCAGAATCATTGACATCAGCATGGGCGGGCTTTTGTTTTATTATATCAACGGAAAGAAGCGACCCAGCCGATCGCTAGTACTGGACATATTAGTAGCTGATTCCGGATTTTACCTTGAAAATTTGTTGTTTAAAAACATTGCCGATGTGGAAATAACCGACGATTTCACGACCAATTCTTTTAATATGCGGCTGAATCAGGTACAGTTTGAAGGATTAAAACCTGTCGCAATGATGAAGTTGAAGTATTTTGTTGAAAATTATACGGTACCCCGGTTCTAGATAAAATGTCGCGATTTATCACAACCATAACGCTTTCCAAAGAAGAAAAGGTCAAGAGATAACAGGTTAAAATCAAAGTTGCATGACCTGAGTGTTATTTCTTTGCATTTACAAAAAAACTCGGTATATGAAAAAGGTGAGACGTTGAAAATCAGACATTCTCGCCTTTTTTACATGGATAAAAGAATTTAATGCGACATTTGAAAAAATTATCCCCTTTTACCGCTTTTTTGATTTTCGGCAGCATTACGGTGTTGCTGTGGCAAAATCAGAACAGGTACGAACGGGAGCTTGCCCTCCGGCATACGGAAACTTCTTCGAGGCAGATAGGGAGCCGTATCGAAGCCCTGATGCGTTCGCGTATGGCATCATTGGAGTTGCTCGCGGAAAGATGGGTCGGGAGGATTCCCCCGGATTTCAGCCAGACGCGGTTTCTTGACTTTGCGAGGGTGTTTTATTCCCATAATCCCGGTTTTATGGGGATCAACTGGATTGATCCTGGGGGCATCGTTCGATGGGTTTTTCCCAGAAAAGGCAATGAGAGTATCATCAATAAGCCGATCTTTGAACCTGGGGGCCCCAATTTTAACATGAAATTCCAGATACTTCACTCCAATCAAAATATTGTAACCCCTTGTATGGAACTGATACAGGGAGGACTCGGTTACAACACATTTTTGCCGCTCGTCTATTCCGGCAGGATTCAAGGGTATCTGAACGGTGTGTTCCGGGTTAAAGGCCTCATGGACATCAGTCTGGCCAAGGACATCTCCAATGAATTTTGGGTCCGCCTGTACGAAGGGGATCGACTGATTTACACCAATGAAGTTCAAAATGACGGCATGCCGGATAAGAATGGGTTGCAGGTGGTCCGGGAGATTCGGTTTCCCGGAAAAACCTGGATGCTGGATCTTGTTCCAAAGGCCCTCATTTACCCATCCGGTGCAGGCTGGCATGCTTCTTTTCTTGTTTTTGGGCTCATCATCTCGGCATTCCTTTCAATGCTCCTTCATCTTCTTCTCGAACGAATGCAAATGTACCGGCAGGCCAGGGACCAGGCGCTTCAGGAAATCAGCGAACGAAAACGCACGGAAACAGCATTAAAGGAAAATGAAAAAAAATTGGAAGCTGCACTCTCCGAACTCGCCGACAAAAATACGGAACTTGAAACCTTCGTGTATACGGTTTCCCACGATCTAAAAACCCCTATTGTCACCATCGAGGGATTTATCGGCGCACTTCGGGAAGACTTTGGAGACCGGATGGATGGAAATGCTGAAAAATATCTCAATTACATGAGCGATGCGTCCCGGAATATGCAATTGTTAATCGACGATTTGCTGTATCTTTCCCGCATCGGGCGGCTGCCGGAAAGAAAAACGGAATTTTCTTTTGACGATCTCATGGAAAAAGTTCTAAAAACGCTCCAGCGTCAAATCGATGAAAGCGGGGTCTCAATAAATGTTGAAAAAGGGCTTCCCGTGGTTTATGGTGAAATGGAACGTTTGTGCCAGGTGATGGAAAATCTGTTGTCCAACGCCGTAAAATACATCGGAAAGGAGAATCCTTCTCCACGGATCGATGTGGGAGCGATGGTTCAGGACGGCCACAGGGTATTCTTTGTTCGGGACAACGGCATCGGTATCGAAAAAAGATATCATGAAAAGATTTTCGAGATCTTTCAACGGCTCCCGGCAGCAAAAAAATCCGCGGAGGGGACTGGTGTCGGCATGACCATCGTAAAGCGCATTGTCGAACATCATGGCGGCAATATCTGGCTGGATTCCGAGCCGGGGAAGGGGACCGCGTTTTTTTTCACCCTCAAAGGGAAGGAGGCATGAATCCATGGATTACGAACCCTTGGATATATTGCTCGTAGAAGATGAGCCGGCCCATGCGGAACTGACCAGGCGTGCCATTCGAAAAGCGGGAAACGCCAACCGGATCTTCATTGTTTCCGATGGTGAGGAAGCCTTTGACTTTCTGTACCATCGTGGAAAGTATGAAGACAGCGTCAAATATCCTTTGCCCGGGTTGATTTTGTTGGATATCAAGCTGCCCGGCGTCGACGGCATCGAGGTTTTAAAGACGATCAAACAAGATGCTTTGCTGAAACGAATACCGGTGATCATGCTGACCACATCGGAACGGGAAGAGGATATTGCCCGATCCTATAATCATTATGCCAACAGCTACCTGACCAAACCTGTCGGGTTCAAGGAATTTGAAGAAAAAATCATGCGAATCGAGTTTTACTGGATGATTCTCAATAAGCCGCCAGTGATAAACGAATAAGGATATTTTGCGCGCCGGCAGGGAAAATTTAGGAGTTTTGACAGTGGAACCGTTGAAGCTCGTCATCATAGAGGACGATGAAGCCCATTTCAGCCTGATGAAACGGGCCATTACCAAAGAATTTCCGAACGCCTTGCTATATCATTTCCAGGAAGCGACCACATGCCTTGAACACCTTGACAGCATCATTCCCGCTGTTATCATTACGGATTACCTTTTGCCAGGTATGAACGGTATCGAGTTTTTAGAAACCCTGAGGCAAAAGGGCGGCGATATCCCGGTGATTATGATCACGGGCCAGGGAGACGAGAATATTGCGGTCCGCGCCATGAAATCCGGGGCCATCGATTATCTGGTCAAATCCAGAGATTTTTTTACTCTGCTTCCTACTGTCATTGAAAAAGTGGTTCGTAAAAACAGGCTCGAGCAATCCCTTTTAAAATCCGAAAAACGATTTCAGGACATGGCTGAAAATATATCGGACTGGGTCTGGGAGATGGACGCGCAAGGCAGGTATATCTATTCAAACCCGGTTGTGAAAGACATCACCGGTTATCGCTGTGACGAGGTGATCGGTAAATACTTTTACGATTTTTTCTCTTCAGAAAATAAAGCCATCTTAAAAGCGAGGATCTTTGAATTGATGGCCGAATTAAAACCCATCAAGTCCTTTGATAATGTTCTGGTTCGAAAAGACGGATTTGAAATCATCATGGAGACCAGCGGCGTACCCTGTTTGGACAAAACGGGAAACCTAACCTGCTTCAGAGGCGTCAATCGAGATATTAGTGAACGAAAGCGTTCAGAATCACGTATTCGACACCTGTCTCAACAATTATTAAAAGCACAGGAAACCGAACGTCAAATGATTTCCTGTGAGCTTCACGACCGCGTGGCACAAGATCTTTCCGCTTCAAAAATCGGGTTTGATATGCTTTTGAAGGATCAGCCTGCATTGGATATCGAAGTAAAAGAAAAAATGCTGGTTATCTCAAATTGTCTCCAAAGGGTCATCAACGCTATACGGGATCTCTCTTATGATTTGCAACCGCCGGCCTTGGCGGAAATGGGCCTTGTGAAAGCGCTTGACATTTATTGTGAAGAATTTTCAACTCAACCGGGAATAAAAGTAGACTTTCAATCAGCGGGTTTAAATTTATTCAGACTGGATTCAAATACCGAAATCCATATATACCGTTTGGTTCAAGAAGGCCTGAACAATATCCGCAAACATGCCGATATAGACCGGGCCGTTGTCAGGCTTGTGGGCGTATTCCCGAATATCATTCTTCGCATTGAAGACAGCGGAAAAGGTTTTGATATCAAGAAACGGGAGCTTGAATTGGGCGATGAAAAACGGATGGGCCTTCGAAGTATGAAAGAAAGGGCCGGTTTGCTGGGCGGGCAAATGATCGTTCAATCGCGCCCGATGCAAGGAACAAGAATATTTATTAAAATACCTTGCCAGGAGAAGGCTCGTGAGCCCCAAAAAGCGTATATTGATTATTGACGACCATCCCCTTTTTAGGGAAGGCATCAAGGCGATCATCGGACATAACTCCGGATATGAAATCGTCGGAGAATCAGGCACCGGCCATCAAGGGCTTGAAATGGTGAAGGAATTCAAACCTGATCTGGTTTTGTTGGACGTGGGATTGCCGGATGTCAGAGGACTTGTTTTGATCGGCGATATCTTAAGGTGTTCTCCTAAAATCCGTGTCATGGTTGTCAGTATGCATTCCAAGATCGACTATATCGTAAAGGCATTTCAGTGCGGCGCCATGGGGTATTTGGTCAAAGAATCTGCTGCGGATTTGCTCTTGGATGGTATTGAGCACGTGTTAAAGGGACATTATTATATGGACACGTCCGTATCCCACCAGGTGGTCAAGAAACTTATCGGGTTGCCGGAAAAGCAGGTGGCGGTGGCAGGTACCGGCTACGATTTGTTGACCGCCAGAGAACAGGAAGTCATGGGGCTTTTGGCCGAAGGGCTGTCTACAGACCAGGTTTCGGATAAACTCTTCATCAGCCGCAAAACGGTTGAAAACCACCGCCACAGCATCATGCGAAAACTCGATCTGCATAGTATGATTGAGCTGACCCGTTTTGCTGCAAAGCTCGGTCTTATCGACATTGATCTGTGGAAAGAATAATTTTTCATTGGTCTCCCATCCAAACCGAACCCGCCTCAATTGTGTCGTATCCCTATGGTTTCCCGTCCGTTGTATAGGAAAAAATTCTCGCATAGGAAATTTCCCCAGGAGAAATGAATCCGTCACCCTATAGACAAACCCGCCAAAGTTGATAATAAATGAATCAAAATTCCATCTAAGCTAACTTTGTTTTCTTTTCATACTCTCGGAGGACAAGATTGTTGGAATTTTGGCAGGTGTGAATGACAGACAATTTTGACAATCAGTTAAAAGATCAATTCCCGGATTTAAAACATCTCATTCAGAGCATTCAACGTATTGAGGGGAATCAGGATTGTTTCGGCAAATCAGATGGAGACTGCAACCGAAAAGATTGTCTTTGGCGTGAATACTGCCTGAAGGAAAAAGGATAAGAGATTGAGGCTCTAGGAGGTGTGACATGTCAAAAGGAAAACCAAATCAGAAAACCAAACGAAGAAGATGGACATTCATATTGGAAGCGATAGAGGCCAAAGAGGTCCTCCTGCTGGGAGATTTTAACAATTGGAGTTCGGAAAAGCATCCAATGAAAAGAGATGAAAATGGGATGTGGAATAAGACAGTGATGCTTACCCCAGGAAATCATGAATATAAATTTCTGGTCGACGGGAATTGGAGAGAAGACCCTTCAAACGACCGTCTGTGCCCGAATTGTTTCGGAACTTACAACAGTGTTATCAACCTGACCGAAGCCTAATTCGTCCGACTCCTTTTGTATGTAAAGGATTATGTCGAGTATTCACACATGCGCGCTTTCTTCCGTTCATCCGTTCGGGCTGGAAATATTTCATAAAAACTGTTCGATCAAAAAACTATCCCAGGCCCTTAACTTTTCCGGAGAATATGGGGCAACGATTGCCCCGCAAGGGGGTAACGCACTTTCATGAGATCTGCTTTGGATTGATGACGATCAGCGCAGGCGCTTGCGCCGCGTGTTGCTCCGGCAATTTAAATTTTCACTTTTCAATGGTTCAGCTGAGTTGCCTCGCATCATAAAGTACCCATTTCGTTCCGTAGTTCGTATTTTTGACTAAAAAGTTGAGCATATGGTCAAGCACTGGCTACACAGGAGCGGTAGATCATGCGCAAGGTATCAACAAATCCCCGGGTTCTGCTAGTGACCCCTGAAGTCACTTATCTTCCCGATGGAATGTGTCGATATGTCAACAGCTTGAATGCCAAGGCAGGCGGACTTGCGGATGTGTCGGCAGCTCTGATCCATGCTCTGCACAATCAAGGCGCCGATGTCCATGTCGCCCTGCCGGACTATCGGTCCATATTCAGCGGCAGTATGTCGCCATTTGTAAAAAAAGAACTCGGTATAAGAAATAGCGTTCCTGAAGAAAGGATCCATCTGGCTCAAGACCGGGCGTTTTTCTATCTGAACAATATCTATTCCGGTAATGAGTTTGAAAACATTAAAATCTCGCTGGCCTTTCAGCGCGAGGTGATCAACAATATTGTTCCCAGGGTGCAGCCGGATTTAATCCATTGCAATGACTGGATGAGCGCCCTGATTCCCGCCATGGCAAGACAATTGGGTATTCCCTGTTTGTTTACAATTCACAATATTCATACGGTTAAATGCACCCTTTCTGAAATCGAGGACAGGGGTATTGACAGTGCTTTGTTCTGGCAGAACCTTTTTTATGAGAACTTCCCTTCAACTTATGAAAATGCCAGGAACTCGATTCCTGTCGATTTTCTGGCCAGTGGTGTTTTTGCCGCCCATTTCGTAAATACCGTAAGTCCGAGATTTCTGGAAGAAATGATCGACGGTCGGCATGGATTTGTGAAAAATTGTATGCAACAAGAGCTGGCCAACAAACATAACGCCGGATGCGCCGTCGGGATTTTAAATGCCCCGGATCCGTCTTACCACCCGTCCATTGATGAAGTGCAGCCCTGCATGTATTCCGCAAACAATCATGTTTTGGGAAAAAAGACCAATAAGGGGATGTTTCAAAAAAACTTGGGTTTGATCCAGGACACCCGGGCGCCCATCTTTTTTTGGCCTTCCCGTCTGGACCCGGTTCAAAAGGGGTGCCAATTACTGGCGGATGTCCTTTATGAGGTTGTTTCCCGCTATTGGAAAGAGAATCTGGAAATTGTTTTTGTAGCAGACGGGGAGTTTCAAAGGCATTTCAAAGACATCGTTGGATATCACGGTTTGTTCGATCGCGTGGCAATTTGTGATTTTAATGAACGGTTGGCCCGGCTGGCCTATGGGGCATCGGATTTTGTATTCATGCCTTCAAGTTTCGAACCCTGCGGTCTCCCTCAGATGATCGGGCCCATATACGGCGCTCTTCCGGTGGCTCACGATACCGGCGGCATTCGTGATACGGTCGCTCATCTGGATGTTTCCAAAGATACGGGCAATGGATTTTTGTTTAAAACATTCGACTCAGGCGGTCTGTCATGGGCCATTGATCAGGCCATGCAGTTTTATAGGGTGTCTCCTGATATCAAAGAACGGCAGATCCGTCGAATCATGACGGAAAGCGCTACGATATTTAATCATCAGGTCACCGCAAAACAATATATCGATCTATATGAAAAGATGCTTCAGCGCCCCCTTATTAGCAGGCTGAATGGGGATTCTTCTGATATTCATAGCCTTTCAAGTCAAAAAGGATATCATAAACCAAACAAAAAAGATCCGGCGAGTCTTAGATTTCCATTAGTAAGTCCGGATGCACGAAATATTATCCGTTTTCCAAAGAGACGCCGTAATGTTGAGAAGCAGCGGCCCAAAAAACATCGGGTAACATTATAAAAATTCCAGCGATGAAAGTGAACCATTAATGGAAGCATTATTGAGATCAATATTTGAGGTGTTTCCGGGAAAATCGAAAATTATCTTAAACCTAAATTGAGCGATTTTTTACTCGATCTGCACCGATCTCTTGCGCATAAAGGCTTTGCAAAAATCCTCGACATATCCACGGGTATGCCTGCGGTTTGTGCAAATCTTTCTGCATCAAGACCTCGGCACATATCTTCGCAAAAACCGCTCAACTTAGGTTTAAGGGTCATTGTTCCGACTGCGGCGATGACCTCTTCATTGATATCATTCCCACATCAGGAGGTTTCGGATTGTTAAGGGGTGCTTTTGTTGAATGGTCGGAAGAAAAGTATGCATCATTTTAAGCATCGCCTTCTCAGTATTAAACATCGTGGAAAAATAGCAATTTTATCGAATCTTTCCTAGGAGCCGACCTTGCTTCTAAAATCACAAATTCCAATCATCGCTTCATATTTTTCTTCCGGCCACCCAACATCCCTTTACATCCTGTAAAAAATACTGACATTAATTTTTTTTCCTCACATAGAGAAACATCAAAGGATCCTTTAAAATTAGCGGATTTATCAAAGAGTTATTTGAACGCCTTTTACAAGACCTTTTTGGCACACCTTTTGCGATGTTAATGATCGAGGTTTTTGACGTGATTTGTATTGTGCGGGTTTCTAATTGAATAAGAAAAGCAAGGCGGGCACCAAATAGATAAAGCCGATCGGCTGATTCGAACGGCAGTGTCATTTGTCATTGTCTTCGGCAGTATTTATTCCAGCGGTTTATGGACGATCTTGGGTATTCTGATTCTGTTGACAGCTGTTATGGGATGGTGCCCGATTTATGCCCTGTTTCATCTGTCTACAACCAAGGAGTAAGTAAAAATA
>Ga0307440_1001667_pt1 | contig 10690 bp, 3 predicted proteins | sample SalMarWE160410MG_FD_202150 | JGI IMG/M metagenome (GOLD analysis project Ga0307440, IMG submission 202150) | Salt marsh sediment microbial communities from the Plum Island Ecosystem LTER, Massachusetts, United States - WE1604-10 | ecosystem: Environmental > Aquatic > Marine > Intertidal zone >... | reverse complement strand
AAAGGATCATATCGCAATGAATACGGGGTACAGAGAGGATCCGTTGTCGATATGTCGGGCTATTACCCGGGCGACCCGCTGACACCCGGTATCGGAGCAACAAAAGATGCAAAAAGGCTTAATCGCGATGAAGCCCCGAGTCTGCTTAAGATACCTGTCCTTCCCATAAGCTACCACGATGCCGCACCACTGCTCAAAGCACTCGACGGACCTGTTGTTCCGGTGAGCTGGCATGGCGGCCTGCCTTTTGCATATCATTTTGGTCCGGGTAAGGCTACTGTGCATCTCAAGCTTGAATTCAACTGGGACCTGGTGCCGTGCTATGATGTTATTGCAAAGATCGAAGGGGCAAAATATCCGGATGAATGGGTGCTAAGAGGTAACCACGAAGATGCCTGGGTTAACGGGGCAGGTGACCCGATAAGCGGTCAGGCTACATTGCTAGAGGAAGCCAGATCGATAGGACTGATGTTGAAGAAGGGATGGAGGCCTGACAGAACAATAATATATTGCGCATGGGACGGTGAGGAACCAGGACTGCTTGGATCAACGGAATGGGTGGAGGAACACCTTAAGGAGTTGCAGGAAAAAGCGGTGGTATACATCAACACCGATGCCAATGGCAGGGGCTTCCTGTTTGCACAGGGATCACCGACACTGGAGACACTGGTGGATGAGATATCAAAACAGGTTGTTGATCCCCAGACAGGTGTAAGTGTTTTTGACAGAAGGAGGGCTCACGATGCCATCAATGCACGCACATCAAAACAAAAAGAAGAGATACTGAACAGGAAGAAAATGGAGATGGGCGCCCTGGGATCAGGTTCCGATTATTCGTCATTCGTCCAGCATGCAGGTATACCATCACTCAACCTGGGCTACGGTGGTGAAGACGGGTCCGGCGCCTACCATTCGATATACGATTCCTATGACTTGTATACACGGTTCATCGATCCGGGATTCGTATACTGCGCTACACTGGCCAAAACAATCGGTCATGCAGTGCTGAGGATGGCAGGTGCTGATATACTGCCTTTCGACTATTCAAACCTTTATAAAACCGCATCGGATTATTCAGAGCAGGTTATGAACCTGCTGGAGAGTAGCCGTGAAAACACCCTGGTGGAGAATATGTTGATCAATACAGGTAGCTATGCTGCAGGTGATGATCCCACGAAAGGATATATCGAACCAAAGGTAAAGAAGGAAGTGCCATTTCTCGATTTCGCACCCCTGCAGAATGCCCTTCAGAAATTAAATGGAAGTGTTGACAACCTTGAAAGGCAATTTAAGGATAACCTGGAGTCGGGAAACGCTCCTGCTGGATTCAACAGACTGCTTTACAGGGGAGAACAGGAGTTGCTGGCCGGTGACGGGCTGCCACGAAGACCATGGTACAGGAACATCCTGTATGCACCGGGCTACTATACCGGGTATGGAGTGAAGACATTGCCCGGCATCCGCGAGGCAATAGAGCAGCGTAACTGGGATGAGGCACAGCAGCAGATAAAAGTGGATGCGGAAGTTTTGGAGAAACTGGCGGGGTATCTGAGGCAGCAGGCAGTAAGTAGCAGGTAGTAGATAGTAGGCAGTAGATATTTGGAGAACGAAGGAGAGAGGGAGATGGAGAGCAGAAAATACTGACCTCCGCAATTGAACCAACATGTTATCCGGTTGTTTATTTTATTAGCCAACATGCGTAGGCTGCTTTAATAAACTATTCTACTGACACATTATGCTAAAATTCTCACTTAAGAAACACCTGAGAACAGGGATTTATATCATTATAGGCCTTATTTCAGCATCATGTAACAGCCATAAACCACACTTTGAGCAAATTCGATCCTCCCATTCAGGGATATACTTTATTAACCGTATCATAGAGAATGACTCTGTCAACCAACTCGATAACGGAAACATCTATAACGGTGGAGGTGTTGGCATTTCAGACCTGAATAATGACGGACTGGCCGATATCATTTTTACTGGCAACATGGTACCCTGCAGGCTGTATATTAACAGGGGTAACTTCCGGTTCAGCGATGTGACAGATAAATCAGGTACCGGGGGAGAGGGTAAATGGTGCAGAGGTGTGGCTGTTATCGACATAAATAACGACGGGAGAAAGGATATTTATATTTCAGCCACCATAAGCAGTGATCCTGAAAAGAGGAAGAATATCCTCTATATGAACCAGGGCAATGATGATGATAATATCCCGCATTTTACCGATATGGCTGCTGAATATGGCCTTGATGACGATTCTCATACCACACAGGCAGCTTTTTTCGACTATGACAATGACGGGGACCAGGATGTATACCTGACTGTCAACGAAATAAATGACCGTAATTCACCTTACATCTTTCACAGGATTCGAAATGACAGATCAAATTCCTGTGCAGGAAAGCTTTACAGGAATGACTACGACAGTCTCCTGGGCCATCCTGTCTTTACTGATGTATCCTTACAGGCCGGAGTATCAATCGAAGGGTATGGCAAACAGGCTACCATAACGGATGTCAACAACGACGGCTGGCCCGATATTTATGTCAGCAACGACTATATTTCCAACGACCTGCTGTGGATCAACAACAGGAACGGTACCTTCACCAACATGATCTCAGACTGTTTTAAACATACATCCAACAGTGCTATGGGCAATGATGCAGCCGACATCAACAACGACGGTCTTATCGATTTCATTACCCTTGATATGAATCCTGAAGATAACTTCCGGAAAAAGATGATGTTAAGCCCGGCCAGCTACCAGTTTTACCAGAACACCGAACGATTCGGTTACGGTTACCAGTACACACGCAATACCCTGCAGATCAACCAGGGCATTCACGATACAACAGGGATCCCGGTATTCAGTGAAACAGCATATTTCTCAGGTATAGAGGCAACCGACTGGAGCTGGACACCCCTGCTGGCTGACTTCGACAACGATGGGTGGAATGATCTTTTCATAGCCAACGGATTCCCCAAAGACATAACAGATCATGACTTTGGTATGTACAGGATGAAGGCCTGGAATACAACATCAAAATCTGATCTGATCAGCCAGATTCCGGAGGTGAAGATCCATAATTACCTTTTCAGGAATAATGGTGACATGACCTTCACCGATATGTCATCAGAATGGGGACTTCCTCTTCCTACCTTTTCAAACGGAGCTGCATATGCCGATCTCGATAATGACGGTGATCTCGATCTTGTCATTAACAACATAAATGATGAAGCTCTGGTATACAGGAATAACCAGAGGGAAATCAACCCGGGAGAAGCACATTACCTTGAGATCGGCCTTACAGGAGAGCCACATAATTGTGGTGGACCGGGAGCTACAGCAAGAATATATTACGACAACGGGAAACAGCAGGTCAGGGAAAACTCACCCTACAGGGGCTATCTCTCCACATCAGGTGATATTATTCATTTCGGACTCGGGAAGAGCAGTGTCATTGATTCACTTGTAATAACCTGGGAAAACGGTAAACAGGAAAAATTAAAGAACATCGAAGCTGATATGATACTGACAATGGGACCAGACACTTTCCCAGGTCATAAGCCCCGAATTCCTTTAGCCAGCAGGATTAACAGCCTGTTCAGTGATGTGACTTCCGGCGTAAATATCTCTTATATCGATACTGAAGCTGATTTTGTCGATTTCAACATACAGAAGCTCCTGCCCCATAAACTATCCGAGTCGGGACCTTACATGGCAACCGGCGATATTGACAATAACGGGTATGAAGATCTTATCATTGGTGGTTCTTCTCATAACAGTGCACAGATCTTCCTGCAGAAAAAGGATGGGAGCTTCCTTCGGAGATCATTGCTTGACAGGGCTGCATTGACTTCCAAAAAACGGGATGATGCAGGCATAGTCCTGTTTGATGCTGATGGTGATGATGACCAGGACCTGTATATTGCTTCCGGTGGTTATGAAAACAATCCGGGTTCTGAGGCATACAGTGATCATTTCTATGTGAACGACGGCAAAGGAAATTTCACTGAAGACAGGAATGCCTTACCGGTCAACCTTACCAGTAAAGCATGTGTAAGGACTGTCGATTATGACGGGGATGGCGACCTGGACCTTTTTATTGCAGGCAGGGTCATGCCATGGAACTACCCCAGACCTGTTTCCAGTTTTATATACAGGAATGACTCGGGCAACGGAAAAATAATCTTTACAGATGTTACCGGTGAAGTGGCTCCTGATCTGGTTAATAAAGGTTTGGTGACCGATGCACTCTTCACAGACATCAATAATGATAACATGCCCGACCTGGTGATAGCAGGCGAATGGATGCCTGTTACAATATTATTGAATGACCATGGAAGGTTCAGGGATATAACACCCATAACAGGAATAGCCAATCATTCAGGGTGGTGGACAAGCCTGGTTACAGGCGATTTTGACAATGATGGTGACGTGGATATTATAGCAGGTAACCTCGGCACTAATTCTTTTTACCGGGCCGATGATAAATATCCTGTTTCAGTCTATTCCGGCGATTTTGACAATAATGGCAGTTATGATGCCTTCACATCAGTTTATGTCATTACAAGTCAGACGGACAGGGAAAAGAAAAGCTACCCTTCGATGGGACGGGACGATATAATCAGGGAGATGATACAGATGCGGTCAAAGTTCCAGAACTACAGATCATTTGCTGACGCTACAATTGATAATCTTTTCTCAGAAGAGCAACGTGAAAAAGCATTGGTATTGAAAGCCAACGATCTTCGATCGTCATATATAAGGAACGATGGGCATAACAGGTTCACCATGATACCATTACCATCACAGGCCCAGTTCTCTGCCCTCAATGGCATAATAGCCGATGACTTCAACATAGATGGTAATCTTGATATACTTGTCAACACTAACGACTTCAGCACAGAGGTGATGACAGGCCGCTATGATGCTCTCAATGGCCTTGTTATGCTGGGCAACGGTCATGGCGGATTCAGCCCGCTGACAATAGCCGAAAGCGGCATTTACCTGCCTGGTAACGGAAGATCCCTTGTTAAGCTAAGAGGTGCCGGTGGCAGGTACCTGGTAGCAGCTGCCAGCAACAGGGGCCCTCTTAAAATATTTTCACTCAGATCAGAAAATAATATTATTTCCTACAACATACCCTAACTTACATGATATCAAAACATCTTTTATTTCCTGTAAAAATACTTATTCTGTCAGTGTTGACTGCAGGGTGCAGCAATGTGAATAAAAAACAGGTACCTGCCACAGAGATGCTTCATAACAATCAGGATAAGCTGACACAGATAATTATATATGATGTATTCACTCCTCCGGTAGCCAGCAGGCTTTATGTATATGCTTCCCTGGCAGCTTACGAGGCAATCAGGTTCAACAGGGAAGGTTATGCTTCATTAACTGAACGTCTGAATGGCTTTGACCCGATGCCCTGGCCACAGAAAGACTTAACATATGATTATACGCTGGCTTCGGCCGGGGCTTTTTTTAATGTGGTAAGAAACGTAAAGGTGTTTTCCACCGACTCTCTCACCCATTATGAGGAGACTGTCTATGACAGGTTCCGGAATACCCTAAACAGAGAAACATTCAAAAGGTCGGTGGATTTTGGTGACAGCGTTGCATCTGTAATACTCAGAAGAGCCAATATGGATGGATATGTACAGTCGCGGGGGAAAGAGAAGTACCTTGGCAGTAATGATCCGGGAAAATGGAGGCCTACTCCCCCGGACTACCTCGATGGAGTAGAATGGTGCTGGAATACAATGAGGCCTATGATAATGGATTCCGCATCTCAGTTCAGACCTTTATCTCCGCCTGTCTTCAGTCTCGATACCGGTAGTATATATTATAAAGGTCTGATGGAAGTCTACAGGTTAAATAAAAACCTTACAGATGAGCAGAAAGATATTGCACGGTACTGGGACGACAATCCCTTTGTGACCGAACATATGGGTCATATGATGTTCGGCAATAAGAAGATAACACCAGGTGGGCACTGGATGGGTATCTGCTGCATTGCATCGAGGATGTCGGAAGCCGATGAAGTAAAAACAGCAGAAGCCTATGCCCTGACATCAATAGCTCTTTATGATGCCTTTATATCGTCATGGGATGAGAAATACCGCAGCAGCTTTATACGCCCGGTAACAGTCATAAACGAGGCCTTGGATCCCGACTGGTTGCCTTACCTGCAAACACCTGCCTTTCCTGAATATACCAGTGCACACAGCACTATATCGGCAGCTGCTTCTACAATGCTGACATCACTGTTTGGTAAGAATTTTGCTTTTCTCGATACAACAGATATGAGATACATAGGCATGCAGAGACATTTCAAATCTTTTAAGGAGGCTGCAGCTGAGGTATCAATAAGCCGTGTATACGGAGGTATACACTACAGATTCACTGCCGATACCAGTGCATACAGGGGTCAACAGCTGGGAGAGTTCATTGTGAGGAAACTTACAAACTGATCTCTTTATCTTCTTACCGTTACTTCCCTGCTACCGGCTGATTCATTGTTATCAGCCGTAACAACTGAGACCATATACGAATAAAGTTGCCCGCTTTCAGCTGTCTTATCGAGGTACTGATCTGTATCTGCGGGTACGGTGGCTATGACCTGTTTTTCACCACCTGGCTGAATACGGTAAACCTTCACAGAAGCTATATGCGTATCCGTAACCTGGCCCCAGCTTATCATTATCCCATCGGAAGTACTTACTGCTCTGGTTATGACGGGAGGGACAGGAGTAACAGATGCAATATCATAAGATACAGGTTTACTGTCAGGACTTTCATTACCATAATAATCAACGGCTTTGACGACATATACATAATCGGTACCGGCTACAAGTGTCGTATCTATGTAGTAATTCTTATCATTCCTTAATGTATCATTGGGCATCATCTTATAGCCTTTATCATTACCCTGTTTCCTGTAAACCTTATACCCCATTAATGCAGGCTCCGTGTTACGCAGATCATCCCATATCAGTATTATGCCATTCTCTGTCCTGCTGATCCTGGGATTCATAGGGGGCCTGACCGGAGCTTTTATCCCGGGGGCGGCACTTGCCGGTTCAGACAGGTCGCTCATCTGGTCGAGATCATTGACTGCCTTTACCGCGTAACGTTGTATATCGGCTCCCATCGCAGGATTTATTGAATCTACATAGCTGTAAACATCCTTTCCTGCCGGCAGAAGAGACGATACCTGCATGTATTCAGACCTGTTATAGTCGTATCTGTATACGTAAAATCCTTTTGCATAAGGCTCATTATAGGTCCAAAAGATCTTTACACCTCCCCTTACGCTTTCAGCCCCGGTCTCTGAAGGTGGCAAAGGTTTTTCTCCTTTACTCCTGAACATGACCGATATCTTTGCTGTTGGCAGGCTCTTTGTGCCGGGTCCGTCGATGACCAGGTAATACCAGTAGTCCTGGTTGGCAACAGGAACAATATCGGTAAAGGAAGTATCGCCGGCCGGCAGAATGGCCACCCTGTTAAACCCATTATCAAATGATTCGCTGCGGAATATCTCAATACCTCTGAGATATTTCATGTCCCTGAACCTCCACCTTATCTGTACCTGGTGATTCTTTTCAAGTCCTTCTGCGTGAAAATAATCAGGAACAGGATTATAACCGTTCGACATAGTGCCCGCTCCGACAGTATCTGATACCTGTCCCCTGTTACCATATATATCGAGCGTTACCAGGTAATACTGGTAGAATCCCGGCACCTGCACCGTAGTGTCGATAGCAATGAGATAGATGGTGTCCTTTGAAGAATTGTACCCCTTTATTGCGTTCAGCTTAACAAAATCGTCCTGACCGAATACCCGCCTGTAGACCATAAAAGTGTTCAGGCTTTTTTGTTCGGGTACATACCAGCGCAACAGGACAGAACTACGCGATTCTTCCTTGTTACTGAATACAGGTTTCATAATATCCGTCTTTGCAGGAAATGTAATAGTGTTACTTTCCCTCTGCCACTCCTGGTTGCCTTTACCGGTCACTTTCCTTACAAAGTACTGGTAAGCTGTTCCGGGTTTGACATCGTTATCGAGGAATGCTGTACCGAAGGACAGGTGCATTACAGGCAGGTTATTCATGGCAATAGTATCATCTTTAGTGTTTTTCTCCGCAAAGGCCCTTATCCGTGCAATATCCCTGTCTCCCAGGCTGGCGAGATCGCCAAACATTGTATTATACTCTGTGACACTTTTTTTCAAGGCGTTTTCATCAGACTGGTATGTGATGGTACCCACAAGAGAAGGCGTTTCCCTTCCTGTCTTCCTGTATACCTCATACCGGAAATCCTTTGGTATCTCATCTCCAAGGTATACCCATATGCCATTTGTGGTGCTTACAGCTACAGGCTTTCTCTCCTGTGCACCTGCCGTGGTTGTGATAAACAGGGCGAACAGTGCTGAAAGAATAATGTGATAGGATGATATCTTTTGCATTTTACCAGTTTTTACAGTTCAAAAATTACCAGTTACCCGACATAGTTGACTGCCCGCTGCAGTTACCAAATCCGAAATCGAGGCTTGTATTTCCTTTTGAGTCAAAGGTCAGATCCACTTTTATTCCCTTGCTGACACCTCCTCCCACACAACCTTCACAACAAATACCGTCAAGGCAGGGTGTAGGGATGCACTGACTTGCCGAGCCTGAGATGGTGAAGCTCCCGCAACCCTGTAGTGTGAACGTCCCGGTGTTAGACTGGTAGATACCCTTTGCACCAAGTTCAGCCCGTGCCTCAGCACTCAGTTTTGTACATGTTATGGATGAGGCACTGAACCAGGCATGTGCAAAGGCCATAGCACCTATGCCAAGTTCCGTACCACTGCCGTCAAATCCCATCCAGATTCGCCCGTCCAGTCCGGCCGATAACCCGAGTCTTGCATTAAGTATTCCCAGGTCGATCTCAAAATCGGGGATATTGATTACAGGCACATTCTTCTGCCCGGTGAGGAAGAAGCCTGATATACCATTCTGGAAGGAGGATGGTATTGTCTTATCATAGGCAAACTGCATAAGGGTCTGTACCACATCCGGAGCCATCTGGTGATAATCGCCTATCAGCATCCCTGCAGCCATTTCACCCAGCCCGGGGGTTATCAGGTGTCCTCCCAGAAGGAAATACCATCCCGAGGCATCAACCAGGAAGTTGGCTGCTCCTTTCATACTGAGTGCACCTATCTGTTTATTAATATCCAGGTAACCGGTGAGACGTGCATGCTGAATATCGTATGTGATCTGCAGTCCCCCGAAGGGAGTAGGAATATTTGTAACTCCAAGGCTCTCATTATCGGCAGTAATGCTGCCATGAACAATGAAGGTCTTGCGTACATCAGACTGCATACCTTTAAAGCCCGTCATATTACCGCTGAAGGTGAATTCGGACCAGTCGCTGATATTGGACATGACCTTCATCTTTCCTTCAATTTCGACCAGTGATGTGTTACCTGTGCCAAGAGGCATCTTCTGACCTTTTGGATCAACTTCAAGCCATGCATCAGTCAGGGTTCTGTGCAGCTTCACTTTCAGGTTTATCCCTTCAGGATCTTTAATGATACCTCTTGAAGTGAATCCGGAAGCATCCAGGTTCTGATCACCCTGTGTAAGGCCTGCCAGGAATTTCACGCCCCCCGGCCCGTCGAAGCTTACATTAAAGGGAAGAAGCTCAAAATTAACCTGCGAAGCCGGTTTGGAGAACTTTATCACACCAGCTGCCGGTTCGATCCTTGGCACACCTATATCTATATTACATGACATCTGGAAATACTTGTCACCACCTGAGAATGTCAGTGGCTGGACCTTAAGTATCTTGTAGAATACAAGTTCCCGGACCTGGTTACCCGTGTTGATATACTGTTCCCCGTTACTAAGAAGTGAGAATGCCTGGAATTTCAGAGCAGCACCCGGTTCCATACCGGGCAGATTTGTTATTGTCACTGCCGGTCCGCCCTGATCATCTATGATCCTGAGTTCCCAGTGCCCCTTCATATCCGATCCTACCGACGGATTATAACCGAAAGATGAGTTTTGTGTTTTGATATTAAGCGGTATCACACCGGAGAAAGTGAGATTACTGATCTCACTCTCACCCACCGAGAAATTATCAGATGTTATGAGCATATTTTTAACAGGTATGTCTACGAGTCCCGTTTTAATGGTCCCCTGGGGTATGAAGATCCCCTTGCTTGTCTGCTGTATATTCCATGATGTGCCCTGTACATCCCATTTCTCAAGCCTTAAGGCCAGCGGCTTGTCGGACGAGACTGCATCAATGCCTGTGGGTTTGAGAACCAGGTCACCTATATCAACCGACAGTTTTGAGGGCACCATGGCTGGTATCGTGTTTGTGGTGATCACGGTTGATAATCCGATCCTGTTACCTTCGAGCCACGACGTTGCCTTCGAAGCTTTGGCATTGAATCCCAGGAATTTATATACCACATCATTACCCCCAGGACCAGTTATGCCCCATTTATGTGCCGCGAGATCGGCTGCACTGATAGTCACAACATCTTTCTGTGTGCTGCCAGGCTGAGGTGAAAGGTAAAGGGGCTCGCTACCACTAAAAGTGATGTAGTTGCCGGAATACTGGAATGAGGTCTTCAGGATACCTGCCTTCCCTTTTATTTGTCCTTTGCTGTTATCGGAG
>Ga0307440_1001666_pt1 | contig 10697 bp, 8 predicted proteins | sample SalMarWE160410MG_FD_202150 | JGI IMG/M metagenome (GOLD analysis project Ga0307440, IMG submission 202150) | Salt marsh sediment microbial communities from the Plum Island Ecosystem LTER, Massachusetts, United States - WE1604-10 | ecosystem: Environmental > Aquatic > Marine > Intertidal zone >... | reverse complement strand
TAGCCGCCTATGATCGCGCCGAACATGTTGCCGAAGCCCCCGATAATGGCGGCGATAATTCCAGTAAAGGTGATCGCCCCCATCCCTGTGCTCAGGTAGAGCGTCGGCGCGAGTAGCACGCCGGCAATTGCTGCGAGCATGATGCCGACTGCCCAGGAGAGGGAGTAGATCCTCGTGATACGTATCCCCATGAGCATGGCGGCGGTCTTGTTCTGAGTGAGCGCACGCAGTCCGGTTCCCACCTTCGTCTTTCCCAAGAAGAGATAGAGCACCGATATAATGACGAGGGCCGAGAGAATTATCCCGATGTTCTGTGGCGAGATGAGCGCCGTACCGATCCGGATGTGCCCGGCGGGAAAGAAGGCGGGGAAGGTATAGACGTCATCGGACCAGACATCTTTCGCAATGCCCTGCAGGATATAGGATATCCCGAGGGTTCCCATAATGATCCCGGACATCGGTCCGCTCATGAGCCTCCGAATGACGAGGCGCTCGGCCACGACTCCCAGCAGCGCGGCGAGAATGAGCGTACAGATAATCGAGAGCCAGAAGGGGAACTTGAACTGGACGACGAAGGCGTACGCTATGAAGGTGGAGAACATCATAAAGTCGCCGTGTGCGAAGTTCAACGCGCCTGTTGAACGCACCAGCAGAACAAGACCGACCGACACGAGCGCATAGATAGAGCCTACGGCGAGACCGTCGATTACCAAGGAGAGAATCATCCGGTCACCTCCTTCCGAATGGTGGCACGAGGTCGGACGTGCTTAGATCACGTGGGCACGTTTCCGGCATCGCTGCGATCCCGTTCCAACGCTTCCAAAAACATCTTCTCTCCGTCCACAAGCAGCTTCGTAAACGAGTCCCGATAGGCCCGTGGCTCGTGGCCGTTCTGCTCTGCAAATAGATCTCGGAGTGATTCCAAGAATCCGGCGACGAATGAGTACTCTTCGTCGGAACACCGAGGGAAGACGGCAATGGTCCGTATCGTTTTCGGATGAAGCTCTTGCACGAGGGAGCGCCCTTCGTTGGTCAGCCGAAGGTCAAGAACCCTTCGATCGCGCTGATTTCGTCTCCGCCGAACCAGGCCTCTCTTTGAAAGCCCGTCCACAACCGAGGAAATGGAGTGTTTTTCCAGGCCGAGCAGATAGGCAAGCTCTGTGCTCATGATGTCGTTGCGACTAAACTCCGAATACCAGAGGACAAGAAGCACAAGGTGCTGCGCGTGATTTAAACCATGTTCCCTCAGGAGCGTCATCATCCGTTTCTTGATTAGATTGAGGCTCTGTTCGGCGAGAAAATAGAACTTCTGAGCCTTGACGTAGGAATCAAGTAGATCGGAATCTATACAATCCACCCTCGAACCTATCCTTGTCGATTATATCTTTATCGAACTATTCTATTATGCCATGTCCTCCCCTGCTGTCAAGTTTTTTTTTGCCCTTTTTCTGTCGCTGCCGGACCAATATGAGGCAACGACCACACGAACATCAAAACTCATCGACGAGCCCGGCGCATTCAGTTCTCATTCGAATCGAGTAATTTTTGCTCTCCCTCGAGAAGCAGGGTTGAATAGGCGTTTTGAAACATTTCAGGTCCCTGATTGTTCTGCCGCGCCGCAAAGGTTTGGACTCTACGGAGAAACCCAATGACCTCGTCAAACTCCCCCTCCGAGGATTCTGGAAAGTCGGCGATGGTCGTTACCGTCTGCGGCTGGACCGTCTCTATGAGTTTCGTCCCCTCTTTTGTCAGCCTGAGATACACAACGCGGCGATCCTTTGAGCTGGGAAACCTTCGCAGATACCCGCGTCTGTGGAGGCTGTCGACGACTGCGGACACCGAGTGCTTCTCAAGCCCGAGAAGGTAGGCAATTTCGGTCGCCATAACGCGCCGCTTGGCCATCTGCGCGTAACGCAGAACGACAAGAATAAGATATTGCGAGTGGTTTAGCTTGTATTTCTTCAACAATGGTATCAACGATTTCTTTATCAGGTTCAAACACTGCTCGGCAAGAAAGTAGAATTGCTGAGCCTTGATATATCTGCGTACGTCCTCAGAATTGCCTAGTTCTCCCACGAACAGTTCCCTCTCGAAAAGTTCCCCAAGTGTACCATGTTGTCCGTTGAGAAACGAGAGTCGACGACGCAGACCGGCAACTCGATCGACGCGTCGACTTCAGGGTTTTCGTCCTTGACGCCGCGGGTGATGTCGCCTATAATATACATCGATATCGATATATTCGATCACGATATATTCGAGCAAAGAGAACTCGAATAGCTTCCGGAATTACGTGCTCCGAACAAACGTGCCGGAAGAGCGCAGGTTGAGGACAGGAGATGGCAGTGAAAGGAATGGTATTGCTCGGTGATGAGGCCGTCGCTCTCGGCGCCATGCATGCCGGCGCCTCACTCGCGTACGGATACCCCGGGACCCCGTCGACTGAGATAATCGAGTACCTCCAGAACAACCGCTCCGGCAGTGGCTGCAAGGCGCAGTGGTGCTCCAACGAAAAGACCGCCTACGAGGCTGCGGTCGGCGCTTCACTTATGAACAGGAGGGCCATGGTCACAATGAAGCACGTTGGGCTCAATGTGGCCGCCGATCCCTTCATGAACTCGGTGCTGATGAATATCAACGGCGGATTGGTTGTCGCGGTTGCCGATGATCCCGGTATGCACTCTTCCCAAAACGAACAGGACAGTCGCTTCTATGCCGACTTCGCCAAGATACCCTGCCTTGAGCCGAGAAACCAACAGGAAGCCTACGAAATGACACGGGAAGCGTTCGACCTCTCCGAGCGCTTCAAGGTACCGGTCATGGTACGACTGGTGACCCGGCTCGCCCATTCTCGGGCAGCAGTCTATCCGACGGCTCCGCGTGAAGAGAACCCGGCTCGGAAGCTCGCCGGTCCCACCGACTACATGGTACTCCCCGAGACCAGCCGAGCAAGCTACAAAAAACACCTCGATCTACAGCCGGTCATACGGGGATATACGGAGACCAGCAGACACAACCCCATGTTCGAGAACAAGGATTTTCACGAGTTCGGGGTGATTACAACCGGCGTCGGCCGAAATTACTACGAAGAGAACCTCCCGGAACTCGCTGAGCGGCCTCCCCACCTCCACATCGGCATCTATCCCCTTCCCGTGGACAAGATCAGAAGGCTTGCCTCGAACGTCGGTCGCATCGTCTGTATCGAAGAGGGGTACCCCTTCGTTGAACGCTTCCTGAGGGGACTCCTCTCGGGGCCGCCGGTCGTCAATGGGAAAATGGATGCAACGGTGCCATCTACCGGAGAGTTGAACCCCGACAATGTCCGCAACGCAATGGGCCTCGCCACCGCGAAGAATAGCTTTGAGGTGCCCGGAGCTCTTCCCTCGAGACCGCCACAGCTCTGCCCCGGTTGCCCGCATACCGACACCTTCATCTCGATCAAGGAGGCACTGGCCGATTTCACAAAGAGTCTGGTGACCAGCGATATCGGCTGTTATGCGCTCGGATACCTCCCGCCGCACCAGGCAATTGAGACCACACTCTGTATGGGCGCGTCGATACCCATGGCCAGAGGGGCGGCCGAGGCGGGTATGCATCCGGCGATTGCAACCATCGGCGACAGTACCTTCATGCACTCCGGTCTGACAGGCCTCGCCGATGCGGCCGCCGAGAATGTGCCCATGACAATCATCATTATGGACAACGAGACGACGGCCATGACCGGCGGTCAAAAGACAATCGTAACCTCCGAAAGGCTTCGAAAGGCGGTACTCGGTCTTGGAGTAGACCCGCAACACCTCGTGGAGCTTGTCCCCCTTCCGAAGCATCGCGCCGAGAACACTGCTCTGCTCAAGCGGGAGTTCGCCTACTCAGGGCTCTCGGTGGTTGTTGCAGTTCGCGAATGCGTACAGACTCTTAAGAAACGCAACCTTGCCAACCGAGCACACAAGGCGGTCGGGGCGGCGGCCGAATGAAGTACGACATCATTCTCGCCGGGGTAGGCGGACAGGGGATCCTTTCGGTGGCCGCGGTAATTGCCGCCGCGGCAATGGGTGAAGGGCTCACCGTACGTCAGTCCGAGGTGCACGGGATGGCCCAAAGGGGGGGCTCGGTGCAGGCTCATCTTCGTATGGCGGACCGCCCGATCTCATCCGACCTCATTGCGCGCGCAGACGCCGACATGGTCGTCGGAATGGAGCCGTTGGAGTGCCTTCGCTACCTGGACTATCTGAAACAGGAAGGCGTGCTTTTGAGTGCGGCAGAGCCCTACAAAAACATCCCTGACTACCCCGACGAAAGGGAGCTCCGCGGATTGGTGGACGATGTTCCCAACGCTCGCCTGGTGAACACGAGAGAAGCGGCCAAACAGGCGGGTTCGCTGCGGGCGGCAAACATGGTGCTTGTCGGAGCGGCGGCCGTTCACCTTCCAATACAGAGGCGCTCAATCGAGGAGGCGGTACGAAAGATCTTCAAACAGAAGGGCGAGAAGGTAGTCGCTACCAATCTCGAGGCGCTACGCCTGGGAATGCAAGGGTGAGCTTCGCCCAGATCGAATCGGAGATACGCCGTTCTGGCACGCCCTGCATTGCGGTCGCAGCCCCTCGGGGAGAAGAGATTTTCGCGGCGCTGAAAGAGGCGGACTCGAAAAATCTCGCCCGCTTCCTTCTCATCGGAGACGTTGAGCGGACAGGAGCGGAAGCGGAGCGGAGCGGGCTCACCGGAGTCGAATACCTTCCCGCCGAAACCGATGAGGAGGCGGCACAGAAAGCTGTCGATGCGGTACGTGACGGACGGGCCGACATACTCATGAAGGGCAAGGTGGCCTCCGATATCCTGCTCAAAGCCGCATTGGAAGAGAAGAGCGTGTTCAACCGAGGACAGCTACTCTCGCACGTGCTGGTCCTCGAGTCGCCGGCGGGGCGGATGATAGCGGTCACCGACGGTGGAATGAACCTCTATCCCGACGTAGAACAGAAACAACAGATCTTGACCTCGGCAGTCGAGCTTTTCCACGCGATAGGCATTCGTCTGCCGAAGGTGGCGGTTCTCGCTGCCGTAGAAAAAGAGAATCCGAAGATGCCTGAGTCGCTCGATGCCGCCGAGCTCCGCCGCAAATGGGAGCGGGGCCGCATCCCGGGATGCGTGGTCGACGGCCCCCTCGCCCTGGATTTGGCGGTAAGCCCGGTTGCATGCCGCCGGAAGGGCTACACCGGCGGGATTCAGGGGGATGCCGACATCCTCGTCGCACACGACATCGCGAGCGGAAACTACCTCGGCAAATCTCTCATCCATATGGCCGGCTACTCTGCGGGGGGGGTCGTCGTGGGCGCAGGCCGGCCGATTGTTTTGCTTTCGAGAAGTGACAGTGAGCGAGAAAAGTACCAATCTATCCTCCTCGCCATGGCAATAGGGGTGGCCGGAGGACAACAACTTCACAAAGAGGGGCGACGAGATGCACGGGACAAAGAGCCGCAGGGCCGGTGATGCCTCGACAAGCTACACCTTTCTTGCCGTGAATCCGGGATCGACGAGCACGAAGGTTGCGCTCTACCGGGGGTTTTCGCCCTGGGACCTGGAGGTGGTGACCCAAAAGACAGTTGTCCATCCTGGGGCACAGCTCATCGCCCTGCCCGAACCGATCGATCAGCTCGAGCTCAGAATCCGACAGGTCGAGGCATTTCTGATCGAGTCCGGCGACCCTGCCGTCGATGCGATCGCAGGTCGGGGAGGGCTGACGCATCCCGTCGATGCGGGAAGCTATGCGATCTCCGACGACCTTAAGCTCGACCTCCGCACAGCTCGCTACGGCAATCACGTCTCGAATCTGGGCGCCCTGATCGCCGATGCCCTCGCTACGGAGCGCAACATCCCCTCACTCGTTGTGGATCCCGTGGGCGTGGACCAGTTTGGGCCGCTCGCACGCTACTCCGGCTGGCCCGACCTTCCGCGAAGGTCGCAACTCCACGCCCTCAACATACGCTCCGTAGCGAGGGCGGCCGCACGAGACATGGGGGGGGAGATGGAGGATTTCCGGCTCATCATCGCCCACCTCGGAGGAGGGATCTCGATCGCCCCAATGGTGGCGGGAAGGCTCATCGATGTAAACAATGCGATGGACGAGGGTCCATTCTCTCCTCAACGGGTAGGCTCCCTGCCCACGACCGGGCTCATCAAGCTCTGTTTCAGCGGCGCATACAAGAAGGCAAGCGACCTCATCCGGGCTCTGACAAGGGAGGGGGGACTCTACGCATATCTCGGAACCGACGACGGGAGGGAGATCTCTCACAGAATCGACGAAGGCGATGCGGCTGCCGAAGAGGCATACCGTGCCATGGCATATCAGATCGGCAAGGAAATCGGCGCCATGGCCGCCGTCCTGTCCGGAAAGGTGGATGCGATTCTTCTCACCGGGGGGCTTCCTCGCCCACCCCTTTCGGACTGGATCAGGGAGTACACTGAGTGGATTGCTCCGGTTAAGATAAATGTCGGCGAAATGGAGCTTCTTGCTCTCGCCCAGGCTGCCGCACGCCACGTGTGTGAGGGAGAGGAACTGAAGACATACCGGAGGATCGATACACAATGAGTGTCGCCAAGCGTGTCCATGCGCTCTTGGAGGGCGCGTCTCCGATTCGAAAGATGTTCAACGAGGGTGAAGAGCTCAAGGCACGATACGGAGCCGAGAACGTCTACGAGCTGAGTCTCGGTAACCCCGCCGTCGATCCGCCGCCGGCGTTCTTCCAAGCCTTGGCGGAGATCCTCGAGCGAGAGATTCCCGGCAAACACGGATACATGAACAATGCAGGCTACCCCGATGTCCGAGACAAAATAGGGCGCCGGGTGACCCGTGAGCAGCACATCGAGCTTTCGTCGGAGAACATTGTGATGACGGTAGGTGCCGGTGGCGCCCTGAACCTCATCTTCCACACTCTCGTCAATCCCGGCGATCATGTGCTGGTCTGCGCGCCGACCTTCGTCGCCTACAAAAACTACCTGTCGGTGCACGGTGGTGAGTTGCTTGTCGTGCCGGGACGCGAGGATTTCGGCCTTGACCTGGAAACGATGGAGGGCATGATCTCTCCACAAACGGCCGCGGTCCTCATCAATTCCCCCAATAATCCGAGCGGCGTTATCTATTCGCTCGACAGCTTGGACAGGCTCGGGGAGATGCTCGAACGCAAGAGCGGGGAAATCGGGAGAAGAATCTACCTGATAAGTGATGAACCCTATAGGGAGCTGATCTACCGCAAGGAGCCTGTTCCCTCCGTATTCAGCATCTATCCCCACACCATCATCTGCTATTCCTACTCTAAGGCGCTGTCGATCGCAGGCGAACGAATCGGTTGGGCCGCCGTCCACCCGGAAGCCGAGGACGGTGACACGATCATCGCCGGAATGATCGGCGCAACCATCAACATGGGATATACGAATGCTCCTGCACTTATGCAGCGAGTCGTAGGGGAAATCGACGGTGCAACAGTCGATGTCGACATCTATCGAAGGCGGAGGGATCTACTTGTCGAGGAGCTCGGTCGAATCGGCTACGAATTCGTCGTGCCCGACGGCACCTACTACCTCTTTCCCAAAGCTCCCGGGGGAGACGATATAGCCTTTTGCCGGAGGCTGCGGGATGAGAGGATACTGACGGTGCCGGGAAGCGGATTCGCAATGTCCGGCTATTTCAGAATATCGTATTGCGTAGATGAATCGGTGCTGCGCTCTTCGATCGCCGGTTTCGAACGCTCATTCCGCCGATATGCCCATGGATAGATTCACGCGGCGGGCCGAATGGGTATGGACTCGCGGCCCGCGCTCTGTTCAGCGGATGTTCGCTCAGGGAGACGAGCAGTCGTGCGAGGAAGACCGCAATAGGTTTATCTACTTTCGCCGCACCGTTCGCCTCTCAGGCCCGGCCGTTTCGGCGATCGTCTCGATTTCGGCGGGAGGCCGGTATCAGCTTTTTGTGAACGGATCACTGGTCGGCCGGGGCCCCGATCGATGCCACCCCGAGTTCCAGCACGTGGATTCCTATGAGATCACCGCCGGCCTGCACGAAGGCGAAAACGTGGTTGCGGCGCTGGTACACACCTATGGAAGGGACATGTCGTGGTATGTCCGCCCGCCGGCGCTTGAGCGTGAGACCTTCGGCTGCGGAGGATTCTTCCTTCAGGGGGATGTCCTCCTCGAAGGGGACAAACGGCCCATCGTCCTGGATACCGGCGGCGACGGGTGGCGTTTCCTCGTCTCCACTGCCTGGGACCCGGAGACCGGCGGCGACGGCCCCGGGTTTGCCGAGAGATTTTCGTTTCAAGAGGAGCCGATAGGTTGGCGGGAGGCCGATTTTGACGATCTCGGATGGGCCGTGCCGATCGTACAGAGGGCGACCCTCCGTCTCGGAGATACCGCCTATCGGCCGTTTCCGCGTTTGGTCGTTCCGCAGGCTGCGAAGCTCCTCGACGGGGAGCCTGTCCGTCCGGCGTCGATTCTCCTCGGCTTCTCGCGTGCGGCGAGCGAAGATGTCGAGGGATTCAGAAAGGAGGGGGCCGCGGTACCCGCCCAAGGCTGGATACAACTCCCGAGCCGGCCTCCTCGGGTTCCGGCTCAGCCGCCGAAAGGCGACGAAGATGCTGCGATCAAACGACCTCTCTCCGTCTATCTGCTCGATTTCGGCAGGACTCAGATGGGACACCTCTTTTTCGAGCTCGAGGGTCGTGCCGGGCAGCAGGTACGCTACAGCTATAGCGAGCGCCTCGCGGCCAATGGGGCAGCGCTGCTTCCGGCTGAGGTGCAGGGCATCAGCACTCCGCCGATTCACTCGATTCGACTTCGAGAGGGGCGGCAGAGGTTCGATCAGTTCGAGGCGGCCGGGGCACGGTATGTCGAGCTTCACGTCGCCGGGCGAAAGGGGGATTTTACGCTGCTCGATGCAGGAATCACCCCCACCTTCTACCCCGCCGACGATAGAGGGCGATTCGACTGCTCGGATGAGGAGCTCGCAGAGGTGTGGGAGGGCTCGGCCAGGACGGTGCGGTTGTGCAGGCAAGACGGCTTCATCGACTGCCCCTACCGCGAGCAACGGCAATGGACCGGAGACGCCTACGTTCAGGCGCTGTTCGGCTACCTGATGCACAACGATCCTCGTCCTGCGGAACGGATGCTTCGTCAGATTGCAGAGACCCAACGCGGTGACGGAATGGTCATGATGGCGACGGTGAGCGATCTTTCCGCAGCCGGGAAATTGTTCATACCCGATTTCTGTCTGTGGTGGCTTCTCGCCTTTAAGGCACACTACCTGTATACCGGCAGAACAGAGGTCCTGCGGGAGCTGCTTCCCGCCGCGATACGCGCGCTCAGCTGGTTTGAAGGCTTCATCGACGCAGACAGCCTGCTGAGCGACCTGCCCGGCTGGAACTTCATCGACTGGTCGGTGGAGCTCGACCGAAACGGAGAGCTCACCGTGCTCAATTCGCTCTACGTCGCCGCCGTCCGCAGCATCACCTCGGTGGCAGAGGCAATCGGCTCCGCCCACCTGACCGACGGGCTTGCCGCGATTGCCGAAAGGGTCACCCAATCGATCAATCGGCTGCTATTCGACGACACCCGCGGCCTGTATGCGGATGCCCGCAACAACGGCACATTGAGCAACCGATTCAGCCAACATGCGAACGCAGCGGCGATCGCATTCGGCATTGCACCGCAGAGCCGACATAAGGGAATCGTCGAAGTCATTTCCGATCCCCAGACACTTGTGCTCGGGCGCGCCTGGGATAGAGATGTCGATCGGCCGTTCGATCCAGGCCGCCATGTTGTCATGGCCCAACCATTTTTTTCGCATATCGTTCATGCCGCATATGCTATGACGGGAAAGATCGAAAATATCCTGGAGGCAATTCGAAAGCAATGGCTTCCGATGGTCAGAAAGAACGGCACTGTCTGGGAGCACTGGCAGGACACGCCCGTGACGAGCCTTTGCCACGCATTCTCCTCAACACCCCTCTATGACCTGCCCACCTACGTCGTCGGCATTCGCCCGACCAAGCCCGGCTTCACCGAGCTCACCGTCTCACCGATGTTGGGCGACCTGCAGTGGGCCTCTGCGACGGTTCCCACGCCACGCGGCGAGGTGACCGCCCGCTGGGAAAGGCGCAGAGAGAACGAGCTCGACCTATCGCTGTTCGTGCCATCAGGCTCTCTTGCAGTTGTCGAACCGCCGAAGGGATTTCGTGGGCCGACCGAGGCGCTCCCGGGGAAGCATCAATTCACCTATCGCGCCTCCGACTGAACAGCAACCGGAGCCACGATGGGGCCGAAGGAGGGTTCATGCGCTAGCGAACCATTCCCGGAACCGATTTGACTCCGTCGGTTATCAGCATGGGCGGCGTTCCCCTGTGCCGGGAAAACGAGGATGAAACGGTGTTCGGTCTGCTCGACCTCTACGTCGATCTCGGTGGCACCATGATCGATTCCGCCAATGTGTACGGGAAATGGCTTGCGACCGGAACCAACCGCTGCGATATCAACATCGGGAGATGGCTCGCACAGAGAGGTGGCCGTGAGAGGATGATCATCGCAACCAAGGGTGGGCATCCGCCGCTCGATGAGCTTGATCGCCCACGGCTGTCACGGCCGCACGTAGAAGCAGACCTTGAAGAGAGCCTTGGTGCGTTGCGGACCGATTACGTTGATCTGTACTACCTGCACCG
>Ga0307440_1001664_pt1 | contig 10706 bp, 10 predicted proteins | sample SalMarWE160410MG_FD_202150 | JGI IMG/M metagenome (GOLD analysis project Ga0307440, IMG submission 202150) | Salt marsh sediment microbial communities from the Plum Island Ecosystem LTER, Massachusetts, United States - WE1604-10 | ecosystem: Environmental > Aquatic > Marine > Intertidal zone >... | reverse complement strand
CACACTAATGGCGGTTATAAAGGCCGACAAAGGGCGCATGACGGTCATGATCGGATCAAGAAGAGCAAGAGAAATAGCGATTGAATCGATTCCCGATTCCGGAGTTGAGATAAGAAAAGCGCTGATTGCCCCTTTATTCGCACCCTTCCTTTGTAAAAATGTTGCCGCCGGCAACACCCCACACGATCAAAGCGGAAGAGGAACTCCGAAAAAGGCTGCCTTGATTACCGAAGAAAATCGCCCCTTCCCCATATGATTGAGGATAAATCCCGGATTAAGCACAACGTTTAGCATTCCGGCAACCAATATTCCAAACAGTATGTACACCGAAGAATCCAACAGGATACTCCACGATTCTCGAAAAATTTTTTCTATAATATCAATCATGACAATCTCGAAAAACCTTTGAATTGAGGATTGCTAAGTAAAAAGCTTCATATGTGAAGAGCACAAACATTTAATTGTTACGATGTACTAAGGGTACGTCGTAACAATTAAAAATTTGCAGCAACGAAGCTGGTAAGCGAACATGTGCGACTCCGGATGGAGAGTTTTTACGACGCCATCAATCATTATCATCCCTTATATGGTTTAACCCGACCTCCGCCAGTATTTTCACATGATCATCAACCAATCGATAATAGAGGATCGTCCCGTCCCTTCTATTGCGAACAAGATTCGCACCTCTGAGAAGCCGAAGTTGATGACTTACTGCCGATTCGCTTATTTCCAGAAGTGCGGCGAGATCACAGACACACATTTCCTGTTTTTCCAAGGCGAACAAGATCCTCAAGCGTGTCGGGTCAGCCAGGATTTTAAACATCCGCGACAATTTTTCCAGTTCATGGCTGCCGAGAGAAGCGGCTCTGGCTTTCTCTACTGCTTCAAAATGAATTATTCTGACTCCACATCTCTCCTCGTTCATTTCCTGGAACAGCCCCTCCTTTTTCTATTATATGAGTATCTGCTCATATATTTAACAAATGATCCGGAAATGTCAAGAAACCAGATGCAATTTTCCATGGTATTGTACATAATAAAAGAAGTTCCTATTCCAAAAAAATGAGAATCAATCCTTATGCAAAACTCCGAGACCTCCACCACCGGGATACTTTATGTTGTAGCAACCCCAATCGGCAACCTGGAGGATATGACGTTTAGAGCCGTCAGAGTTCTCCAGGAAGTCGAATTTATAGCCGCCGAGGATACCCGTCACACAAAAAAACTGCTGAATCATTACAATATCAAAACACGACTGATCAGTTATTACCGCGAAAAGGAACGCGAACGTGCCGGAAAACTCATCGAAAAGCTAAAAAAGGGATCCACTATCGCCCTGGTCAGTGATGCCGGGACGCCGGGAATATCCGATCCCGGTGCAATCCTGGTAAATATGGCCCATGAAGAAGGCATTGCTGTCTGTCCGATACCGGGTCCTTCTGCTTTGACTGCCGCCATATCCACTGCCGGACTCAATGACGGAAACTTTCTCTTTCTTGGATTTTCTCCTCCAAAATCAGGGCAGCGGCGCACATTACTACGCAGTGTCGCTACGAGCCAATATCCTGTTATCCTTTATGAATCCCCTCGCAGAATCCAGTCCCTGCTCACCGATTGTTTGACGGAACTCGGCAATCGCCTGGCTTTTTGGGGTCGGGAACTCACCAAGACCCATGAAGAATTGCACAAAAAGACTTTGCAAGACCTTCTTGATCTTTCACATGCTCAAGTCAACCGTGGCGAATCCGTTCTGATCATTTTTCCCGAAAAATCCAGACAGGTCGAGAATAAGAACATAGATGACCTTTTGGCCTGGTATAGGGATCATTCCGGTCTGAGTCTCAAGGACACCTGCAGACGTCTGGCATCTGATCTTGATCTTTCCCGCTCGGAAATTTACCGTAAGGCACTTGCAATATGGAAGGTAGCGGAATGAAAAAATTTACCACGATTTTTTTGATTGTCTGGATCCTGTCCATAAGCATCTCTTTTTTCTGGAATTTTGAAAATGAAAAGAAGCATCATTTTAACATTACCATGCGCTCCGCACGCAGCCTCTTCAATGAGCTGATCTTCACCAGGGAATGGAATGCCCGTCATGGTGGTGTCTATGTCCCCATATCCAAGACCACCCAACCTAATCCCTACCTGAAAGATCCGGACCGGGACCTGCGGATTAACAAAGACCTTGTACTCACCAAGATAAACCCTGCTTTCATGACCAGGGAGATTTCCGAAATTACCTCTAAAAAGGAAGGTGTCCGATTTCATATAACGAGCCTTAACCCTCTCAACCCCCACAATAAGGCAACCGAAAGGGAGGAAAAAGCCTTAAAGGCTTTCCACAAAGGCACCAAAGAAGTTGGGTTTTTTTTAGCAAACGCCAAAAACAATAGTTTTTTTTATATGGCACCGTTAATAACGACTCAGGCATGTCTTAAATGCCATAAGGTGCAGGGGTATAAAGAGGGAGATATCAGAGGTGGAATAAGCGTTACCATACCCTCTCTTGAAGCCACGATTTTTGGCCCCCTTCTGATAGCCCACGCCTTAGTTGGTGTTCTGGGTATTTTAGGTATCCTGCTTTTTGGAATAAAACTCGACAAGGCATACTCGGTCCTGAGACGACAGGCGGAAATGGATGTCTTGACCGCAATCCCTAACAGGAGGAACTTCAGCAAAAAAATCGATGAAGAACTAAACCGCGGTAAGAGGAAAAACGAACCGATATCCTTACTCTTCTGCGATATAGATAACTTTAAAGAATATAATGATACCTATGGCCACAGCGCCGGTGACAGATGCCTGCGCAGCATTGCGCAAACAATCACAACATCTTTGCAAAGGCCCGGAGATTTCTGCGCCCGCTATGGCGGTGAGGAATTCGTCGTCATTCTTCCGGACACGAATGGCTCTGGGGCACTCATCACCGCAGAAAAAATATTAAGAAATATTCGATCGTTGAATATTTTACATAAAACCTCTCTTCCTGAACCGATTATCACGATCAGCATAGGCATCGCCACCGTCGAGCAGAATATGACGACCTTATCTGCTGAAAAGTTCGTCAACCAAGCTGACCAAGCTCTTTATATGGCAAAAAGCGCAGGGAAAAATCGCGCCATCCATCATTCGAGCCACCATCAATCATAGGCCGTTATGCTTTTTAACCCTTTCAAATAACATCTAGTTTCAAATATAAAGGATTCGTATTCCATGAAACATTTTTCCAGTTGTGTAACCCCCGAAGGACATTTTCGCTACGGCATCCATAAACCGGCCTACACAGTTACCAACCTCAGACCGGAAGGAAACATTCAACAATTGGGAATAATGACCGACCAAAGCCTCGTCGACAACAGGAAAAACTTTCCGGACCATGACATAGATGTCGACCTGGCGGATTGGATCTTTGAAATACCCAACCCTTTCCCCTTTCGCGGTGTCACCTTCATCGACAAGGAGTGGGCCGATGCCACGGCTGAAGATCCCCAGAGAATCAAACTCCCCCAAACCACCCAGGTCTCGTTTTCCGATCTCCTGCGCCGGACAGATACCGACCCCTCACTCCTGGGAAAACTTCCAGCCCCGATGTTGCTAGCTCTTGCCACCTGTTCTACCGATCCCAAAGATCTCATGATTCTGGCCGAACTGAGCTGTGACCTCACCTTTGCCGACAACAAGACCCCTGAGGGATTATGCTATACCAAGGATCTTCGCGGCCGGGTTGTTCCGGTTATCCACAATCACACTCTTTTCGAGGCAGTGGCCAACAACCCTGCCCTCCCAGACAGCTTTAAAACAGTAATGGTCCTTCGTCCTGGAGCCCAAGGCGGAAGCGAAATTGTCGGTGAATGGACAGAGGAAAACCATACCCACGTCTACGAATATCTTCGTCGAAACTCTTACATTGCGGGCGGCCACTATGCAGCCAACATGGCCGATGATTCGATACGGTATTCCATCGATGCGCTGACTCCATCCGACATAAAAGGGCTCAGGCATCTCTATTACCAACGCACCTACATACGTCTTGCCCACCATCTGGGGATTACCTTGCCAGACCGACGACGACCTTTATCCTCTGATGAACTTGAAGAGTTGCGACAAAAAATCGTTCAAAATACGACCCAAACTCCCCTGCCCCATTTTGCCACCCTTTGGGGATGGAACTTCGGTTTCGATTACGCACCGTCAAAGTATAGGCTTCACGCCTCACATCAACAGATTCACCAACAATATTCGATGATTCCTGAATCGGTATCCGCAGTTGCAGATACGCTCAACACCTCCGTCGAAACTATTCCAGCCTACTGCTGCGGCGATATGATTGCAGAAGTAATAGAGGGATATCGAGACTTTTGTGAACGAGATTTCTTTAACGATTACCTTCAGGCTATGAAGAGCAATGCACGCATGGACGATCGAGACGATAGAGAAAGTGATCTTCTGGTCTGGCAAGACGAACGCGTCATGCTCTTTGTTCCGAAGGCCCAGACATCACAATGGGAGCTTCAACTCATGACCAAGCAGGAAAATTCGGGGAAATTTCCTGGAAATGTCCTGGAAACCGACCCCGATACAAGAAAATCATTGGATACCGGAATACTGAAAGCCCAAAAGGTCTTGGCCGCACTTGGAGCAAGGATGGTTACAAGTATCGAATATTCAAAGCGTCTCGGGCGAGTTGATATCAATCAACCTCTGATTTATGCCTTTCTTCCCCGTCTGCCGGAATCACCCGGGGCGTTCAGCGAAGCCCAGCTACGATTCATCAACGGCCATTACCCGGAGGATTTTGCCCAGGTTTGCAGGAGGCATATAAACGACAAACAATGATTCCCTCTATCCTTCCCCGACACTGATGCTGAGATCCGGGCGGATGATAACCTTCTGCAGTCCGATACGTTTTTTGACATTGAGGATTAAAGGACCGGCTATATTGGCATTAAGACCCGGCTGGACGGATTCTTTCTTCTCGGTCTTTTTCAATATTAAAAGGACCGCAATGAATTTGGGGTCATCGGCTTCCAGGAGTTTTTGTTCCTCATCCGTCAGCTGCAACTCATAATGGAGACCATATGAGGTTGGATCAACTATGGTAAAAGTAACCGTCGGACTCGCAACTGAATCCATCCAATAGATGTTCATCCCTTTTTCTTCCTTGTGAAAAATAGTAAACTTAGTGTATTTTTCAAAGCCGGGAATGCCCTGTGGAAAAGTGATGATTTTCCCTGAATCGATTTCAGGCTGTGCGGAAACAGTTTTAGTAATAGCCATACGGCTCTCCTTTAGCTTGTCTGAAGAAACTGTGTCTTCTTCTGTTCAAGAGTAGGAAACATAACAACGTCCCTGCCGGGTCAGTTCATATTCCAGGGATTGCTTTGGAAGCCCAAGAAATTCAAGTACAATGTCGTTCTTCAAAGTATCCTTTAATATAAAAGAAAATTCCCTACCGTTAATACTATCAGAAAAATGATTACAAGTTCAAGATAGATCCCTAAAACACAGAGCCCTATCTCTTTTTCCGATTTTTTCGGCCAGCAACATTCGGATTTTAAAGAAACTATTAGAGGTTCTTTATACAATATTTGATGACTTTTCCCATCGAGCAAAGGAGAATACGATGAAAGGATATTACGGCAATTGGGGGGGCGCCTTTATTCCGGAGGTGCTTCACCAGACCTTCGAAGACCTGGAAAAAGAATTTCGAAAAGCCAAGGGAGATCCGGCCTTCTGGAAGGAGTATCTCGCCCTTATGTCATCCTACTCCTGTAGACCGACACCGCTCACCCATGCCGAAAATCTCTCTAGACACTTTGGAGGCGCCCAAATCTATATAAAACGCGAAGACCTTAACCACACAGGCGCCCACAAGGCCAACAATGTTATGGGCCAGGGGCTGCTGGTTAAGCGTATGGGCAAAAAACGGGTCATTGCCGAAACTGGAGCAGGTCAGCATGGTATGGCAACTGCCACCATGGCCGCCCGTTTCGGGTTCTCCTGCACCATTTATATGGGCGAGGTGGATGTTGCACGCCAGCGGCCGAATGTCTTTTGGATGGAGAAGATGGGCGCCACTGTGGTTTCGGTTAAAGACGGCTCTCGTACACTGAAAGATGCCATTAACGAAGCTTTCAGGGATTGGGTTACCAATGTTGATGATACTCACTATGTTTTCGGCACCGCCTGTGGGCCAGCCCCCTTCCCGGAGATGGTCACCTGGTTCCAGTCGATCATCGGCAAAGAGGCTATAAATCAGATTACCGCCCATCACGGCAGCCTGCCCTCCAGAATCTTCGCCTGTGTCGGAGGGGGATCAAATGCAATGGGTATATTCGGGCGCTTCTTCGAAGAAGAGGGCGTTGAGTTGGTCGGTGTTGAGGCAGGAGGCAAGGGCATTTCTTCAGGGCTGCATGCTACCCGTCTTTCCGGCGCAGATTCCTCTCCAGGAGTCGCGCAGGGTTATAAAACCATGTTTCTGCAGAACGAAGACGGTCAAATGCAGGAAACCCATTCAGTCGCAGCCGGTCTCGATTACGTTGGTGTCTCACCTATCCTCACCGATCATTGGGAGAAGGGCCGGGTCCGCTTCGAATCGGCAACAGATCAGGAGGTCATGGAGGCCCTGGACCTCACTATGAAAAAGGAAGGCATCATCCCGGCACTGGAGTCGGCTCACGCCTTTGTCCAGGCTTTCAAAGAAGCTCCACAGCTTTCACCAAAAGAAGCGATCATTATCAATATGTCGGGCCGTGGAGATAAAGACATCTTCACCATAGCCCATGCCTTTGACGATCCGTCCTGGAAAGAGTTCATCATCCAGCGCGGTAGAGAATACAGCAAATAGACACCAGAAATTGGAGACATACGTCGGTGAATGATATGAATTTGGAACAAGATTTGAATCAGCGATTACGAAAAAAGGACATTCTATTGATGACCCATATCGTCCTGGGATACCCCTCTTTCGAGGCAAACCGGGAGATTATCCGCCAGATGGTTAAAAACGGTGTGGACTGTATCGAGATGCAGATCCCGTTTTCAGAGCCCATGGCCGACGGGCCGGTAATCCTGAAGGCCAATCAGGACAGTATCGCCGCAGGCACCAGGATATCCCATTGCCTTTCCTTTGGAGCCGAAATGGCGACTACCTACGACATCCCGTTTCTTTATATGACCTACTATAACATCGTTTTTAAATATGGCGAAGAGGCGTTCCTGGCCAAGGCCAAAGAGACAGGGATCAAAGGTCTTATCATTCCGGACCTGCCGCCTGAACAGGGAGTGACCTTCTTCAAGCTTGCTGACCAATACGAAGTCGCCCCAATCCTGATTTTCGCCCCGACCTCCACCGAGACACGGATGCGTGACCTTGATGCTTTTTCCCGCGGCTTTATCTATTGCATGGCCAGGCGAGGAGTAACCGGCAAGAAATCCGAGTTTGGCGAGGACTTCACAGGCTATCTCAAACGGTGCCGGACTGCTACCGATAAACCCCTTGCGGTCGGTTTTGGTATTCAGGACAGAGAAGACATCAAGGCACTGATCGGCAAGGCCGATATGGCGGTCATCGGGTCGCGGACCATACAATTGGTCGATGAACAGGGAACTGCAGCCGTAGGGCCCTTTATAGCAGGCCTGAGACCATAGGGGAGGATTGATCAATCATGAATAGCGAAAAAACCGACCAATTCGGGTGTACGGAGGTCGTATGGAACCTTGGCGATCTTTATAAATCGACCGATGACATGCAGCCGGATATCACCTTCTGCGAAAGCGAAGCCCTGGCAATCAAAGACGAATATCAAACAAAATTCCCCGCAATCGACCCAGCAGGTCTCTATGAACTTGTACAAAGGCTTGAAACCCTTCATACCCTGATCGGTAAACTCGGCACCTATGCCTTCCTGAATTTTATCACCAGGGTCGACAATGCAGAGGCAGGTAAACTCTACCAGCAGATGCAGGAACTCTCCAGCAGGTGCAACCGCGAAGTCATTTTTTTTGAGCTCGACTGGAACCGGCTCGACCAGGATCAGGCCGATTCCCTGATTGGGGATCCCGCCCTTTCCACCTATCGCCACTACCTCCAGTCCCTGCGCCGGTACAAACCACATCAGCTTGCAGAGGTTGAAGAAAAGCTTCTGTTGGACCGACAACCGGTAGGTCGCAGCAGCTGGACGACGCTTTTCGAAAAGGTGGTCGGGGGAATACGCTTTGGAGTAAAGAAGCGAACCGAAGAGGAGGTCTTAAGCGACCTCTATAATCCCGATCGCGAGGTGCGCAGGCAGGCCGCTTTCGACTTGACCGAAGGACTGAAGAGCCAGAGTCATATCCTGACCCACATCTTCAATACTTTGGCCGCGGAAAAGATGATCACCGACCGGCTCAGGAAATTCAACAGCTGGATCGGATCGATGAATCTCGAAAACGAACTTTCTGAGACCACCGTGGACACCCTGATTTCGACCGTTGTCGGCAAATATGATATCGTTAAACGCTACTACACGGCGAAACGGAATATTCTGGGACTTGATGAATTGGTCGATTTCGACCGCTATGCCCCCCTCCCCGACCTTCCTTCGACCACAATCGACTGGGAAAAATGTCGTGAGATCGTGCTTGGATCCTTTGCTGCCTTTTCCCCACAACTTGCCGATATAGCCGAGAGTTTTTTCAAGAAAAAATGGATCCATGCCCCGATTATGCAGGGAAAACGAGGCGGAGCCTTTGCCCATCCCTGTGTCCCTGAGGTTCATCCCTACGTCATGGTCAACTACACAGGTACCTTAAGAGATGTCTCGACGGTTGCGCATGAACTGGGCCATGGGGTCCATCAAGTGCTGGCCTCGGTAAGGGGGTACTACAATAGCGAGACCCCTTTGGTCCTGGCCGAAACCGCCTCGGTTTTTGCGGAGCTGCTTATCTTTCAGGCTCAGCTTGGCCTCTTGGACAAGGCAGAAGAACGAAGGGCCTTTATCTGCCAGAAACTGGAGTCGATTTTTGCAACGGTTTTCAGACAGACCGCCATGAACCGCTTCGAAAAAATGATGCACGAAGGAAGACGCACAGAGGGAGAATTAAGCTCTGAACGATTGAGTGAATTCTGGCTGCAGACCCAGCGAGAAATGTTCGGCGACTCGGTTCATTTAAGAGAGGATTACGGAATCTGGTGGTCCTACATCCCGCATTTTCTGTCGACCCCCGGGTATGTCTACTCGTATGCCTTCGGCGAGCTGCTGGTCCTTGCCCTGTATGGTCTTTATCAGCATGAAGGTGATTCATTTGTTACAAAATATACGGATCTTCTTGCAGCTGGGGGTTCGGCGTCTCCCTATGATCTTCTGAAACCTTTTGGCATCGAACTTGATGACCCGGCATTCTGGAATCAGGGACTTGGGGTAATCGACACAATGCTGCAACAGATTGAAAGATAATGAAATGGCAAAGAAGCTGACCTCTGTTTTTCGTATCTCACAGACTCATTAGAGAGGGAGGATTTCATGAATATCGTTGTTCTTGATGGCTTTACCTTAAACCCTGGGGACCTGAGTTGGAAGGAATTGGAAGAACTCGGTGAGGTCCGGGTATATGATCGAACACCGGAAGAGTCTGTTATTGATCGTTCCCTGGAGGCAAAAATCCTGCTGACCAATAAAACAGCCCTTGACGGCAGAATTTTGAACCGACTGCCGAAGCTGCGGTATATAGGTGTTCTTGCAACAGGAATTAATGTTGTCGATATCGAGGCGGCCCAAAAACGTGGCATCACCGTCACCAATGTCCCTGCCTATGGAATCCACTCCGTGGCCCAGATGTGTTTTGCCCACATCCTGAATTTATCCAATCGGGTCGGAGAGCATTCAGAAAGCGTGAGAAATGGAGACTGGGATATTGCGGATGACTTCTGTTACTGCCTGAGTCCGCAGATTGAACTTACAGGGAAGACCTTGAGCATTATCGGCTACGGCGATATCGGTGAGTCCGTTGCCAAGCTGGCCATGGCCTTTGGCATGAAGGTAATTGTCCATACCCGTACCCCCCCTTCCCGACTGTCGGCAGGCATCACTTTGGTCGATCTCGACCTGGCTTTCAAAGAGGCTGATTTCCTGACTCTTCATTGTCCGCTCACAGAGGCCACGGAAAAGATGGTCAATGCCGAACGTCTGGGACAAATGAAAGAAGGAGCGTTCCTGATCAATACGGCCAGGGGGCCGCTGTTGGATGAGGCAGCCGTTGCCAATGCCTTAAATTTGGGTCGTCTTGCAGGAGCGGGGCTCGATGTCCTCTCAGTAGAACCACCTCTGCAATCGAACCCGCTTCGCCAGGCAAAAAACTGTTACATCACCCCTCATATTGCCTGGGCAACCCGGGAAGCCCGGGCTCGGTTGCTGGCAATTTCGGTTACCAACGTTCAGGCCTATCTCCTGGGCAGCCCCCAGAACGTGGTAAGCTGAAGTCTCATATACCTTTCTGACTACCACTAACGTTCAACTCCTTATCCAGGGTGTGAGCTGTTCGCTTCATGGGACGCCATGGACCCATCCCAGGGGGCAACGCTTACGCCGCCCAGGCTGCAGCGATCCGAGCAACAAACAGCTCACACCCTGGTATTCCGATAGGCTGAGTTTGAGGGGTAATCAGAGAAAACTTAGCCAGCTACCACTCTATTTATGTTTCTTCCGGATTAAGAGTCCTTATCT
>Ga0307440_1001663_pt1 | contig 10708 bp, 11 predicted proteins | sample SalMarWE160410MG_FD_202150 | JGI IMG/M metagenome (GOLD analysis project Ga0307440, IMG submission 202150) | Salt marsh sediment microbial communities from the Plum Island Ecosystem LTER, Massachusetts, United States - WE1604-10 | ecosystem: Environmental > Aquatic > Marine > Intertidal zone >... | reverse complement strand
GCGCGTGGTGTTCGGCCGCGAGATCGGCGGCAAGCTCCAGGCCTACCCCGACACCCTGGTCGGCACCGACTCGCATACCACCATGGTGAACGGCCTCGGTGTACTCGGCTGGGGCGTGGGCGGCATCGAGGCCGAGGCCGCCATGCTCGGCCAGCCTTCCACGATGCTGATCCCGCAGGTGATCGGCGTGAAGCTCTCGGGCAAGCTGCCCGAAGGCGCCACCGCCACCGACCTGGTGCTCACCGTCACGGAGATGCTACGCAAGAAGGGCGTGGTCGGCAAGTTCGTCGAGTACTTCGGCCCGGGCCTGGCCAACCTGCCCCTGGCCAATCGCGCGACGCTCGGGAACATGTCGCCCGAGTTCGGTTCCACCTGCGCGATCTTCCCGATCGACAACGAAACGCTTAACTACCTGCGCCTGTCCGGCCGCAGCGAGGACCACATCAAGCTGGTCGAAGCCTATGCCAGGGAACAGGGCCTGTGGCACGAGCCCGGCCAGAAAGATGCGGAATACACCGACGTTCTGGAACTGGACCTCTCCACCATCGAGCCCAGCATCGCCGGTCCCAAGCGTCCGCAGGACCGCATCCCGCTGAAGTCCTCCAAGGAGACGATCGGACAGCACCTCAAGAAGATCGCCAGTGAACGCGCGATGAAGGTCGAGGACGAAGCCCGCTTCGAGTCCGAAGGCGGTACCTCCACCCTGGATTCAGCGGCCGACGGCAAGCTTGGCGTCGCCGAGGTCAGCATGGATAACGAGACCTTCACGATGCATGACGGCGATGCCGTCATCGCGGCCATCACCAGTTGCACCAACACTTCCAACCCCGAAGTGATGCTGGGCGCAGGCCTGCTCGCACGCAACGCGCTCGCCAAGGGCCTGAAGCCCAAGCCGTGGGTGAAGACAAGCCTGGCTCCCGGATCCAAGGTCGTGACCGACTACCTCAAGAAAAGCGGCCTGCTCGACGACCTCGATGCGCTCGGTTTCAACATCGTCGGCTACGGCTGCACGACCTGCATCGGGAATTCCGGCCCACTGCGCCCGGAAATCAGCGAGGCGATCCAGTCCAATGACCTGACCGCCTGTTCCGTGCTGTCGGGCAACCGCAACTTCGAGGGCCGCATTCATCCCGACGTCAAGATGAACTTCCTGGCCTCGCCGCCGCTGGTCGTCGCCTACGCGTTAGCCGGCACGATGAAGATCGACCTGCTGAACGAGCCGCTCGGCCAGGACAAAGCCGGCAAGAATGTTTACCTCAAGGACATCTGGCCCGGACATAAGGAAATTTCCGATCTGATCGCCAGCAGTATCGACTCGACTATGTTCAACGAGGTTTACGGCGAAGTGTTCGACGGCGACGAGAACTGGAACAGCCTCAAGGTGCCCGAGGGCGATATCTACGAGTGGGACGAGACGTCCACCTACGTGCAGAACCCACCCTACTTCGTCGGCATGTGCAAGGATCCCGATGCCATCGAGGACATCAAAGGCGCCCGCCTGCTGGCGCTGCTCGGCGACTCGGTCACCACGGATCACATTTCCCCGGCCGGCGCGATCAAGAAGGACAGCCCCGCGGGCAAATATCTCATGGAGCACGGCGTGGACCCGAAGGACTTCAACTCCTACGGCTCGCGCCGCGGCAACCACGAAGTGATGATGCGCGGCACCTTTGCCAACATCCGCCTGCGTAACCTGCTTGCGCCCGGCACCGAAGGCGGCGTGACGACCTACATCCCGAACGGTGAGCAGATGTCGATCTACGACGCCGCGATGAAGTACCAGCAGGAGAAGACGCCGCTGCTGGTCATCGCCGGCTCGGAGTACGGCACCGGCTCGTCGCGCGACTGGGCCGCCAAGGGCACCCTGTTGCTGGGCGTCAAGGCCGTGATCGCAAAGAGCTTCGAGCGCATTCACCGCTCCAACCTGATCGGCATGGGCGTGCTGCCCCTGCAGTTCCAGGACGGCGAGGACGCCGAATCACTCGGCCTCAGCGGCAAGGAAGAATATTCAGTCACCGGTATGCAGCACGGCGACGCCAAGGAGGTAACAGTCGAAGCCAAGGGTGAAGACGGCAAGACCACGACCTTCAAGGCCCGTGTGCGCCTGGATACGCCGAAAGAGCGCGACTACTACAAGAACGGCGGCATTCTGCAGTACGTACTGCGCAATCTGGCCGCCTGAGCCAAATCGGCAGGTAAAAAAAAGCCCCGCTACAAGCGGGGCTTTTTTTGTGACTACGTGGCGATTTGTTAATTAAAGAACCAGTTATAGCCGACCGTCAGGTTTCCATTCTTGAAATCGCCGTTACCCATGACGTTGGGAATACTCGCCTTCTGGTACATATATTGAACCGCCAACGCGGAATGCGAATCCAGCCTCATAAACAAGCCGACGCCATATCGCATGCTGTTATCGGAGCCATAGAGATCTCCGGTAATGGAAACATGCCCATAACCAAGCTTCACGTACGGCAGGAAATTATTTACGGGGAATCCAATCAGGCCGTCCACACCGTAAGCGCGGGAACCATAATTGACATTCAGGACAGGAAACGAGCTGAGTTTATGGTTCGTGTCATTGTTCCATTCGCTGTATAAATTGCCGCCCAGAACCAGATGCCGATTCAGCCGAAAGTCGTAACCAATCTCCATACCCGTGGTAAACGTACTGGAAGATTCGTATCCATCGTATGAATTACTGTTCATGCCCAACTGGAGGCCTGCTCGCCAGCCTGTCCAGCGATTAAAAGAACCCGAGTCCTGGGCGCGGGCGAATAACGGCGTCATGACTAATGCGGCCGCACAGGAGACAAGAAGCAGTCGCTTCATCATGGGAACCTCTCTTCGGCGAATGGCGATTGCAGGTGATTATAAGTCATTTGTCACAGACCAAATTTCTACATAGACCCGATAAAAAATGACCTCCGCATCGTTGGTGATACGGAGGCCGAGCTTCACGTGCGTCAAGACTCAAAAATGATAGATCGCTCCAAAGGCAAAGGTTTCGTTTTTCCAGTTGCCGCTACTGGCACCGAACTTCTGGTACATGTACTGCGCGTACAGGGAAACCGGCGCATCCATCCGCCACTGCAAACCGGCGCCGTAACGCCAGGCGTTATCACTGCCGCTGGCCGCGCCTGTCCCCTCAAGATGGCCATACCCGACTTTGAGGTAGGGCATGAAACGTCCCTCCTGGCCGACCGGAAAGCCGACCAGGCCATCGACACCATAGACGTTGGAACCGAAATTGGTCTTGCTATTAAAGAGAGCAAAGGTATGATCTTTTTTCTGGTTCCATTCGTAAAACAGGTCACCACCAACGACGACGTGCCTGTTCAGCTGATAGTTGTACCCGCCCTGCACGCCGAGACTAAGGGCGTTTTCCGAACTGAACCCATCCAGACTCGTCTTTGTCCAACCTACCTGGGCACCTACCTGCGCACCAGTCCAGTTCGACGGGATCGCGCCGAACGCCAATGCAGGAGCCAGCAATAGTCCTGCGATACCAATTAAGAAAATACGTTTCATCGATGTACTCCTAGCATTAGTTGAAGTGCCAAACAGCGACGGACTTACTGTCACTGGGTTTGATCAAGCATGGAACTGATGGTTCAAGTTTATCAGCCACTCTTTTTTCGTCTTCGCCATATCTCCGCCCCGCGACGCAGCCATACCGGCCAGCCGGAATGTTGCGCGGGAGACATTTGCACACGTATGCGTACCCGGCGGAAAGACGCGGGATCGACGCCGTCTGTAGCCAGGCACAGGACTGACCGACGACGGCCTCTGTCACGCAGTGTGATGAGCGCCACATGGTTACCAAGATTCAGCCCTTCCTGCATTACGCAACTGCGCGTCCTGCCCCGGCGATCCACCAGAATGCACTCCTCGTCCTGCATGAACACCGCGCGCACGGTAGAGAAAGGCATTATCAGCACCCCCTTGGCCGTTACCCAAAATCCCCCTGAAACCAGGATTCCGGACATCAGGATGGCTTTGATCAAGCCGTCCATGCCTGAAAAATACACCGCTGACATCGCCAAAACCGTGACCCCGGTCACGAAAAGGCTCAAACCCCACAAGGGGTGAAGCTCTAGGTCAACGACGGGGGCTGAGGGTCGCGATGACATTCGCCATGTCAGGTGGGGGTTCGGAACGACCGAGCAGCCAATCCAGAATGTCGGCGTCACTCTGTTCGAGTAGTTGGATGAACGCCTCTTGGTCGGCAGCAGATGCGGTCGGGTAATGCTCGCTCAGGTAGCGTTGCAACATCAGGTCGAGTTCACGCAAGCCGCGGCGGGTGCGCCAACGCAACTGCCCGATTGACGGCTTCCGGTTTTCCTTGGCTTGATTCTCCGGATCGTCTCTGGTCATGAGTCTCAAGCGTTCGAGATGACGAGCACTTTAGTTTTCACGATCCGTCAGGATTCACGCTCGGCGATCATGCGCTTGATCTCGCTGATAGCCTTGCCGGGATTCAATCCCTTGGGGCAGGTATTGGTGCAATTCATGATCGTATGGCAACGGTACAGCCGCCAGGAGTCCTGCAGGTAGTCCAGGCGCTCGCCGGTCGCCTCGTCGCGGCTATCGGCGATCCAGCGGTAAGCCTGTAGCAGTACGGCCGGCCCCATGTAGCGATCGCCGTTCCACCACCAACTCGGGCAGCTCGTCGTGCAACTTGCACACAAAATGCATTCGTAGAGTCCATCAAGCTTCTTGCGGTCCTCCGGGGACTGCAAGCGCTCGCGGCTCGGTGCCGGCGATTCGGTTTTCATCCACGGCTGAATGGACGTGTACTGCGCATAGAAATGTGTCAGGTCGGGAACGAGGTCCTTCACGACGGGCATGGATGGCAACGGATAGATATTGATATCATCCCCCGGAAGATCGTCCCAACCGGTGGTGCAGGCAAGCGTGTTGGTGCCCCCTGTTTTGGTGCCGATGTTCATGGCACAGGAGCCGCACACACCCTCGCGGCAACTGCGGCGGAAGGTCAGGGTCGGATCGATTTCATTCTTGATCTTGATAAGCGCATCAAGGACCATCGGACCGCACTTGGCGGTATCCACTTCGTAGGTATCGACACGCGGGTTTTCGCCCGAATCCGGATCGTAGCGATACACATGGAAGCGCTTGATGGTCTTGGGATCCTTCACGTTCTCCGCCTTGAAGGTACGTCCCTTGGTGACCCGGGAATTCCTGGGAAGCTTGAATTGTGCCATGAGTCTCTAGGCCTCCTGCTCAGTAAACCCGCTTCTTCGGCGGGAAGGCTTCAATTTCGTCTGTCAGGGTAAAGCTGTGGACCGGCCGGTAGTCGATCTTCGGTTCGCCGTCCTTATTCCAGGCCAACGTGTGCTTCATCCAGTTCTGATCGTCGCGTTCGCTGAAATCCTCGCGCGCGTGCGCGCCACGGCTTTCTTCACGATTGGCTGCCGAGTGCATGGTTACCTGAGCTTGAGGCAGCATGTTGGCCAACTCCAGAGTTTCGGCAAGGTCCGAGTTCCAGACCAGTGAACGGTCGCTGACGCTGAGATCGTTGAACATATCAACCACTTCGGCAATATTCTTCTTACCCTCCTCGAGCGTCGGACCATTGCGAAATACTGCAGCATCGCGCTGCATCGTGCGCTGCATCTTGTCGCGTATCGTTGCGGTCGAGGTGTTGCCCTTGGAATAACGAATAGAGTCGAAGCGGTCCAGCGCCGCCTCGTGAGCGTTGTCTTTCAGGGCCGGAGTCTCGCCTGCCCTGACGTTCTCGGCGCAGCGATGTGCCGCGGCACGGCCGAACACCACCAAGTCGATCAGCGAGTTCGAGCCCAAACGATTGGCGCCATGCACGGATACACAAGCCGCCTCGCCAATCGCCATCAATCCGGGAATCACGCTGTCCGGGTTGCCATCCTTCAGGGTGAGGGCTTCGCCGTGATGATTGGTAGGGATGCCGCCCATGCAGTAATGCGCTGTGGGGATCACAGGGATTGGCTCCTTCGTGACATCGACGCCGGCAAAGATGAGTGCGGTCTCGGAAATGCCGGGCAACCTTTCGTGCAACACGTCGGCGCCGAGGTGTTCGAGGTGCAGGAAGATGTGATCCTGCTCCTCGCCCACGCCCCGGCCTTCGCGGATTTCGATCGTCATCGCCCGCGATACCACATCGCGCGATGCCAAGTCCTTGGCGTGCGGCGCGTAGCGTTCCATGAAACGCTCGCCCTTGTTGTTGGTGAGATAACCGCCCTCACCCCGCGAGCCTTCTGTAATCAGGCAGCCCGCGCCATAAATACCAGTGGGATGGAATTGCACGAATTCCATGTCCTGCAACGGCAGCCCGGCGCGCAGCACCATGCCGCCACCGTCACCGGTGCAGGTATGCGCCGAGGTGCAGGAGAAAAACACACGGCCATAGCCACCCGTGGCAAGAATGACCTGCTGCGCGGCAAAGCGGTGCAGCTTGCCGGTCATCAGGTCCCAGGCCAGCAGGCCGCGGCACTGGCCGTCTTCCATCAGCAGGTCGATCGCGAAGCATTCGATGAAAAACTCCGCCTTGTGCTTGAGCGACTGCTGGTAGAGCGTGTGCAGCATGGCATGGCCGGTGCGGTCCGCCGCGGCGCAGGTACGTTGCGCGGTACCCTCGCCGTAACGTGTAGTCATGCCTCCGAAAGGACGCTGGTAGATCTTGCCTTCCTCGGTACGCGAGAACGGCACACCGTAATGCTCGAGTTCGACGACGGCGTCGGGCGCCTGACGGCAGAGATACTCGATGGCGTCCTGGTCGCCCAGCCAGTCCGAGCCCTTGACCGTGTCGTACATGTGCCACGACCAATGGTCCTCGCCCATGTTGCCCAGCGAGGCGGCGATGCCGCCCTGGGCCGCCACGGTATGGCTGCGGGTGGGAAATACCTTGGTCACGCAGGCGGTCTTGAGGCCGGCTTCGGCCAGGCCCAGTGTGGCGCGCAGGCCGGAACCGCCCGCCCCGACCACGACCACGTCGTAGGTATGATCGACGATCTCGTAATCGCCCTGCCGGCTGGTTTTATCGGTCATGCTCAAAAACTCCTGAATGCGACGAGTGCGGCCGAAATCACGCCAAGCAAAGCCAATGCGACAGCTGCAAAGCGCGCGAGCGTAATGACAATGAAGGCGCGGCCGTGATTCGGCACATAATCCTCAATGATCATCTGGAGCCCCAGAAAGCCATGCCAATACATGACACCGACCAAAAGCACCACGAACAGCAATACCCACGGCTCATGCATGACGGCGACGGCCTGGGCATAGCCCAGGTGCATGACCCAGAAGAACAGAATCACGGCAGCCAGTCCGAGGGGAATCAACGCAAGGGCCGTCAGGCGCTGCGCCATCCAGTGGCGCGTGCCATTGTGGCCGGAACCCCAGCTGCGTGCGATCGACAAGGGGGTACGCAAATCGCTCATGCCGCACCTCCTGCCGCAAGCACCCAACCGATGATCCAGGCTGCGCCGGTCAATGCCACGGCGCTGACCACGACCAGCCATCCGCTGGAGCGATAAACGCGCTTGGTGAAACCGTAACCGGCATCCCAGGTCAGGTGCCGAATGCCGTTGAGCAAATGGTAGAAAAACGCCAGGCTCCACAAGCAGAGCAAGGCCTGACCGATCCAGAGGCTGAAGAACCAGTGAGCCTGGGCAAAGGCCGCCGGCCCCATGGCCAGTGCCACCAGCCAGTAGACCAGCCCCAGCGCGGCGCTGAGCAGCACGACGCCGGAGAGGCGGTGCAGGATCGACAGAGTCATGGTGATTTGCCAGCGGTACACGCTCATGTGCGGTGACGTCGGCATGGAGTTCGTTGACATGCATTTACTCCCAGTGGTTACACCCGACACGGGTTCGAGCATTCAAAAATCCACACAGCGGCCCTTGCGTTCCCAATCTCCATAGCGGGTGGGCTCGGGACCCTTCGGGCCACCGATTTCAGTCGGGCGCTCGGTCTTGCCAGCTGTCTTCTCCCCAGACTCCGGGGAGTCGGTCCGCGGCTCGGACGTTTGTTCTGGCTTATTCATGACTCAGGATTTTATCATCCGAGAGCGCATGATGGCCGCCGCCAGCGGCAAATCTTCCGGACGCGTCACTTTAATATTGTCGATGCCGCCGCTGACCAGCAACGGTTTGTGCCCGGCCCATTCGATCGCGCAGGCCTCATCCGTGACATCAACACCAGCCGCAAGCGCGCCGCGTAATGCATTCAACAGCAATTCATAGCGGAACATCTGCGGCGTCAACGCGCGCCATAATCCGTTCCGATCCTGCGTACCGGCGACACGGCCCTGCTCATCGGCACGCTTGAGCGTATCGACCACCGGTGCGGCCAGCAGACCGCCGATCGGGTCGTCCTCAAGAGTCTCGATCAGATTCGCCAGATCCTCGGTGGCCAGGCAAGGCCGTGCCGCATCGTGTACCAGGACCCAGTCGTCGGGACGCGCATGTTCCTTCAGGGTTTCGAGCGCGGACAGGACGGATTCTGCACGGGTTGCCCCACCTTCGGCACTGAATACTTGCCGAGGCATCGGGTCGGGCAGCAGTCTCCGCCAACGGGTATCGTCCCTGGCCGCCACCAGAACCAGACCGTCGATGCCGTAAGTCTGCAAAAACAAGTCGAGCACATGCCCAAGCAACGGTTTGCCCTCGAGATCGAGATACTGCTTGGGAATGTCCGCACCGAAGCGTTGCCCGCTGCCCGCCGCCGGCACCACCGCCCATACGCTCATTCGTTTACTTTCCCCCGCCCGTTGCGGGCGCCGGTGCGATGCCCGGCTGCTTCGCCGTCTGTGTCGGCGGAGCACTGGCCGCTTTCGGGGCATGCACGATCTGATAGAAGGTTTCCCCTTTCTTGACCAGGCCCAGGTCCGCGCGGGCATGCTCTTCGACCGCTGCAGTGCCACTCTTGAGGTTCTTGACCTCCTGCATGTGCTGGGCATTGGCGTTCTTCAAGGCGGCATTCTGCTGCTGCTGATGCCGCACTTGCGCTTCCAGATGCCAGCCATGCAGGAGCCCGCCCTGGCCGAACCACAACTCGCGCTGCAGCAGCGCGAAGCAGATCAGCAGCACAACGAGCACCACCCATCGCAGCACCTTGGCGCGATCTTTGAATAAGGGAGGCATGCGCGGTACTGCCCGTCAGCGCCGGCTATTCGTTCGTTCCGCGAAGCCATTCCGATTCCGCGTAGGGGCGCGACTTGACCACGGTATCCAGCTCCTTGAGCACGGCGAGCAAGTCCCGCATATGCCCCAGCGGCCAGGCATTGGGGCCGTCGGACAAGGCTTTCTCGGGGCGCGGATGGGTCTCCATGAACACGCCGGCCACGCCGGCCGCGACCGCTGCCCGGGCAAGCGGGGCCACGAATTCGCGCTGCCCGCCCGAACGTCCGCCCAGTGCTCCCGGTTGCTGCACCGAATGCGTCGCATCAAAAACCACAGGGCAACCGCTCGTGCGCATGACCGGCAGCGAGCGCATATCGGCCACCAGGTTCTGGTAGCCAAAACTGAAGCCGCGCTCGCAGACCATGATGTTGTCATTGCCCGTGGATTTGGCCTTGGTCACGACATTGCCCATTTCCCAGGGCGAGAGAAACTGGCCTTTCTTGATGTTGACCGGCTTGCCGGCGGACGCGACGCGCAGGATGAAGTTCGTCTGCCGGCACAGGAAGGCGGGCGTCTGCAATACGTCGACCACCGCGGCCACCTCTTCGATCGGCGTGTCCTCGTGGACGTCGGTCAGCACCGGCAGCCCCAGTTCGTCGCGGACCTTTTCCAGGGCCTTGAGCCCCGCTTCCATGCCCGGTCCGCGGAAGCTCTCGATGGACGAGCGATTGGCCTTGTCGAAAGAAGCCTTGAACACGAGCGGCACGTCCAGCTCGGCGCAGATTTCCTTGAGCGTACCGGCCACCTCCATGACCAGTGCTTCGCTTTCGATCACGCATGGCCCGGCAATCAGGAACAGCGGCTTGTCGTTGCCGACGTCGTGCCCTCCGAGTTTCATGCCTGCGCCACCTTGCCCGCCTGCCTGGATCCCGCGCGTGCCTTGCTGGCCGCATCGATGAAACTCTCAAACAACGGATGGCCATCAAGGGGCGTGGAACTGAATTCGGGATGGAACTGGACCCCGATGAACCAGGGATGATCGGCCAATTCGATCACCTCCACCAGGCCGTCGTCGGAGCGGCCCGAAAAGACCATGCCCGCGGCACGCATCTGCTCCAGGTAGAGGTTGTTGAACTCGAAGCGGTGGCGATGGCGCTCATGAATCGTATCGGTGCCATAGATGCGCTGGATCCGGCTGTCCGGCGTCAGGTGGCTGGCCTGCGCACCCAGACGCATGCTGCCACCCAGGTCAGAATCGACGTCACGCTCCTCGAGCTTGCCGCTGCGGTCCTGCCACTGCTCGATCAGGGCGATGACCGGGTCCGGCGTATCCGGCTGGAATTCCGTGGAATGGGCCTTGGGCAGGCCAGCCACATTGCGTGCGAATTCCACGACCGCCACCTGCATGCCGAGGCAGATACCGAGATAGGGAATCTTGTTGCGGCGGGCGTACTCCACCGCCAGGATCTTGCCCTCGATGCCACGCCCGCCGAAACCGCCGGGCACCAGGATGGCGTCCATGCGCTCCAGCGCGCCGGTACCCTTCTGCTCCAGGGCTTCGCTGTCGACATAATGGATGTTTACCTTGGTCGCTG
>Ga0307440_1001662_pt1 | contig 10708 bp, 10 predicted proteins | sample SalMarWE160410MG_FD_202150 | JGI IMG/M metagenome (GOLD analysis project Ga0307440, IMG submission 202150) | Salt marsh sediment microbial communities from the Plum Island Ecosystem LTER, Massachusetts, United States - WE1604-10 | ecosystem: Environmental > Aquatic > Marine > Intertidal zone >... | reverse complement strand
AGGCGAGCACGTCACAGCCGGAATAAGGCGCTGTGGCGGCACGGGCTAGTATCATTAGTGCAAGCCCGAACGAGACGAGACCGTGGACGGAGCCATCGACAGCGCGGCCGCGCCGCCGCCCGTAGGCCATTACCCGCACGCCAGGCGCCTCGGGCGCTTGTTGTTTCTCTCCGGCGTGGGCCCGCGCAAGCCGGGCACCCAGGATATCCCCGGCGTCACGTTCGATGAATCCGGCGGAGTCCAAGGCTACGATGTCGCCGTCCAGGCGCGGTCGGTGTTTGAGAATGTGGAAGCCGTCCTGGAGGCCGCCGGCCTGGGGATGGGCGATCTGGTGGACGTCACGGTCTTTCTGACCGACATGGCCCGCGACTTCAAGACGTTCAACGCCGAATGGGCCGCGCGGTTTCCGGAGAACCCGCCCTGCCGGACCACGGTGGAAGTCGGCGCGCTGCCGACGCCGATTGCCGTCGAACTCAAATGTATCGCGGCCTACCCCGAAGCGTGAGGAGGTGATTCCATGGATGTATTGACGCCCTTTGCCCTGATGCCCTGGATCGAGGAGCACCGCCACCTGCTCAAGCCGCCGGTGGGCAACAAGCAGATCTTCGAGAACGACGAGTTTATCGTGATGGCCGTGGGTGGCCCCAACAGCCGCAAGGATTATCACTACGATGCGGGCCCTGAGTTGTTCTACCAGCTCGAGGGCGAGATGCTGCTGAAGACCATGCAGGACGGCAAGCCGGTGGACATTCCCATCCGCGCTGGCGAGATGCTCTTGTTGCCCGGCGGTGTGCCGCATTCGCCGCAGCGTTTTGCAAACTCGGTGGGCCTGGTGGTCGAGCGCCGTCGCCAGAAAGGCGAGGAGGATGGGCTGATGTGGTTCTGCGAGCAGTGCCACAACAAGCTCTACGAGGAATACTTCGTCCTGAAAAACATCGAGAAGGACTTCCCGCCCGTCTTCGACAGCTTCTTCGGCGACCTCGAAAAGCGCACCTGCAAGCAATGCGGTGCCGTCATGGAGGCGCCCAAGTAAGCAATGAGTCCAAAGCTACCCGCCAACCGAAAACAAAGCCATCCCCTCGCCCCTCGCAGAGGGGAGAGGGCGAGGGTGAGGGGTGAAAAAAGCTGTCGCGAAGCGACAACAAAGCAAGCCCGGCAATTACGTCAACGAGCCACGGACGCTGAAAATGTCCTCTGGTTCCACCTGCGCGACCGCCGCTTGCAAGGCGTCAAATTTCGACGCCAGCGGGCGGTAGGCCCCTACGTGGTCGACTTCTATTGTCCGGAAGCGGCGCTGGTCGTCGAGGTCGATGGCGGCGGTCACCTGGAGCAGATGGAAGCCGATCGCAAAAGAACGGCGTATCTGGAAAGCTGTGGAGTAAAAGTCCTGCGCTTCTGGAATGACGAAGTACTCCAGCAAACCGAAGCGGTGCTTGAATGCATTGCGAGCGAGATCGGCGGAAGCCCCTCACCCCGGCCCTCTCCCCTCGGGGGAGAGGGAGAAAACGGAGGTGCGCCTCCTCGCTTCAGCGGCGAGGGGGAAGTGAATGATACGCGTGCGGCTTATGACGTTTCTTGCGTAACCGGGATGTTTGCATGCTGACGGTCGATATTCATACTCACATACTGCCCGCGGAATTGCCCGACCTCGCCAGCCGATACGGCTACGGCGGGTTCATTTCCATCGAGCAGCACGGCACCGGCTGTGGTCGCATGATGCGTGACGGCAAACACTTTCGCGACATCGAGGCCAACTGCTGGGAGCCGGAGGTGCGCATCGCCGAGTGCGATGCGGCCGGTGTCGATGTGCAGGTGCTCTCGACCGTGCCGGTGATGTTCTCCTACTGGGCGCAGGCCGGGCATGCGCTGGACCTGGCGCGGCGGCTCAACGATCACATTGCCGGGATCGTGGAGCAGTACCCCAAGCGTTTCATTGGTTTGGCGACCGTGCCGATGCAGGCACCGGATCTTGCGGTGAAAGAACTCGAGCGGGCCGTGAAAGAGCTGAGTTTAGTGGGTGTCGAGATCGGCACGCACGTCGAGCAGTGGAACCTGGACAACCCGCGCTTCGAACCGTTCTGGGAAGCTTGCGAGCGTCTCGACGCCGCGGTGTTCGTGCATCCCTGGGACATGATGGGCCGGCGCGAGATGAACAAGTACTGGCTGCCGTGGCTGGTGGGCATGCCGGCGGAAACGAGTCGCTCGATTTGCTCGCTGATCTTCGGCGGCGTGCTCGAACGCCATCCGAAAATCCGCTTCGCCTTCGCCCACGGCGGCGGCGCCTTTCCGCACACCATCGGACGCATCGAGCATGGTTTCAACGTGCGTCCCGACCTGTGTGCTGTGGACAACGATGTGAACCCGCGCGACTACGTGCGCAAGATTTACTACGATTCGCTGCTGCACGACCCGGCGGCCTTGCGCTACCTGCTCGAGCTGGCGGGCCCGGAGCGGGTGTGCCTGGGCACCGATTATCCGTTTCCCCTGGGCGAGCTGGAGCCGGGCGCGCTGATTTCGTCATTGGAACTGGATCCCGCGATCGAGGCGCGCCTGCGTGCCGGCACCGCCTTCGAATGGATGGGTCTCGATCCGGAGCGCTACCGCCGTGGCGCTTGAGTTGAGTTTTGGCGGGAGGCGTTACCGGGCCACCGCCGCGGTGGCGAGCGATGTGGCGATCCCGCAATCGTTCGACGGTAGCGGGCCGCGCGCGTTCGGCGCACAGGCGGCCGTAGCCGCGCCGCTAGCGGTGGGTGATTTTACCGGCCGCGTAGAGACCGGGGCGAGTTGCAACGCGTCCGTGCTGCATTTGACGCCGCACGGCAACGGCACGCATACCGAAACCGTCGCTCACCTCGCCGAGGACGGCCCCGCCGTTCCTGCCCTGCTGAACGGCGGTTGGATGCCGGCGTGGCTCACCAGCGTAGAAGTTACGGATGGTCCGATCGAGACAGCCGATCTGGCCCGGGCATTGGAGCAGGCGCAGGCCGCGGGCGCCGTGGCCCTGCTGGTGCGCACCCGCCCCAATACGACGGACAAGCTGGTGCGCGAGTATCCCGGTGAAGTGCCGCCGACCTGGTTCGCCGAAGCAGCGGCGCAGGCCGTGGCGGACGCGGGCATCGAGCACTGGTTGGTAGATCTTCCGTCGCTGGACCGCATGGATGATCCGGCATTACCCGCGCATCGGGCGTTCTTCGGTTTGCCTTCGGGTTCGCGCAATGCACGGGAGGCGCAGCGCCGGTTCTGCACGGTGACCGAAATGATTTACGTGGCGGATGAATTGGGCGACGGGCTTTACCTGCTCGATTTGCAGGTGCCGCGCTGGAGCCTGGAGGCCGTGCCCAGCCGTCCGTTGCTGATGACTGCGGAATTCAACGAGGAATAAGACATGAGAGAAGGTCGACGATGAAAGAAGACTGGATGCATTTGGCGCAGGAGCGGGACACCAATGATCCCCTGACCGGACTGGGCGAACACTTCGAGCATCCCCCGGGGCCCGACGGCCGCCGCGCCGCCTACCTGACCGGGCATTCCCTGGGCCTGTTGCCGAGCACGGCACGGGAGTTGGTGGCGGAAGAATTCGAGGACTGGGCGCAGTATGCCGTCGAGGGGCATACACGCGCGCGGCGTCCGTGGGTGAGCTACCACGAGCAGTTGACGCCGTTGATCGCGCGCGTGGTCGGGGCGCACGAGGACGAGGTGGTGGTGATGAATTCGTTGACCGCCAACCTGCACCTGATGATGGTGTCGTTCTACCGCCCCACGGCAAGGCGGCATGCCATCGTGATTGAGAAGGGCGCCTTCCCTTCGGACCGCTATGCCGTGGTCTCCCAGCTCGAATACCACGGCTACGACGCCGCCGACGCGCTGATCGAAATCGAGCCGCGCGAAGGCGAAAGCTGCGTGCGCGAGGAAGACGTGGAAACCGTAATTGCGTGCGAGGGCGAACGCGTGGCGCTGGTGTTGTGGCCCGGCGTGCAATACCTCAGCGGCAAGGCCTTCGACCTTGCCCGCATTGCGCGTGCCGGTCACGCCGCCGGTGCGATGGTCGGGTTCGACCTGGCGCACGCGGTGGGCAACATTGCCCTCGATCTGCATGGCAGCGGTGCCGACTTTGCCGTGTGGTGCAGTTACAAATACCTCAACGGCGGTCCCGGCGCACCCGGCGGCTGCTTTGTGCACGAACGCCATGCGCACTATTTCCAGGGGCCGCGTTTCACCGGCTGGTGGGGGCACGACAAGGCGGCACGCTTCGCCATGGAGCCGGATTTCGTGCCGATCCCGACCGCTGAGGCCTGGCAGTTGTCCAATCCGCCGATCTTTGCGCTTGCGCCGCTGCTCGCCTCGCTGCGCGTGTTCGACGACGTCGGCATGCCGGCATTGCGCGAACGCTCCGAGCGGCTGACCGGAACGCTCTACGATGCATTGGCGGTCGAATGTTGCGAGATGATCGACATCCTGACACCGGAAGAGCCGGCCGCCCGCGGCTGCCAGTTATCCATCCGGGTCAAGCGGCCGCGCGACCAGGCCCGGGCGGTGTTCGACGAACTGATGGCGAGCGGCATCATCGTCGACTGGCGCGAACCCGGCATCATCCGTCTGGCGCCGGTGCCGCTCTACAACACGCATGCCGACTGCGCGCGTGCAGTCGAAGGTTTGCGGGAGGCGCTCTACGATGTCAAACGCTGATCCCGAAATGACGATCGTCGGTGCGGGGCTGTGCGGCCCCCTGTTGGCCCTGCTGTTGGCCCGGCGCGGCTGGTCAGTGACCTTGTTGGAGCGGCGCGAAGATCCGCGCAGCCACGAGGCTGCAGGTGGGCGCTCGATCAACCTCGCGCTCGCCGCGCGTGGGTTGGCCGCACTCGATGCCGCGGGATTGGCCGACGAGGTTCGGGAACTGCTCATCCCCATGCGCGGGCGGCGCATCCACGAAGCCGACGGCAGCCTCGGTTTCCTGCCCTACGGCCAGCGGCCGGAAGAGGTCATTTACTCGGTATCGCGTGCGGGACTCAATCGCCTGCTGGTGGAAGCCGCAGCCGCCACGGGCCGCGTCGATTGCCGATTCGACTGCGACGTCGAGCGCTTTGATCCGGACACCGGTCGTCTTGTTTGGCGTGACACGGCCGGGGAGACCGTCGAGTGCATGGCAGCGCCGGTGATAGCGGCCGATGGAGCCGGGTCGGTGATTCGCCGGACGCTGGTCGAACGTGGCCTGATCGAGGCGCGCGAGGACATGCTCGCCCATGCCTACAAGGAACTCAATATTGCACCGGATGCCGGTGGCCGTCACAAGATCGAGCGCGAGGCGCTGCACATCTGGCCACGGGGCGGTTTCATGCTCATTGCCCTGCCCAACCTGGATGGCAGTTTCACCGTGACGTTGTTCCTGCCCCGCGAGGGCAGTCCGGGTTTCGACACGCTGCAGGATCCGGCTGCCGTGGAGGCGTTCTTCAAGCGCGAATTCCCCGATACGGTGCCGCTGTTGGACGATCTGACGGGGTCCTTCGAGGCCAACCCCACCGGCATGTTGGGCACGGTGTACGCCGAGCCCTGGCATCATTCGGACAAGGCCCTTCTAATCGGGGATGCGGCACATGCCATCGTGCCTTTTCACGGCCAGGGGATGAATGCGGCCTTCGAAGACACGCGCCTGTTGGCCGGACGTCTGGCTCCCGGTGCCGACGTCGCGACCGTGTTTGCCGAATTCTCGCGCGAACGCAAGCCCGATGCCGATGCCATTGCACACATGGCGCTGGAAAACTACGTCGAGATGCGCGACACGGTGCGCGACCCGGGCTTTGCCCTGCGCAAAGCGTTGGGCTTCGAGTTGGAGCGGCGTTGCCCCAACTGCTTCGTGCCCCGCTATTCGCTGGTGATGTTCCATCACTTGCCGTACGCGGAGGTGAAGCGCCGCGGAGAAATCCAGGCGTCGCTCCTGGAAGAGTTCACGCGCGGGCATGACTTGCTCGACACGGTCGATGTTGCGGCTGCGGTGAAGGCCGTGCGCGAACGGCTGCAGCCGTTCGACCCCAGTGCGTTGCCGCAATAAGGCAGGATTCTAGACGGCGGCGAAGACCGGCGATGGGCCGTTTTGCTTCATCTGCCGGATGAATTCAATGAAATTGCCGGCCGGCATCGGGCGCGCAACCAAATAGCCTTGCACCGCCTGGTAACGCATGCGGCGCAGCTCGTTGAGCTGGTCTTCGGTTTCCACGCCTTCGGCTACCAGTTGGATGCCCACCGCCCGGCTGATGAGCGAGACCGCACGCACGATCGTCGCATCCTTGGGATCGTGTGTCAGGCCACGTATGAATGACTGATCGACCTTGATCACATCGATGCTGAAGCGCGAGAGATAACTGAGGCTGGAGTAGCCCGTTCCGAAATCGTCCAGAGCAATTTTCACGCCCAGGGCCTTGATGTTGGCCAGCGTTTCGGCGCGCTTGTTGAGATGATCCACGAGCATGGTCTCGGTGATCTCGATCTCCAGGGCCTCGCCGGGGATGTCGTGTTTGCTCAACAATGCGGCAATTGTTTCGGTCAGGTGGCTGTCTTCATGCAGCTGGCGTGCGGACACATTGACACCCACGCGCGGAGGTTGCGGCGTCTCCAGTGCCCATTGTTTCCATTCGAGCAACGCCCGCTCCAGAACCCAGGCGCCGATGTTCACGATTTGTCCGGTGCGCTCGGCCACCGGAATGAATTCGTCTGGCTCGATTTCGCCCCACTCGGGGTGCTTCCAGCGCACCAGTGCTTCAACCCCGCACAGGCTGCCGTCATCGACATTGGCGCGCGGTTGGTAGTGGACGCTCATCTCGCCCCGTTCGACGGCCAGGCGCAAGGCCGTTTCCATCTGTACCTGCCGACGTGCCTGCTCATTGAGATGCTGGGCGAAATAGGCGATACCTGCACGCCCGCTGTGCTTCGCTTGATACATTGCCGCATCCGCGTGCTGGCGCAGTGTGGCGAGGTCGGAGCCATCCTGTGGATACAGCGCAATGCCGATGGACGGGGTGGAGTGCAGCTCATGCTCACCGACTTCATAGGGTATGCTCAGGGCTTCGCGGATGCGGTTAGCCTCGCGCGTGACAATCGCCACGTTACTGATTTCCCGCATCAGGATTACGAACTCGTCGCCACCCATTCTTGCGGCAATGCTGTCCGAATAAAGTCGCAGGCAGGACTGCAGGCGTTGCGCGGCCTCTTTGATGACGTTGTCGCCGACTTCGTGCCCGTGCAGCGTATTGATGTCCTTGAAGTTATCCAAATCGATCAACATGAAAGCCAGGCGGTGCTGTTGAAGATCGGCTTCCTCCGCGATCTTCTGGAAGCGCTCCTCGAGCAAGGCATGATTCGGCAGCCCGGTGAGGCGATCGTAATACGTCATCTGACGGATACGCCGCGCGGCCGCCTTGCGCTCGGTAATGTCGGTGACTACACCATCGTAGTAAAGGATATTACCGTCGGGGTCGCAGGTGGTCCAGGCCGAGTTGAGACCTGCGAAGCGGGATCCGTCATTGCGGATGTACTCGACTTCCTCGTCCTCGTAGTGATGCTCGCGAAAAAGTTTGTCGCGCAACTCGTCGCGCCGGACGGGGTTGGCGTAACGCAGGCTGAGCGAATTGGCAGCCACGCCCGACTCATCCCTGTAGCCGAACATGCGTGCGAGGGTGCGGTTAACGTAAACGAGCCCCGCTTCGGGTGTGCCGCGGTAAATCCCGTCGCGCACATTGTTGGACACGGAGGTCAGCAGTTCGCGGTTGGCCGACAGTTCGCGGGTCATGCTGTTGGCCAGGCTGCGTGCGTGCCGACCGGTGCGGGCGAGTGCATAGAACAGAGCCGCCAGCAGCAGACTGATTATGAAGCCCGAACTCGCTACGGCGACCGGAATCCAGTCCGTGGAAATAGGCCCGCTGAGCTCCATGCGCCAGTGGCGATTGCTGGCGAGAATATCCATTGAGTAATGGCCGATGTATGCGCCGGCAAACCACCGCTGCCAGATGTTCGGCGATTTTATCGGTTCGCCGGCATTCTGATAGAGCATAGGGGCATCCGGGCTGCTCAGGTCGATGATGCGGAGACGTATATCGGTCGAGCCTGGCAGCAGGTCAGGGAACAGCGAACGCGAGGGGACAGTTTCGGCCACCCACCCCGCATGGTTGCCGGCGGTTGCCGGTGTGCCTGCTGTGGCGATAAAAACGATGCCGCGCTCCGCGCCGTTCGGAGAATAAATGGGGACATCGCGTGTTGCGACCAGACCGGCCCCAGCGGCAGCCTGGTCGAACAGTTTCCGGTCTGAGCCGGCGCAGGGGTTGAGGCCTACGACCTTGATCGCGAGCGATTTGGGCCAGATGCGGTCGACCGGGCAATAAAAGTCACCGGTTTTGGTGGGCAAGGGGTGAACACGTTTAATCTGCAGCCCATCTTCGCTGAAGCGTTTGGTCAAATCGCTACGGCTCGCAGGCGGTGCATAGATCAGGTGCAACAGCGCACGCCCGTCACTATGTCCCGCGTAGAGCGCGGCGGTGAAATGATCCCAGTCCTGGGTCGTGACATTGCTACTGCCCAGGTAAAACCCACGTGCAGCCAGGAGGCGGGCATGTTCCTGTTCAAGCCGGCTGCTCAGCGTTGCATAGCTGGATTGCGCTTGTTGCTTGAAGCGGTTTTCGGCCGTATGGATAAGCACGCGTGAAAGCAGCCACGCGCCAATCAGTGCCAATGTGGTCCCGAAGACCAGAATTGCGAGGCTTCCCGCTATAGAGCGGTAAGGGATAGAATGCCTCACTCTGTTATTTCCCCTGTGTATAGTGGGCCAGCCAAGCTTAACCTGATAATTGACGTGAAATCCAGCTTGCTATGTGGTTGAAAGTTCGCATAAGTGAATTTGCATCCGGAAAGGTCATGAAAACAGAGGCATAGTCTGGCCGGCGCGCTCGAGAACGATGAAGTCGCAGGCATATTTATTGCGCGCATCCGCGGGCCGGTGGATACGTTGTTTTTCCAGCCATCCCTTTGCGTCGAAGTCGGGAAAAAATGTGTCGGCATCGAACTGTCCCGCCACGCGCGTTAAATAAATGCGATTCGCCTGTTGCAGGGCTTCGCGGTAAAGGGCCGCCCCTCCGATGATCATGACTTCTGCAACGCCGCTTGCGAGATGCAGCGCTTCGCGGAGCGAATGCGCAACCTCGCATCCTTCGGCGGTGTAGTCGATATTACGGGTCACCACAATATTGCGCCGCCCGGGCAGCGCTTTTCCGATCGATTCATGCGTGCGCCGGCCCATGATGACCGGTTTGCCGAGAGTGACTTCCTTGAAGTGTTTCAGGTCCGCAGGCAGATGCCAGGGCATCAGCCCGTCCTTGCCGATTTCGTTGCACTCTCCCGCGGCGACGACCAGTGACAGTATCGGATCCATTGCTCTATTTGCGTTCATGATCACCAGATATAAGGAATGAAGCGCCAGGTGCGTTTCATGTAATCGCGGTAGGGCTGGCCAATGGCCTCACAGAGGGCGTGTTCTTCCACGTGAACGCGATAACTGAAACTCACAAAAACGCAGGCGACGATTGCCAACAGCGAAAGCCAGTTGGTCAGCGCCAGTCCGAAACCGGAGACGGTTATCAATACGCCGCTGTAGGAAGGATGGCGCACCAGGCGGTAAGGGCCATGGTCGATGACAATCTGGCCCGCACGCGTTGCGACTTCGCGGGTGAAGTAACGGCCCAACGTACGGATGGCATACCAGCGGAAGGCGGTCCCTGCGAGCATCAACACGATGCCGATCCAGAACAGGATGGGCTGGTGCCAGCCTATCGTTGCAATGCGGACGCTATCGGCGCAGGCCAAGGCAGCGACGATGCCGATCCCCAGGCTGAGCCCGATCACGGCATACGAGCCGCGATCCCGGAGCCTGGCGCCTTTCTCCGGACGTTGCCGGAACGAACCGATCCACTCCGGAATGATCCAGACTGCGATCGCGGCGAACAGGACTTGCTGGTGGAAAGTGGACACGAGAACCAGCGAATGCATGTGGTCTGTTCCTAGCCCGGATAAATCACGAGGGATCGCGAGTGATTGCGGAATTCGCAGCAAGCCAGGCGCCGCGCTGGAGCGAAACCCATAGCCGTAGCTACGGGTTGAGTGAAGCGCAAGCGGGGCGCCGCGAGAAACCGCAAGCACCGCGGTAGGACGGCGCGGAAAACAGACTGTGGCGTGGGGGAATGTAGTGATATAACCATATTTTCTCAAAGTCTTAACAACTTACCCGCGAGCGCCGTCCGCCCTCGTGAATTGTCCGGGCTATACGGCCACCGGCGCCTTGATGGCGGGATGGTGCTGGTAGCCGCTGATCTGGAAATCCTCGTAGGCGTAATCGAATAATGAGTCTGGCTTGCGCGTGATCGTCAGCTGCGGCGGCGGATAGGGGTCGCGCGCAAGCTGCGTGCGTGCCTGTTCGAGGTGGTTCAAATAGAGGTGGCAGTCGCCGCCGGTCCAGATGAACTCGCCGGGTTCGAGCCCCGTCTGCTGTGCAACCATGTGTGTGAGCAGCGCATAGGAGGCAATATTGAACGGCACGCCCAGGAACACGTCGGCGCTGCGTTGGTAGAGCTGACAGGAGAGTGTGCCGTTCGCGACATAGAACTGGAACAGGATATGGCACGGCGCGAGCGCCATCTTGTCCAGCTCGCCCACGTTCCAGGCGCTCACGATG
>Ga0307440_1001661_pt1 | contig 10708 bp, 11 predicted proteins | sample SalMarWE160410MG_FD_202150 | JGI IMG/M metagenome (GOLD analysis project Ga0307440, IMG submission 202150) | Salt marsh sediment microbial communities from the Plum Island Ecosystem LTER, Massachusetts, United States - WE1604-10 | ecosystem: Environmental > Aquatic > Marine > Intertidal zone >... | reverse complement strand
CCGGCACCTGGACGACCACAAGGTGGCGGGCGTCATGCTGAAGACCGGCGGCATGCGTTTCACGCGCACCCAGCCCGATGACACCTTCGGCTACGAGCTCCTTTGGGACGGCGAGATGCGCCTGACGCTGGACGTGTTCCGCGACCTGGGTGCGGCCTTCATCGTCGCCCTGGTGATGATCTACCTGCTGCTGGTGGCCTATTACGGCGGCTTCATGCTGCCCCTGCTGGTTATGGGCGCGATCCCACTGACCATGATCGGCATCTTCCCCGGGCATCTGATCACGGGTCAGCCGTTCACCGCCACGTCGATGATCGGCATGATCGCGCTGGCCGGCGTCGTCGTGCGCAACTCGATGCTGCTGATCGACTTCATCCTCGGCTACCGGGCCGCCGGCCATTCGGTCAAGGATGCGGTGATGATGGCCGGCGCCATGCGCGCCCGCCCCATCATCCTGACGGCGCTGGCCATCATCGCCGGCACCTCGATCATGATCGCCGATCCCGTGTTCGGCGGCCTCGGCGTATCGATGGCCTTCGGCACCATCGCCTCGACCATCCTGACCATGTTCGTGATCCCGCTGCTCTACTACCTGTGGCAGCGGGAAAAGACCTGATTTTGACTCAAGGAGGACCTATGACTACCGAACGCGCGATTCGCATCATCGCCGGCAGCTTCATCCTGCTGTCGCTGGGCCTGGCCCATGTCTACAACGGAGCCAGCCTGCTCGACGGGCCGACCTGGCTGTGGTTCACCGCCTTTGTCGGCGCCAACCTGCTGCAATCCGGCATCACCCGCTGGTGCCTGATGGAACAGATCCTGACCAAGCTGGGCATGAAGTCCGGCGGCAGCTGCGCCAAGGCATGAGCATGAACGATTTCATGCATCAGTACGGCGTCTACCTGTTCGTCGGACTCATCGTCGCCTGGACGGTCTGGTCACGCTGGCTGTCGCCACGCCTGGCCGGCGTGCGTTCCCTGTCGGCCACCGATTACCTGAGCCGTTGGCGCAACGAGGCCCATACACTGCTTGACGTTCGCTCGCCGGGCGAATACGCCAGCCAGCATGCTCCGGATGCCGTGCTGATGCCGCTGGGCGAACTGCGCCACGGCCTCGACAAGATCGAAAAATCGTTGCCGGTGATCTGCATCTGCGCCTCGGGGAGCCGCTCGGCCATGGCTGCGGTGACGCTCGCCAAGGCGGGAGTGAAAACCGTCTACAATTTCTCTGGTGGCATGGCCGCATGGAGCGCTGCTGGCCTGCCGGTCCGCAAGGGCCGCTGAACGGATCGGTCCGCAACGGGCGGACCTTGTAGCTTTCGGATACATCATGTCCCGGAAGCCTTGGCGCTGAATGCGCACATCACTGCGGGAAAACCCGCCAGATAGGAGTAAAAACCATGGCACATGTCGTCATTATGGGCGCCGGTATCGGCGGTCTGCCTGCAGCCTACGAGATGCAGGAGGAACTGAAGAAGCTGAAGGGAGACCACCAGGTCACCGTCGTCTCCAACAACGATTATTTCCATTTCGTACCGAGCAACCCCTGGGTTGCGGTGGGCTGGCGTACGCGCGAGGAGATCTCGATCCCGCTGGCCCCGGTGCTGGCCAAGAAAAAGATCAACTTCGTCTCCGCCGGCGCCCGCGAGCTGAAACCCAAGGAAAACACCCTGGTGCTGGGCAACGGCAAGAACCTGGAATACGACTACCTGGTCATCGCCACCGGCCCGCGCCTGGCCTTCGAGCTGGTCGAGGGCCTTGGGCCGGATGGCGGCCATACCCATTCGGTCTGTCACGTCGATCATGCCGAGGAGGCCTACAACGCCTTCGAGGAATTCTGCAAGAATCCGGGACCGGTCGTCATCGGCGCCGTGCAGGGCGCCTCGTGCTACGGCCCGGCCTACGAGTTCGCGATGATCGTCGATACCGAGCTGCGCCGGCGCAAGATCCGCGACAAGGTACCGATGACCTTCATCACGCCGGAGCCGTATATCGGGCACCTGGGCCTCGGCGGCGTCGAGGATTCCAAGGCCATGCTCGAATCCGAGCTGCGCAAGCGTGACATCAAGTTCATCACCAACTGCAAGACGACCAAGATCACCGCGGACGAGCTCCACTACGAAGAGGTGGACCGCAACGGCGAGAAGATCGCCGAGGGCGTGCTGCCGCACAAGTACACGATGCTGCTGCCCGCGTTCCGCGGTACGCCGGTGGTGGCCAACACCGAGGGCCTGGCCAATCCGATGGGCTTTGCGCTGATCAACGAGTTCCAGCAGAACCCGACCTACGGAAACATCTTCTCCACCGGCGTCATCGTGGCCATCCCGCCCGCCGACACCAGCTGTCCGCTGCCGGTCGGCACGCCGAAGACCGGCTACATGATCGAGTCGATGACCACGGCGCTGGTGCACAACATCGTGCATGCCATCAAGGGCGAGAAGCCGGAGAAGACCGGCACCTGGGGCGCGATCTGCCTGGCCGATCTCGGCGACCGCGGCGTGGCCTTCGTCGCCATCCCGCAGATTCCGCCGCGCAATGTCGTCTGGGCCAGCGCCGGCAAGTGGGTGCACGCCGCCAAGGTGATGTTCGAGAAGTACTTCATGCGCAAGATGCGCATCGGCAAGTCCGAGCCGTACTACGAGAAGTGGATCACGAAGACGCTGGGCATCAAGCGCCTGACCGACGACTGAGATGCGCATGCGGGTCTCGCACGAGGGCGGCGCCCGCTTCCGGGCGGATTGCCGCGGCCACAGCGTGACCATGGACCAGCCCGTGGAGGATGCCGGCAGTGATGCCGGCATGACTCCGCCGGAGCTGTTCGCAGCCTCCCTGGCGGGCTGTATCGGCTACTATGTCGCCCGCTACAGCCAGCAGGCGGGCATCGATACCACGGGGCTCGCAATCGATTGCGACTGGTCTGTGGCCGAGCACCCGCACCGCATCGGCGCGCTTCAGGTGCACATCACGCTGCCGGGGATGCCGGAGAACCGGAAGAAGGCCGTGGAACGCGCGGCCTCCCTGTGCCTGATCCATGCCACGCTGCAGCAGGGGCCGGAGATCCGGATCACGCTGGCAAACGACTAGCCCGCCACATACGCTTGGCATCAGCAACGACGAAGAGGAGACGATGATGGAACCATCGCTGGATTACGGCATACGCACCGTGTTCGACGGCAGCATGCAGGAGGCGGAGGCCGCGGTCACCGAGGCCCTGAAGGGCGTCGGCTTCGGGGTACTGACCCGCATCGACGTGGCGGACACCCTGAAGAAGAAGATCGACCTGGATCGCCCCCCCTACGTCATCCTCGGGGCCTGCAACCCAAAATACGCGGCACACGCCATCGACAACGAGATCGAGATCGGCCTGCTTCTGCCCTGCAACGTCATCGTCTACGAGGATGCGCAGGGCCGGACCATCGTCTCGGCCATCGAGCCGCTGCGCATGTTCGAGCTCGTCGATCGTCCCGATCTGCGCGACGTGGCCGAAGAGGTCAAGGCGCTGCTGCAGAAGGCCATCGACGCCATCGCCAGCAAGGGCTGAGGCTTTGCGCCAGGCGCACGAATGGGAGGCCCGCTACCAGGAGGGCAACACCGGCTGGGACCGCGGCGATGCGAGCCCGGCCCTGGCGGCCTGGCTCGCATCCGGTGCCCTCGCGCCCGGCCGCACGCTGGTCCCCGGCTGCGGCCGCGGCCATGAGGTCATCGCCCTGGCCCGCCATGGCTTCGCCGTCACGGCCCTCGACTTCGCGCCCAGCGCCGTGGCGCACGTGCAGGAGTCGCTGGCACGCGAGGGCCTGAACGCCGACGTGCTGCAGGCGGACGTGCTGCAGTGGCAACCCGATGCCCCCTTCGACGCCCCTTTCGACGCCATCTACGAGCAGACCTGCCTGTGCGCCCTGCCCGACGATGTGTGGCCGGACTACGCCGAGCGCCTGCACGGCTGGCTCAGGCCCGACGGCCGGCTCTACGCCCTGTTCATGCAGACCGGCCAGCCCGGCGGCCCGCCGCGCCATTGCGATCTGCTGCACATGCACCGCATCTTCGATGAGGAAAGGTGGCAGTGGCCGGAATCCGAGCCGCTGTTCGTGCCGCACCGCAACGGCCGCTTCGAACTGGGCTACATCCTGACCCGGAAATAAGCAGCGGCCTGGCTTCCGGAACGACCTCTTCCGGCCACATTCGGTCATTCGTTCGAATCCTGTTAGGCGTCCCAAACGGGATTCAAACGCAGACCGCCGGTGACAGGCGGTCACTAACTGATGACTGCAGACCTATCCGGCGATGCGGGCGATCTGCAGATCCACATCGGCCAGGAACGGGCGCAGGTGGCTTCCCAGGTACTGCGCCTGCACGTCGGCGAAGCGCTGCTGCTGCAGCGCCGCCAGCCGCCCGGCCAGGGCCAGCAGCCCGGGCTGTTCGCGATGACCGTCCCGCACGGCACGGTGTGCCGCATCCGGATCGGTCAGCGTCAGCTCGAACAGATGCCGCGCTCGCTCGGTGGCCGCCTCCTCGACGGCCGCGGCAAGCTTCTGCAGCAATACGTGCCCGTCGTGCAGCTCGCCGATGGCATCCTGCAGCGCGGTCAGGCGCTTGACGGCCTCCCGCACGCCCTTGACGTCCTCCCGGAAGGGCTCGAGCAGGTAGCGCAGGCGCTTGGCGGCGATCCTGGCCTGATGGATGGCCTCGATGTCCCGCAGGCTACCGATGGCGGTCAGCCTTTGGGCCAGCTCGGCCTCGGCGGAGGCCGCCAGTTCGAAGGCGAGCCGGGAGAAATCCGTCGGTGCCTCCGGCTCCTCGTGTTTCAGGGCATGCCGAAGATCGCGAACCAGCGCCGGCCATACCTGTGGCACATGCTGCAGGATATCGGCATAGGCCTGTCGCCGGTCGTGCTCGAAGCGGGCAATCAGCCAGTTCAGCCCGACCCGCTGCGCAGTACTCATGTCATGCTCGAAGCCCTGCAGGACGTCGATCGTGACCTCCGCATCGCGGGCGGCGTTGGTCCGCCGGGCCAGATCTCTCAGCCGCTTCTGCAGCGGCTTGTCGATGGGAAGATACAGATGATAGGCCCGCACCCAGGTGCGGGAACGCCGGATCGCCACCCGGAAATCATGCAGCGCCTCGGTATCGCCGGGATCCGCCAGACGGGCGCAGGCCGCATCGGCCTGCTTGCACAGGTGCCGCAGGTATTCCCCGGCCGCCTGCCCGGCCGGAAGGCCCAGCAGCGACCGGGCCACCTCAGTGGCCGCAGCGCCGCAACTGGGCCGAGGTCATCAGCCAGGCCAGCCTTCCGTGCCCGGCCTCGAACCGGTCCTCGAATTCGATCATGCAGGCCCCGCCCTTCTTCAGTGAGAACAGCGCCTCATCCTTACCGGTCAGCGCCCAGCCTGCCCAGGCACTGAGCCCCGGCTCATGGCCGACGATGGCCAGCTGCTGTTTCTTTTCCGGGAACGTAGCGAGCCAGCCCAGCAGGTCCTGGTGGGAGGCACCCGGCAGCAGCAGCTCGGTCTCCTTGACCTTGGCATCCCCGTAGGCCCCGGCCACGATCTCCGCCGTCTGCAGCGCCCGCAGCCAGGGGCTGGTGGCGACGATATGCAGCTCCGGCACCCATGGCTGCAACCCGTCCACGATGCCGCGCATCTTCTTCCACCCGTCCTTGGTCAGGGGCCGTTCGGCATCGGCCACGCTCATATGCGCCGCTTCCACGCGGTCCAGCGCGATGGCATGACGGATCACCAGCACCCTTCGCATCAGGCGACGCCCCTTCCCGCGCAGAGCCGGCACATATGTAAAATTCCAGATATCATGGTGCCATCATGGCATCGTAGCGGCGCCGAGACAATCGCCGAAGCCCACCCGGCCAGCGAAACCAGACCCGCCGGCCTTGATCGCATCATCAGCCGCCGCTTCCGGCAAGGGCGCCTGAATCAGCATTGCTTTCCGAGCCTTGCTGATGCATAAGAGAAGGTGGAAAATGAAGCGTCGATGATCCTGAATATCGACCCCATGGATCGCCGGGAAAACTCGCACCTCTCGAGTTCGCCCGGCGGTCTCGAAAGCCGGGTGTTGTGCATGCCGGTTGCACGAAAAGGGGATGGGCTCCATGGATACGGTCAAGTGGCTCAAGACGGCCCGCTTGTATGGGAGCGGCGCACTGCGGGCGGCAGTGGCACTCGGAGCCGGCGGCGGCGTGCTGCTCATCGTGCAGGCGTGGCTGCTTGCGCGCATCGTCAGCGCGGTGGTGTTCGGCCACCAGGCCCTGGCCGCCGAGATGCCGCTGCTGTGGGGACTGCTGGCGGTATTCGCCGGGCGGGCGGCAACGGCATGGCTGGCCGAATGGGCGGGATTCCGCGCCGCAGCGGGGGTCAAGCTGGCGCTGCGTGAGCGCTTGGTGGACCATCTGCAGCGCCTGGGGCCGGTGCCGCTGGCCGGGGAACACAGCGGCGAACTGGCCACCACCGTCACCGACGGCGTGGAGGCGCTGGAAGCGTACTATGCGCGCTACCTGCCGCAGATGTCGCTGGCGGTCCTGGTACCGTTCGCCATTCTGGTGACGGTCTATCCCCTGGACTGGGTCTCCGGCACGGTGCTGCTGGTGACCGGGCCGCTGATCCCGTTTTTCATGATCCTCATCGGCAAGGGTGCGGAGGCGCTGAACCAGCGCCAGTGGCGTCGGCTGTCGCGGTTGAGCGCCCACTTCCTCGACACCGTCCAGGGCCTCACCGTGTTAAAACTCTTCAATGCCAGCCGGCGTGAAGCCGAGGTCGTGGCGCGCTTATCCGAGGAGTACCGCAGGAGCACGATGTCGGTGTTGCGCGTCGCCTTCCTCTCCTCGCTGGCGCTCGAATTCCTGGCCACGGTCAGCATCGCCATGGTGGCGGTGTTGATCGGCTTTCGCCTGCTATGGGGCGAACTCGGCTTCCAGTCCGGTTTTCTCATTCTCCTGCTGGCGCCGGAGTTCTATCTGCCGATGCGCACCCTCGGGACCCACTACCATGCCCGCATGGATGCCATCGGCGCCGCCGAGCGGATGGTGGAGCTGCTGGAAACGCCGATTCCCCATCGCCCCGACGGGCTCGCCGCGCCATCCGTGGAGGGCGGCATTCGCCTGCAGGCGGTGGACCTGCACTTCGCCTACGAGGCCGGCAGGCCGGCCCTCGCGGGCGTATCCTTCGATCTGCAGGCGGGTGAACGGATCGCATTGGTAGGGCCGTCGGGAGCCGGCAAGAGCACGGTGGTCAACCTGCTGCTCGGGTTCGTGCGACCCGCGGCCGGCACCATCCTGGTCAACGGCCACGCCCTGGCCGATCTGGATCCGGGCCAATGGCTGCGACACTTGGCATGGGTACCGCAAAACCCGCGCCTGTTTCACGGAACGGTGCGCGAAAACATCGCCCTGGGACAGACGTCGATCGACGACGAGGCGGTGCGTCGCGCCGCCCGTCTGGCACTCGCCGACGAATTTATCGACGTCCTGCCGCAGGGCTACGACACGGTCGTGGGCGAGGCCGGCCACGGCCTCTCCGGCGGACAGCTGCAGCGGCTCTCCCTGGCGCGGGCCTTCTACAAGGATGCCCCCCTGGTACTGCTTGACGAACCCGGCGCCAGCCTGGACCTGGAGAGTGAGCGCAAGCTGACCGCCGCCGTCGAACGCCTGGCCGCGGGCCGCACCCTGGTCACGGTCGCCCACCGCCTGGACACGGTACGGCGGGCGGACCGGATCCTGGTCCTCGACGAAGGACGACTGGTCGAAACCGGGCGGCACGATGAACTGGTCGCGCAGGGCGGCCTCTATCAGCGGCTGGTACACGCCTATGGAGGGGCCGCATGAACATGCTCCTGCGGTTGACCCGCCTGTACGCCCCCTACTGGCGCTGGATGGCCGGTGGCGCGCTGCTGGCGCTGGTGGTGGTGCTGGCGAACGTGGCGCTGCTCGGCGTTTCCGGCTGGTTCATCGCCTCCATGGCCGCTGCCGGCATCGCCGGTGGCACCATGAACTACTTCACCCCCGCCGCCGCCATACGTGCCTTCGCCATCCTGCGCACCGGCGGCCGCTACGCCGAGCGTCTGGTCACCCATGAAGCCACGCTGCGTTTCCTCTCCGGCCTGCGCGTCTGGTTTTATCGGCAGATCGAACCGTTGCCGGTAGCGTCGCTGCAGCACTACCGCGGTGGCGATCTGCTCAGCCGCATCGGCGCCGACATCGACGCGCTGCAGAATTTTTACCTGCGCACCTTGGCGCCGGTGGCCGTGGCCGCGATCGCTGCCCTGGCGGTGTTCGCCTTCCTCCATCTGTACAGTCCCGCTGTCGCCTGGCTCGACCTGACCGCCCTGGCCCTGGTGGGACTGGCGATTCCCGCCGTGACCCACCGTCTCGGCAAGAGGCCGGGGGCACGCATGGTGGAGACCGCCGCGCAGCTTCGTGTGGGGGTCGTCGATGCGGTGCAGGGCATGGGGGAGCTGATCGTGTTCGGTGCCGCCGATGCCCAGCGCGAACGCATCGGCGCACTCAGCCGCCAACTGGTGGCGGACCAGGATCGCATGAGCCGGTTGAGCGGGTTCGGCAGCGCAGCCGCCGGCCTGTCGACCCACCTCGCGCTGTGGCTGACGACCGTGCTGGCCATCGGCCTGGTACGCACAGGAGCTGTGCCGGCGGTGGACCTGCCGATGCTGGCACTGGTGGTAATGGCCAGCTTCGAGGCGGTTGCGGGGCTGCCGCAGGCCTACCAGTACCTCGGCCATACGCTGGCGGCGGCGCAGCGCATCTTCGCCGTCGCCGATACGCCGCGAACGCTCGTGGAGCCGGTGCAGCCTTCACCGCAACCGGCTGGTTTCGAGGTGCGCTTCGAACAGGTCGGCCTGCGATATGCGGCGGATGCGCCGTGGGCGCTGGCACAGGTGGACCTGAAGATCGAACAGGGCCGGCGGCTGGCCCTGGTGGGGTCCACCGGCTCCGGCAAGAGCTCGGTGGCCGGCGCCCTGCTGCGCCTGTGGGAGTACGAGGCGGGACGCATCAGCCTGGGGGGGCATGATCTGCGGGCTTATCGGGCGGAGGATGTGCGCAACATCGTCGCCCTGGCGCCGCAGCGGTCGCATCTGTTCAACACCACGGTGCGCGAGAACCTGCTGCTCGCCAACCCCGACGCCGACGACGCGGCGCTGGTGGCCGCCTGTACGGTGGCACAGATCCACGACGAGATCATGGCGTTGCCCGATGGCTACGATACCGATGTGGGTGAGGCCGGCGCCAAATTTTCCGGCGGCCAGGTCCGCCGCATGGCCATTGCACGCGCCCTGTTGCGCAACGCGCCGATCACCATCCTGGACGAGCCGACCGAGGGGCTGGATGCAGCCACCGAGCAGCGTCTGATGGAGGCCCTGTTCGAAGCAACGGCGGGACGCACCCTGGTGGTCATCACCCACCGGCCGGCCGGCCTTGATCGCATGGATGCGATTGCGGTGATGGAGAACGGCCGCATCGTCGAGCGCGGCACCCATGCGACGCTGTCGCGCGACGGGGAACGCTACCGCAGGCTCTACTTTGCACTGGACTGAGCGCAGCTAGCGCGCTGCATCCCCCGCTGACCGGAGTTGACCGGTCGCCGGAACGCCGCGGTGTCGCCTCATCCCTCGGCGATGTGCTCTTCCCTGTCCTGGGTATCGAGCAGGGCGCCACCGGCGGCGGAGATGAGCACGATCATCACCGTACCGAGCAGCCAGGCGAAGTACCAGGCCCCTTCCCCTCCGAGCACGATCACCAGGAACAGAGCCACCAGTGCAATGATGAAGTAGAAGAAAATGCGTAGGGCAATCATGGTTCTCTCCTCCTAGTAAGCGTGGTCGTCATGCTCGACATGGGCAGGCGTAACCTTGCCGCGCATGACCCAGAAGGCCCAGCTGGTGTAGGTCAGGATGATGGGCACGAAGACGATGGCCCAGCCGAGCATCCACAGCAGGGTCGTCTCACTGGAGGAGGCATCCCAGACGGTGAGACTCTGCGAGGGGTTCGAGCTCGACGGCATCATGAACGGGAACATCGCCGCAGCGACAGTACCGAGCGTGCCGATCCAGGCCAGGGCACCGAGCCACCAGCCGAAGATGGACCTGCCGCCACGCAGCGCCCAGACGCCGGCCAGCACGCCGACATAGGTCAGCAACGGCAGCAGCCACAACACCGGATGAGCGCTGAAGTTGTGCATCCAGGCGCCGGAGACCATCTCGACCGTCTTGTGCAGCGGCATGGCGGGGCCGGCGGGATCCGCGCCACTGGTGATGACATAGCCGTCGAGATGTGCGACCCAGAAGCCGCCGATGCTGAACAGCACCAGGGCGGTGAGCCCGCTCCAGATGCCGAGACGGCGGGCCCGCTCCCAGATTCCCCCTTCACCGCGGTTCATCACCATCGCCGAGCCCTGGTAGATGGCCAGGGCCAGCGACATCAGCCCGCACAGGACGGCGAAGGGATTGAACAGCGTGATGAAGCTGCCGGTGTAATAGGAGGTCAGGTCCCAGGTGAAGTGGAACGGCACCCCTTCGAGCATATTGCCGATGGCCGCGCCGAACACCACCATCGGCACCGCGCCGCTGACGAACAGACCCCAGTCCCAGACGTTGCGCCAGGTCGGCGATTCGACCTTGCTGCGGTACTCGAAACCGAGCGGACGGATGATCATGCTCCACAGCAGCAGCAACATGACGATGTAGAGGCCGGA
>Ga0307440_1001660_pt1 | contig 10712 bp, 8 predicted proteins | sample SalMarWE160410MG_FD_202150 | JGI IMG/M metagenome (GOLD analysis project Ga0307440, IMG submission 202150) | Salt marsh sediment microbial communities from the Plum Island Ecosystem LTER, Massachusetts, United States - WE1604-10 | ecosystem: Environmental > Aquatic > Marine > Intertidal zone >... | reverse complement strand
CGTCAGAGACGTTCCACAACCGCTACCCGGTGCTGTGGGCCCAAGCCAATCGGGAAGCGGTCGAAGAAGCGGGAAAGCTCGGCGAGGCGTTCTTCTTCATGCGCTCGGGGTATCTCGGATCGTCGGGGCTTGCCACAGGGTACTGGGCCGGCGATCAGATGGTCGACTTCAGCCGGCATGACGGGCTGCCAAGCATCATTCCTGCCGCCGTGTCCCTCGGGTTCTCGGGAGTTGGGGTGTGGCATGCCGACGTCGGCGGCTTCACCTCACTTGCCTGGACGAAGCGCACCGAGGAACTGTTCATGAGATGGGCCGAGCTCTCCGCTTTCTCTCCCATCATGAGATCCCACGAGAGCAACCGGCCCGACACGAATTGGCAATTCAATTCGAGCGCCCGGACACTCTCCCATCTCGCGCTCATGACCGATGTCTATACAGCGATGAAACCCTATCATCGGGCCGTGATACGGGAGTACGTCGAATCGGGGTTGCCTCCGATTCGTCATCCCTACATTCATTATCCGGACGAGGAGAGCCTGCACAAGAAAGGTGGGCAGTACCTCTATGGCCGTGACCTCCTCGTTGCGCCGGTCGTCCACAAGGGACGCAGAAGGGTCACGCCCGTGCTGCCTCGCGACGAGTGGGTACACCTCTGGACCGGTCAGACCTTCTCCGGTGGACGCTGTCCGACAGCCGCTCCCCTCGGACGACCGGCGGTCTTCTATCGTGCCTCTTCGAAGTTCGGCGAGCTCTTCCGTGAGATTGGATCGAAGAGCTCGTCCTGGAGTGGCGAAACGTTGACAACCGCAGAAAGGTGACTTAGAGTTTTTTTCGGGGAAATAACTATTCCCTGTTTCAATTCGTGCAGAGACCTAAACCACATAGGAGGTGGAGTGTATGAAGGTCCGAAAGACGACTGCTGGAAGCGGCATCACGGCAAAGTTGCTCGTACTTGCCGGTATCATGGCAATGCTCTGCGGGGCGACAGTGTTCGCGTCCGGATCGGGCGAGCAGGGCACTGTAGCAGCTGCGGCCACGGTAAGCTTTGCCAACTGGGCGGACGCCGAGCAGGCGACACGGCCCGGCATCCAGGCGACCATTTCGAAGTTCGAGGCTGCGAACCCGAACATCACGGTAAAGAGCGAGGCCATATCGTTCAGTGACATCGGTCACACCCTCGTGCTTCGAGTCAAATCGGGCAACCCACCTGACGTCGCGGAGATTGCAGGCAACGACACCTTCGACGTCGCCGCAACCGGCGGGCTGGAGCCTCTCGAATCCTATGTCACTCCGGATCTCAAAAGCTCGATCAACCCGGCCGATCTGGAGGTCGCAAAATACCAGGGACAGTTGATTGCCTTCCCATGGACCGATTCGCCGAATGCACTCTGGTACAACAAAGACATCATGAAGAAGGCGGGCCTCGACCCGAATAAGCCGCCGGCGACCGTCGACGAGCTCATGACCGACCTTGCGGCCATCCATTCCTCGCAACCGGACGTCATTCCGCTTGGCCTCGACACGACGAACCGGACCTTTGGTCTCGCGGTAAACTGGCCATGGATGGTCACCTTCGGCGCCAAGCCCTTCAGCGGCACGACCGCGACGGCGGACACCGCGGGCATGAAGGCCTATTTGAGCTGGATGCGTGAGCTTGCGCAGAAAGGCTACATCCTCACCGGCAAGAAGATCGGTGAGTTCCGGCCGCTCGCCGCACAAGGAAAGGTCGCATTCATCTGGGACCAGAACGTTCTCCAGGGAGTTATTCAGTCGGTAAACCACATGACCGACAGCCAGTTCTATGCAACATGGGGAGTCGCACCGCAACCGAAGGGTCCTGCCGGAACCTCGAACGTAGTCGCCCTCGGACACCAGTTGATCATGTTCAAGAACAGCTCCGTGAAGCAGGCAGGCTGGGAGTTGATCAAGTATCTGGCCACGTCGCCGGACGCGATCGTCGACTACACCTTCAAGTATGAATCGTCACTGCCGCCGTTGGCGCATGCAACCGGAGAGGTTGCGAAGCTCTTGAGCACACCCGTCAACAAGGCGTTTGTCGATCAGATACTTCCGACGATGATTATTCCGCCCTACGGCTCGACCTACGCGCAGGCCTACTCTCCGATCATGGCCGGCGTGCAGCAGGCGATCACCGGGAATACTCCGATCGATCAGATCGCCGCGTCGATCCAATCGAACCTTTCGAGCGCGCTCGGCGGTTGAGTGAGGGCGGACAGGTAGAAATGGTCGATCTCCGAAAAACCGGACACCGTAGGTATTTCGTGAAGCCCGGACACGGCTGGTCCATCTGGATGATGATTCCTACGGTTGCAGTACTCGTTATTGTGATCGGCTATCCTGTTGTACGCACTTTTCTGCTATCACGTCTCAAGTACAACTTCATCAGCTCTGCACCGGCCCGTGTGGTCGGTGCAGAGAACTATCTGCATCTCGCGAACGATCCGATATTCTGGCAGGCGCTGCTCAACACGGCCGTCTATACTCTCGGATCGGTTGCCATAGCTATGATCATAGGTGCGGCGCTTTCTCTACTGACCGAGGGATTTATCGGCAGACTCAGGGTCGTGAAGGCGCTAATGCTCACGCCGTGGGCCGTGCCCTTCATCGTCGTTGCGTTTCTCTTTCGTTACATGTTCGAGGAGCGCTCAGGTATCGTCAACGAGCTTCTGCTTCGGGCCGGATTGATCCACGAGCACATTCCCTGGCTCAACTCCGCCATGCGGGCGATGCCATCGGTCATGCTGGCCAACATCTGGACCCAAACGCCGTTCTTCTTCCTGATTTTTGCGGCGGCAGTAGCCGGAATTCCGCAAGAGGTGGTGGAATCGGCGAGGATGGATCGTGCCAAAGGGTGGACGATGATCTGGCACATCAAGGCCCCGTTCATGCGCGGGGCGGCTCTCGTCGGCGGTCTCCTCATGGTCATCTCCAATTTCAACGACTTCGCAAAGATCTGGGCGATGACGGAGGGCGGACCCGGCTACGCTACGACCACGCTCGTCGTGTACGTGTATCGGATGGCTTTTACCTCCTACGATTTCGGGTATTCCGCGACGATTGGCGTTGTTTGGCTGGTCTTCCTCGTTGTCTTCGCATCGGTCTACATTCGTGCAATGCAAGGGGCGCCGCGATGACCCAGCGAAGATCAGCCGGCGCATCTCGCAGGCGCTCGCTTGCTCGGCTTACCGGCCGTACCCCCGTCGAACGCGTCGTGATTGCGGTCGCGGTGGTCATAGCGCTGCTTTGGAGTCTCGCGCCGATTTACTGGATGCTGATAACCTCCTTCAAGACCGAGCTCGAGGCGACACAGCTCGATCCGACGCTTTGGCCCAGACACTTCACCCCGGAGAACTACGCGAAGCTCGTCGGTCAAACGCTGCCTTTCATGTCGTTCCTCCTCAACAGCGTAATCACCGCGTTCGGCACTGCGCTCATCACCATTGCATTCTCCATATTCTCCGGATACAGTCTGTCGCGCGGCGCCTACCGGCTCCGTGGTCTCATGGGGTATCTTATCCTCATCGTTCGGATGCTTCCTCTCGTGGTCTTGATAGCCCCTCTCTATCTGCTGCTGCTTCGAGTTCGTCTTCTGAATACCTACGTCGGGCTCATCATCGGATATACCTCATTCGCTCTTCCGTTCGGCGCGTGGATGATGAAGAACTTCATCGATGGAGTACCCAAGGAGATCGAAGAGGCCGCCCTTGTGGATGGATACACGCGCACCCAGATACTGCTGCGCGTCGTGCTTCCCCTCGTGATGCCCGGGATTTTCACAACTGCGGCCTTCGTCTTCATCGATTCCTGGAACAACCTCCTGTATCCGCTGACCTTCATGAACACCATGTCCAAGCAAACGCTCCCCGCCGGACTCCTGCTGAGCTTCACCGGACAGTTCAAGACCGATTGGGGAGGGATGATGGCCGCATCGACGGTGACGACGATACCGCTCATGGTCGCATTCTTTGCAATCCAGCGCTCAATGGTCACCGGACTCACTGCAGGCGCACTGGCCGGCGAGTAGTCGGGAGGAAGCGATGTCGTCCGCCAACTTGCTCATCGCCCACGGGGGCGGCCCTACCGCGGTCATCAACGCCTCGCTTGCCGGGGTCGTCGGGGAGGCGCAGGCGCAACCCGGTGTGCGGCGCATTTTTGGCGCACGGCACGGTATCGAGGGGGTGCTTGTCGACGATCTGCTGGATCTGACCGAATTGACGGCAGCCGAGCTGACGAGGCTCGAGCGCACTCCGTCCTCTGCCATCGGGAGCTGCCGCTACAAGGTCGGCGAGACGGACTACGATCGCATCGCGGAGGTACTGCGCTCCAGAGACATCGGCTACTTCCTGTACAACGGCGGGAACGACTCAATGGATACCTGTCTCCATATGAGTGAGCAAATGGGGGACGTTCGGGTAGCCGGCATCCCCAAGACCATCGACAACGACCTCGCGGGCACCGACCACGCTCCGGGTTTCGGGAGCGCGGCCCGTTACTATGCCGTTTCGACGGCGGAGCTCTGTCTCGAGGCCTCTGCTCTGGGTATTCAGGTGAGTGTGCTTGAGGTTATGGGGCGCAACGCCGGCTGGCTGGCCGCATCGGCCTCTCTTGCCCGCGCACTCGATCCCCGCTTCCCGCTGCTCATTCTGACTCCGGAGCGGCGCTTCGAGCGGGAACGTTTCCTTGCCGCCGTCGCGAGTGTCTGGAAATCGACTCGAGGATTTGTCGTCGTCGCCAGCGAGGGGCTCTCCGGGCCGGACGGACAGGTGCTCGGAACCTCGGGGGGAAGGGAGTCAATCGACGCTTTCGGCCACAAGATGCCGGGAGGTGTCGGCGAATACCTTGCCGGTCTTCTTCGCAGCGAGCTCGGCGTGCGTGCTCGGGCGGAAAAGCCGGGGCTGCTTGGGCGAGCCTCGTCGGTGCTCACCTCAGAGGTGGACCGCCGGGAGGCGCTCTTGTGCGGCCGCCACGCGGTTTCTCGGTTGTGCTCGGGGGCGAGTGGATTCATGGTCGGGCTCCGCCGCACGTCGGTCGGCGGCTATGATGTCGAGCCGGTGCTCGTAGATCTTGCAGAGGTCGCGAATGTCGAGCGCACGCTCCCCGACGAATATATTCGGGACGATGGATTGGATGTCTCCTCCTCGTTTGCCGACTATTGCCTGCCGCTCATAGGAGAGGAGCCGTTCGGCTCCTACCTTCGACTTCCGGGAGGAACGTAGCCAGCCTGACAAGGTGAGTCCGGGTCACGTGCTACGCGGGTGCTTGCCGCCTGAGCCGACGATGCGGATTATCTTCCGAACCTCGTCCTTCGTCTGGTCCTTCGCGTAGCGGGCCACCTTCCAGACATGGCCCTTGTGCTCGACTGCCCCCTCGATACCCTCGCGAAGATGTTCGAGAAAACGGTGACGGATGATCGTTCCGTAGTTCACCTTGGCAATTCCGTTTGCTATGCACTCCTTGACTGTCTCATCCGGAATTCCCGTAGTTCCGTGGAGCACCAACGCAAGGGTTGGATCGATGGCGTGAACGGTCTTGAGTAGATCGATGCGTATGTTCGGGGTTCCCTTGTAGAAGCCGTGCGCATTCCCGATCCCGATGGCAAGGAGATCGGGGCGGCATTTTGCGAGAAACTCTGCGACATCATCGGGATTCACCATGTTCTTGTTTTCCTGCTGGGAGCTCCCCTCTTCATTCCGCTGGAGCTCTCCGATCTCGGCTTCGACGGTGACACCGAGCGGCCGAGCGACGCGAATCACCTCCTTCGTTGCCGCGATGTTGTCAGCGAGCGGTTGGGTCGAGAAGTCGATCATCACCGAGGTGAATCCATTGCGTATTGCCATGAGTACCGCGTCGACCGAACGAGAGTGATCGAGGTGAAGAGCTACGGGTACGCCCGCACGGTTGGCGGCCCATCGCGCATACTCTCCGAACCATTCGAAACCATAGTATTCGAGGTTGCCCTCGTAGGCTGCGAGGATAATCGGAGACTGCTCCTCTTCGGCGACTTCGAGGATCGCACGAACGATATCGTAGTTGCCTCCCTGCGTGTTGATCGCCGCGACGGCGTACCTCTCCTTCTTGGCCCGTTCGGCGAGGGTTCCTGCATCAACAATGCTCACGATCTGCTCCTTTCGCGTTAGCGTGACTTGACATCATCCGTCGATTGTATATTATTTTTTTACAAAAAGTAACTATACCTGACAGAGGGTGCCTATAGCCGGCTAACCCTATCGAGCTGAGAAAGGACAAATGAAGATGGATGAAATGAAAGCGAGAGGCAGTGCGCAGCGCAAGATCGGGTTGCTGTTCCTTGGAAGGAGACGGCCAGGGTTCGATCCTGAGTGGGGCAGTGAGATGCGAGGTCGGATTCATGCGTTCATTGAGTCCAACACGCTTGATGCCGTAGTGCCGTCCGAAAACATCGCCGATGAAGACATGCTGCGGTCCGCGATACGCGAATGCGGGGGAGCCGGGGTCGATGCCCTGGTCGTCACCCAGCCCACGATTAGCGACGGGCGACTCGCGCCGATTCTCGGTCAGCTCTGGAACGGTCCGATCGTCCTTTGGGCGACCCCGGAGAAAAAGACTGGAGAGATGATCAGCAGCAACTCCCTCGTGGGAACCCACGTTTTTGCGGCAACGCTCAGGCAGCTCGGCCGTCCTTTCGAGCTGCTCATCGGCGACCCGAACGGTGACGGATTTCTTCGCGCGTTCAACGACGCGGTCCGTCTCGTCAGTACCGCCAGGAAGCTCAGCGAGGCGAAGGTAGGGCTGATCGGCTACCACGCTCCGGGCTTCATCGACCTGCAGGCCGATGCCGCAGAGCTCAGCCGTCGACTCGGTGCGCAGCTTTTTCATTTGAGCGTCGGCGAGTTCTTGAAGATGGTAGAGGCGCAGGATGAAAAGGAAGTCACCGAGGACGTGAAATCGACGCTCGAGCTTGGTCTGCCGTTTCGAGCGACCGACGAGAAGGTGCTGCCACTGCAATCCCGTTTCTACCTCGCGATCCGGGAGCTCATGCGAGGCGAGCATCTTGCGGCGCTCGCCCTTCGCTGCTGGCCCGATCTTCCCGATCAAGTTGGAGCCTGGCCCTACGTAGCGGTCGCACGACTTGCGACCGAGGGGGTGCCCGTCATCTCCGAAGGAGACATCGACGGCGCCATATGTATTCTAGTCGCCGAAGGTCTCGGCCACGGACCGGTCTATGTCTCGGATTGGCTCGAGCACGACCATGATCGTGTGGCGATTTGGCATACCGGCTCTCCGCCGCTACAGCTCTGTGACGCGATCGGGCAAGAGACCGGACCGGCGATCGCTCTTCACTTCAACAACAAGAAACCCGCGGTGGTCGAGGCAACAATTCGTGCCGGCATCGTGGCAACCGCGTTCCGGATGTGGCGTTGCGACGGCGCCTATCATCTCGCCGCGTTCGAGGGAGAGACGGTCGAGCCCGCCCGCAAGCTGCTCGGCGTCAACGGCGTATTGGAGTCCTCGGACGTCGACATCGTCGAATGGTTCGACGGGATGGTTCACGAGGGTATGCCGCACCATATCTGTATTGCGCCAGGCTCCTTCAAGGGGCTCCTCAAACGGTTCGCACGTTTGACGGGAATTCACTGGCACGATTGAAAGCGTAGATACAGTAGTTTCAGGTCATCTTCACTCTTCGAAGCAACGCGGATAGGAGCCTTGGTGCAAGTTTCTTCAGGAGGAGCGCCATGGCGAGACGGAGGTCGACTCCCACGAGAACCTCGTCACGACCCTTCAGAATTGCGCGGACGATCTTTCGCGCGCAGCGCTCCGGGCTCATTCCGCCCGAGATTCCTTCGTCGATGATGCCGTACGATGATCCGCCGGCGGTCAGCGCATTCGAGGATATGTTGGTTGCGATCGCCCCCGGGGCGACGAGGGTGATCCGGAGCGCCGGCGGCAGCTCGCTGCGCAGGGAGTCGAAATAGCCGTGCAGGGCGTGCTTGGAGGCTGCGTAGGCGGAGCGACCGGGCCCGCCGAACTTCCCGAACGCACTCGAGATGACGACGAGGTGACCCGACCCCCGCTTGAGGAAGGCCGGGAGAACCGATCGGGTCAGGCCGACAACCCCGAAGAAGTTCGTCTCCATGATTTGCCGGACGACCTCCATTCCGGTTTCGGCCCCCAATGAGCGTTGACTGACACCGGCCGCGTGGATGAAGAGGTCGATCGGTCCGACTATGGCACGAACCTTGTCAGCGGCGGTTTCTACCTGTCGAGGGTTCGCGACGTCGAGCGGGTAGATCTCGACGCGAGCCGTCCCCCCTTTCGTCGGCGTCTCCGGGGTCGAGTGGAGTCGGTCGCGGAGCGCTTGGAGCTTCTCCTCGGTGCGCGCGCTGAGCACCAGACGCGCGCCTTGTCCGAAGCATTCGACGGCAAGTGCTTCCCCGATGCCTGAGGAGGCCCCGGTAATCCAGACCGTGCGGTCACGCAGGCTCCTCACCGGCCGCCAACCCGATCGTGACGCCCGGCCCTCCCGATCTTCCATGAGGCGATTTTAACCGGAGGCCGCAGAGTTGACTACTCTTGTCAGGAGTCAATATGTTACAATAGCAAATTGTCAGAAGTGGAGTATCGATGTATTTCGAGCGTTTTTTCGACAAGGGACTAGCACAGGCAAGTTATCTGATCGGTTGCCAACAGACGGGCGAGGCGCTCGTCGTGGATCCTCTGCGAGACGTAGACCGCTACCTCGACGCTGCACAACGCGAGGGACTTCGAATCACCCACGTCACCGAGACGCACATTCACGCCGATTTCTTAAGCGGGGCGCGTCAGCTGGCTGCTGGATCTGGGGCGCAGCTTCTCATTTCCGATGAGGGAGGAGAGGACTGGTTGCCCAGGTATGATCATACTCCCCTTCATGACGGCGACCGAATCCAGCTCGGAAGGGTGAGCATCGAAACCCTTCACACCCCCGGCCATACTCCTGAGCATGTGTCTTTCGTTGTAACCGACACTGCAGCAGGCAACGAGCCGGTAATGGTTCTCACTGGAGACTTCCTGTTCGTGGGGGACGTCGGCCGGCCGGATCTGCTCGAGAACGCCGCCGGTGTGGCCGGGAGCGCGGAGACGAGCGCACGTCGGCTCTTTTCTTCGACTCGGCGCATTCGAAGGCTGCCGGAGTTTGTTCAGGTCTGGCCCGGCCACGGGGCCGGATCGGCATGCGGGAAGGCCTTGGGAGCGCTCCCGTCGACGACGGTCGGATATGAGCTGCGCTTCAACTGGGCTCTGCGCGAAGAATCGGAGGAACGCTTCGTCAGGTCGGTACTCTCGGGCCAGCCGGAGGTGCCGGATTATTTCGGCAGAATGAAGCTCACCAACCGGGACGGAGTGCCCGCTTTCGACGTGGAAGCCCGTGCAGTGAAGCTTGACGCCCTGTCAAAAAGCGTGGGCTCCGAAGCGCAGATTGTCGACACCCGGAGCGTCGAATCTTTCTCCCGTGGACACAGTGCAGGCGCGCTCAATATTCCTGATGACGGCTCTTTCGTCACGTGGGCCGGCTGGCTTCTCGATCCGAATCGACCGGTTGTTCTGGTCGCCCGACGTGAGAGGGTTGAAGAGCTGCGATTGGCCCTCGGCAGGGTGGGCGTGGATGAAGTTCGCGGCTATGTAGAGGATCCGGGGGATTTGGCGAGCGTGTCAGGCCCCATGGAAACCATCCCACTCGTTTCGGCGATGGAGTATGCACGATCGCGGGACGATCACCCTGGTACGCTCATCGACGTGCGATCGACCGATGAGTATGCGGCGGGCCACATTCCCGGCGCGCGACACATCCATCTGGGCGATCTGCGCGATGCCGCTCGAAACTTCGGGCCCGATCAAGCGTTGACCGTCTACTGCGAATCGGGAGGACGCTCCGGAATCGCTGCCAGCCTGCTCCGCGGGCTCGGGATGAACAATGTTACGAATCTTTCCGGCGGTTTTGCCGCATACCGGTGCCTGGATGGTGCCGAGGTCGAGAGGTCTGAGGAGCGAGTCCCGGGATGAATGCACTCGAGGGACGCTGGCGAGCGTCAATTCGCGATCTGCAGGAGAAGGAAAGCTACCTCGAGCAACAGGTAGGAGAGCTCTCCAGCGAGTTTTCGGGGCTCAAGGACATCGACCTCACGCTCCAGCTCATTACCACGAAATTCACACTCGCCATCCGTCTTATCGAGTTGATCGGGGAAAGCACTGCACCGACCCAAGCCGAGGAAATGGGTAGTCTGGCGAAACGGGAAGCGGTCGCGGCGGTGGAGATGCTCGAGACACTTTCGAACGACAACATCTCACTCGACCAGAAGGAGCTGATTCTCGAGTCCGAGGAGTACAACAACGCACTCGAGCTGTTTCATCACCTTCTCCTCGAGGGAGGGGGAGCATTCTTCGACTCTCGAACCGAAGACAAACGCAACGCATCAGTGGTCGCAGGAGCCATAACTGATTCGATAGCGAAGTACAGCGCTCCCGACGACGGATATTCCCAGGTATTCCGCATCGAAGACCTCCCCGCGCTGCTGAAGAAGCTCTTCACGACCTTCTTCCCTGTTTTCGCATCGGAGCATCAGCAGGAGCCGCCGTTGGGAATCGAGGAGGGGGAACAGAAGATATATCATTCGAAAAAAATGCGAATGCCCCTCTCTCAGGCCATACACTACTACGAGGAGGAGCTGCTGCCC
>Ga0307440_1001658_pt1 | contig 10726 bp, 9 predicted proteins | sample SalMarWE160410MG_FD_202150 | JGI IMG/M metagenome (GOLD analysis project Ga0307440, IMG submission 202150) | Salt marsh sediment microbial communities from the Plum Island Ecosystem LTER, Massachusetts, United States - WE1604-10 | ecosystem: Environmental > Aquatic > Marine > Intertidal zone >... | reverse complement strand
AGGCGCGCTCGAACGGTCGAGAGCCCTCGGCGCGTCGACAGGTGGCGCGCGGGGAGGGCCGCCGGAGGCGGGGCCCTGCCACGTGACCCTCCTCGGCGTGAGCTGACCCCTAGGGGGTCTGAATCGGAAGGTTCGCCGGCGGCGGGTCGAACGCCACCTCGGGGACGTCGGTGGCCCCTACCGACGAGAGCGTGACGTCGGGCGCGGGGGTGAGCCCGCTTCCGGTCAAGGCATCGGGGTTGGTGAAACGCCGCAGGATCGCGGAGCCGCCGCCGTTGTAGTCCCCCACCCACAGCGCGCCGCTGGCGTCGAAGGTTACGCCGTCCGGGTTGCTCCCCACCGCGCTGCTGGCCAGGCTGGCCGCAGGCGTGGGGCCTCCCGTGGTCGTGAGCTGGCCGGCATCGAAGCGCAGCACCGTGCCGACGTCGTTCCCCACCCACAGGTTCCCGCTGGCGTCGAACGCGATGCCGAAGGGCGACGAGATGCTCGTCGAGCTGAGGGTCACGGTGGGCGCCGGACTCGCGGTCGCGGTCAGCTGAGCTGGCGCGAACTCGACGATGGTGTTGTTGTTGAGGTTGGCGACCCACAGGTCACCGGCGGCATCGAACGCGATGCCGACGGGATGCGCGATGCTCGCAGGGGAACCGGTCGCGCTCAGCACCACCTGTGGCGTCAACGCCCCGCCGGTACTCTGCTGCGCCGGGGTGTACATGAGCAACTGCGAGCTGCTCCCGTCCGCAGCCCACAGATTCCCGCTCGCATCGAAGGCGACCCCGTTGACGAAGCCGTACGCGGTGGCGTCGATGGTCACCGCCGGCGCGGGCGTGCCCGAGCTGGCGAGGTCGCTGGCATCGTAGCGGTACACGTAGCCGGCGCCGTCGCCAACCCACAGGTTGCCCGAGCCGTCGAACGCCACCGACTCCGCCTGGTTGTTGGTGCCGGCGAGGGTCACGTCCGGCGCGGGCGAGCCTGACGCCTTCAGCGCGCTAGCCGGGTAGGACTCGGCCTCGAGCGACCCGCCATTCATGGGGACCCACACGTGCCCCGTGCCGGGTCGAACGGCGTACGTCACGGTCGTGGACGAGGTCGCGTTGGCCGTCACCGCTACCGAGGAGGTCGACACGCTGCCGTCGTACAGGGTCGGCACGATGGTGTTGCCGTTCGACGCCGCACCCGCCGTCACCGAGTAGCTGCCCGCCGGCACGCTCAAGGTGGTGGTGCTCGTCACCGTCTGCGAGTACCCGCCCGGGCCCGTCACCATCACCTCGCCGGCGACGCCCGACGGCAAGCCGTTCACCGTCACCTTCAGGCTCCCCTTCGGGGCAGCCGAGCTGCAGGCGGCCAGCACCACCACCAGCAACAGGGTCAGGGCGGACAACGAAGAGACACGAGCACGGGACATGGGAACCCCCTTTGGATTGTGCCAACAGGTCACAGCTTACGCGATTCACGGCCGCGGCGCGCCCGATCTGACGCCGCAGCTCCGCACAGGGTGAGGCGCGGGGCAACCGCTGGGCACAGATACGGACAGTCTTCACTCGCGAGTCACCGTCATCTTGGCGGCGACGTCGTCCTGGACGCAGGCTCCAAGAACCACATCTGGTCTCGGGCCGCCTGGGCGACTCCTTCCCGGGCAACTTGACATCTCACAGTCGTGTAGCGCATACTTCCACATCCGCGCCCAGGGATGGACTGGGGAGAAGAAACAGAGTGGGGCACCTCGTTTCTTGGGGGCCGTCACGTGGGAAGGTGTTGGCTATGGGCGGCAAACGACGTAGCAAGCCCGACAGCGCTTCGGGCAAGAAGGCGACACGTACCGACGTCCCCGGTCCGGAGCCGGAACCGAACGAGAACGACGCGGTCCAGCTTGGTGGGCCAGCGCGGAGAACCGCCGACGCGGGGAAGATACTGATCGTCCACGACGAGAAGGGCAACATCGTGACGGTCACCAGGCCAACTCCGGGGGCCCGGAGCGGGGTGAGCGTCGAGCTGCAGCCAGGGCACGCCGTGATCGAGCTCGAAGGGACCTCGGTGAGCGAACGGCTGAGCGACCTGCATGACCACTACGTCGTCGATGTCGAGGACGGCACCCTCGCGAAGAAGCGTGTAGAACCTTGATCGCCGGGCAATCGGATGCAGGTCGGTCCTGCTGCTGCCGGTTTCCACGGGCACGTGAGGGACGCGGTTAGGGGGCCAGCATGTCCGCAGGCGTCGGGACGCAGTTCACCGCCACCCTCGAAGCCGGCCACAGAGCGACGTGGTTCACCTTCGCCTGGGACCCGAATCTCTTCGTCAAGTGGTCGATTCGCCCAACGTCCTTCGCGTCGGACGTGCGGCTCGAGAAGGTCGAGGTCAGTCGCGACGAGCTGGGGCTCGTGTACTGGTTGACCATCTCGAACGCGGGCCACACACGCGAGACGTTCGAGGCAAAGTACTACTACAACACGGAGGTGCCAGAGGGCAGGTGGAGGTCCGTCGGGCCACGGAATCACATCAGCTCGGCGCAGTACAGCGTCTGCTCGGGAGCGATGGTCCAGGTCGCGCTCGATCCGAACGACAGCGACAGGATCTACGCTGCAGCACAGAGTGGTGGGCTCTGGAAGCTGGAGAGTGTAGAGAACTACCCGTCTTGGGAATGGACTCCACTAAGCGACGGTCATGACTCGCTGGACAGCATGGCAGTGGCGATCGCGCCCTCCGACAGCTCGGTGCTCTATCTCGCGGAGGGCGACCAACTGCTTCGGAGCGGCACCGCGGGAGAGCACTGGGAGGTCATAGCTAACCGGTCCAGTTCCGCCGGCAGCGACTTGTGGTCGGATGCGATCGTCTGGGGACATGCCGTGCGGCGGCTCCTCGTCGACCCTCGCGATGCGAACACCGTCTTGATGGCGTCGGATACCGGACTCTGGCGCCTGGAATCCGACCGCGGCAGCTGGACATGGACGCGGCTCGTGAGCGGCAACGTGACGGACGTCGCCGTGGATCCCGACGACGCGACGATCGTCTACGCCGCGCAGAGGTCCGTCGGCGTGCTCAAGTCGACGTCGAGCGGGAGCTGGGATACCGTCCTCCCTTGGTCCTCGATCGCCGACCCCACGAACGCCATGGTGAAGCTCGCGCTCGGGCATCGGGGCGATTCCTCGCACCGAACCGTCGCCGTCAAGTCCGGGCATCGCGTGTTCGTGAACGACCGGTCCGGGGCTGACGGGCACTGGAGCTCGAGCACGCTCCCTGCCGACCCGGAATCGCAGCACGGCTGGACCGACGTCATCGCGGTCGATCCGTTCGACGACGACGTGATCCTGGCGGGCGAGGAGACGCTCTACCGTACGCATACGGGGGGACGGAGCGGGTGGGCGTCCGTGGCTGGCTTCGTGCCGAATACCGTCCACGAGGATCAACAGTGCGTGGCTTTCGACACGTCGGCACGCGGTGTCGTGTACCTGAGCAACGACGGCGGTGTCTTTCGCTCGACTGACGGGGGCCGAACCTGGAGATCCGGCTCGTGGCGCGACGTATTGGACAAGGCGGACCTGACGCAAGGGCTGGTAACGGTGCAGTTCGAACGGGTCGCCCTGTCATCCGACCGCATCGCGGGGCCCTCGGCGGTAGGACCGGCATGGCACCAGGGGGTGCTCGCAAGCAGGTCCATCGATACCTCGCAATGGCAGGGTGTCCAGGGCCACTCGTGGGAGGCAGCCAACAGCTATTCCTTCGCGAATCAGCCTGGCGTCTTCTATCTGTTCCGGGGCGGAGGCGGCGCCGACAATCTGTGGCGCCAGTACTTCCCGCCGAGACCGGGTGAGCCGAGTCTTCACAACGTCTACCCAGGCATCCACCCGACTGCGATCGGAATGGACAATCGGCGCGATTCGCAGTTGCTGCTACTTGGAACTGCAAACGGACGAATCCACTTCACGGCCGATCCAAGCGTCGACGACCCGAGCTGGAGCGAGGCGGCGTCGGTCGACTTCGGCGAAGCCGTGGCTTCCATCGCCCTCGCGCCATCCCGTCCTGGAACGGCCTATGCCGTGTCCAGCTCGGGGCACGTCGTCAAATGCAGCGATGTGAGCTCGCCGGGGACCTGGAACGACGCTCACAGCGACCTGGACATCGGGGCCGAGCACGTCTTGCAGCTGGCAGTAGCCCCCCACGATGACACGAAGCTGTACCTCGTCTCTCAACGGCACGTGGCGGTGTCGACGAATGGCGGGTCTCACTGGTCGGTACTGACGGACGCTTCCAGTCTGGGCACCAAGAGCCTCAGGTCGATCGTGTGCCACCCACTGACTCCTGACGTCGTCTTCGTCGCTGGGAATCCTGGCGTGTTCGCCACCTACACCGGAGGTGATTCGTGGGTTGCATACGACGACGGGCTGCCGAAGGCGGATGTCAGCTGGTTGCAGTGGCACGGCGGCAGACTCGTCGCGGCGACGTGGGGACGAGGACTCTGGGAACGGACTCCATTCGGCCCAAGGAATGAGGGTGACGACATGACCGTCAGAACTCAGTTCTCTGCCACGCTCCGGCCAGGCCACACGGAACGTTGGACGACGTGGGGCTGGCCGCATGACGAGCTCGTGCTGTGGTCGGTACGTCCGGTCACGGACAACGGGAAGGTCGAGCTCAAGCGGTTGGACGTGGAGAACGCCCCGAATGGCCTGCGCTACACCCTGACCATCCACAACTCCGGCCATGAGACCGTGCTCTTCGAAGCGAAGTACGGAGCGGTCTGGTTCTGACACGCAGTCACGACACGCTGCCCGATCCTCGCGGTCGCACCGGCGGCAACGCGCCGTTGAAGGTGCCACTGCTGACGCTGCGTCATTCCCGCATGGCGCCGAGGCAACGACTCCCGGCAAGTGAAACCCCTCGCGTGAACCGCGCAGAAGCGACCCGTAGACTCACGAGCAGGAGTGTTGCCGGGCGGGCGCTGGACCCGCCGGGCGGAGTCGGCCCGACGCGTTCCAGGTGGGCGAGCGCCGGTTGCCGGGAGAGGAACGCGAGCGACGTGTTCAAACTGCTTGGCTTCGTTGTGGCACTCTACGACCTCTACGCGATCTCCCGAGGCGAGGTGTACGCCAGGTCCGGCTGGAGGGGCAGGACGGTCTCGCGGTCTGAATCCCCGAGGTACTACTGGGTCGTCATCGGAATCTACGGGCTGCTGGCGATCGCGTTGGTCACCGTCTTCTGAGGCCGAGCGCGCCGTACTCGGAGGCGTGCGGGATGGCGGCGATGCCCTTGCCGGCGGCCGAGGCGACGGCAGGCATCCAGGTCAAAGCTCAGGGTGACGTCGACGCGTTGCGTCATGTGTGGTGCCTGCTGTGGCGGGCCGCGGACCGCGCCGGCCCGGTGCTCACGTCCACGACCAGGTAGTAGCTGCACGGTTCGTCGGCCGGGTTGGCGAACGCGTGCTCGCAGTCAGCGGCGTAGTAGATGCTGTCTCCCGCATTCAGCAGGTACGCGGTACCGGCGAGGACGAGCCTCAGCGTGCCCTCCTCGACCGCAACGTACTCGCGGGAGCCAGGGGCATGCGGGCGGAACGTGCCAGCGTCGACCCGCGGACCTAGCGTAGTGCGCATGAACTCGAAGTCCACCCCCGCCAGGACGGGTGAGAGGATGCGCCGCTCCCAACCGGACGGATCCACGGCGACGTCTTGCTCGCTCGCGCGGCGGACGATGACGCGAGCGCGGCGCTCCTCGTCGATGAGGCGCGCGATGCTCGTGCCCAACGCGGTCGCCACATGGTCGAGGACCAGTACGCTGGGAACCTTGCGGCCGCGCTCGATGTCGGACAGCATGCTACGGCTCACGCTGGAACGCGCGGACAGCGCGTCGAGGGAGAGGCCCAGCTGCTGGCGCAGGGAGCGCACCCGCTCGCCTAGCGAGGTCACGTCGATGCCGCTCGAGAACCTGAGGCTGGCAGACTCCAAACGACCGCTCCTCCTCTATCGTTGACATTCTATCCTCGATAGAGGACCATGAGGGCGTTCCGGCGAAGGGCGCATCGAGACCGAGCGCACCCGGGTTTGGAGGTTCGAATGGCTCCGCGCAGAGAGCTGCTTCGGCGAGCCGCCGAGCACGCGACGACATACCTCGACGGAATCGACGGTCGGTCGGTGCGCGCCAGCGCGACGGCCGACGAGCTTCGGCAGCGACTGCGCCGCCCGCTGCCGGCCGAGGGCGAGGCCCCGGTCGAGGTCCTGGAAGCCCTGGCCGGGGCGGCAGTAGCCGGGACCGTCGCCACGCAGGGACCGCGCTACTTCGGGTTCGTGGTGGGCGGCAGTCTCCCGGTCGCAACGGCAACGGACTGGCTCGTGGCGGCCTGGGACCAGAACGCCGGGCTCCACGTGCTCTCGCCCTTCAACGCCGTCGTGGAGGAGGTGGCTGCCGGCTGGATCCGCGACGTCGTGTCGTTGCCGGATGCGTGGAGCGTGGGCTACGTGACGGGCGGTCAGATGGCGAACTTCACCTCCCTCGCCGCCGCCCGCCACCATGTACTCCAGCAGGCAGGCTGGGACGTCGACGCCAACGGGCTGTTCGGCGCGCCCGACATCGATGTCGTGGTCAGCGAGGAGGCGCACTACACCATCGCCACCTCCCTTCGCATGCTGGGCCTGGGGGGAAACCGCGTGCGGCGCGTGCCGACCGACTCCCAGGGGAGGATGCAGCTCGATGCGCTCGCCGGCATGCTCGACCAGACCACCGGGCCGTGCATCGTGTGCGCCCAGGTCGGCAACGTCAACACCGGCGCGTTCGACCCCGTCGGATCGATCGCCGAGGCGACGGATCAGCGGGGCGCATGGCTCCACGTGGACGGCGCCTTCGGGTTGTGGGCTGCGGCAAGCCCGAGGTTGCGACACCTCGTGAGCGGCATCGAGCGCGCCGACTCGATCGCGACAGACGGTCACAAATGGCTGAACGTTCCCTACGACTGCGGCCTGGCGCTCTGCGCCCATCCCGAGGCGCATCGCAGCGCCATGACGCTGGGCGCCGCCTACATCGTGCAAACGCCCGACGAGCGAGACCCGCACGAGTACACCCCGGAGGAATCGCGACGGGCGAGGGCCGTGCCGGTCTATGCAACCCTGCGCACGCTCGGCAAGGAGGGACTCGCCGATCTCGTCGACAGGGCCTGCGCCCAGGCACGCAGCTTCGCTCGAGGCTTGAGCGAGGCGGGCTTCGAGATCCTGAACGAGGTCGCACTCAACCAGGTCCTGGTGTCCTTCGGCGACGCGCAGACGACGCGCCGGGCCATCGCCGCACTCCAGGACGAGGGCACCTGCTGGTGCGGCGGAACCGAGTGGAAGGGGAAGGTCGCGATGCGGATCAGCGTGTCGTCCTGGGCGACCAGCGACGACGACGTGCAACGCAGCCTGGAAGCCATGATCCGGGCCGGCCGGGCCGCGAGGGCCGGCGCGTAGACGGGGCGACGGAGCGAGCGGCACCACCGCGTCGAATCCCTCGAACGCCTTGCCGGCGCTGGTCTCGACGGGCTGCCTCGAGCGGTGCTCGCCGGTCTTGCCTTCGGCCATCGACGGGCTCGTCGCTCGCGCAGAAGCACGGTCTGATAGATGGTCAGGTCCATGCCGGCCATTCCAGGGCCGCTTGCGGCGCCCCGAGTTGCAGCGGGACCCAACGTGCAGACGGCTCCGTAGGGCCGGAGAGCGCCAGATCCCAAGCCCTGGGCTGGAACAGGAGCGAGGAGCGGCCCGGCCACGGCACACGGGTATCGGCGAAAGGGGCAGGTGATGCGTATCTTGGTGCTTGGGGGCACGGGGTTCATCGGTACGAGCGTCGTCAGGGAGCTGGTGTCCCGTGGGCACGACGTCGCCGCCCTGGCGCGATCCGAACGGTCTGCTGCAGCGCTGCGACGTCTCGGGGCCAAGCCGGTCCATGGGGACATGGCGGCGCCGGCATCCTGGGTCGGGTCGCTTCCAGAACTGGATGCCGTGGTGCATGCGGCCATCGACCTTGGCGGTGACATGGAGGGTGCCGAGCGCCGCTTGCTGGAGGCGTTGCTACCCAAGCTCACCGCGCAGCGGGTGCGGCCGCGGTTCCTGTACACGGGCGGCTGCTGGCTGTTCGGCGCTACAGGCGATCGGATCGCCACGGAAGCGTCCCCGTTCGCGCCGTTGCCAGCGTTCGCGTGGACCGTTCCGAACCTCGAACGCATCCTCGCGCATCCCGGGCTCGACGGTATCGTGATCCACCCAGGCATGGTCCACGACACGCTCGGTGGCGTGTTCGCGCAGTTCGAGCATGACGCCGGACGCGACGTCCCGATCCGCGTGGTGGGCGGCCCTCGCGTTCGCTGGCCCCTGGTGCACCGCGACGACCTTGCGGTCCTCTTCGCGCTCGCTCTGGAACGCGCCCGACCAGGGTCCAGCTACCTCGGCGTGACGAACGTGGGCGTTCCGGTCGGTCGCATTGCCCGAGCTTTCGCGCGCCGACATGGCGTGGCGCTGCGGCTGGAGATCGTCTCGGCGGACGCCATCGCGCGGGAACGTGGCGAGTGGGCGCGGGGACGGGCTCTCGACCAACGGCTAAGTGGGCAGAAGGCGCGGCGCGAGCTGGGCTGGAAGCCGCGCCACGTCGATCCCGAACGCGAGATCGAGCTACTCGAGCCTGACCCGGGGTGAGCCTCCTTGGCATGACCGGCGTCGGCGCCGCGTCGCCGGGTCGTGCGATCTAGTTCGGCCGACCGTCACGCGCAGCATAAGGGTGCCAGCCGGCACGTCCCCTCTGACACCACCGTCAACCTCGCGAGTGACGCGGGCGAGGCCGGCTCGAACGAGGCACGCCATGACCGATCCGGGAACGACCCAGTTCTGGCGCGTCCGCGAGCTCGGAGGGATGGAGCTGCTCCAGTCGTCCCTTCTCGATCCGGCGTACCCCCGGCACACGCACGCGACCTGCACGATCGGTGCGGTCGACTTCGGCACGGTGATACGTCGGGGCAAGGACGGCACCAGCGTCCTGCCGGCCGGAAGCATCTATGCGTTCGACCCCGAGGACGTGCACAGAGGCCATGCCGCGGGGGCCCGCCCGATCCGCCACCGTACCTTCTACCCCTCCAGCGAGGCGCTCGCTCGGTTCCCTGGCGATGTCGGGCTGGCAGGCGCGCCCGCCCTTCCGCACAGCGTTCTGAACGACGGGCCGAGAGCGACGCCGGACGCTAGCAGCAACATCAGTCCCACGCTCGACACGCCGCGTGAGGCGTCGGACACCTCCAACAGGGCGCGAAGGCGCTCCGGTGAGGCATCGCCGCGGAGACTCAACGCGACACCGACGGAGACACCGTGAGCGCCGAAGCACCCGAGCGCCGCAGCGACGCGGAGAAACAGCAGGGCTTGCAGGATCATCTGGCCCCCTGATGCCCGGAGGCCCCACGAAGCACCTTCCCACATGCCCGTCCAGGGCCTGCACAGGCCGGCGAGCCGGGCCCGCGCAGGCGTCACGCGACGGTGTCTGCGCGCGCGGCGAGCTCCGGGATGTCGCCGCGCTCGAGGAAGAGGACGAGCAACAGTGCCGACGCCAGCATCAGCGCAGCCCCAACCAGGAACGCCGCGTGGTAGCCGGCGATCAGGGCGCCAGGTTGCGCAGCGAGCCGGGACGGCGTCGACAGCGGTGAGGCGCTCCGGAAGATGGCAGCGGTGCGGTCGGCGGCGACGGTCGCCAGGACGGCCAGACCCAGTGCGCCCCCGATGGTGCTGACTGCCGTGTACAGTCCCGACGCCAGGCCGGCTTCGCTGTCCGCCGGGCCCGACGTCGCGAGGAGCGTGAACGGCACCATCGAGAGGCCGAGCCCCACCGCTACTGCAGACAGCCCCGGCAGGAATCCGGCGAGGTAGCTGCTGTGCGCGGTGGTGCTGGTCAGGAGAACCATCCCGGCCGCCCCGCCCGCCAGCCCGGCGATCGCCACCGGCCGCAGGCCACGGAGGCGCATGAGCGGTTGGGCGGCGCCGGCTCCCACCAGCGTCCCGACGGCGAGCGGTAGTAGCGCCAAGCCGGAGTGAAGGGGGTCGTAGCCGCGGACCCCTTGCAGGTACAGCGCGCTGAAGTAGTACATCGCGAAGACGCCGGACGTGCTCAGGAAGAAGCTGAGATTCCCGACGGTCAGAGACCGGGACCTGAAGAGGGTCAGAGGCATCAGCGGGCGCGGAACCCGCCGTTCCAGCAGGACGAACGCCAGCAGCAGGCCGCCCGCGATCGCCAGCATCGCGACCGTGCGATAGGAGCTCCAGCCCCACACCGGCGCCTTCGTCAGGCCGTACGTCAGCGAGATCAGACCGCACGTCGCCAGCGCGGCCCCTCCGAGATCGAAGCTGCCGGCAGCCCGCTCCCGGCGCCTCACCGACAGGTAGCGCAGCGCTCCCGCAAGGGCCAGAGTGCCAGCCGCAGCCGTCAGCACGAAGATCCATCGCCACGACAGGAAGCTGGTAATGACGCCGCCGAGCACCAGGCCAAGCGCGACGCTCGCCACCTCGACGGCCGTCCAGGCGGCAAGCGCGCGGCTCCGCTCTGAGGGGTCCGGGAAGCTCGTCGTGAGGGTGGCGAGCGAGACGGGCGTCAGGAGCGCAGCTCCCAGACCCTGCAACGCCCGCCCTAGCACCATGACGTCCACGGACGGCGAGAGCGCGCCGATCGCGGCGCCGAGCGTGAACAGGCCGAGGCCGAGGCCGAACACGCGCTTCTGGCCGTACAGGTCGCCGGCCCTACCACC
>Ga0307440_1001657_pt1 | contig 10737 bp, 8 predicted proteins | sample SalMarWE160410MG_FD_202150 | JGI IMG/M metagenome (GOLD analysis project Ga0307440, IMG submission 202150) | Salt marsh sediment microbial communities from the Plum Island Ecosystem LTER, Massachusetts, United States - WE1604-10 | ecosystem: Environmental > Aquatic > Marine > Intertidal zone >... | reverse complement strand
TGTCAATTCACAGATTCTAAATACTTTTATCGGTTTCTTGTTTTTTGTACCCCTCAAGGGAGTACTGAACTGAGTGACAGTTTTTCAGGAGTAAGGCACTAAAGAAGGCCTGCTGTCAGGTGCGGACGTCCTGTCCGCACCCTTTCGGGGCCTCTCCCGCGTTATAGATAAATACGCTCAGCTCAAGCCGGATGAACCCTATTTCCTTTTGGCGATTTCCTTCTGCCAGAAGGTTGGACCTGTTTTGTGGATAGCCTCGCCCCGGCAGTCCACGGCGACGGTGACCGGCATATCCTCAACCTCGAATTCATATATTGCCTCCATCCCGAGATCGGCAAAGGCAACGGTTCGTGATTTTTTAATGGCCTTGGAGACGAGATAGGCGGCACCGCCGACAGCCATCAGGTAGACCGCCCCATGCTTCTTAATAGAGGCAATGGTTGCATCTCCTCGTTCCGACTTGCCTATCATGCCCAAGAGGCCTGCTTTTTCCAGCATCATGTCGGTGAATTTATCCATCCGGGTCGAGGTGGTGGGACCGGCAGGACCGACCACTTCGTCACCCACGGGATCTACCGGGCCTACATAGTAGATAAAGCGGCCATTGAAATCGACACCTTCGGGAAGAGGTTCACCACTTTCAAAGAGATTCTGGATACGGCGATGGGCGGCATCCCTGCCGGTGAGTATCTTGCCGTTTAACAAAAGTGTCTGTCCGGTCTTCCATTCGGCTATATCTTCTCTTGTGAGAGACTCGATGAAGATGCGTTTGACATCATCACCCGCCTCCAGGGTGATTTCAGGCCAGTCCTCAATCTTAGGAGGGGTAAGAAGCGCAGGCCCGGTGCCGTCCAGTTTGAAGTGAATATGCCTGGTTGCTGCACAGTTTGGTATCATTGCCACCGGTAATGAAGCGGCATGGGTCGGGTAGTCACGAATACGGACATCGAGGACGGTGGTCAGTCCTCCAAGTCCTTGAGCGCCGATACCGAGACTGTTGACGGCATCATAGATTTCAATCCGGAGTTCCTCTATCTTGTTTGACGGGCCTTTTTTGAGTAGTTGGGGCATATCCACAGGTTCCATCAGGGCCTCTTTTGCTAAAATCATGGCCTTGTCCACGGTTCCACCAATACCGATACCCAGAATACCAGGAGGGCACCAGCCGGCACCCATGGTGGGAACCGTTCGTTTAATCCAGTCGACGATTGAGTCGTTGGGATTGAGCATTATGGATTTGCTTTTGTTTTCAGATCCACCGCCTTTTGCGGCAATAAACACTTCAAGACTGTCACCGGGGACCAATTCGGTATAGACGACGGCGGGAGTATTGTCTTTGGTATTGACCCTTTCGCCGGCGGGAGGAGTAACCAGCGACTTGCGAAGAGGATTTTGGGGATTTGTGTAGGCACGACGAACACCTTCGTTCACCATTTCCTGAACGGTCTGGTCCGTGTCGAGGCAGCACTGCATCCCGATCTTTACAAATGCGGTTACAATACCCGTGTCCTGGCAAATCGGACGGTGGCCGATGGCAGCCATCCTGGAATTGATGAGGATCTGGCCGATGGCATCCTTGGCAGCCTTGTTTTCCTCTCTCAGATAGGCGGCATGCATGGCCTGGACGAAATCCAGTGGATGGTAGTAGGAGATAAACTGCAGGCTGTCGGCAATCGAATCGATGAAATCATCCTTTTTTATGGTACTCATGATTTTTCCTCGGTTTTGTGTTTCGTCGCAACCGACGTGGTCGAATTATATTCGGCGTCTGGGCTCAAATGAGCGGTAAAGGATTACAGGCCAGAATTCCCGGGGCGATCTTTTACAGTTCAATTTGAGTTTTCGGTCGGTATGGATCGTGTTAATGTAATTATGTTATCGTAATTTGCGTTCGATTAATCCAGGTGAATAAAGATAAACCAGAATAAAAAAATTTAAAAGGAGTAACAGGTGTAAATTGTCGTCTTTTTCTTAAATTTGTCAGCGGATCACGGTTCTCGGGGGATGATATCCGGCACGGGCGGTTGTATTGGGAAGAATAAAGGAATTCTTGCCTATCATCGTTCCGGGACTGGTTACGGAATTGCATCCGGTCTGGGTCTCATCACCAAGGATTGCTCCTAATTTTCTTCTTCCTGTGTCAATCAGACCTTCCTGGGTTTTGATATGGATATTCCCACCGAAAAATCTGAGATTTGCGAATTTAGTCCCGGCGCCGAGATTGACGTTTTCTCCAAGGATCGAATCGCCAAGATAGGCGAAATGTCCGGCCTTGGCATTGTCAAGAAGAATGGAATGTTTAACTTCGGTAGTATGGCCAAGGACACAGCTTTTGCCACTCAGACAGTATCCACGCAGGTAGGCGCCCTGGCGAACCTCTGTCCGATCACCGATGATGGTCGGAGATTTAATCATTGCGCCGCTTTCCACCAGGACCCCACGACCGAGCACGATTCGGTCGCCCATCAGGATTGCGCCCGCCATGATCACCGATGCGCCGAGGAGTTGTTCTCCGTGTTGGGTCACCACAAGCTTTCCTTTGGTTGTATCGCCGTAGGCAATCTTGACATCGGAGGAATCCACTATAGTATTCTCATAGAGGATTGTGGTTTTTTCAACAGGATTTCCCTCGGTTGGCAATTCGGGGTATGTAGATGGATAGGAAAATGAATCCATGTATTCTTTCAACAGGTTAAGAGGAGTCCACACATAGTCATTTCGAGGAAACAAAACCTGGTGGTCAAAGTCTGCAAGAGAAAAAAAAGATTCGATGGTCAACATGGGGAATTCTCCGAAAGAAGAGGGTAAAAGGTTCCTGTTTTCTATAAGTTCCGCTAGTATGGTAGAAATCGGACAAGACTTCAAGAAAAAATAAAAAAAGGGAAAATAACCTTGCGCTTGTTGTCTTGACTTCCTATAAGTCAGTGTTTAGTTTTTTCCAACTTTTTTGCTAAATTAAAGAATTCGTGTAAAATATAGACGCAGGAAATAAGGTGCCTGAGCACAGGTTCCGTTCCTTTGGTGGAGAGAGTGTCAGGATGGGTGACTATCGTGTCGACCATCATTTTTGTCAGGAGGTTTGAGTGGAATACAGTGATTCGTTGAGTATCGGTATGGATGATTTTTCCGGTAATGAGGATATGGAAATTCCTGATGTTTTGCCGATGATGGCCGTAAGGGATGTGGTGATTTTCAACTATATGATTATCCCTCTCTTCGTTGGCCGTCCGAATTCAGTTGAAGCGGTTAACGAGGCCCTTGGAGCAAACAAGCTCCTGATGCTGGTGACCCAGAAAGATGCCACAAAGGACAATCCTGAAGCAGAGGATCTCTATGAAACAGGGATGGTCTGTATGATCATGCGGACCTTGAAATTACCCGACGGCCGTTTGAAAGTTCTGGTCCAGGCAATGTCCAAAGCGCGAATCAAGGAATTCATGCGCAAGGAACCGTCATTTCAGGTTGCCATTGAGGTTATAGAGGAGGAAGATCCCGGTCCTGTTACCGTCGAGGTCGAGGCCATGATGCGTACGGTGCGGGATCAGACCGAAAAGATCATGTCATTAAGAGGTATCCTCTCGGCTGATTTGATGATGATCATCAACAACATTGAGGATCCCGGCCGACTGGCGGACCTGGTCGGTTCCAACCTGCGCCTCAAAATAGCAGAGTCCCAATCGATACTGGAAGAGGTTAACCCGGTCAATCGGTTGAAGCTGGTCAGTGAACTTCTGGCCAAAGAGCTGGAGGTTTCCACCGTACAGGCCAAGATCCAGAATGACGCCAAGGAGGAAATGAGTAAATCCCAGCGGGAATATTATCTGCGCGAGCAACTGCATGCCCTGCAAAAGGAACTTGGCGACACTGATGATCGTCTTCAGGAAATAGAGGAACTTGAGAAGAAGCTGAAGAAAAAGAAGATGCCGAAATCCGTTCGCAAGGAGGCGAAAAAGCAGATAAGCAGAATGGAAATGATGCATCCCGATTCGTCCGAAGCCACCATTATCAGGACCTATATCGACTGGATTCTTGATGTACCATGGAAAAAAGGCACCCGTGACAGCCTTGATCTGGTTGCTGCCAAGCAGGTCCTGGACGAGGACCATTTCGGACTGGAAAGGGTCAAGGAACGTATTTTGGAATATCTGGCGGTACGGAAGTTGAATCAATCCACTAAAGGGCCCATACTCTGTTTCGTTGGCCCTCCCGGTGTGGGGAAAACATCATTGGGACAGTCTATTGCCCGGGCTATGGGGCGAAAATTCCACCGCATTTCTCTTGGAGGCATGCGTGATGAAGCTGAGATCCGGGGCCATAGACGGACATATATTGGCGCAATGCCGGGGAGAATTATCCAGGGGTTGAAGACCGCAAATTCCAACAATCCGATTTTCATGATGGATGAGGTCGATAAAATCGGTTCCGATTATCGGGGGGATCCTTCTTCGGCTCTGCTTGAGGTATTGGATCCGGAGCAGAATTTTGAATTCTCGGATCATTATCTGAATTTACCCTTTGATCTGTCCAAGGTTATGTTCATTACCACCGCCAATATGAGCGATACGATACCAGGGCCGCTCATGGACAGGATGGAGGTGATCAGACTGGCCGGATACACTTTGGAAGAAAAACTCGTTATAGCAAAGAGATATCTTCTGCCTCGCCAGCTCAAGGAGAACGGGCTTACCCCTTCGAATATTAAATTAGAGGATGATACCTTAACCTATATTATCACCCATTATACCCATGAGGCCGGGCTTCGGAATCTGGAGCGCGAGATAGGAAAGGTCTGTAGAAAGATAGCCCGGAAAATTGCTGAAGGCGGACGCGGACCGTACAGTGTCTCAAAGCGGAACCTGGATAAATATCTCGGTCCGCCGAAATCCATTCCGGAAACCGAGATGGATACCTTGGAGCAACCGGGGCTGGTCACCGGACTCGCCTGGACCGAGGTGGGAGGAGAAATCCTCCATATCGAGGTCAATCTTATGCCGGGGAAAGGAAAGCTCATTCTAACAGGCCAGTTGGGAGACGTGATGAAAGAATCCGCCCAGGCAGCCTTGACCTATTGTCGGAGCAGATCAAAAGATATGAAGGTAGAGGAAGAATATTTCGACAAAATCGATATTCACATTCATGTCCCTGCCGGAGCAATTCCCAAAGACGGGCCGTCTGCCGGAATTACCATGGCCACGGCACTTTATTCCGCAATTATTAAAAAGAAGCTGATTAAAGGATTGGCCATGACCGGAGAGGTAACGCTCAGGGGGAGGATTCTTCCCATCGGCGGCCTGAAGGAGAAGGCGTTAGCAGCACTTCGGGCAGGCATCCACAAGGTTATTATTCCGGATCAGAACAAAAAGGATATTGTTGAGATCCCTGCGGATGTTCGTAAAAAGATGCAGTTTTTTCCGGTAAAGGATATGGATGAAGTGGTCCGGATCGCCTTTGGCGGTTCCGAAAAAAAGACAACCAAGGCCTCCTCAAAATCCCGATAATGCCGGGTTCGGGGCTTCCTGTCTGAGCGCCTAATTGTAACACTTATTTTCTGACAGCCCCTATGCAAGGTCTTTATCCAAAAAGGGTCATACTGAGTATGGCCCTTTTGTCTTTTCTTGTTCTTGCCTTCTCGGCCGGATTACTGTTCAAATATGCCGAGACCAAAGGCCCCTCCTCCTCTTCAGAATCCGTTATAATAACAATCCCCCATAGAAGCACTTCGAGCCAAATCCGCCACATACTTGCCAGATCCGGTCTTATTCATGATGATATCCGTTTTCTCATTTTGGCAAGACTCACGGGATATTCACATACTTTTCAGGCGGGAGAATTTCGTATTGCTACCGGCTTGAAACCGCTTGAACTCATGCGAAAGCTTTCGGAGGCGCGTCCGGTACAACATCCGGTGACGATCCCTGAAGGATTGAAAGCAGAAGAGATCGCAGGGATATTTGCGAAGGGAGAGTGGTGTGACAAGGATGTATTCATGCATCTTGTTCATAATTCCGGTTTTATCGCATCTCTAGGGCTTGAAAACGTTTCCAGTCTTGAGGGCTATCTCTATCCGGATACCTACTATCTTACCAGAATGTCGACAAATGCACGAAGCATCATCCAGACGATGGTGCAGCGTTTTCAAACGGTGTGGCAGGAACTCATAGAAAAAGGTACGGGAAGCCTATCCGCGAGGGAAACGGTAATCCTGGCATCGATTGTGGAAAAGGAGACGGCAGATGCTACAGAACGGCCGATGATTGCAGCCGTATTCCTGAATCGTTTAAAGCTGGGCATGCGTTTGCAGTCGGACCCAACGGTCATCTATGGGATCAAGAACTTTTCCGGAAACCTGGTCAAGAGCGACCTGCAGAGATATACACCTTATAATACCTATTTGATTCCCGGTCTTCCCATTGGGCCGATCTGCAATCCAGGGAAGGATTCACTTGATGCCGTGCTTCATCCCGTCAAAGAACCGTTTTTGTATTTTGTATCTAAGAATGATGGCACTCACAAGTTTTCCAAGACACTTTCCGAGCACAATCGGGCAGTATGGAAGTATCAGAAAAGAAAATTATTACACAAAAAAAAGAAATGATTGATGTTAGTCGGAGAGGGACATGGTATTCTGGTTCGGCGCCGTTTGAACTGATAAAAAATCCGGAGAGTATTATCCGTATGGATGTCTTTAGGAAGATGGCGAACAACATTGATTATCTAATGAGCAAAAGGAGAGGGCCTAGGTGAAGATCGGGCTGGTACAGACAAATCCGATTATCGGTGATTTTACATTAAATTGTAAAAAAATTATAGATGGCACCCGGGCAGCCGTCGAACGCGGCTGCCGTCTTGCCATCTTTCCCGAGATGGCCGTAACCGGTTATCCTCCCCAGGATCTTCTTGAACGTTCCTCTTTTCTTGATGACCATGAGCTTGCTGTAGCGGAACTCTTGAAAAGTTTACCGAAAATCGATGTGATGTTTGGATGTATTGAAAGAAGGCATGGTGAACCTGGAAAACCACTCTATAATGCAGTCGTGGTCGCCAGAGATGGAAAGATTGTCTTCAGGGCCGCAAAACAGCTTCTACCCTCCTACGATGTCTTTGATGAGACAAGATATTTTGAACCAGGACCTCCATCGGAGTTGTATTCTCTCGACGGATTGAACTTTGGTCTTACGGTTTGTGAAGATGTATGGCACGAGCAGGTTGGGGAATATGCCGTTGATCCGATAAGAGATCTTTTCCAAACCGCTAAGAAACAGAAACGAAAAATCGATATCCTGGTAAATGTTTCGGCTTCTCCGTTTCAACGTGGGAAAGAGGCAACACGGCATAGGATATTCCGGTCTCTTGTCTCCAGGTATCATGTCCCGTTAATTTATGTCAATCAGGTCGGCGGGCAGGATTCACTGCTCTTTGACGGACGAAGTACCGTCACCGACAAAGACGGAAAGGTAGTGGCAAAGGGGGCTGGGTTTCAAGAAGACCTTTTTGTTGTGGATACAAATACCTGGCAGGGAGAAATCCACTGCCCCGCAAAAGAGGATGAAATTGCAGCTGTCCATGACGGGTTGGTGATGGGGGTAAAAGATTATGTTGAAAAGTGCGGATTCCGCTCGGTGGTGCTCGGTCTTTCCGGTGGGATCGACTCAGCCCTGACTGCTGCCCTTGCTGTGGAGGCCCTGGGGCCTGAAAATGTGATGGGGATTGCCTTGCCCTCACCATACAGCTCTTCCGGTTCACTGGATGATGCCCGGGATCTGGCCACAAATCTCGGATGCAGGTTCGAAATCCTTCCGATAAGCGATTTGTTCACCAGTTATCAAAAAAGTCTTGAGAGACTGTTTACAGGGATGAAGGAAGATCTTACCGAGCAGAATATACAGGCCAGGATTCGGGGGAATCTATTGATGGCACTGTCGAACAAATTAGGGCGTTTGCTTTTAACCACGGGAAACAAAAGTGAGATGGCGGTTGGCTATTGCACACTCTATGGGGATATGAGTGGCGGCCTGGCTGTTATTTCCGATGTGCCAAAACAACTCGTGTATGAGCTCGCCCGCTATATCAACAGGAACAGGGAAATCATTCCTGTAAATTCGATTACCAAGGCGCCCACTGCGGAATTAAAGGCCGATCAGCGTGATCAAGATGACCTTCCACCCTACGAACTTCTTGACCAGATACTGGAAATGCATCTTGAAAAGGGTTATGGCTTGAAAACCATAGTTGCCAAAGGGTATGACGAAACGATAGTCGGTGACATCCTGCGCCGAGTCCGTATTAATGAATATAAAAGAAAGCAAGCCCCCATGGGTTTGAAGGTAACCAGCAAGGCCTTTGGGTATGGAAGGCGTTTCCCAAACGTTCAGAACTACAGGGGATAATTTAGGGAAGATGTACGTGGAGGTTGGGTTATAGGCAGCGTAACAGGTAATATCCAAGGACTGAAAAAAAACCAGCTCAAAAGTCTCGAGAGATTGGCCTCGAAGAGGGTGACCGGGGATATGATCATCGGTGCGGATATGGCACGGACCCTGTGCCGGATATCCCATGAGCTGAACAGACAGGTAGGGCTTTTGATTCACCGCTCCGGAAAGATCGAGACCGTCATTGTCGGAACCTTCGGCGGTATCATGATACCCCAATTGTCTTTGATACGATCCGCGGGAGGCAGGCTGAAAGGCTTGAGGCTTGTCCATACCCATCTGGCTGGAGAGGAAATAAGTGATGAAGACCTGATGGACCTTCTCTTTCTGCGGCTTGATATGCTCTCTGTCCTTCAGGTAAACTCCGACGGGGAACCGGAGAAACTTCTGTCGTCTCATCTTTTACCGGATACGATTGCAGGAAAGAACTGGCTTTTCCTCACCCCGATCCATCCTGCCAAACAGACAGATCCCTTCTCGTCTTTGATTGCCGAACTGGAAGCTGAGTTTTCCAGGAAGGATGCTCGAAAAGCGGTCGATAGAAAACAGGATCGGGCAATCTTGATAAGTGTCAGTACCGAGGTGAAGTCTCGTGCCGAAGATTCCCTGCAGGAGCTGGTCGATTTGGCCCGTTCAGATCAAGTACAGGTACTTGAAACGGTTCTGCAACGAAGCCGAAAGATCAATCCTCGCCTTATCCTTGGAAAAGGAAAGCTTGCAGAGATCATGATTCGCGCCCTGCAATTGGATGCCAACCTTCTTATTTTCAACCAGGAATTGAATCCTTCCCAGGTCCGATCGATAACGGATTTTACAGACTTGCGGGTTATTGACCGGACCCAATTGATCCTCGATATCTTTGCTCATCGAGCCATGAGCAGAGAGGGAAAGCTCCAGGTGGAGATGGCTCAGCTGAAATACATGCTGCCGCATCTGTCCAGCCGAGATGACGCGCTTTCCCGCCTGACCGGCGGAATCGGTGCCAGAGGGCCGGGTGAAACCAAATTGGAAATCGACAGGCGCAGGATAAACGATCGCCTGGCGAGACTCGCCAAAGAATTGGCAAGTGTTGCTCGTGAGAGATTCAGGAGAAGAGCCAAACGCAGAAAAAAGGACCTTCCCGTTCTGTCTCTGGTCGGCTATACCAATGCCGGCAAGTCCACTCTCTTGAATACCTTGACTGAAAGCAATATCCTGGCGGAAGATAAGCTTTTTGCCACACTCGACCCCACCAGCCGCAGGCTCCGTTTTCCTGAAGACATTGAGGTTATAGTGACCGATACGGTGGGATTTATTCAGCATCTTCCGGATGAGTTGCTCCAGGCCTTCAAGGCAACCCTCGAGGAACTGAGCGAGGCAGACCTTCTTGTCCATGTTATTGATGTCTCAAACCCATGTTACAGGGATCATATGACAGTTGTGGAGAAGCTGTTTGAAGAACTGAAGCTTGCGGACATTCCCTGCCTGAAGGTCTTCAATAAGATCGACCGGGTCGAAGACTCTGAATCACTTGTTCGGAGAGTGGAGAACGAGGGCGTCGTAATCAGTGCCATAAGACGTGAAACGTTGGTACCCTTTTTACAACAGGCACAGGACTTGATCGGCAAGACTCTCGGCAGAGATTGACCTTGCCTCAAAGAGAGGAATCAGGGTTGCAGGTAAAATCCGAGATCCTTTTCGAAAGCGTTGTCCTCGACAAATTCGCAGCCGATATAGTTACCCAAAACAGTCCTAATGAGTACTTGCTTATTGATTGCAGTCTGCTTTTTATTGTCAAGATTGAAGCAGAGGTGGGCTTTTTGGCCGATTTTAATGGAGTGCGAGCTGGTGACCTTGCACCCGACGCCACTACGTGAAATATTTATAACCGTTATGCGACCGCCACCGATTGCAGGAGGGTCGAGTGTATAGGTACCATCGAGCTCTGTTTCCTTGCGGTAATGACGTCGGAAGTCAAGAAGAAGGCTCCATGCATGCCCGCAGGAACACCGAACCTTCAAGACATGCTGTCTTCCACGGAACTGGTCCGCCTGCAGATTCTTGATCTTATTGCATGACGGGCACTTGATTACCGAGATACCTTCAGTGTTGACAAAAGATTTCTGCACATCCATTAGTTGTTAACTGATAAGTCTATCGGATTATACTATGGTGTAATCATCTCAGGTATTAAAATCAGTAACTATTGCGATATATTGTAATGCCAAAATCTGAATAGTCCAACAAAAATATCCAAAAAAACGTCAGGTTTTTGCCAGGTCCTGTAAACGTTTGGAAGATGGGGCGTATTTGATAGAGAGGGAAATTT
>Ga0307440_1001656_pt1 | contig 10737 bp, 7 predicted proteins | sample SalMarWE160410MG_FD_202150 | JGI IMG/M metagenome (GOLD analysis project Ga0307440, IMG submission 202150) | Salt marsh sediment microbial communities from the Plum Island Ecosystem LTER, Massachusetts, United States - WE1604-10 | ecosystem: Environmental > Aquatic > Marine > Intertidal zone >... | reverse complement strand
GACACTTCTGGCCCATGGGGGTAAACGGCTGAAAACCAAAATACCTCTCAATCTGATCCTGATCGATATCGGCGGTGGGCTTGATGAACATATCGGAAAAGGTGGTTGGGTCGATCCTGAGAAAATCACCTCTCTTCCTATGAAGGCTTTATGGTCCGGGATGGGGTCCCAGGATGCTTGGAATACTGATCCCATCGTTGCAGACTTTAAGGGACTGATGTCGGGAGTGACCCGAACCCAGAGTGCAAGTGTGGCAGGGCAGGTCCTGACAGGCCTGAATGTTGCGGTATTGGCCTCAAATTACATGAATCTTACCTTGCGGGTTGGGTACCATTTCACCGTGGTGGATGCCCGCTTGGGGATGGGATTGGAGAAGAATTCGATTTTCTTCCGTTTCGTCGGAGGAGCAACAGACATCAATAGAAGATCGAGGAGGGCTGCTCTCTTGATGTCGATTATGGAAAAAATCGGCTTTAAAGTAGAAGGAAGCGGTGACCTGGTAATCGCCCGGGTTGCTGATTCCAATGTTGATCAGATGAAGGAATATCTTTATTTGGTCGGAAGGCTGATCGGGTTTGTCCGTCAGCTGGATATCTTTATGACGGATGACACTACTATCGATATGTATTTTCAGAAATTTATGGAGGAAAATCATATCAATATAAAAGGTGATAAAAAAAACAAAAGGAGTAATAACGATGAGCCAAAAGTACACAATTTGCATTCTTGACGATGAACCGATTGTAGGTGATCGATTGAAACCGGAACTTGAGGAAGACGGTTACGAAGTAGAAATATTTACCAGCAGTGCAACCGCCATTGAACGAGTTGAACAACAATGTTTTGATATCTTCATCACCGATCTGATGATGGAAGGTGTGGATGGAATGGGGTTTCTGGAAAAGGTGAAAGAATTTTGTCCCGGTTCGGCGGTAATCATGATAACAGGATATGCGACCATTGAGTCGGCAAGGGAATCATTTATTCGCGGAGCCTATGATTTTATAGCAAAGCCCTTCCGGTTGGATGAGATTCGCGCAGCGGTCAAGAAAGCCCAGAAACGCGTGAAACGGTAGATTGGCACGATGGTCCCCGACAGGAGAAAAAAATGTTGAAACTTCTAGTGGCTATCGATCGTAGCCTGGAAGCAAGTATTGCCTTGAGAATGGCCTGCTTTTTCGGGTTGCAGATGTACATTCAGCCGATCTATGTATCCGACCCACCGGGGCGGAATATGTCCTTTGGTGCCGGCTGGGCCTGGAAATCCTGGGAGAGGGAGACCAGTCAACAGGCGGAGGAAAGTATCGAGGATCTGGTTATAACTGAAAGAAATCAATGCCCGAATATTGAGAATCCTGTGGTTTTACTGGGGGAGCCTTTTCAAAAGATTGTCAATCATTTCTTTGAAAATGACTATGACCTTCTGGTGACCGGCGCACCTTTCAGGGGATTGGAGCCTGGGGCCATATGTAACAAGTATGGGACGTATTCAAAGAAATCAAAGAAAGAACTGCCTCTCCTTATGGTTCGACATTTGAAAAATATAAGTCGAATCATTGTATTAACAGACGGTGGAGTGTCGGCAGAGAAAGCTTTGGATATTCTGATCCGTCTGGTGCCGTTACTTTCGGCGGATATCGTCCTGGTGGCCCTTGCCCAAAGCCATAATCCATCGCCGAAAACCGAGGCCCTTAACTTGGAGCGAGGACTTGCCATCTTTAGGGAAAAGGGTATTGAGGTTTCTGGACATACACTTTCGAGCATGGATCCCGGGAGGTTGAAACGGGATCTCCACGATGTGGATCTGGTGGTATTGGCCTATCCGATGGATGACTCCAAGGGGCAGCTGAAGGATCTGCTCCAGATAGATGATATCAAGGCCGCCCTTTTCTGTATTGGTAAGGACTGATGACTGTTTGAACGAAGAAAGAGTACGGCTTGAATCAACAACCATATTCTTTTACAAACCGAATTTTTTCATCTTACGCCAAAGAGTGGATCGTGTGATACCCAAAATGCCGGCGGCTTTTTCCCGTTGACCGCTGACGGCTTCAAGAACCTTGGTGATGTAATCTTTTTCCAGTTCTTCCAGGCTTCTGAACTGACCTTTTGACGATTTTCCAACTCCGACGAGTTGGGGGGGGAGATCTTTGGCATGAATCTGATTTCCCTCGGCAAGTGCCACAGTTCTGGCGATGATATTTTCCAGCTCGCGGACATTGCCGGGATAATCGTATTGTGCCAGGGCCTCGCTGGCCTGGGAGGTGAACCCTATGATGTTCTTGCCATAGGTTTTGCTGTATTTATGCAGGAAATGATCGGCAAGAAGCCAGAGGTCCTCTTCCCGGTCTTTGAGGCGGGGCAGGGACAGGGTCATAACATTGAGTCGAAAGAAGAGGTCTTCACGGAATTTACCCAGCTTGACCTCGTTTTCCAGATCGCGGTTGGATGCGGCAATGATCCGAATGTTCAAGTCGATGGGACGGTTGGCCCCAAGGCGATATATTTGACCTTCTTGAAGTACCCTCAAGAGTTTGACCTGCATATCCAGAGGCATCTCGGCTATTTCATCCAGCAAGACCGTACCGTGATTGGCGCTTTCCAACAGACCGACCTTTGTGCTGAAGGCCCCTGTGAAGGCGGCTTTTTCATGGCCGAACAATTCGTTGGCAATGAGCTCAGGTGAGAAACCGCCACAGTTCAATGATACGATCGGCCCGTCATGGCGGTGGCTGAGACGGTGAATAGCCTGGGCGACAAGCTCTTTGCCGGTGCCGCTTTGTCCTTGGATGATAACGGGGCAGTCGAGTGGGGCAACCTTGTCTATCATCTCGAAAACGCGGACCATCTGAATGCTTGTGCCGATAATTCCGTCTCGCCCGGCCCGGCGAACCACCATGGCTCTGAGGTCCCTTGCTTCTATGCGTAAGAGGATCTTCTCGACGACCCGGTTTATCAGGTTGTCGAATTCATCAAGACGGATGGGTTTCGTGAGATAATGGAAGGCCCCTGCCTTGATGGCCTCGATGGCTGAATCGACGGTGGCGTAGCCGGTGATGACCACAATCTCGGTGTCGTCCCTCTTGGATTTAACCTCACGCATAATATCCAGTCCGCCGATACCTGGGAGTTTCATGTCGGTTACGACTAACTCATAGGGGGAGAACTTGAAGCTTTTCAGAAAGGACTCGCCGTCGAAAAAGGCATCAACGGAATAGCCTGATTCCGCCAGGTGTTCCTGGAGGCGCAAGGCGGATATCTTCTCGTCGTCAACGACGGCTATACGGATCGCATGCTTATGCATCAATCATTTCATTCATGCTTGGAAGAATGACTGTAAAGGTGGTTCCTTTACCGGGTTGGCTCTCGACGGTAATCCGTCCGCCGTGTTTTTTGATGATTCCGTGACTTACAGAAAGACCGAGGCCTGTTCCGTGACCCACCTCCTTGGTTGTGAAAAAGGGATCGAAGATATTGGAAAGGTCTTTTTCCGGAATACCTATGCCGGTATCCCGGACGGTAACGATTATTCGCCTGGACTCGTCTTTTACCGCCCAGACGCTCAACTCCCCTTCTTCCGACATGGCTTGGACTGCGTTGATAACCAGATTGAAAAAGACCTGTTGCAGTCCTTGTCTGTTCCCACGTATTTTGGGGAGATCCGGTTCTATATGCTTATGGAGGTTGATTTTTTTTAGTGACATCTCATTGCCGGCAATCTTGAAAATATCTTCCAGGAGTTTACCGATATCCACATCCTTGAATGAGGTGGTCTCAGCGCGTGAAAAATCCAGGAGATTTTTCACGATACCGCTGGCTCTGATAGCCTGATTAAGGATGTCATCCATCATTTCGGTCCTTTTCTCATCGGAGACTTTGCGTCCTCCTACGAGGGTGTCGGTAGTTAGGATGATATTGTTGATTGGATTGTTTAACTCATGGGCGACACCGGATACCAGAGTTCCTAACGATGCGATCTTCCTTGAATGAATGATCTGCTCCTGCCGTGCATCGAGTTCCTCGACCATCCGGTTGAAGGCAAGGACGAGACGGTCGACCTCACTTTCGATACGTGACGGATGGCTAATGGCACTGAAATCACCCCGGCCTATTTTTTCCGTCGCTCGCTCCAGCAGGACCAGGGGATTAATCACCTTGCGGTATACAAGGACAAAACCAATGATAAACAGACCTAAAATAAGACCGGTGGCCACCAGTGGTAAGCGAAGAGCCATCCTGGCGGTTCCGGCAACAATATTTCGATTTTGATCAAGTAACAGCTGGGCCAGATCGACCATCTGCCTCCCCGATACACGTATCTCTTCCTGCTCCGCCTCGCTGGGGATTTGAGTCGTTCCGGTTTCCAGAATCTTTTCCAGGACCCTGCTGTATTCCGAAAAGGTCATGTTGAGATCTTTCATGATGGTCTTTTCACCGAAGCTCTCGGGAGAGGCGGCCATGCCACTGTAAATCTCCTTGGCATGCCGGTAAAAATTCAGCGTCTCGTCTCGGTTGTCCCGTCCTTGATAGAGAAGAAAATTCTTTTCATAGCGGCGCATCTCAAGAATCGTGTTGTAGAGGTCTTCGACACGCTCCAGGCTTATGGTTGCCTGATTGACATGGTCGATTTCGAAGTAGACGACGAGGAAGTTGAAGAGCCAGATGGTCAGTCCCAGTATGGCCAGGATCCTGGATTTTTTCTGTAAATCGAAATTAGACCAAAGACGTTTCATGGAAAATGGTCCCTTTGAAGAGTCTTATTCGACCATTTTAGGACATCGGAAGAGATGGACCGGGAATATGGGAAGATTTGGGTCATTGGTCTGAAAGGAATCCATCGGATGAGAGTCTTTCTAAAAAATACCGTATGGTAGCGCGTATTCAGTATACTCCGATCAATGCTAGCATATCGGAATCATGGCGGCAACCATTTTTTAGGAAAATTTCCGGGGAGGTATTACCTTTGATACGCTAAAGAGATATTGTCATATCCCTGTGCAATGTTTATATGAAATGAATGACTAAATTCATCGGGAACTGTCCGATATTTGATACAATTCGACAGGAATACAAGTGGAAAACAAAAAAGAACCTTCTCTGTGGAAACGTTTCGTCATTATTGCCCAACCGTATTTTTTCCCCCGCACTCGCCATGGAGGTCCGATAACCCTTCTTCTTTTGTTGATGTTGTTGGCCTTTCTCTTCGGTATGCTTTTTCTGCTCATCTCCGGACTCGTCCTGTTGGGCAATAGCATTGCGCCGACTACCACCGCCAAGTTAGCCAAAGGACTTATCGGCATAGCCCACATGACCTACCATTCGAAGATGGGAATGGTTCTGGGCACCCTTCTGATCCTGCCGGCCGGTACCTTCCTTCTTTTTCGTCGTGAACTGTGGAAGCGGAAATGGGCCTGGCTGCTTTTAGCCATTGTACTCATGTTGTCGCTCTGTGTTACCGGAATAAATGTGGCCTTTAGCTATATAGGTAACTATTTTACCAATGCTCTCGTCAGCAAGAATCGCGACCTGGCCTATTTTTTCGTAGCGGTCTATTTCAGCGGATTTGTCATCGGTATTCCGATCGTCGCCTTCTACAGTTATGTGCAGGATTATCTCGGAATGCACTGGCGGGAATGGTTGACCAACAGTTTTCTTGGTAATTATTTTTCTGACAGAAATTACTACACGGTCGAGACCGATGCCCAGATAGATAATCCGGATCAGCGGATTATGGAAGACATCCGGTCCTTTACCAGTACTTCTTTAGCCTTCCTGTTGATCATTCTTGGATCTGTTATGGATCTCATCTCTTTTTCCGGTATTCTTTGGTCGAAATCCGTTCTGCTGGTCGTGGTGGTCCTCGGATATTCACTGGTGGGGACGCTTATCACTATGCTTGTCGGACGACGACTGGTCACCTTGAATTTCAACCAGTTACGCTATGAAGCCGATTTTCGGTACTCCCTTGTTCATGTCCGGGACAACACAGAATCGATAGCCTTTTATCAGGGTGAGGATTCGGAGATCGGTCATATCGCTACCAGATTTCGGAGCGTCCTTAAAAATTTCAGTCTCCTGATCGGCTGGCAGCGGAACCTGTCCTTTTTTACCACTGCCTACCGTTATCTTCCGGTCGTACTTCCATATCTCGTCCTTTTCCCACAGTATTTCGGCGGGAAGATAAAGTACGGGGACATGGTCCAGGCCAACTTCGCCTTTGCCCAGGTCTATGCAGCACTGTCTCTTATTGTCGCGCAGATCCAGGCGATAACCAATTTTGCCGCAGGGGTCCAGCGGCTTTCAGATTTTTCCGAGGCGATGGAGCCTGAGAAAGAGGCTAAACCGGGTATCGAATCTATACAGAGTGACGGTTTTGCCTTAAACGATATAACCTTGTTCACCCCGAACGGGGCCCGATCCCTCATCGCTGATTTGAGCGTGGATTTGAGCAGAGGACAAAATCTGGTGATAGTGGGACGGAGCGGAGTGGGGAAAAGCTCGTTGCTCCGAGCTATCGCCGGACTTTGGACCCGGGGCAAAGGGGTGGTTCATAGGCCTGACCTTTCTGATATCTTTTTCCTGCCGCAGAAACCTTATATGCTTCTCGGCACTTTGCGGGCGCAGCTTCTCTATCCCCGACTTGAGCGAACCGTCTCGGATAAGGAACTGCAGGATGTCCTTGATGTGGTGCATCTCCCAGATCTCATAGAACGTGTCGGAGGGCTTGATGTGGAACTTGACTGGGCAGATGTACTCTCCTTGGGCGAGCAGCAACGCCTGGCCTTTGCCCGGCTGTTTATGAATCAGCCGCGATTTGCGGTCGTTGATGAGGCCACCAGTGCCCTGGATGTTAAAAACGAAGCCAATCTCTATCAAAAACTCCAGGAGCAGGGTGTTCAGTACATAAGTGTCGGGCATCGCACGACGATTCTGACTTTTCATGATCGTGTGCTTGACCTGCGGGGACCAGATGAATGGCGTCTGCTGCCGGTTGCCGATTATAATCCGGACGCACAATGAAAACCTTTCTGCAACCATGCACCTGTTTGCTCTGTCTTTGGTAAAATTTTTCATAGACCTGTGTCTGGGGGATACTCATGTGCCTGATCCTCTTTGCCTATGATGTCCATCCCCATTACCGCTTGATCCTGGCCGCCAACAGGGATGAGTTTTATAGCCGTCCGTCCGCGCCACTTCATTTCTGGGAAGATTATCCCGAAATATCGGCTGGGCGAGATCTTAAACAGATGGGGACCTGGTTGGGGATAACCCGGCAGGGACGTCTGGCCATGCTGACCAACTACCGTAACCCGGCTCGTATTCAGCAAAATGCCCCGACACGGGGGAACCTGGTTGCGGATTTTTTAAAAGGTAGGATGTCACCCAGGGAGTACCTCCAGGCGATCGGTGCCGATGTGAAGAAATTCAACGGATTCAATCTCATCGTCGGGGATCTGCACGACCTTTACTATGCGTCGAATTGCGGGGAGTGGTGTCGTCCGCTTCAACCTGGGATATATGGTCTTAGCAATCATGTACTTAATACTCCATGGCCCAAGGTGCGTACCGGTCTTGCCCGATTGAAACGAGTGGTGACGGGTCACGGCCACCTGGTGTTTGATGAGATAGAGGAAATTCTTAAAAATCAGGCTGTTCCTGCGGATGAAGAGCTTCCGGACACGGGGGTGGGTCTTGTGTGGGAGCGGCTCCTGGCATCTATTTTTATTTCCGGCACTGGTTATGGGACGAGGTGTTCGTCGATTTTAACCGTTGAAAAAAATGGGCATGTCGTATTTAAAGAGATAACCTGGAGTTCAGAAGAGAGTGTACCGTGGGCGGTTTCCTCCCAGACGATATCCTTTTATGTGGATGGGAATGCGATCGGCACCGAGACATTCAAGGCATGAAACGCAGAGTACATCGTAGAATTTTCTTTCTGGAATTCTGAAAGTATCGTATAACGACCAGCATTGACAAGATATTACCATACATTACCAACTCTTCACAGCAAGGGAGTCTGCCGACTGTTTACCAAGCCCGCATGAACAGAGTAAATTTTCTCATCGTTATAGCCATCGCTGTTGTCTGCTTTTCCGCCTGGGGATTCCTGAACCGGCCGACGGATGAACCGGCCTGGCCCAACAGAATCCAGGGATTTTGTTTTTCACCGTATAGGCAAGGGCAGAGTGCCGTGTTAAGGACCATGCCCACCGAGGCGGAAGTTGAATCGGATTTGGCACTTCTTGCCGATAAAACCTATGCCATACGGACGTATACGGTGGAAGGTGTAATGGCAAAAGTTCCGGCTCTGGCCCGAAAATACGGAATCAACGTGGCGCTTGGCGCCTGGCTTCAAAAGGATCCTGTTAAAAATGAGGAGGAGATCCAGAGACTGATTAAGGTCACCAGGGGGAATTACAAGAACGTCGTTCGGATAATCGTCGGCAACGAGACGCTTCTTCGGGGGGACCTCACCTCTCAACAACTTGCAGGTTACCTGGACAGGGTTCGGCAGGCGGTAAATGTGCCCGTAAGCACGGCGGAAACCTGGGACATTTGGTACAGTCACCAGGAACTTCGGGATCATGTCGATTTTATCTGCATCCATCTTCTGCCCTACTGGGAGGGCGTCAGCAATAAGAGGGCGGTTACATATACCGTTGGGAAATATAATCTTATAAAAAGCACCTTTCCGGATAAAGATATTGTCATCGGGGAGGTCGGTTGGCCAAGCCAGGGGCGGACACTTCATAGATCTGTGGCCTCGGTGTCCAACGAGGCCATTTTCCTGCGCCGGTTCCTCCAACAAGCCCAAAAGGAAGACTATATTTATTATATCATGGAGGCCTTTGACCAACCCTGGAAACAGGTTACGGAAGGGGCCGTCGGTGCCTACTGGGGGGTCTATGACGTCAATCGTCATCCTAAATTTCCTTTTACGTCACCCATTATTAAGGTTCCGCAATGGCGGGTGCTTGCCGGTATCTCCGTTGTGATTGCCGTTATCATCTTTGCGCTCCTGTTGATCGACAGCAAGACCTTGCGGGCGAGGGGACGAAGCTTCCTGGCCTCTGTCGCCTTCGGCGCCTCCACTGCTGCGGTTTGGATAGTATATAGCTATTCCCGGCAATATCTCACGGTCTTATCTATAACAATTGGTTTTTTGATGATAATCGGCATGATCGGTGTGGTCGTGGTTCTCTTTGCGGAAGCCCATGAATGGGCTGAGGCAACCTGGGTCTCGGCATGGCGTCGACCTTTTATGATCAAAAAACTCGAAGAAGACCGACTGCCGATGATCTCCGTGCATGTTCCTGCCTACAACGAGCCTTCGGAGATGATGCTCGAAACCCTCAACGCCTTGGCCAAACTGGATTATCCTCGTTTCGAAGTCATTGTGGTCGATAACAATACCAAGGATCCAGAGGTCTGGCTTCCTGTGCAGGCGCATTGTGAGAAACTGGGACCGCGCTTTCGGTTCTTCCATGTTGATCCGTTACCGGGATTTAAGGCCGGTGCCTTGAATTATGCGCTGGCCCGGACCTCGGATGATGCTACGATAATAGCCGTGATCGACAGTGACTACACGGTTACCCCCGATTGGCTACGGGATATGGTTACCCCGTTTGAAAATCCCCAAATTGCCATCGTCCAGTCCCCACAAGATTACCGTGATGATGGGGAGAACCTTTTTAAGGCCATGTGTTATTCCGAATACCGGGGCTTTTTTTATATCGGAATGTTGACCCGAAATGAGAGAAATGCGATTATTCAGCATGGCACCATGACAATGGTCAGGAAATCCGTCCTGGTTCATGTATCTGGCTGGTCGGAATGGTGCATAACCGAAGATGCGGAACTGGGACTGAAAATTTTTGAAGCAGGATACGAGGCAACCTACCTTCCCCAGTCCTACGGGAAAGGCCTGATGCCTGATACGTTCCTTGATTTCAAGAAACAACGGGCCCGTTGGGCCTATGGTGCTGTTCAGATAATGAGGCGTCATTTCAGAGAATTATGGGGCAAGAACAAAACGGCACTTACCAGAGGGCAGAGATACCACTTTATCGCCGGCTGGTTGCCCTGGGTTGCCGACAGCATCAACCTGGTCTTTACCCTTGCCGCTCTTATCTGGTCAACGGGGATGTGTCTCTTCGTGCATGTTGTTGACCCGCCATTGGTGATTCTGTCGTTCATGCCGCTTACCCTGTTCGTGTTTAAAATGGGAAAGATGGTCTATCTTTACAGGACCAGGGTTGGAGCTACCGTGACCCAAACTCTGGCCTCAGCCGTGGCCGGGCTCTCTTTGTCCCATACGATTTCCAAGGCGATGTTTTCAGGATTTTTTACCAAGAATAAACCGTTTTTCCGGACACCCAAACGGGCCGGACACCATGCCATGCTCAAAGCCTTGCAATCGGCGCGGGAAGAGGGTTTGGTCATGATAGCACTCTGGTTGGCAGCCGCTGGTGTGGTCAAGATGCAGGGCATGGATTCACCTGACCTTATAATTTGGGTGGTCGTCTTGCTGGTGCAGTCGATTCCCTATACTGCTTCGGTATTTATGTCATTAATGGGCGGGCTTGTAAAAATGCCCAAAACGATCATAAGCAATATGACTTCCCCTGCTTCCGGGATGAATGAGCAGGTGGAAATAACAGGTCTTGAAAAGGCCAACGACTCGTAATTCAGCCAAACAGGGTCTGTTGCCAAGCCGCCCGCTGGAGGAATATCTAT
>Ga0307440_1001648_pt1 | contig 10771 bp, 4 predicted proteins | sample SalMarWE160410MG_FD_202150 | JGI IMG/M metagenome (GOLD analysis project Ga0307440, IMG submission 202150) | Salt marsh sediment microbial communities from the Plum Island Ecosystem LTER, Massachusetts, United States - WE1604-10 | ecosystem: Environmental > Aquatic > Marine > Intertidal zone >... | reverse complement strand
AACTTACCGGAAGATTCCTGGTCAAAACAGTTTTTAAATCTGGTGTGGATGATGAGCCTCTGGCGCTTTGTAACAGCGAAGTCACTGATACAGTCCTGCAGTCTCTGAAGGATGAGGGAATTAATGAATTTGAAGTCCTCTATATAGACGGCGTACAGTATTCTGAGGCCTTCAGGCGCACCCTCGCGCTGGATAAAGTCGGGTCCAAGGATGAAGCCTTGCTTGAGATATACAGGAGGCTTCGGCCATCAAGCCCTCCGACGGTTGAGGTGGCGGCAACCTTTTTCGATAATCTTTTCTTCAATCAGGATCTCTATGATCTCTCCGAGGTCGGGCGCTATAAAATCAATGCCAAACTCGGACTCGATATTGATATCGGCCATCGGGCTTTGACCCAGGACGACATCATTCACTCGATCAGGTATCTCGTTCGTCTTAAAGATACCCAAGGTGGTGTCGATGATATCGATCATCTCGGCAACCGGAGAGTACGGACCGTTGGAGAGCTTGTGGAAAATCAGTACCGGATGGGGCTGGTGCGAATGGAAAGGGCGATCAAAGAACGAATGACCCTGCAGGATGTCGAGACTCTGATGCCCCACGACCTGATCAACCCCAAACCGATTTCTGCAGCCATCAAGGAATTTTTCGGAACCAGTCAGCTTTCTCAGTTTATGGATCAGACCAATCCGCTTTCCGAGGTAACGCACAAAAGGCGTCTCAGTGCTCTCGGACCCGGAGGCCTGTCACGGGAGAGGGCTGGTTTTGAGGTCCGCGATGTGCATCCGACCCATTACGGACGCATCTGTCCTGTTGAAACGCCTGAAGGGCCGAACATCGGTCTCATCGTTTCTCTGGCCACCTATGCCAGGATCAATCCTTACGGGTTTATCGAGACTCCGTATCGCCGGGTGGAAAACAGAATCGTACTCGATGACATCAAGTATTGCAGTGCATTGCAAGAGCAGAAGCACATCATTGCACCTGCATCCGTAAAGGTCGATAAGGATAAACGCATTATTCCAGACACCCTGATCGTTCGGGAAGACGGAGAGGTTGTTACCTCGACTGCCGATAAGGTGACCTACATGGATATTGCACCGAATCAACTTATCAGTGTGGCTGCCTCCCTGGTGCCTTTCCTAGAAAACGACGATGCCAACCGTGCTCTGATGGGTTCGAACATGCAGCGTCAGGCTGTGCCGTTGATGACAACGGCCGCTCCCCTTGTCGGTACAGGCATGGAAAAATATGTGGCCCGTGACTCGGGAGCCTGCCTCTTGGCAGGAGGGGACGGGATTGTCGAAGAGGCTGATTCCAATCGAATTGTCGTTCGATACAATGAACCGGGAACCGACGGATTTGAAACCGGTGTCGCTGTCTATCGACTTGAAAAGTATAAGAAATCCAATCAAAACACCTGTTTTAATCAAAAACCCCTCGCCCTGCCCGGGATGCTTGTCAAAAAGGGTACGGTGCTGGCCGATGGTCCGTCCTGTGAACAGGGCGAGCTTGCGCTTGGGAAAAATGTGACCATTGCCTTTATGCCCTGGCGAGGATTCAATTTTGAGGATTCAATTCTAGTCAATGAACGCCTGTTAAAAGAGGATACCTTTACCTCGGTACATATCGAGGTTTTCGAGACCATGGCCCGAGATACCAAACTCGGCAAGGAGGAGATCACCCGGGATATTCCCAATGTCAGTGAAGAGACGCTGAGGAACCTGGATGATTCCGGTATCGTTCGGGTCGGTGCGGAGGTGAGGGCCGGTGATACCTTGGTCGGCAAGGTTACCCCTAAAGGTGAGACGGTACTGTCTCCGGAGGAAAAACTCCTGCGCGCCATCTTCGGTGAAAAAGCCCAGGATGTCAAGGATTCGTCATTGCGGGTTCCTCCGGGAATCGAGGGGGTTGTCATTGATGCCAAGGTCTTTTCCAGAAAGGGAGTGGATAAGGATGAACGCTCCTTGATGATTGAGGACCTGGAAATTGAGAAGCTGAATCGTGATAAGCTCGACGAAATTGCCAGCCTGAAACGCGGCGTTTGTCGTGAACTTGGGGAGATCATGGACGGCAGGACGGCAAAACATGATATCCTCGCACCCGATGGAACGGTGATTGTCAAACTGGGGAAAAAGATAGAGGCTGATGTGGCTTTGGATATCGGTTTCAATAATCTCAGTGCAGTTGATTTTTCCGAGAAATCAAAATATACCGACCAGATAGACGCTATTTTTGAACGATATAGGAATCAGTCGCGGCTTATTAATGAGAGATACGATGGAATTATCGATCGGATGAAAAAAGGTGACGACCTGCCTCCCGGTGTCGTCAAAATGGTCAAGATCTATGTGGCGACCAAGCGTAAGCTTTCGGTCGGTGACAAAATGGCCGGTCGGCACGGGAATAAGGGTGTTGTCTCCAGACTTTTGCCTGAGGAGGATATGCCCTTCTTCGCTGATGGAACCACCGTCGATATCGTCCTTAATCCTTTAGGTGTGCCGTCTCGTATGAATGTCGGACAGGTTTTGGAGGTTCATCTGGGGTTTGCCGCCAGAAAACTTGGTGAGCAACTGGAAGCAATGGCCCGGAAAGGCGCTGCCGACGAAATACGGAAAAAAATGTCGGTCATATATAAGAAAGAAGAATACAGCCAGCTCACCTCCGGCCAATCGGATGAAGAGCTGATCGCCTGGGCCAGAAAGCATCTCCGGGGTATTCATATGAGCACGCCAGTCTTCGATGGGGCGGCAGAATCCGATATCCGAAACCTGTTGGTTGAAGCGGGTGTCGACGAGGTCGGTCAGAGTCAGCTTTACGACGGTCTGACCGGTGAGGCGTTTGCCAACAAGGTGACGGTGGGTGTTATGTATATGCTGAAGCTGCATCACCTCGTCGACAATAAAATTCATGCCAGGTCGACTGGTCCTTACTCTCTTGTTACCCAGCAGCCACTCGGCGGCAAAGCCCAATTTGGCGGCCAACGGCTTGGAGAGATGGAGGTATGGGCCATGGAAGCCTATGGCGCAGCCTATACCCTTAAGGAATTTTTGACCGCAAAATCCGATGATGTCGAGGGACGGACCACGATGTATGAACGTATTGTCAAAGGGAATAACTTCCTGACGACGGGTCTGCCTGAATCCTTCCATGTATTGGTCAAAGAGTTGCAGGGACTTTGCCTGAACATGGAACTTATTGAAGAATAGGTGTGAAAGATGCATGACCGTCCTGGCTTTCAGGGTGGTCATGCACCTGGGACCATTTGTAATAGCCCACTAAGTGGCCTAATCTCTTCATGGCCCGATGCTTGCATCGGGCATTTAAAATAATCTCTGGAAGAGGTGATTCGTGGAAGAGTTATTTAATTTTTTTCAGAAACCGAAATCTCCCGTTAAGTTTAATAAAGTAAAAATTTCTCTTGCCTCACCTGAGAAAATCATGGATTGGTCCCATGGTGAGGTAAAGAAGCCGGAAACCATTAATTACCGAACATTTAAACCCGAACGAGATGGTCTGTTCTGTGCCAAAATATTTGGACCGGTAAAGGATTTTGAGTGCAATTGCGGAAAATATAAACGCATGAAGCATCGTGGTGTCGTCTGTGAGAAATGCGGTGTCGAAGTCATTCAATCAAAGGTTCGTCGGGAGCGTTTAGGCCATATTAAACTCGCTGCACCAGTTGCCCATATCTGGTTTTTGAAGAGTCTTCCGAGTAAGATCGGGGCGGTTCTGGACATGACACTGAAACAGCTCGAAAAAATCCTATATTTCGAGCAGTATGCGGTCGTTTCCTCAGAAACCGAAAGTGTTCCAGTTGGAACCTTGCTGACCGAGGAAAAGTATCGTCAGGCCCGCGATGAATACCCCGGGCAGTTTACCGTGGGCATAGGTGCCGAGGCTATCAGAGAGCTACTTCAGGGCAAGGATCTGCCCGCTCTTTCAAAAGAGTTGAGAGAGGAGATGGCAACCACCAATTCCCAAACCAAACGGTTGAAGCTGGGCAAGAGACTGTATGTTGTCGAGGCCTTCCAGGATTCGGGGAACCGACCGGAATGGATGGTCCTTGAAGTGATCCCCGTTTTGCCACCGGACCTCAGACCCCTGGTACCCCTTGAAGGTGGACGGTTTGCGACCTCCGATCTGAACGATCTCTACCGAAGGGTAATAAACAGAAACAACAGGTTAAAACGTCTGCTTGAACTGGATGCTCCTGATATCATTATACGAAATGAAAAGCGTATGCTCCAGGAGGCGGTTGACGTCCTCTTCGATAATGGTCGGCGCGGGCGGGTGATCACCGGCGCCAATAAAAGGCCGTTGAAATCTCTCTCCGATATGCTCAAAGGAAAACAGGGACGTTTTCGCCAGAATCTTCTTGGAAAACGTGTCGATTACTCCGGCCGTTCAGTCATTGTCGTAGGCCCGCATCTCAGATTGCATCAATGCGGCATTCCGAAGAAAATGGCCTTGGAGCTGTTTAAACCGTTTATCTATAATAAGCTTGAGAGAAGAGGGTACGTAACCACCATAAAGAGTGCAAGAAAGATGGTGGAAAAAGGATCGAAAGAGGTCTGGGACGTTCTTGACGAGGTGGTAACGGAATATCCTGTTATTTTGAACCGGGCTCCGACCTTGCACAGACTCGGTATGCAGGCCTTTGAGGCTGTTTTGATAGAGGGGAAAGCGATCCAGCTGCATCCGCTTGTATGTATGGCCTTCAACGCCGACTTCGATGGTGACCAGATGGCTGTGCATGTGCCACTTTCCGTTGAGGCACAGGTTGAAGCCCGAGTTCTGATGATGTCGACCAACAATATCCTCTCTCCTGCCAACGGTGAGCCGATTATCATACCTTCACAGGACATCGTTCTCGGTCTCTACTACATGACCAGGGAGCGTATTAATGTGAAAGGCGAGGGCAAGGTCTTTTCCAACCCCCAGGAGGCAAGGATAGCCTATGACCATGACGCCATAGATCTGCAGGCGAAGGTCAAGGTCCGCAGGGACAGTGAGATGGTTGAGACCACCATGGGGAGGATTATTCTTGGAGAACTTCTGCCTGCCAGTGTTCCCTTTGCCGAGATAAACAAGGTAATGAGTAAAAAGGCTCTTGCTCAGCTCATTGATTTCACTTACAGGCATTCGGGAACCAAGGAAACGGTTATCCTTGCAGATCGCTTAAAAGATATTGGATATGAATATGCGACTCGGGCAGGGATATCGATTTGCATCAACGATATGAAGATCCCCCTTAATAAAGAAGACCTTGTTGAAAAGGCTGAAAATGAGGTATTGGACGTTGATCAACAGTATTCAGACGGTCTGATTACCTCTGGCGAGAAATACAACAAAGTTGTGGATATCTGGTCGAAGGTTACTGAAGACGTTGCCAACGAGATGATGGAAGAGATCAAAGTCGATTACTTCCGTGACAAGGATAACAAGGTCGTCGAGGCTCCGAGTTTCAATTCCATTTTTATTATGGCGGATTCAGGTGCCAGGGGCTCCCGTGACCAGATACGACAACTTGCCGGTATGCGTGGACTTATGGCCAAACCGTCAGGTGCTATCATTGAAACTCCGATCAAGGCCAATTTCCGTGAGGGGCTGGGCGTACTTGAATATTTCATCTCGACCCATGGTGCCCGGAAAGGACTGGCCGATACAGCCTTGAAGACTGCAAACTCCGGATATCTTACCAGGCGTCTGGTGGATGTTGCCCAGGAGGCAACTATCGTCGAATTGGACTGTAAGACTTTGGACGGTATCGTTGCCGAGCCTCTTATCGACGGTGGTGAGATCATTGTTCCCCTGGGTGACCGTATCTTGGGAAGGGTGGCACTGGAGGATGTTTGCGATCCTTATTCCGCCGAGGTCATAGTCGAAGCGGGAGCTGAGATTACCGAAGAGAAGGTGCGGCTGATCGGAAGGGCAGGTATTGACCGGGTCCTGATCCGTTCGGTCCTCTCTTGTCGATCACGGCGCGGAGTGTGCGCGGCTTGTTATGGGCGTGATCTGGGAAGGGGCCATATGGTGAATATCGGTGAGGCCATCGGGGTTATTGCCGCCCAGTCAATTGGTGAGCCGGGTACCCAGCTGACCATGAGAACCTTCCATATCGGCGGCACTGCCAGCCGGTCCGTTGAACAGGCTGAGTTGAAGACCCAAAGGGGCGGTTCTGTGGCCTTTAGAAACCTCCATTCCGTCGTTAATGCCGAAGGGATCAAAATCGTTATGAACCGTAATGCGGAGATTCTGATCCTCGACGATTTAAAACGAGAACGGGAACGATTCAAGGTTAACTATGGTGCTCAGATTCTGGTGCAGGCAGACCAGGAGATAGAAGCAGGAACCATTTTGGCTGATTGGGATGCGTACACTATCCCCATTGTTGCTGAGGTGGGCGGTGTCATCAAATACGGGGATATCCTTGAGGGTGTCACCATGCAGGAAAAGGTCGATGTGGTTACCGGCAAGTCTTCAAAGGTTATCATTCATTCCAGCAGCACTGCCCAATTGAACCCGCGGGTATCTGTCAAAAATGAACGTGGTAAAACCTTGAAGCTTTCGGATTCCGATGTCTATGCACGGTATAGTCTTCCTGTGGGTTCTATCATATCTGTGGCCGAAGGAGATACGATTAAACCGGGCACGGTTGTCGGCAAGATTCCTCGTGAGACTTCGAAGACCAAAGATATTACCGGTGGTCTCCCCAGGGTGGCCGAATTGTTCGAAGTACGAAAACCCAAGGAGCCGGCCGTAATCACTGAAATTGACGGCAGGATTAGCTTCGGGAAAGAACTTAAAGGAAAACGAAGAGTTATCGTAACCCCTGAGCATGGTGAGCCCCTGGAATATCTGGTTCCGAAAGCGAAACATCTTATTGTCCATGAAGGGGACTATGTCCAGGCCGGAGAACCTTTGATGGAGGGAACCGTTGTTCCCAATGATATCTTGCGCGTACTGGGAGTAAAAGAGCTGGCAAAATTCCTGGTCAATGAGATTCAGGAGGTGTATCGATTGCAGGGTGTTCGGATTAATGACAAACACATCGAGGTCATTGTCCGACAAATGCTGCGCAGGGTTCAGATCACCTCACCCGGAGATTCAAAGTTCATGCTGGGAGAGCAGGTGGAATGGTGGAAATTCGAAGACGAACGTGATAAACTCTTTGCCGAAGGCCTTGCTCCTGCTGTAGCAGAGCCCTTGTTGCTAGGAGTGACCAAGGCATCGCTTTCCACCGAGAGCTTCATTTCAGCAGCTTCTTTCCAGGAGACTACCAAGGTCCTCACCAACGCTGCCATGGCAGGCAAAGTGGATGAACTTGCTGGTCTTAAAGAAAACGTGATCATGGGACGGTTGATCTCTGCCGGAACCGGAATTCTCGGGAATTCGTAGAGGCTCTCCGAAACAGGTTTGAATGTGTTTTTATCTTGACACTACAGCTGCATTAGGGTATCTATCTTTCTTTTCGTGCTGTAATGCGGCCCATTAATGCGGCGGCTGTGTCATAATATTATTAATAAGGTAAAGCGAACAGGAGCAGTAAAGGTAATGCCAACTATCAATCAACTCGTTCGGAAGGCCAGAAAGAAAAGTGTGAAGAAGACCACCACACCTGCCTTGAAAGGATCACCGCAAAAAAGGGGTGTCTGTGTACGGGTGTATACGACCACACCCAAAAAGCCGAACTCTGCTCTTCGTAAGGTTGCCAGGGTCAGGTTGACAAACGGAATAGAGGTAACTTCGTATATACCTGGAATTGGGCATAATCTTCAAGAGCACTCTGTGGTATTGATCAGAGGTGGCAGGGTGAAAGACCTTCCGGGTGTTCGTTATCATATCGTTCGTGGTACCTTGGATACGCTGGGAGTCTCTGATAGACGTCAAGGTCGGTCCAAGTACGGAGCAAAACGGCCTTCATAAGTGCCTGCTGAAAAGAGAGGAAATTAATGTCGCGTAGAAAGATTATAGATAGAAGGCCTATTGACCCCGATCCTCGCTATAACAGCGTGCTGGTCAGCAAATTTACCAACGGTCTGATGGAACGGGGCAAGAAGAATCTTGCCCAGCGCATCTTCTATGAAGCGATGGATATCGTCGCAAGTAAAGTCACCGACAGCGATGTTCTGACGGTATTTGAGGAGGCGATGGAGAAGGTCCGGCCGAAGGTCGAGGTTAAATCCAGGCGTGTCGGTGGGGCAACTTATCAGGTTCCCATGGAGGTACGTCAGACCAGGAGAAATGCCTTGGCCATCCGGTGGATAATCGACTTTGCAAAATCCAGGTCGGGAAAATCCATGTCGGAAAAATTGGCTGCCGAGTTTTTGGACGCCTATAATAACCGGGGTGCCTCCGTCAAGAAACGCGATGATACCCACCGCATGGCTGAAGCGAACAAGGCATTTGCCCACTATCGCTGGTAAGGAGAAGAGTCAACGATTGACTGACTAACTTTCAGGGGCTGACGTCGACTGAAGATCAGGAAAATATTTTTAGGTAACGTTTCATGACTGCCCATGATGATCTGTCGGACGTGCGAAATATCGGCATAATGGCCCATATCGATGCAGGGAAGACAACAACAACTGAAAGGATACTTTACTACACTGGTCGATCGTATAAGATTGGAGAAGTCCATGATGGCAATACCGTCATGGATTGGATGGAACAGGAACAAGAGCGGGGAATAACAATTACATCCGCTGCCACAACCTGTTATTGGAAAGAGCATAAAATTAATATTATCGATACCCCCGGACATGTCGATTTCACCGTTGAAGTGGAACGATGTTTGCGGGTGTTGGATGGCGTAGTAGCTGTATTCTGCGCAGTAAGCGGTGTCCAGCCACAGTCTGAGACGGTATGGAGACAGGCTGATAGGTATTCGATTCCACGTATTGCCTTCGTCAATAAGATGGATCGAATCGGTGCAGATTATGATCGTTGTCTGAAGATGATTTCAGACAGACTGGGAGCAAATCCTGTTTCTTTGCAGGTCCCGGTCGGCAGAGAATCGGATTTTGCCGGTATTATCGACGTCATCGAAGAGAAAATGCTCATCTTCGAAGAGGATTCTCTCGGTCAGGAGGTTGTTGAAAAACCTATACCTGACGAATATATAGAAATTTTCACGGCCGCACGTATGACGCTCCTCGAGAAGTTGGCCGACTTCGATGAGGGGGTCATGGAAAAATACTTAGAAGATACTCGAGTATCTGCGGATGAAATATACATTGCTTTGAGGAAGGCCACCCTTGCGCTGCAAGTGGTTCCCGTGCTCTGTGGCAGTGCCTTTAAGAACAAGGGTGTCCAGCCACTCTTGGACTGTGTTATACGGTATCTGCCTTCGCCCTATGATATACCGACGGTGGAAGGCGAGGACAAGTCTGGAAAACTGGTTAAGAGGAAGACCGGCATCAAAGATGATTTTTGCGGTCTGGTCTTTAAGTTGATGAGTGACACATTCGTTGAAAATCTTGCTTTTGTGCGGATTTACAGCGGCAAGCTCAAGGTAGGAGACAGGGTCTTTAATCCCGGTAAGAACAAGAAGGAAAAGATAGGAAAGCTCCTTCGACTGCATGCCAACAAACGGGAAGAGGTCCAAGAGATCGGAGCGGGTGATATCGGTGCCGTTGTGGGGATGAAATTCACGACCACAGGAGATACGCTCTGTTCGACCGGGGATTACATAATCCTGGAAAGTATAGATTTTCCTGAACCGGTAATCGGGGTTGCGATCGAGCCGAGGAGTAAGGCGGATGAGAAGAAACTCTTGGATACTCTGGATAAGATTGCTTTAGAGGATCCATCGTTCAAGATAACGGTGAACGGCGATACCGGACAGACTATCATTTCAGGGATGGGTGAGCTACACCTGGAAATCATAGTTGATCGCCTGTTAAACGAGTTCAAGGTATCGGCAAACGTCGGCAAACCCCAGGTTGCCTTCAAAGAGACGATCACCCAAAAATGCACTGCTGAAGGAAAATTCGACCAGCAGACAGGGGCGAAAGGGCAGTATGGGCATGTCGTCCTGGAAATTGAACCGATAGAAAGAGGGAAAGGCTTCGAATTTGTCAATAAGATAGATAAAGAGCTTATCCCGGAAATTTTCCTGGGCGCCATCAAAAGGGGAGTTGCTGACAGTCTGGACTCTGGCCCTTTGATTGGTTATCCGTTGACAGATCTGCGAGTGAGTCTGGTTGGTGGGTCGTACCATGAAGAAGAGTCATCGGATATGGCCTTCGGGATTTCGGCGGCCATGGCAATAAGACGGGCAGGGACCCTTGGTAAGCCTGCTTTGCTTGAGCCGATTATGGATTTAGAAGTTATCACACCTGAAGAGTACATCGGGGATGTGATATCTGATTTGAATACAAAACGAGGTAAAATTGTTGCGGTGGAAGCGGAAAATGATGCCCAGAAATTACGGGGGCATGTGCCGCTGACAGAAATGTTCGGTTATTCGACATCCCTGCGATCTGCAACACAGGGCAGAGCAAGTTTTACTATGCAGTTCTTGCAGTATGATTCGGTACCTGCCATCAAGGCTGAAATGATTATTAAGAAAATCAGAGGAATCTAATTAAGAATAGTGGGGAAAGACTATGTCAAAGGAAAAATTTAACAGGACAAAGCCGCATGTCAATGTAGGAACGGTAGGTCATATTGATCATGGAAAGACTACTTTGACAGCAGCCATAACCCGTGTATTGGCTCTCAAAGGTCAGGCAACGTTTACTGACTTCAGCGAGATCGATAAGGC
>Ga0307440_1001647_pt1 | contig 10771 bp, 6 predicted proteins | sample SalMarWE160410MG_FD_202150 | JGI IMG/M metagenome (GOLD analysis project Ga0307440, IMG submission 202150) | Salt marsh sediment microbial communities from the Plum Island Ecosystem LTER, Massachusetts, United States - WE1604-10 | ecosystem: Environmental > Aquatic > Marine > Intertidal zone >... | reverse complement strand
GGTCGGCAGATCCCGCACCAGGACCTCTCCGCCCTCGTCCAGCCAATCCGGGGCGACACCCGCCGCGATGGCAAGGCTTTGATCCGCCTCCCGCTCGTAGGCGAAGAGGCTGCGGACCGCCAGGATGTACTCCGCGCCGATCCAGCTGTGGGGCATGTCGCCAATGAAGCTGGGACCCAGAGGATCCCGCCAGGAGATCTCCGGCCACTGGTTCCAGGGCAGGATACGCCGGTCGGCCAGAAAGAAGCGCAGCAGCTCGTGGGCGTCCTGCCGCCGGCCGAGCCTGATGAGCGCGGCGATGATCCGGATCTCGTAGGCGCTGTAGTTGGCCCAGGGAGTGTCACCCCCGGCCCGGTCGCGAAACCCATCCAGATACTTGTCGAACGTCTGGTGGATGGCCGGGCGGGGCAGACGCTGCAGCTCGTCCGCCACCGAGACGGCGATCGCCGTTGCCGTCGGGTCGAAGTCGGCAAGCTCCACGGAGCCGGGCACGAAGTCCAGCCCGTGTTCCCGGATGACTAGGTCGAGGGACGCGTACAGGCTCTCCTGGAAGGCGTCCCGCAGGGCCCCGATGCGCCGCGACGCCCCCGGCTCGCCGAGGATCTCCGCCATGACGGCCGCGTCCGTGAGGCCTCGCAATGCCCAAAAATCGTCCCAGTAGGCGTGCACCGGGTGGGCCATGTAGCCCTCGTGGCTCATGGACTCGGGCAGCAGACCATAGAAGGCGCGCTTGTCGGCTGCCTGGTACGCCGGGGTCAGGCGCCGGCTGCGCAACTCCTCCAGATAGTCCACCGACTTGAGGACCGCCGGCCACATCTCGGCGAGGAAAGACCGGTCAGCCGTGAACCGGTAGGAGTCCATGACGGCGAAGATGAATTCGCCCCAGCTGTCCAGCTCCGGCAGCCACTCGCAGCCCTCCCGGTCGACGCAGTCCGGCAGGTTCCCGTCCGCTGTCTGATGACCGGCGTACCAGCGGATGAACGCTCGGCTCTCCGAGCTCAGCCCCATGCGCGCGAGGGCCGCCCCCATCAGGGCACCGTCACGGATCCAGGAGCGCGAGTAGCGGCGCGGGCCCGGCTGCAGCGCGGGACCGTCGCGGTTGATGAGGATGTGGGCGGCGGCCGTCCTGAGGGTCTCCACCAGGCCGGCGGCACTCGGGGGAAGGCGGATCTCCAGCGCCCCGAGCTTTTCCTCCCAGGCGGTGAGCGCCCGGGTGAGCTGGTCTGGACCCGAGAGAGCAGTGGTAGGCGATCCGGGCCGGTGCGGATCCGCCTCGCCGAATGGCACCGCCAGGTAGACCTCGCAGGTGCTGCGGGGCGGCCCCTGCAGATCGAAGCGCAGCGCGCCGGAAGCCTGACCGAAGTCATCCGTCACGGCATCCCTGACCGGTAGCTCACCCCCCCTGAGGTGTTCTGTGATCCCGCCCTGCGAAAAGGTCGCGGCGCCGAACCCGCTGGGCGGGGTCAGCGGGCGGATCCGCTTGCGCCGATCGACCCACACGGCCCCTTCCCGCCAGGCCAACTCGTCGATCCGGCAAACACCACCGAAGCCATGCCAGTGCTGCCAGGTCGGGGTGACCTGGAAGGGGCGAATCGCCGCGAACAGGGTCAGCTGCCGGGCCGTGTCCGAGTGGTTCTCGATCCGGTAGCGAATGAAGAGGGTCGAGTCGCCACGGGGGCCGGTCGCAAACGCAGTGGTGCGCAGGGTCAGGTCGCTGACCCCCCACTCCACGGAGGGAATCGGCAGGGAGTCGCGCTCCAGGCTCTGGGCCATGGCGACGTCGGCCCAGGTGATCAGCCGGCCGTCGATCCAGAGGAAAGGCTCGATGGAGAAGGTCCCCTTGTCGACTTCCACCATGCCTTCCTCGTTGCACAGGGCCTGGGTCACGTCCTCCCCGGTCCCCACCGGGGTCCAATAGGTCTGGTGACCGAGGAGGTATTTCGGGTAGAGACCGGAGTGGGCGCGCCGGGCCACGGCACTCAGGAAGTCGTTGCGCGAGGCCGAAAACTCGTAGGGCTGGACCTCCACCGAGACGATGCCGAACCCGCCGGGCCGGGTTGGCTCGCGCAGGTCGAGGCGTACGTAACGCGAAACGGCCTCCGGAAGAAAGACGTAGGTCTCCTCGCTTACCCCTTCCATGGCCGAGTAGCAGGTCTGCCAGTCGCCGCCATCGCGCGACAGCAGCACATCGACGGCGCGGGGACGCAGATCGCGCTCCCAGCGGATGATCAGCCCCCCGTACTCGCGCTCCTGCTGGAAGTCGATGGTGAGGTGCTGGGGAGCGTCCGTGGCCGCGCTGCGCCAGCGGGTCTCGAGGGACGGATCGCAGATATGCCACGGCTCGCAGCCCGGCAGCGCGCTGGTCGCTTCGACCCGCGGGGTGAGGTAATAGCTGGTGTCCTCCAGGCGCAGGTCGTCGATCCAGACCGTCCCCTCCCCCCCTTGTCCCGCCGCCACTGCGATCTCGATGGCGGCGACACCCCGCGCCCGACCGCCGCCGAGGGGCCCCCAGGCAAAGGGGATCTGACTGCTCTTGATGCGCAGGGGCTGCCACTCGCCGGGAAGGTCGAAGCGCTCAGCGCGCCAGCGCCAGACGTTCTGGTTGGAGGCGTCCGCCAGCTTGAGCTCGAGGATGTTGCTGGGCCCCTCCCCGCGAATGTTGAAGCGGAAGGCGTAGCTCTCCGGCAAGGTCAGGTCGAAGGGCTTGCGGGCGACCACGAAACCCCCGCCCCCCCGGAAATCGAAGTCCAGGCGCATCACCCCGCCGCGCGGCCCCCGCTCCGGGGAGATCCGCAGCTCCGCCTGCCCGGACGCGATGGCGCTCCAGTCCGACAGATCCTCGAAGTCATCCAGGATTCGACTGTTCATATCGCGATCCCCAGCCGATTGACCCCCGCGGTGAGCCGGCCGAGGAATGCATCCATCGGGACCTCGGCGGCACCTATGCGGTAGGGCGACCGACCCCGCGCAAAGGACAGCTCGGCCCCATTCAGCCTGACCGCGCTCGGACCGCAGCCGGTGCCCGGGACGCGATAGGTCACTTCGAAAGAGTGCCCGAGCAGCTCCAGCCCGGCCCGCAGGCCGTCCAGGCTGGCCGGCATCACCGGGTCGATCACCAGCATGCCTCGCTCCCGGCGCAAGCCGAGAAAGCACCGCAGGATCAGACTCGTGCCGATGCCCGCCCCGCTGGAATAGACCCGCCAGCCCCCCTCCAGCCGGATCTCTCCCCGCATCGCTTCAGCGTAGCGCGCATCCGCCTCGTAGCGGTCCGTGAAGGCCGCATCGGAGCTCGAAAAATAGCAGTTGGCCTGGCGAGGCGCCGCGGCGGGGACCAGGTCGCGGACGCCGATGGGATTGGCCTGGCAGAGGGCCCGGAAGAAGCCTTCGGCGTCGCCGTACCGCCACAGGGCCTCGGCGTAGCGGAGATGGGCATGGGTGTACATGAGCCCGATCTCCCGACCGAAGAAGGCGCTGCTCTCCGCCCGCTGGAAACGCGTCTGGGGGCCGCCGCGGTAGTTCATCGGCCAGTCGAACAGGCGGGCCCCGTCGGGGCCGAGCAGGTTCTGCTGGATCAGAGCGAGGTGATGGCCCGCCTGCTCCGGGGTCAGCAGCCCATCGATGATGGCGTATACCATGGCCAACAGGCTGTAGGCGACGCCCGTGACCCCGTCGCGGGGATGGAGCAGGTAGTCGATGTCTCCATCCCCCTTGAAATAAGCAAACCCGGTCAGGATTCCGTCTACCAGCAGGAGCCGCAGGAAATCCTGACGCCCCTGCTCGGCCGACGCGGCGCAGGCGTCGGCTGCCTCCTCCAAACCCAGGTAGCGGAAGGCGTCTGCGAGTGTCGTCAGGGTCTGGTAATGGAGCGTCGCGGTCCAGGCGCTGCAGAGGCGCTGCCGCATCTTGGGATCGACCGGCTGCAGCGAGTCGTTCCAGTCCCCGTTGCCGTAGGCCGGCAGGTGGGTGCCGGGGATGCAGCGGGCGCGGATGAGCGCAAGCGCCCGCTCGACGTGGTGCCGAAGCGTCCCGCGCTCCGCCTTGACGTCGCCGTCGGGATGGAAGAAGGGGAAGGTCTCCTCCAGAAAGGCCGCGTCGCCGGACGCGAGCAGGTACTGGCCGAGGGCCAGCAACGGCCAGAAGACGATGTCCCCGTGGGCGTCGGGGGGCCGGATGTTGCGCTCCCGCTCGAAGAACATGAACCACTGGGGCCAGTCGCCGTCCGGATTCTGGTTCTTGAAGACCCGCACCAAGAGATCGCGTACCGGCTCCGGGCGACCCAAGGCCAGCAGCATCTCTACCGGTCCCTGGGTCACGTCGCGGGTCCCCCAGCCGCCACCGGAGTACTGCTCCAGACCCCGCGGACTCAGGTAGTGAATGAGCGCGTTGTGCGCGAACCAGGGAAGGATCTGCGCGAGCCTAAACGCCGCCGGGGCCAGCGCGCTTCCGCTGGGGGGCTGCAGACGCAGCCCCGCCCGCATGTGCCGCCAATACTCCTCGTCGCTCGGCCCGACCCGCTCCGGCGCGGGGAGCAGACAGCCGATGAGGCGAAAGCCGATCGAGCTTGCCGGTCGCGTGCGGAGGCACAGGAACGGCTGAGCGCGGGAGACCCCGTCCGGGAACAGCAGCTCGTCCCCCCCGAGCCGCTCGACCGGGGTTCCGGGCGCGGGTACGAGCCGGAAGCCGCCGTCGGGGAACCGGCGACCGACGTCGCTCCCGGGGTTCGGCCGGACGAATACCCCCTGTCCGTCCTCCAGGCGCTGCACCGGCACCGGGTCGGCACCGTCGTCGCCGTTGATCGCCAGGTGGTTGGCGAGGAGGAACCGGAGGCCCGGACCTGAGAGCACGTCCACGGACAGGCACAGCTCGTGACGATCGACCGGGGCTCGGCTCTCGACGCGGATCAGCCCTTCGGCGTACCTGTAGTACCACCGGCAGGCCTGGGGGGTCATCTCGAAGGCGGAGGGCACATCCAGCAGCCGCCAGACGCCTCCAAGCTCGACGAAGAGCCGCTGACCCTGGGACCGGAAGAGCCCCAGATAGCTGTGAATGGTGGAAAGCAGGCGGTTGATGCTGACGTGGCCCTGGGTCACCATCGAGTGGAAGACCCCCGCCATCCAGACGGTGGAGGTCATGGCGGCCTCGTCCGGGGTCAGTGCGCCGCCGGTGCGCAGAATGTGGCCGTGGGGACGCAGGACCTGGAGCTCCTTTGCCTTGAGCACGACATGCCCGCAGTCCCCCGCAAAGAAGGACCAAAGGCGGCCGTCCTCCCGTTCCACCTCCCGCAGGTCCTCGCCGAACAGATCCCTGATCTCGGCCTCGGCGAGATCCGCAGCATCCAGCAGCGGTGCGGTGGCAAAAAGGCTGGGCGCGGGGCTTCGCTGATCATTCTTGGCCGGCACCGGCACGGGCGCGGCTTCCGGCAGGGCCAGCGCCCGCTCCACGAAGGCCAGATCGGCGTCCGAGGTGGCCGCGGGATGATCCGGCTCGAACCAACCGAAGAATCCCCGCGCCGCCAGCGCCCCGGGCTCCAACCGGAAGGGCGCGTCCTGGATCGCTGCCATGCCGTGCTCATGCTGCAGGCGCGCGCCGGGCAGCCATTCGATTAGGGCTGCAGGCGCCTGACCGGCGCGCGTCGCAAGACCGTGGACCTGCAGCGCATCGGTGGCGTAGCTCACGCCCTCCCCCATGGCCCCGATCAGGCACCAGGGGTTGCGGCCGCCCATCGACTGGTTCTGCCGGGAGGCCACCACCCAACGCCGCTGGGGATGGAACAAGGGCGTATGGTCCAGATAGTGGCTGACGTAATACTCGTTCAGGCGCACCGCCCCGTAATGGGCTAGAGCCAGGTCCTGTGCATAGATCAGGTCGAGGGTTGCGGGGGAAGTGCCGGTGTTTTCGAGCTCCACGTGCCAAAACCAGGCGGGCGTCGGCTCGGCCAGGACGAGCGAGACCGAAAACCGGATGTCCTGCCACGCCCCCCGCACCCGGAGCCCTTTCCCGTCGCACTGCGCGGCCCCGCCGCCCTGGGGTCCGAGCAACGGACATGCGCCGGGCTTCTCCCCGTGTCGCCGCAGATAGAGATTGGCCGGCGGGGGTTCCATCTCGTTGCCAAGAAACAGGTTGAGCATGATGTCGCCGTGGTCCATCCGGCGGAGGGAGCCGTTGCTGTTCACCTGCACGGCAAGACCGGCCGGGCTCAGGATACGCAGGGGATACTGGTCGAGCCGGCGCTGCTCACTGAACACTGGAGACTCCTGTCGTGGTTGGAATCCGGGTTTCGGGCGGAGAGTCATAGCGCCACGGCCGGCCTGGGCAAAGACCGGTCATCGCCCATGTGGGTGTTGGGTCGGCCTGGATGCTCGTCTTGGCGGCCTTCTCCGCTGGGGGCGAGGGGGATTGGGAGCGCCCTACCAGCGATGTCCGCGAACAATGGGCGGGACCACGGGGGTACGGCAGGCATTAGGAATAAAAAACACCCGGCGCGATGGCCGGGTGTGATTGGAGGAGATGAATCAACGAACATGCCGTGAGCGGCGGCCTCAGGCGACAGCCTGGGACCGAAGCTCGGGGAAGACGGTAACACTAATACGAACCATTCGCAATACCACCCAGGTGGAGGCACAGGTGAGTCGTTGACCAGAGACAGAGGCTGCCGCTTATTGCGCATCGGTCCCTCGTAAGCCCCTTCCCCGCGTCGGTCCGATTCCTCCAGGTTCCCGCGACCCGGTACCGCGGCTCCGTGCGAACCTCAGGTCAATGGTGTGGGCCATATAGTGCCTGAAACCTCGGGCTGGCGCCGCCGCTGTGAATAGCTACGAACCGACATGGAGTAAGCTGTCGATGTTGCCGGCGCCAGCCACCGGGTCGGATGCAGTCAGCCGCTTCGGCGTTAGGCTTGGGCAGGCAAAACCCCATAGGATGCGGAGTTTTTACCGCGATCGATAGACCCAAAGAATGACGGACCAAACAACAGGAGGAGAACTGACATGTATCGATTTCTCGCGGTAGCCCTCAGCCTGATCAGCACCACCTGCTTCGCCTGGCAGCTGCAGCCGGCGGACTCGAGCCTCAGCTTCGTCTCGATCAAGAAGGACAGTGTCGGCGAGGTCATGCACTTCAAGAAGCTGACCGGCTCACTCGATGACAGCGGGACAGCGGTGCTGTCAGTGCCTCTGGCCGGCGTCGAGACCGGGGTCCCCATACGGGACGAGCGCATGCGCGACCTCCTGTTTCAGGTTGCCCAATACCCGACCGCCACGTTCCAGGCCAACATCGACATGAAGACGCTCACCGCCTTGAAAGTGGGGGACCAGGCTCACGTGCCGGTCAAGGGGCAGCTCACATTGCACGGCAAGACTGCAGCGGTCGCCGCCGACACGCTCGCGACCAAGCTCGCCGACGGGCGCCTGAGCGTGGTGACCACGCAGCCGGTAATCGTCAATACGGGAGAATTCGGCCTGAATGAAGGCGTTAAGAAGCTGATGGAGATCGCCGGCCTGCCTGCCATCAGCAAGGCGGTACCGGTGACATTCGCGCTGACCTTTGCGCCTTGAAGCGCGGGGCGGCACGTTCGCCGACATTGCCGCCGACCAGGGCGTCGTTGCTTGAAGCAGCGGCGCCCAGGAGGCCGGTTTTCCCTCCGTTGCCATCACGCAGCCGGGGCTGCGGTAGAAGCTGACGGCAATGAACGGGAGGGCAAGGCACACCGGAAATCCGGACCATGAGATGGATGCGCCCCGGGGTCTCCGGATGCCGCGTGAGCGACCGGCGCAGCCGGGGATTGACAGCATCGCAAAGCCAACGCCTCAGCGCGTTGGTTCTGCCCTTCCGTCGCTCTGTTTGGGCATGACGAGCTCGTCGACCCTCCAACGTTGCGGCGCGTCGTATCCTGGGCGGTCAATCAAGCGGAGCTTCGACAATCACGACGCGCATACAGGCCATCTCGTTTCGGTGACGCTGTAGGCGTTTGGCGTCGTTAACCAGAGCCACTCGGAGTCCTGATGCATGAATGCCGATGATCTCCGCGCCATCCAGGCCCCTCTCAAGGACCGCTACCGCGAAACACCGAGCGCTGCAGTTGTCACTCTCCGTGCCGAGGGCAATCTCGGTGAGAACATCACCTGCAGTGTCGCCACCGGCCAAGCCCTCACAGAAGCCGGCTTGCATCCTGCTACTGGCGGGAGCGGCCTCAACGCTTGCTCTGGGGATATGCTTCTGCAGGCGCTCGTCGCATGTGCAGGCGTCACGCTCAATGCGGTTGCAACAGCCATAGGCGTGCAGCTCCGAGCCGCCCGAATCGAGGCGGAGGGACAACTGGACTTTCGGGGCACGCTTGGTCTCTCCAAGGACGTGCCCGTTGGGTTCTCCGCCATTCGACTGCGCTTTTCGTTGAGCACCGATGCAACGGAAGAACAGATAGCCACCATCCTGCGGCTCACTGAGCGATATTGCGTCGTGTATCAAACGCTTGCCAATCCGCCTAAGCTCGAGGCAACGGTGGAGCGGAGCTCCTCCGGCTGAGGTTTGGTCTCGACAGCGAACGTCTTCTCATCGGTGTCCGTCGATGCTGCGCTCGGCCAGGACGCGCGGATCAGCATCACCGGTTTCCCGCTCGACTGTCCCGGCTCCCTGCATCCTTATGCCCCAAGAAGGTCAAGCCAAAGACCGTAGCCCGCAGAAGCAGGCAACGCGTTCACGGGCGAGATTGCGGCGACGGTCACACCTTTCGCGGTGGAGAGCCAGGAATATGACGCCTGTGTGTCAGCTCGCGGGAAACCAGGCGGTGTATCGCTCGGGAGGGTTGATCATGGAGCATCTGCTCTACGAGGACAACGAAGTCGGCTCTGCCCGCCTGATCAGAGTGCCGGTCGCCAGCTCCCCCGGAGTCCCGGTGCTGCGCATTCACGGCGCCAAGGTCGCCGGTGACTTCCAACCAGCGGACGTTCTGGCCGATCCATGGAGTGGGAAGCCGAGCACTGAGCGTGCAGCCCACGTCGTGCGCGCATGGGCCGCTGATCCCGACCGGACCGAGGAGCAGCGGGAGGCGGCACGCTTGTTCCTGCGGCAATGGTCCGACGGTCCGCAAATGGATGGCTGAGGAAATGAGGCCGGGATACGTCACCGATAGCAGGGGCCGGTATCTCCTGCGACTTCCAGCCGACAAGCGGTGGGCTTCCTACTCGCTGATGACAACCAGGCCTGGCCGGGCGAATTCAGCAGCCGGCTACATCGTTGGCGTTCCGTGCCACCCGATCAGATGCCTGCCGCAGAGCGCGACCGGCTGAGCTGGCTGCTGGATGGAAGGGGCTGACCGGTGCTTCCCGACCGTGTCGGATTAACCCACAGACCCCGCCGCGGCGGGGTTTGTTGTTTCTGGAGACAAACGTCTGCACCTGGCCGATTGCGCTGGTTCGGGGATTTGAAGCGGCGGAGTGCCGCCCGAGGCCCTCCCGCTTGGGCGGATGCTCGGGAGCAAATGGCAAACTGGGACCTCCTCGGCCAGCCCACACCCGACTTCGAGTTTGGTCAGTGCATCGCCCGGTAACCGACGTCTTCCGGGAGAGACGGTGGCGCCACCCCTCGGTCATGTCTGACCGCTACGTCCAAGATTCTTGTCCGATTGCCCATCAAAGCGCGTCCGTGCACCACTCGCGACGTTCCTCAGCCCAGTCGTTGAGTGTTGACCGAGCGTACCGCCCCCGCTACCGTCAGGTTTCGGGTGCTCCTGCTGGGCTCGCACGGTGGCTTAGATTTCCTATCTGCAAGGTTATCTGCGGGCTCCCTAGCGGGTCGTTGTCCGATTCGATGTGCCTGGTCTCCGAAAATGCTGCACTGAGTCGAGGGAAAAGATGAGTCAGACAATTACGCCCGAGAAGATCTTGCAGACCGGGTTGGCCTTCTGGTCCTCGAAGACGCTTCTGAGCGCCGTGGAAATGGGCGTATTCACGGAGTTGGCGCACGGTCCCGAGGCGTTCAACGCCCTGAGCGGCCGGCTTGGCCTTCATCCCCGCTCGGCGCGGGACTTTCTCGACACGCTCGTCGCGCTCGGATTCCTGCAACGCAACGGCGACGTCTATGCCAATTCGCCGAATACCGACCTTTTCCTGGACGGAAGAAGCCGTCCTATGTCGGCGGAATTCTGGAAATGGCGAACCACCGTCTTTATCCGTTCTGGGGTCACTTGACGGAGGCGCTGCGCACCGGCAAACCGCAGAACGAAGCCAAGACGGGCGAGGCGGGGCTGTTTGAGACGCTCTACGCGGGCCCCGCGCGTCTGAGAGAGTTCCTTGCGGCGATGACGGGAGTCAGCCACGGCGCCAACATCACGATCGCAAACAAGTTTCCGTGGGCGGAACGCCGCAGCTTCGTCGACGTCGGGACGGCCCAAGGCGACCTCGCGGTGCAGATCGCGCTCGCCAATCCGGACCTGCAAGGCATTGGATTCGACCTGCCCGAAGTGGCGCCGATCTTCGAGGAGCATGTTGCGGGTGCCGGCGTGGCCGACAGACTCGAGTTCTCGCCGGGCGATTTCTTCCAGCAGGACATCCCAAGGGCCGACGTCGTGCTGATGGGCCATATCCTGCCCGACTGGGACCTGCCGACGCGTCGACAGTCCCGAGGACATCGGACACGTTCGTGGCACCATCACATGCTCCCGGGACGCGATGAAGCCGGCGCAGTTCTGGTCCTGCTCCCTCCCCCAGGACCGGCCCCGCCGGGCTGGGGACGCCCACCCCATGCCGGGCGACGACCGACTACCTGATGCAGCAGA
>Ga0307440_1001646_pt1 | contig 10772 bp, 8 predicted proteins | sample SalMarWE160410MG_FD_202150 | JGI IMG/M metagenome (GOLD analysis project Ga0307440, IMG submission 202150) | Salt marsh sediment microbial communities from the Plum Island Ecosystem LTER, Massachusetts, United States - WE1604-10 | ecosystem: Environmental > Aquatic > Marine > Intertidal zone >... | reverse complement strand
TGTTTATTCCGGAAATGCAATGAACCTGGTTTTGAGTTACCAAAACAAGGAGGTTATTAGACAGACTCCCGTTAGGCGTCATGCGTAAAAAACCTTGACTCAATATTTGGAATATTGTCAATAAATACTTATCTTTGCCGTTAGTAACGCAATACGTAATATGATTATCTCTTTCGGATCCAAAGAGAGTGAGAAAATATGGAACGGTGATAGAGTTAAAAACCTACCACACGACATTCAACAAGTTGGAAGAAGAAAATTAAGAATGCTTAATAACTCTCAAAACCTAAGTGACTTAAAAATTCCACCTTCTAACAAATTAGAGAAACTCTCAGGTAAAATGAATGACTATTACAGTATTAGGATCAATGATCAATGGAGAATTGTATTCAAATGGGAAGAAGGAAATTCAACTGAGGTGACTATTATTGACTATCATAAATAGAAAAAATGGAAAAACTATCAAATATCCATCCTGGCGAGATTCTTTTAGAAGAGTTCTTGAAACCTTTAAATATAACAGCTTACAGACTGTCTAAAGACATTGGTATTCCTCAAACCAGGACTTCTGAAATAATTAAAGGACATAGAAGTATCACTGCTGATACTGCATTAAGGTTAAGCTATTATTTTGGTAACTCAGCAAAATTCTGGCTCGGCCTTCAAAATGACTTTGACCTTGAAGAAGAAAAGAAGATCAAAGCAACTGACCTGAAAAGGATAAAGAAAATAAAAGAGACTGCTGCCTAGACAAAAAAATAGCACGAACGCATAACACGGACAATAAAGGTAAGTTGTTTGTCATGCTTTTTGCTTGGTTATATAAACGCCAGCCGAGCAAAAAACACAAATTGAGTATGGGCCCGAACTTTTTTTCTCTCCTTTGACCTTTGACATTCATTTCACCCTCGGCTGGCCATATAAATCAGTTATCCATGTTAAACCCGGACACGCACAGATACTCGCAATTAAAATCCTGCACCTGGACTAATTTCTGGCTTCGACCCACTTTAATCCGCGACACTGCGCCACTGCTTTTTCTTAGCTTTATCTTCCGGGACTATTTCCCGGCTGTTTATCTAACTTGTACCGCTACTGCGACTGCACACAATAAAAATTGTATCCGACAGCAAAAAGCACGCCATACCTGTCTTGCACCGGGACAGTTTTCTGCCTAAAGTACCAGGACCCTTATATCAATTCTTTGGGTAACACGCCCTCGCGGCAAGCAGGCTCCTTCCATTGGTCGCCGCAGGCTTGTCGAAGGAGACGCTAAAACAGCCCACAGGGCTGTTTCTATACGCTCGGCCCTCTTTATTGCCGGGCCGTTATAAGCAAGCTCACGTCAACTTGACATTTAGGAGAAAAAGATTAAATTTACAAAGCAACTGATTATCAATCTCATTGAAACAAATTAATTATGGCAGGTCTTATTGAAAGTTATAATTATGATATATTTATAAGCTACCGACAGAAAGACAACAAATATGACAGTTGGGTGACTGAATTTGTGGAAAGCCTTAAAAAGGAGCTTGAAGCCACTTTTAAGGAAGAGATTAGCGTTTACTTCGACATCAATCCACATGACGGACTGCTTGAGTCTCATGATGTGGATGCATCTCTCAGGGAAAAACTCAAATGCATGGTATTCATCCCTATCATATCTCGGACATATTGTGATCCTAAATCATTTGCATGGACACATGAGTTCAGGGCATTCGTCAACCAGGCCTCCGATGATAAGTTCGGGCTGAAGGTGAAGTTGGCAGGCGGCAATATCGCCAGCCGGGTACTGCCTGTGCGAATACACGACCTTGATGCAGATGATATCAGCCTCTTTGAATCGGTGCTAGGTGCAGTGCTCCGGGGTATCGAGTTTATTTACAGGGAACCAGGAGTGAATAGGCCGCTCACTCCGGATGATGACATAAGAACTAATCTTAACAAAACCAGGTACCGCAATCAGATAAACAAGGTTGCCCTTGCTATAAGAGAAATCATCACGTCCCTGAAAAAAGGAGGGCAACCATCAGACGCGGTATCTGAGAAAACCATTAAATCAGTCCCCGTATCAGAATCTATAGAGGAGTTTGAAAAGTCCATCGCCGTGCTGCCATTCATCAATGACAGTCCCGACCAGGAGAACACCTATTTCATTAACGGGGTGATGGAGGAGATACTTAATAACCTTCAGAGAATAAAAGATCTCAGGGTGATTTCCCGTACCTCCGTTGAGCAATACAGGGGCCAGGGAAAACCTATTTCTGAAATTGCTGAAGAACTTGGGGTAAACTATATTGTTGAGGGCAGCGGACAGAGATATGGAAATTCCTTTCGCCTGAGAACACAGTTGATTATGGCAGTCAAAGAGACCCATCTCTGGGGAGAATCTTTTCAAAAAGACATCAACAGTGTGGAAGATATTTTCGGAATCCAGACACAGATCGCGGAGACAATAGCGACAGAATTAAAAACAGTTATAACACCACAGGAGAAGAATCTCATAGAGAAAATACCTACTACTGATTTAGCAGCTTATGATAATTACCTTAAAGGTAAATTTTATGTATATAAGACCTCGCCGGAAGATTTAAATCAAGCTTTACGGTACTTTGAGATGGCCAAGGAAAGAGATCCAGAATTCGCCCTTTCATACGCCGGTGTCGGATTAGTTTGGATTTTTCGTCAACAGTTGGGGATGGCTTCACCTGATGAGGCAGGACAAAATATAATGGAGGCTATTGGAAGAGCTCTTGAACTGGACAATACATTAGCGGAAGTACATTTTACAGTGGGAGTAATGAATGTTATTGGGATGTGGGATTGGGAAGCTGGTGAAAAAGCGTATAAAAAAGCAATTGAGATTAATCCCAACCATGCAGAAGCACATGCGTTATATTCGCAATTACTGATCATGCTGGGGCAAAAGGAAAAAGCAATGAAATATATTGAACTAGCACTTAAACTGGACCCTCAAAATCCTATGATTAAGGTATGGTATAGCGCTGATTTATTATTTGTTCACCGATATGATGATTGTATCTCAATTAGTCGTGAAGTTTTTGAAAAAAATCCTTCACTAATTTGCGTGGTGGACTGTATATTCAATGCATTGCACATGGAAGGAAGATATGAAGAGGCATTTGAAGAAATGAAAATATTTTGGAGCAATTATTGTAAAGATCATGACCATGCTTTTGATCAATATGAGAAATTAGGTTATGCCGAAACATTGAATTTAGAAGCTGATACCTTAATGGCACAGTCTAAAAAGAAATATGTTGCACCTGGTGATCTTGCTATTATATATATTCATGCCGGTAATAAGGAAAAAACACTGGATTGCCTGGAACAAGCCTATGATATCCGTGATCCAAATATACCTTTTACTGGAATAAGACCGATATATGGACTTCTTCGTGATGAGCCTCGTTATCAGGAATTATTAAGAAAATTGAATCTCCCCGATAACAATTAGTTTAAGAAATCATACTCAAGTTTATATAAAGTCCTCTCATGGATTCTAAAAATAGCCTGTTTATAACACGGATGGTAAAAGTAATTAGCTTGTCATGGTTTTTGCCGGCATTCGTTCCATTTTTCAGGACAATGCATGGGGTAAACACCCTGATACCTACAGCTGCCAGTTTAAATCATACTGCACCGGGACTATGAATCGTCCACTTATAAACATTGTACCGCGACCGCTGACCACTACCCTTCTCGTGGCTGCATCTACCGGGACTATTACTCGTCCGTTTATCAAACTTGTACCGCGACCGTGCCAGCATGCAATAAAAATTCTAGCCCGATGGCAAAAACCACGCCATGGCTGCTTGCCAGCCGTGACTACAACATCCCAAAGAATCACACCCTGCCCGGCTGGACTGCTCAGCCAACGCTAACTACTTTTCACCACCGGGCCGTTAGGTGTAAGATTTCAGTGCAAGACAATGATATCCAACGCGCAAGCAAGAGTTTGGCAGCCCATCCCTGCAAACATTCAACAGCTGCCAAACACATGCGTTTTGCTTACCCTGGACATTAATATAATGATGATTAATAAACATAATCAATATTTTAGTTGTGCAACTAAAATATTCGTTATAAATTTATTAAGGTTTAATGATTAGTAAGATCTTATAGGTTAAAAATGAAACAATTGTTGATTCCTTCATTTTTTATTTTATTGCTTTTATTCAATTTATCATGCCATAATAATCATCTTAAAACCAACGAAAAAGAATTGGCTAAAGAGATTATTCATCTGGAAAATGAAAAAACAAAATCCGAAATAGGCACTAATGGGGGAAAAATATCAAATATTGACTTTAAATCTTTCAACGCCTCAAGGCTCAAAGAGAACCGTTCGTCAGACCTGCAAAATCCCCCAATCCTGCTGGACATACCGGGAACAGAAAAAGATATCCGTAAATTCAAACTTTCAGATATCGCTTCTTCGGTAAAATACGTAAAACTTCAAACCCCAGCTGATACATCATTACTTTATGATCCTTTTTTTTATCGCGACGATCTTATATCCACTATCAGGTCCGATGGAGAGGAAATAATCTTTCAGGGGTTATTTGGATTGACCCTATTCAATATGCGCGGGGAATATCAGCAGACTATCTGGAAAAATAGTGCAGGTATAGAAATCAGGGGTAAAGCAGTTATGTGGAAACCTCAAGATTTTTATGGAGTGATGCCAAATAATCCGGTGTCAATAACAAACGGAAATGTTTATTACTCCTTCACGGACGGTCCTTCAGGGAAGGGTCAGGTTATGAAATAAAAAACCAGAAACACTAAAAACCTGAGTATTCAATCACAGTCTGAAATTCCCGGACTTGGTACAATTCTGGGAGATACATTACTTAATACTAAAACAGATCCCATGAAACGCTTTGATTGGGTATTTGGAATTGGAGCTGGAACCTGGACTGGAATTAACAATGAATGGAATTCAGGGAGCTCAGGTTCGTTGCTTGTAACTTATAATGAAAATGGAGATACCATATGTCAATTTTCAGATTTTGAACGCATTGCAAACTTCAGTCACTCGAACTACAGAGTCCCGGCGAGATTGGCAAATTATTATTATAACGGGCTATTAACCATTAAACAGGAATATAATGATACTGTATTTAGACTTGTAACTCCTGACAAATTGCTTCCCGCGTTCATTTTTAGTTGGGGAAAATATAAACTTAGCTATTTGGATGGCTTGAATCCTGATTTTGATTTATCAGACAAGTTTATTCTTAATTCCTTACATGAATCAAACAACTATTTATTTATCAGATATACACAAAAAAGTGATTCTCCTGTCAACCGTAAGAATAACTCGGTAAAGTTTTATAATGCATTATTCGACAAAAAGGATGGGAAATTATATCATAATCCCGGATATACGTTTTTGCCAGAGGGTATTGTAAATGACATAGATGGAGGGATTCCGTTCTGGCCTGATATTATTACACTTCAGGGAGAATTGATGAAACTTGTATCAGGGAAGATTATGAAGGATTATGTAAATTCATCTGGCTTTAAAGATGCTAATATCAATGAAGAAAATCGTAAAAAGCAAATTTCATTGGCATCAGGATTAAGAAATACCGATATGATAATAATAATAGTAAAATGAAAAACGGCTTTATTATAATAACCATCTTCCTATTATTAATAATAGGTCTTTCATGTCATCGCAATAGTCTGAAGACAAATCAAAAAGAGTTGTCACAAGAGATACTTATTCAGGAAAAAGAAAAAAGCGCTTCGGAAGAAGCTGATCATGAGAAACAGTTGACCGATACGCTCAATAAACTTCCAAAAAACTTCCGTTTTACTGAAGTCCGGTCAACAGATCCTAAGCATTTGCCAATAGTTATTGATATTGCTGGAAACCTTAATAATTTAAGTGATATTAAATTATCTGATATAGCTTCCAAAATATCATACATTCGAATGCAACCCGTTCCTGATTCAACAATTCCTAAAGACCTTAAATTTAAATATCAATTGCTAGACAACTACATTGTTGCTATTAATCTATATGGAATACACCTCTATTCAAAAGATGGCAGGTATCTTCGTTCCATTGTAAAAAACGAAATGACAGGTGTGGTAGTAGATAAAAATTCAATAAGGTTTTGGAATGATTATACTAAGAGAGGAGGAGGTATGTCAATTCAAGAAAATGGGGATAAATTGTATTACAATTATAGTAATAACATTACAGGTCAGAATTATATAATGGAATTTGATTGCTCATCAAATCAACTGACACCTGATTACAAATTTGATCCTGAGAATCCAAATCAGATAGCTGGTTTAGGAACTATAGCAATAGATTTAAATAATGGAAAAACCGAACCGCCACAACCCCGTAAACACCAGGGAATGTTTGGTGGAACACCTGAAGCCTTTTTCTACAACAGAGGCATCTTTATGATTGATGGCAGTTCATATTTATTGCCTGAACACAACAAAAATATGATGGTGATACTCAATAAAGAAGGCGATACACTGTCAACATTTGCTCAATTGGAAAAGCTCAGGAACTACACAAAATCATTACAGCGAAGTACTGACCCAGGGAGTCAATATGAAGAAAATGGGACTCTTTATTTCCGCCCCGCTTTTAATGATACGGTTTTCAAATTGATCCCACCAAACAGGTTATATCCTGTCTATGTTCTGACTTTGGGAGATTATAAAGTAACAATGCAGCAGGGTGTTGATCCAGATTTTATACTGACAGGTAAAATTATTCCAGGAGAATGGGCAGAAACAAAAAATTACATTTTTATGACTTTTACTAAAGATAACTATGATTGTCCTAATACCAGAAAGAACAAAACTGTAAAGATATACCATGGTATATTTTCAAAATTGAATCATAAAGTTTCAATCGTAAAAGGAGACCCCTATGATTACTCTCCTGAGATCCTAGAAAACAATATTGATGGAGGACTACCAGTATGGCCATCTTCTTATATGATCAGTAAAAATGGTGAGATTTTGATCTCATTAAAAGGGGATGACCTTAGAGATCGAATAAAATCGAAAGAATTTAAACTATCAGGAGCGCCCGCTTCAAATAAGAAAGAATTGGAAACATTGGCAGACTCAGTCTCTGGATCAGAAGATATTCTTATGATAATCCATTAACATATTTTGGGAAATGTATCAACAAATTAAGATATTCCTTCGAAATTTATTCAGAAAGCCGAACTACACTATTATTACTTTCTTGGGTTTTACATTTGCTATGGCATCAAGTTTACTTATTTATCTCTGGGTGTATAACGAGACGAGTTTCGACAAATTTCATAACGATTACCAACGTATTTACCGTGTGCTTACCCTTTCAAAGCAGGGGGATGAAATTATAAAATCACCAATGTGCTATCGTCCGGTACCTAAAACGATGAAAATGGATTATCCACAGATCGAATATGCTACTTACATTAGTTACGAATCAGAGGATTCCCCTTTACATCTTGATTCTCAAAATGAAAAAATTGAAGCAAGGATGTGTTGGACCAATGATGACTTTTTCAAAATATTTACTGGATTCAGATTTATCGAAGGAACTCCGGAAGATGCTTTTAGAAACCCTAACAATATCGTCCTGTCAGAAAAAACTGCAAAAAGAATATTTGGAAATCAGCCTGCACTTGGTAAAATATTAATAAGCGACAAATATTCAAAAGAAGTTTATTCAGTAAGTGGAGTTGTCAGGATTCCTGAACAAAGCACTATCGATTTTGGATATATTACTTCTGAAAAAAATACTCGCTATTCTGGTTACTCAAATAATTGGTCAGATAGGAGTTTTGTAAGAGTCTACATAAAACTTCGAAAGGATGCACATATTGATAACCAGTTCCTAACTGATATAACAAATCATATCAGCAAGTACTCTAAAATAACAGATAAACTTATGTTCCAACCTCTCTCTGAAATACATCTACATTCCGATTATTCAGACGATACTTTAGATAAAAATCTTGGAAACTATAAGTACGTCTGGATATTTTCAGGACTTGCTTTTTTAATAATCCTAATGGCTTCTTTGAATTTCTCAGTATTATCAATTGCCCGTGCATCTGAGCGTTCTGTTGAAATAGGAATCAGAAAGGTTAATGGGGGCAGCAAGTTTAATGTTTTCAAACAGTTTTTATCAGAATCCATTTTTCAGACATTTGTAGCAACAGTTTTTGCAATTTTTGTTGTTTTGCTCATCCTACCTTGGTTTAATACACTTTTATTGAAACATCTAACTTTACATTTTTCAACAGGTTTAATTATTAACCTATTCCTATTAACAATTATGGTTGGGCTAACTGCAGGCATCTATCCTTCAATTTATCTTTCTTCATTTAATCCAATTGTAATCTTCCGTGGTGGTTCTGTCTCCGGTTCAAAAAATAATTTCATAAGGTTGCTTGTGGCATTCCAATTTACAATAGCTATCTTTTTCATTTTAGCGACTTTAATATTTATCAAACAATTTAATTATATACATAAAATAAACCTGGGTATTGATGACAAAAATATAGTTGTTATTCCTACTGGTCTATGGTATGACAACAAAGAATTCAAAGAAGAATTGTTAAGGAATCCGAAAATATTAAGCGTCTCCGCAAGCACATATGCACCAATTGAGGTTGGTTTCAAACAGGGTTTATCTCTAAGACACCAAGGACGAATAGACACATTGCAGATAAATTATTTTTTTGTTGATGAAGACTTTGCAAAAACTTACAAACTAGACCTTTTAAAAGGCCAATTTCTTCAAATGAGTTCTTCTGGTTATTGGAAAGAATTCGAGAAAGCTAAAAAAAGCAAAAAAGAGGATAGTGAATATGCTGTTTCTATTCCTATCGTCATAAATGAGACTGCTGAAAAATTGTTAGGTTTCGATGATCCGATTGGACAAAGAATTGGAGATAATGTAATAGTTGGTGTTGTAAAAGATTTCCATTTCAGATCGTTGCATTATCGCATTGAACCTTTGATTATGTCAAATAATCCAGAGGCAATACAAACAATGAATGTACGCATTGCTCCAGGAAATACCTCAGAAATCCTTAATTATATCCGAGAGACATACAAAAAAAACAGGGATAACAGGGAGTTTTCTTACACTTTCTTTGATGACCTGCTTAACCAAATCTATCAACCTGAGACACGCTTGAAAAACATGACAATAGCTTTTGCAATACTGGCAATAATAATTTCAGTTCTTGGAATTCTCGGTATGGTAATATTTTCAATCGATCGACGTACAAAAGAGATCGGAATACGAAAAGTGGCCGGAGCAAAAAATTCAGAGATACTTATATTGCTAAATATGGAATTTGTTATTTGGATCGCTGTTGCCTTTACTATTGCCTCACCTGTTGCATGGTACTTAATGCATAAATGGTTACAAAATTTTGTATATAAAACAGACATTAGCTGGTGGATTTATTTATTTGCTGCAATTATAGGCTTTGGAATTGCATTATTTACAATCAACTGGCAATGCTGGAGGGCTGCAACAAGAAACCCCGTGGAAGCATTACGATATGAATAAATATTTCGATGAGCATTTCTTTAATAGTAGTTACAGCTTTCCCTACGGCTGTCAGGCACATTTGCAGTTTACGAACAAGAATACATCGATAAATTATGTACTGCAAAAGAGCCTTCCAGCCCTTCCCTACCACCGGACGAGATGAAGGACTCAATGACATACTACACGTACATCTTGACAATTTTAAAATTAATCATACACCTAACACGCACAAATCTAGAATAAAAAGATTAAGGAAATATGGAACAAAATTTGCTGTTAGTCTCTGACCCTAAAACGATAAAAACCTATCAAAAATGAGACATATTAAATTAGTGATTCTTTTCCTTTCTCTTCTTATAATGACAAATTGCGAAAAAAAGAAAGAAGACCTAGTCAATTTGACCACTGATGCTAAAATTGTAGGATTTGTAACTGAAAAATGCTATTGCTGCTGGGGTTGGGTCATTAATGTTGGATCTACAACAATCAAAGCAGATTCCATTCCTGGACTTAGCCCGTTAGAGAATATAATTTTCCCAGTTAGTGCAAGAATTACTATTGGTGAGAAAACCAGAGATTGTGCTGGATACAAAATCGATATGGAGGTGTTACCAGATTACTATGAGATAAAAAACTGCACAATAATTAAATAATTACAGCAGCTAACACGGACAATAAAGGTAAGTTGTTTGGCACACATTTTTGCAAAGAGCTCCCTCATATAATACAAATCCTTTTTGAGAGTTGCACCCGGACATTGCTCCACTGCACACCATTAACATGCTACACCTGGACTATTATAGTACTTCGATCAACATTGTACCGCGAAACTGCGCCAGTGACTGTTTCCTTACTTCGTCTACCGGGACTATTTCACAGCCACTTATAAAACTTGTACCCCTGACGATGCTTCTCATGTCAGGACCTTCGGCGCGATTACGCCAGCTTTCTATTAACATTATACCATGAGGGCAAAAAGTACGCCATACCTGGCTTGCACCGGGACTATTTCCCGGCTAAAGTACCACGACACTTATATCAATTCTTTGGGTAACACGCCCTCGCGGCAAGCAGGCTCCTTCCATTGGGCTCCGCAGGCTTGTCGAAGGAGACGCTAAAACAGCCCACAGGGCTGTTTCTATACGCTCGGCCCTCTTTATTGCCTGGCCGTTAGGTGTAACTCGCAGCCGGATTGTCATTTCAA
>Ga0307440_1001645_pt1 | contig 10774 bp, 7 predicted proteins | sample SalMarWE160410MG_FD_202150 | JGI IMG/M metagenome (GOLD analysis project Ga0307440, IMG submission 202150) | Salt marsh sediment microbial communities from the Plum Island Ecosystem LTER, Massachusetts, United States - WE1604-10 | ecosystem: Environmental > Aquatic > Marine > Intertidal zone >... | reverse complement strand
CATACAACGCTTTGGCTTGACAAGAGTTGTTCGGCCATTGTACTCACTGAAAATATCATAATCCAAAGTTGATGCTAAGGAAAATAAAATGAAACCTTCATTTGCCATTGTCGGATGCGGAAAAGTCGGAACGGCCCTGGGTATATTTTTGGTCCGGGCCGGATATATCCCGGCGGGATTTGCCAGCAAAAGCCTTTCATCAGCCAAACATCTTGCAGACATTGTTTTTTCCGATCATTTCAGCGACACCCCGTGGCATATCACCCGGTCTGCCGACGTTGTTTTTATTACAACACCCGACAGCGCCGTAGAAGACACATGCAGCCTCATTGCCCAAAACGCAGGATTTGCGGATCAAGCGATTGTGCTTCACTGCAGCGGAGCGCTGGCGTCGTCCGTGTTGTCGAGTGCGAAAACGTGCAATGCCTGGGCAGGTTCCATGCATCCGCTACAGAGTTTCGCTTCGTCCAATTACAGGAACAATCCTTTTAAGGGAATCATTGTTTCCGTAGAAGGCGATGATCCGGCAGTTATAGTCGCAAAGACGATTGCAGCGGATCTCGAGGGGACAGCCGTAACCCTGCTTACGGAAGCCAAAACCCTTTACCATGCGTCGGCGGTGGCGGCGTCAAACTATCTGGTCACACTCATCGACCTTGCCGTTCAACTCATCCAGGAAGCCGGCATCCATCGAAAAGATGCGTTTAATCTGTTAAAACCATTGATTGAAGGAACGTTGTCAAATATAGAAAAAGTCGGCGTTCGCAAGGCGTTGACCGGTCCTATCGCCAGAGGTGATGTCAAAACCGTTAAAAAACACATGGAAGACATCGGATCCAAAAGGCCGGATCTGCTTGCGCTTTATAAACTGCTTGGTTTTTATACTGTTGATATTGCGGCGGAAACGAACACGGTTCCCGAATCGATCTTGCAGGAATTAAAAAGGATAACCACCTGATTTTATATTTAAGGAAGATCATATGACAAAGAAGCTTCTGTGGATAATTTTCGCAGGGACGCTGCTGATGTATTCCAGGCCGGCTGCGGCGTTGATTCAGATCAAGCTGGGGGTGGTCACCAAACCGGGATCCGCCCAAAACATCGTGGCGGAAAAATTTAAAGAACTCGTTGAACAGGCATCAAACGGCGATATCAATGTTCAGATTCTCCACTCCAAATCCATCGGCAATGAAACCGAAATCCTGCAGCAGATACAGATGAACTCGGTACAAATGGGTATTATCACCGCCGGACCATTTGAGACCTTTGACCCGATTGTCAGGGTCATCGATTATCCCTTTATGTTCAAAACCTATGAACAGGCCGACAAAATTCTTGATGGTCCGCTGGGGGCCAAAATATTAAAGAGTCTTGAGAGAGCCGGATTCAAGGGGCTTTGCTTTTCCGAAAACGGATTCAGGGACCTGACCAATAACAAGCATCCCGTTCAGACACCGGATGACCTCAAAGGACTCAAAATTCGGGTCATGTCTTCTGTGCTTCACAAGGCCATCTGGCAAATTTTAGGTGCGAACCCCACGCCCATGCCCTGGCCCATCTACACCGAATTGGAACAAGGCGTGATCGACGGCCAGGAAAATCCCCTCTGGGTCATCGAAGTCTATAAATTATATGAAGTTCAGAAATACTTGACCCTGACTCACCATGTCTACTCTCCGCACATCGATGTCGCATCTCTCAAATGGTGGAAAACATTGGACGCCAAAACAAAGGATTTGATTCAAAAAACCATCTATGAAGCGGCCGTCTTTCAACGGCATGACAACCGATCCAAAAATGCGGCGCGGCTTGCGTTTTTAAAGGCAAAAGGCATGCAGATCGAAGAGCACCCGGATATTGATGCCTTCCGGGCCAAAGTTGCCGGGCTCAAAGATATGGATCTTTACAGCGAACCCCGGGTTCAGGCGTTATTGATAGAGATGCTAAATGTAACAAAGTCAAAATATTGATCACCTGCATTTTTAATGAAAAATGGATGCTCTTTTTATGCGCCACTGACCATGTGGATGGCAAAGATGGTGGCAAAATAGTGTCTATTCGCTAAATCTTGAAAATTTTTAGAAGGTTTGGGGCAAGTGATTCGTTCGCGGTCTTCAATTTCTCCGAATTGGATAACACCGCCACTGCCTGCCGGTCAATGGGCCCTGCGAAATATTTTTCAGCGGCATTGACGACTTTTTCCCGGGTCATCACAAGAAGCTGTTTCTTGAAGTGTTCACGCATGTCATCGGATAACGATACGATCTGCCTGAAAAAAGCTTTTTTGGCGGCCGGCCCCGGCGGATCCGGCTTGTCGATTTCAGAGCAGACCTGGAGGACGGCTTCTTTGATGTCTTCATGGGAAAAATGTCCGGATCTTATAAAGTTTCGGGCGCCGTCGTATGCTTTCAGGGTTGAAACGATGTGCGGGTCCCTGTAAGAACCAAAATAAAAAATGCCGTCTTCGGGACTATAAATCGCAAATCCGCCATACGCACCGCCTTTTTCACGGATTTCCCGATGGAGGTACATGGATCTCAATATTTTACTGATAACGGATAAGGCCGGCGCATCTTCATGTACCATACGAACCGTCTCAAAGGCGCTTGCGACAAACGAGACCGCCGATGATGTACTCCATCCTTCCCTGGGGATTTCATGAACGACACCCATCTCGGGCGGACCGAATCCATTGAATCGTGCGCTATGTTCAGGTCCCTTTCCCAGCTTTTCTTGAATGGATAGCGTTGACGAAGACGCGGCAGAGAGAACATGTTCTTCACCGATCAGGGCGATTTTCAGGTTGCCTTGGGTAAAGAGTGTTTTGCCGATTCCCTTCAGCGCTTGAGAAACCGCGTTCAGATTGTCGTCGGAAAGTTCCTTTGTAATGGTTTTAATGGTTTGCAGTTGGTGGATGCCGCTCCAGGTTTCATTCAAAGCATTGCTGAGTGAAAAGTTTCTGGCTGCCAAAGACATGGCCAAACGATGGCCGTTTTGGATGATCATCGATTCCATACCTGCTCGATATTCCAGCAGGAGGCTCTTTAAGCGAACCTGGTCGGAAAATTCGAAATTATTCAATAGTTCATCAATAATTTCAAACATCTTGTCCTGATTTCGAACCAGACATTTTGCATTGAAAACGATAAACGGCAGACATTGGGCCGCGCCATCGAATCCGGTGCGGGCATGATATGAAAGACTCATACCGCCGGTATAAGCGTCGATTAGACGCGCCAATTCAGTATAGTGATGAACGCTGGTGCCGATTTTGGTAAACGCATGGCAGAAAAGCGGAACCAGAGGGATCTGTTTTTTGGAAAGCAATCCGCTTCCGGCAACCGCCAAAAAATAAAAAATGCCGGAAGTCGGTTGCGCATAGCAGAAAGTCGACGTTGAAGAGGATGAGGCGGCGGCTTTTACCCGTTCAACCGAAGGCGGAATATCGTCAAGCGCTAAAGTGGGGAGGCAGGATACATCCTCGACGCCTTCCTGAAGCTGCCGCAGTGCTTGGGTGTCCGTTTTTATCTTTTCGAGTTCGGATGGTGTTATGCGGGTCAGTATGTTTCCGAGTTCTGTGTCGACGCGTTCACGTTCTTTTTGTTCCATGGTCTGATCCGGAACAAGGGTCAAAAGCACGCGGTGGGGATTGTCCAGAAAATACGTGTGAATTCGATTTTCGAGAAAAGGGCCTTTATCCATTTCGAATCTCAACCGTTTGAGGTCTTCATCGAATTTTAATATTTTTTCCGGATCACCACCATGGAACCAGCTCGCAGCAAAGGTTAAAAACAGTTTGATGCCATAGGGATAGGGTGTGTTCGTTATTTCCTTGCGTCGAAACTCCAGCTGGTGAATGGCGGTTTCGATAATTTGTTTGTCGATGCCGTTTTCCCGAAGATCCGACAAGACATCAAAAATGATGGTCTCGATTTTTGAACCATCGGATTCTGCCACATCCTTTAACCCGCAAACAAACATGGTATCTCTGTTATCGCCGTCGAAACCGGTGCCGTCGCAAAGGGATGATCCGAGGTTTGAATCGATCAATGCCTTTCGCAATGGAGATGCAGCGTTTCCAAGAAGAATCTTCTCCAAAATCGCAAGGACCAAAATTTCAAACGCGTTTTTGATATCAGCGGTGAGCCATGCCACGCAAACCTGGCATTTTTTTGATGGGTCTTCATTTTGATCCAAAGGATAAAGATACTGTTTTATTCTCGAACGATGCCAGCGAGGCTGAAGAGGGACATCGGTTCCCGGATCTATGCGTTTGAAATGACATAGTATTTTGTCGTTAATAAAGTTAAGGTGCTCTATTAGGGGCAGATTCCCGTAAGTATAGAAAAAGGCATTGCTCGGGTGATAATGACGCCGGTGAAAAGATTTCAGCTGATCGTAGGTCAAGCGCGGAATGACTGCCGGATCGCCACCGGAATTATAGCTGTATGTTGTTTCGGGATAAAGGGCATTTAATATCGAGCGGGCCATAACCTGGTTCGGTGACGACATGGCTCCTTTCATTTCGTTGTATACGACGCCTTTATAAACGAGTTTCGGCGAGGCGGTATCTTCAGGATCTTCCTCTATTTCGATCCGGTGGCCTTCCTGTTTAAAGCTGAGATCTTCGATATTTGGATAAAAGGCGGAATCCAGATAAACATCCAAAAGATTATAAAAATCTTTTTTGTTCTGGGTTGAAAACGGATACATGGTCCAGTCCGATGCGGTAAAAGCGTTCATGAACGTATTTAAGCTTCTTTTGAGCATGGAAAAAAAAGGATCGTGCACCGGAAATTTACGGGAACCGCACAAAGCGGTATGCTCCAGGATATGCGCCACACCGGTCGAATCGGACGGCACTGTTTTAAAGGCGACGCCAAACGTATTCTCTTTATCGTTGTTGCTGATATGAGCGTGCCTGGCGCCGGTATTCGTATGTTCAAGGAGATAAAGAAAGGAATTGATTTCTTCTAAACGGATGACTTTGTGTATTAAGTAGCCGAAACTATCGGCGGCTTTTTGAATATCCGGATTGTTTGTATCTGGATATGATGTCATAGCAGATTACCTGAAATTTTCAAATTGAGCTCAGGAAGCGATGTAAATCCCGCGACTCTTTCGAGCGATTTTTTTTGTTTTATGCAGCCGGTAGATAATATTTCGAAGTTTTTTTTCACCAAAGCCTGTTCTTTTCCGGATTTCGGAAAACCCGACACCTTTTTTAAAGCGTTTGATTACTTCCAGTACGATTCTCGTAGAAGAATCAGCCGACCTGGACGCGGATGGAGAGGCTTTAGAAGATTTTGAACGGGATATGCCGTTGCTTTCACTATATAAATTTGAAACCTTAATCGCCTTTTCCAAACGATCCATTCGTTCGATCAGTTTATCAACATCTCTTTTGGTGGGTATATTATAGTGCTGTATGAAAAACTTTACCATTGCATCAAAGCTGACCGATTTCCCCTTTTTTTTGACCATGTGAACCCTCCTTTTTTACCGGTTCCGCATATCTTTAATAATCAGCCGTAAAGGACTTAAGGTTAACTCATCAAAAATTGGATGAAAAGTCAAGAAAAGGCTTCAAAGATAAACCGATTTAAGTTTGCGCTCAGGCGTTGAGATATTGAAAACGACAATGGTTCATGATAACTTGAATGATAAGTTTAATACCCTCTATTTGCAGCCATTTCGTCATGGGCCTCGATCCTGATATTTTTTGACGCAAAAACGTTGCATACTCCGTCTAAACAGTATAAAGAAACATCGGTCGGAATAAGCCGCAATAAAAATACCACATATAGATTGCCGAATCTTATGAACAATCATGCCATGAAAGAAACTAAGCCCGAACCCGATTCCGAATTAACCGGGCCGTGGTGGAAAATGAATCGCATTCGGGGATTTATTGACCGGGCGAAAAAGCTCGACGGAGATCCTCATTATGTCGCCATGGGCATGGCCATCGGGGTTTTTATCGGCGTGACGCCGACCATGCCGTTTCATACGGTGCTCGCCGTGGGGCTGGCATTTCTTTTTCGAGGCAGTAAAGCGGCCGCAGCGCTGGGGGTTTGGTTTTCCAACCCGGTCACCGCGCCGTTTTTTTATGTGGGAAGTTATAAGGTGGGAAAATATCTTCTTGGGAATTCGGTTCCGTTTAATTTAAAATACGAGTCGCTCCTGGAACTTGCACATCTGGGAATAGATGTTACGATTGCCCTGATCGCGGGTGGTATTTTACTGGGAATTCTCCCGGGTATTGCATCTTATTTTGTCACCCGCAAAATTTTTACGACCATACGGTCCAAAAGGGCATCAAAAAAATAATGACGTCGCCCAAAATACTGCTTGCGGCACACAACATTCGCCCCAAGAAACAATTCGGCCAGAATTTTATCGTCGATCCTGCTTTTGCCGATATGATCGTTTGCCGCGCAGGTATATCATCCGAAGATATTATTTTGGAAATCGGAGCGGGTGTGGGTGCATTGACGGTTCCTTTGGCCCGAAAAGCAAAAATGATTTTTGCGGTTGAAAAAGATTCCCGGATTATCGGAATTTTAAATACCCAAATTCTGGCCGGCGGTTTTACCAATGTTTCCATTATTGGAAAAGACATATTGGCCATGGACATCGGCGCCCTGTCGGAAGATGCCGGCGGCAACATCATCGTGATGGGGAACCTTCCGTATAATATTTCTTCCCAAATTCTTGTTCGACTGATTCACTCGAGACAGAATATCCGCCGGGCCGTCCTCATGCTTCAAAAAGAACTCTCGCAGCGTATCACGGCCCAAGCCGGCTGCAAGGATTACGGGCGGCTCTCGGTTATGCTGAGCTATTGTTCGGATATCAAGAAACTCATCGATGTAAAAGCCTCGCTTTTTTATCCCAGGCCCAAAGTTGACTCTGAAATTCTGGAGCTGAAATTTAAAAAAGAAATCCAGGATCAGGCAACGGATGAATTGTTCTTTTTCAAGGTCATCAAAGCGGGTTTCGGAAACCGAAGAAAAACCCTAAAGAATGCGCTGAACGCCAGCGAACTCAACATCGGCGCCGATGCGGCAACGCATGTTCTCGAGAATTCGGGCATCGATCCCATTCGCCGCGCCGAGACATTGACTGTGGAAGAGTTTGTAATACTGAGCAACAATTTACTAGAAGCTATCTCAAAATAATCTTTTAGCCCAACCTCGGCGGTGGCGCCTCGTTTTAAGTCCTCGACATACTTGAGTATGCCTGCGGGTTAAAACTCGGCTCCGCCTTGATTTTGAACCAAAATCTTTATTTTGAGACAGCTTCTATTTTCTTGGTATTTTGGGCTGTTGCGGCCTTACAATAATTGTTGCGGCCATATTATTTTTCAGGTATTTTTTTGCGAAATTCGTTACGGTTTCTTTAGTGATGGATGCGTAATCTTTCAGTATCGACCGGCTCCATTGGAGCTGCCGGGGATGCATTCTTGAACCTGCAAGAACCGTATCGAGCCAGTAGCTGTTTCTTTGAAGCATATCTTTTATGTCCGTCAATATCGGTCTTTGGGCCCGGTTCAGTTCATCCTGCGTAACACCGTCTTTTTCAATGTTGGATACGATTTTCTTTACCTGCTCTGCCATGACGTCGGATTGTTCGGGATCAACATAAACTCTCGCCTGAAAAACGCCATATCCCGGATAAGCCCTGCTCGGCCGATTAAACGCAAAGGTTGTGTATGCCGCTCCCAATTTTTCCCGTATCTGCACGCGAAGTTTGTCGGAAACGATTTCAGACAAGAGGGACAACCGGCGCGTTCGGCTGATATCCCATATGTCATCCGTTGGATAGGCGACAACGATCATTCCTTTGGGAATTTTTGTTTGAACAGATAGGGTCCGTGATTGGCCGGAAGGAAATATAAGATGTGTTGAACCGGTTGGTTTATCGGACATGTGATGCAATGGAAGGCTTCCAAAATAACGCGCTGTTAATCGAATGACCGCATCAGCATCGAAATCACCGACTGCGGAGACTTCAATGTCATTATTTTTCATTAACGGACCGAGCCACGATCTGATCTCTTCAAGGGTCAAACTGTTAAATGTGTCATCGTCGGGAATACCGAATCGATGATCTCCCCCGGCAAGAAAACGACTGCCGGAAAGGACCATTGCGCCGTTGATCGATCTGGAAAGCGTCTTGTATCTTTGACTGAATCGTTTCAGTGACAAATCATAGGCCTCTTTTCTAAATCCGGGATCAACCATATGAGCGTACAGAAGTTGAAACAGCAAAGGAACTTCATTGGAAACAGTTTCACCTTTGAATGAAAATCGATCTTCGGCGACATTGAAGGTGACGGCGGTGTTTTTTCCGGCCAGCGCCCGTTCAAGATCATCTTTCTCAAGGGAACCAAGGCCGCTTTTGTTGATGACGCTTTCGGTCAACAATGCCAAACCCTCAAGATTCGGAGGCTCAGCCGACCTGCCGCGACCAAAACTAATATTAATCAATACTTGATCGGCTTTAAAATCGGTTTTTTTGAGATTCAGCCGGACGCCGTTGTTAAAATCTACCTGGGTAATTCCAAGATCATGAATCGATTTTGTCCGGATGATACGGGCTTTTGTTCCAGGCTCAGGAAGATACGGAAAAACAGCCGCCTTCTCTCCCGCAGATTTTGCTACGGTGACGTGCATACTTTCATGGTAGCTGTCTAATATTTTCCTTTCAGGGTCTTTGCTCAAAAGCTTTGCATTACCCGTAACCAGCAGCAGCCGGTGGCCGGGAGCCCAGATATCTTTAAAAAACTCATTCACATCTTTTGCTGTTACATGGTCGATGATCGGTGTGTAAAGTTCTTTTTCCTGCCGGGGAGACATAAACACGCGGTCGGTGTTCAGGCTCGAAATGATCTCGCGTGCCAGGGCTCCGCTGTCGCGCGTAGATGCTTTTTTGACCGATTCCTCCAGTTCGGAAAGAAGATCCTTTTTGACCCTTTCCAGTTCAGGCGGCGAAAATCCGAATGTCAATGCTTGCCGCAGCATCTGTTCGATGGCGGAAAGAGATTTTTTCCAATTTTTCGGATCGCAGTCTGCCGTAATATCCGCGTATTTGATTTGGTTTAAAAAAATGCCAGAGTTTATGGATGCCGATGTAAAGGGAGTATCCGGTTTCATCAACAATTTGTCGAGCCGGTGTTTTACCATCCGGTTCGCAATATCTTCCACCAATTGTTTTTTGCGAAATTCATATGAATCGGGCATGGGCAATATCTTTTTTAAAACTTCAATGCTTACCGTCGTATTCCCTGCTTCTTTCTCAAAATGGTAAAAAGCCTTAATGCCTTTATGATGAACATTGCCCAGATCGGGTTCTGCTTTAGGAGGTGCTCGGGGCGTTATGGCAGAAAATTGTTGTCCGATGATCGTTTCCGCCGAATTCGGGTCGAAATCTCCCACCAAAATCAGAATCATTCTTTTCGGACGGTACCAGGTATCGTAAAATGCTTTTAATTGCTTTTGGCCGGCCTTTTTTAGAATTTCTTCTTTGCCGATGGGAAGTCTTTTTGATATTCTGGCATCAGGGAATTCGAAATTGAGCTGCGCGACATATGTTCGATAGGATGCTGAATCCCGCGTCCGTTTTTCAGCCAAAACAACCCGCCGTTCTTTTTCGACCTCAGACGGTAAAAGAAGTGCTCCCTGTGCAAAATCTTTCATTACCAGCAAGCCTTTTTTAAGGCTTTCTTTGTCTCCTTTGGGTAATAAAACGTCGTAAACCGTTTCGTTGAGTCCGGTATGGGCATTTGCATCCGGGCCGAACTGCATACCAATGTTCTGGAAAAATTTAACCAGTTCCGAAGGTTTAAAATGTGTTGAGCCGTCAAACAGCATATGTTCTAAGAAATGCGCCAAGCCCTGCTGCGTGTCTGATTCATCCAAAGAACCTGCCTGAATGAAAAGGTGCATGCTTACCCTGTTTTTGGGGTAGTGGTTTTCCATCAGTATATACCGGAAGCCGTTCGAAAGCCTTTTAAACACAAGGGCGGGATCGGGACGAAGATCGCTGTTTTCAAACGGCCACTGATTCGAATTCCGGATGTGCTCAAAAGTTTGCTTGCCGCTTGATGATCGTTTTACATAATCTGAAGCGACAGCGTCAAAATTAGCGAATACAAAAAACAGTATAAAAACGACAATAAAAGAATTCGATAAAAAGCTTTTGGCACTACCATCCACATACTTTTTCAGCATGACAATTCTCCACATATAATTTATAACTGATCATCTTTAGACAACTTCTATGGAATATAAAACAGATATTCGTATTGACAATACCGGTGGGATCTTTTTGTAAAGCAATGCCTGATGCTCGGGCTGTGATGTGTATAAATCACAAACAAAATCTCCCGCTTGCCTGATGAATATGACGATGCTCACGGGAGATTTTACTTGTAGTGTCAAAGGGCCCTTGGAAAAAGGGATGCCTTGCAGATGAACCGATTGATGCAGCTTGAGCAAAGGGGGCCTATTTCACCGGCAAGCATCCTCGGCTTTCGCTCAATTATGGTTGATAACTACTTTTTCACATAAAGGCCGCGTGACTTTGTTTGTATTTTTCCTTTTTTGGTCAGTTTATAAAGCGCATTGCTGAGCTGTCTGGAATTCAGTTTTGTTTTTTCTTTAAGCTGGGCAACGGTTACGCCTTTTTTGGTTCGTTTGATGATATCAAAAACGGAGTCCAGCATTGTCACCTGTTGGGCGGGTGCGGCTTTTTTTACAGCGGCTTTTTT
>Ga0307440_1001643_pt1 | contig 10779 bp, 9 predicted proteins | sample SalMarWE160410MG_FD_202150 | JGI IMG/M metagenome (GOLD analysis project Ga0307440, IMG submission 202150) | Salt marsh sediment microbial communities from the Plum Island Ecosystem LTER, Massachusetts, United States - WE1604-10 | ecosystem: Environmental > Aquatic > Marine > Intertidal zone >... | reverse complement strand
TTCAAAGGTAAATTATGCGTTATAACTATATGGCAATTTTCATGCCCATTTATGAACAAAGAATGTTAAAAATTCACAGCTCATAAAGGTCAAAAATAGCCAAATATTATCTATTTTCGTAATTCCAAATCCAGGAAGTGGCGTTTGGAGTTATATATTTAATATTTAATCTGTTATGTCAGAGAGAGAGAGAATAGTACAGGTAAACATCGAGGAGGAGATGAAATCAGCGTATATTGATTATTCAATGTCGGTGATCGTGTCTCGTGCTTTACCTGATGTAAGAGATGGTCTGAAACCTGTTCACAGGAGAGTTCTGTACGGTATGTCAGAACTGGGGGTTCTTTCAAACAGGGCTCACAAGAAGTCGGCCAGGATAGTAGGGGAGGTGCTTGGTAAATTTCATCCTCACGGAGATTCTTCAGTATATGAAGCCATGGTCAGAATGGCACAGGAATGGTCATTAAGATATCCGCTTGTCGACGGGCAGGGTAACTTTGGGTCTGTCGACGGCGATAGTCCTGCAGCAATGAGATATACCGAGGCAAGGCTAAAGAAGATTGCCGAAGAAACACTGGCTGACATAGACAAGGACACAGTTGATTTTCAGAATAATTTTGATGATTCGCTGACGGAACCGACTGTTCTCCCCACAAGAATCCCTAACCTGCTTGTAAACGGCGCATCCGGAATCGCAGTAGGGATGGCCACAAATATGCCTCCGCATAATCTTTCAGAAATAATTGATGCCACTATAGCATATATTGATAATAATGACATCACTACAGATGAAATCCTGGAACACGTAAAGGGCCCGGATTTTCCAACCGGCGGAATTATCTACGGCGGGCAGGGAATAAGGGATGCCTGCGGGACCGGCCGCGGCCGTATCGTTGTCAGGGCACGGACTGAAATAGAACATACCCATTCCGGCAGAGAATGCATAGTGGTGACCGAGATACCCTATTTGGTCAATAAAGCTGAGATGATCAGGAAGATAGCTGATCTGATCAATGACAAGAAGCTTGAAGGTATTTCCTATATCAACGATGAATCAGACCGCAACGGGATGCGAATAGTTATTATACTTAAAAAAGATGCAAGCGCCAATGTTGTTCTTAATAATCTTTATAAGTATTCATCACTTCAGACATCCTTCAGCGTTAATAACATTGCCCTGGTAAAAGGACGCCCCAGAATGCTTAGCACCAAAGACTTGATTCATTATTTTGTCAGTCACAGGCATGATGTGATCCTGAGAAGGACAAGATACGAACTCGACCAGGCAGAAAAGAGAGCACATATCCTTGAGGGTCTTATAATAGCAAGTGACAATATTGACGAGGTAATTGCCATCATTAAAGCATCACAGACACCTGATATGGCCAGGGAAAAACTCATGGAGAGATTCGGCCTGTCAGAAATACAATCAAGGGCAATAGTGGATATGCGGCTCCGCCAGCTTACCGGACTTGAGCAGGAAAAGCTGCGTGCTGAATATAAAGAAGTGATGGAATTAATTGATTATCTAAGGAATGTTCTTGCAAATGTCGACATCCAGATGAAGATAATCAAGGATGAACTTCTTGAGATAAAGGATAAATACGGCGATAATAGACGCACAGAGATTGTTCCAAATGCTGAGGAATTCAATCCTGAAGATTTTTATGCAGATGATGAGATGGTCATAACCATTTCACACATGGGATATATTAAAAGAACACCGCTCACCGAATTCCGCCGTCAAAACAGGGGAGGCACAGGTTCCAGGGGTGGAAATACCCGTGACGAGGATTTTATTGAGTACCTTTATATCGCAACCATGCATAATACTATGCTTTTATTCACCAGGAAGGGTAAATGCTACTGGCTTAAAGTGTATGCCATACCTGAAGGATCAAGAACATCCAGGGGCAGAGCAATGCAAAATCTTATCAATATTGAAGGGGATGACAACGTTAGAGCATTTATGAATGTCAGGAACCTTAACGATGCTGATTATATTAATAACAACTTCATCGTTCTCTGCACAACAAAAGGCATTATCAAAAAGACATCCCTTGAAGCCTATTCAAGGCCACGCATTAATGGAGTTAATGCAATTACCGTAAGAGAAGGGGATGAACTTCTGGAAGCGCGGCTTACAAACGGTCATTATCATATAATGCTGGCTATCAGATCGGGACGAGCCATCCGGTTCCCGGAAGAGTCAGTAAGACCTATGGGAAGAACAGCGTCAGGTGTCAGGGGCATTAGGCTTGCTGATGAAAATAGTGATTATGTGGTAGGGATGATAACAATTGAGAACCAGGAGAAAAATATACTTGTCGTTTCTGAAAAAGGATACGGGAAAAGATCTGATATTGAAGACTACAGGATAACAAACAGGGGCGGTAAAGGAGTTAAGACTATAAATATTACTAAAAAAACAGGCTCGCTTATTGCTTTGAAGGATGTAACTGATAATCATGATCTTATGATAATTACTCAGCAAGGGATCCTCCTGAGGAGCCCGGTTTCGGCCCTCAGAGTTATGGGAAGGGCTACACAGGGGGTAAGATTGATCAACCTGAAAGAAAATGACTCAATTGCATCAGTTGCGTGTGTGCTTGTAAATGAGGAGAATGAGGAGGTTGAAGGGGAGTTTAACGAAGAAAATGATATTAATGTAGAGGAAAATGGCAAAGAATTTGATGATTAAGCAGTAATGTTATAAATTTGGAAAATTTTTAAGGACAATTAAATAAGATAATAATCATGAAAAAGTTTTTTCTGCTGATTGCAGCTATAAGTATTACTATGGGAGCTATGGCCCAGAAAGGAAAGGTCACAAGCGCTTTAAGCTACATTGATCAGGGTAATCTGGACAAAGCTAAAGAAGCGTTGGACCAGGCATTAACCAATGCTAAATCGAAAGAATGGGATAATACCTACTTTGTACTGGGTAAACTTTGCCAGGCAGTCTATACTACAGACAATCCAAAATTCAAGGAACTTATCAAAGATCCGCTTTCTGCAGCTTACGATGCTTATCAGAAGGCACTGGAACTTGATAAAAAAGGTGCTATGAAAAAGAAGATTATCACAAGTATGGCTTATAACAACCTGGCTGTTAACCTTTATAACCAGGGAAGCAAGGAATTTGAGGATAAAGACTATGCAGGCGCCCTGAAATCATTTGAGACACAGATCAAAATTACTGAAAGTGACCTTTATGCAGGTGCTCTGGATACAGGAATGTACTATAATGCCGGTCTTGCTGCAGTTAATGCAGGTAAACCTAAAGAAGCTATCAAATATTTTGAAAAATGTACTGAAATGAAGTACATGGGAATTACTCCTTATTTCCAGATCTATTCAAGCTATATGGAAATGGGAGACACAACAAAAGCTGAATCGGTTCTTACAGGGCTGAAAGAAAAATTCCCGAACAATAAAGACGTCACCCTGCAGTTGATTGACCTTTATATAAAAAGCGGCAAGAATCAGGAAGCACTGAACTACATAAAAAGCGCGAAGGAGGCGGATCCGAACAATTACAGCCTGTACTTTGCTGCAGGTATCATTTATCTTAATGAAGAGAAGTATGATGAGGCAATCCAGGAGCTCAAAAAATCTATTGAACTCAAGGGCGACCTTTATGATACACAGTACGGACTGGGAGCAGCTTATATTAATAAGGCATCCGGTATGTTCACCAAGGCTAACGATATCATGGATGTAAATGAATATACAAAGGCTATTGATTCTGCCAATACAGTTTATGCAAAAGCACTTCCATATATGGAAAAAGCTCTCGAGCTTAAGCCGGATGATGTATATGCTTTGAGAAGCCTCAGGGAACTGTACTACAGGCTTAAGAAGACCGATAAGTATAATGAGATCAAAGCTAAGCTGGATTCAATAGAAGGTACGGCAAAATAATCTACACGGATTATATATTCAGGGATGCTCACAACGGGCATCCTTTTTTTTGCAGTATACCGGAAGGGAAGGGACACAAATGATCATATTATGGAAATATATCTATTCTGATATTCTCTATTTGACATAATATTAATTATAGGCAAAACGCACCACATTCTAGTTTACCCGGAAATTTGCGTTTAGCTCCGCTAATTGACATAATTTCAGATATGAGCCGCAAGGATCATATCGTTAACGAAATTATGTCAAAGCAAATTTCTTGTCCCTATATCGGCAACGATTTTATGTCAAAGGAATTTGTGGATAAAAAAGAACGTAATTTGCTCCAACGCTCCATTGCCTTTTTTGCAGCTATAATTAATACTATATCAAATAGAAGTCTTGCGGTCTGACTGTCATGCTGTCTTGCAGGTCTTTAAGAAGTTTAAATATTTTACTGCTGAGATGTTTTAACTCAACGAGAATCGATTATTCTTATCCGGAAAGTATATGTGTCCAGAAAAAAGCTGTAAAGGCTATAGATGCTTTAGACGCTGTAAAAGCCATAGCTGGTTGAAAAAGTTGAAAAGTTTGAAATGTTTTTGCCTATTATACTGAATTGCAGATTTTTTTTCCGATTCAATAGAATCTTAAGAGCAATTAAATCCTACTATCGAGCCTCTGAGCCGTTGTGCCATTATTCTATATTATAACATTATGTCAAATAGAAAACATTTCGATATATATCTGTATATCTTCTTAATATGGCCATTATCTCAATTATCAACGTTGTTTAATACGTATTTTAATACGTTGTTTCTCATGTGGCTATTGTAACAGCAAAATGAGCGGGGCCTCCCCCATTTTGCCTATAATTAGTCACTATGTTAAATAGCCGCTCAGCCAACCATAATTGTATTGTAAATTCTTTTGTATTAATAATTTACAAAATAATTTCCTAATGCAATTGCCTCCCTTTTGCCAGTACACTGTTTTCTTTTTCCCAGCGCTCAAAAAGTTTTTCCATAACAATCACAAGAGTATTTGCAAATTCCCCCGAATGCTCGGGGTCAGTTTGCAATACACTTGTTTTTCCCTTACTATTTTGTAACTTTATAGAATGGCCGATGTACATGAACCTGAAGTTCGCTCCTACAATATGAGCAAGATCAGAAATAAGGATACTAAACCTGAAATTATCGTTAGAAAGTATCTGCATTCTCTAGGGTTTAGGTACAGACTACATGATAAATCTTTGCCTGGAAAACCGGATATTGTACTTAAAAAATATAATATCGTAATATTTATCCATGGCTGTTTCTGGCATGGCCATGAGAATTGTAGATATTTCAGCTTACCTTCTTCCAATGAAGAATATTGGATTCCAAAGATCGAGAACAACAAGGCAAAAGACATTAAACAACTTAGAGAATGTTCTGATTTAGGCTGGAGAACTATAGTTGTTTGGGAGTGCCAGTTGAAAAAAGATAAAAGACACAACACTTTATCTGCGCTGGCTAACCAGATTAGGACTCTTAGATAGCTATTCTTGCTTGTAAGGACCTAAAAATTTATCACCGTTAAAATGTATCAGATGATCAGGATTTTCAGCTATCCAAACTTCAGTCTCCCATGCAACATCTTTTGCATAAGAGCGAAACTTTTTCTTTGTTAAGAAGGCTGTAACATAAATTATGTCAACTGTACATTCCTTAGTCAAATTTTCCAGATGAATTAATCTAGCTTGATCAATAGGGCCTGAAGAATGAACAGCTTCAATAAGAAATAACCAGTTCTTACTCTCTGACAATGCAATAACATCTGGCAGCTGATCATGAGATAGTTCAAAAAACTGTATCTCAGTTAATTTTTTTTCATCCATATACAGATACTTCTCAGCAGTATCTCCAACATATAAAACCTCAGCACCATACCCAAATCTTGGTAAAAATTCTTCAATTATGGCTTTTTGCAACTCATTATGCTCTCCTGGTGAAAATTCAAGAACCTTACTGTGAGCTAACTTAATAGGGATCTTTTTTATTTCACGCTTTGCAGCTAATTTATCTCCAATAGACTGGATATTTTTAAGTGTCTCAAAAACCATCTTATCCCAGCCTTCTTTCCCGTAAGATCTTAATATATCAGCGTAGAAAGGATTCAACACATACCCTCTTGTTGAATCATTTGTGGCAGATTCTGGACTTGATTTAAGAACAATATCTCCTAATACTAATAACTTCAGATCCTTCCTCCTAATATCATCATAAGAACCGGATGAAATTTCTTCTCCAAAATGTTCATTTACATAATTAATAATATCCCTTGTCTTTAAAGCTCTGTTTCCACTATTCTTTTGGTCCTTTGCTTTAGAAATATCCTCAAATGTTTTAATATCAGCAACAGCAAGAAATGCAACAGCCATTCTTTCTAGTCTTCTGGAACTATAATTATCCAAAGGCACACCGAAAGACTCAAGGATATATAATGCGTGTTTAATTAATTCCTGAACAGCTTTGGTTTTATTCCTATATGTAACTGAGTCTTCGTTAAGTTGCACTATGGCTTTAATTAAATATTTGTAATTGTATGTCTCGTTTCCTGACAATTCTATCTTGGTTCTTATCTAAAAGGTTATCCTTAACTTGCTTGGCAATATTATATGCCAGCATTGGGGGAACAGCATTTCCAATTTGGTAGAAAACACTTGTTTCATTCCCATGAAAATCAAACCAATCTGGGAAAGATTGCAATCTAGCAGCTTCTCTAATTTGAATTCGTCTTCTTCTACCATCATCAAGCCGTATTCTATGCATATCCCCTGTCGAACCTGCAAGGTTTCTGCAAGTCAATGTCCGTGCTGGTCTATCCATATGAAGGTCTCTGGGATTAATACATTGTGATGCCTTTTCATATTTTGCTATGTATTTATCCATACTTTCATTTAGAAATTTAGAACTATCTGGAACTGACTTTGCCATCTCACCTAAAGCTTCTCCTGCCGTTATCTTTCGTTGAGATTTAGCCGGATATGAAAACTCTCCTCTGTAACCCACAACGAAAACACGTTCTCTATTCTGGGGTACATCATAGTTCTTTGCATTAAGCATCCGGAATTCGACTGTGTAATCAAGATCTTCCAATGCATCTAAGATTTGTTCCAGGTACCACTTATTCTTATATAGCATACCCCGGACATTCTCAAAGAGAAAGAATTCTGGTTCTACCCTCTTAACAGCATCAATAAAAACTGGGAATCCATCTCTTGAGTCCTTCAGTCCCTTTTGGTTTCCTCCCACGCTGAAGGGTTGGCAAGGTGGTCCACCTATGACTATTTGCGCCTCTGGATATTCGAATCCTACTTCAAGAAATTCAGGATAGCATACACCATTTAGATTCCTATTATATGTTTCACTAGCATCCTCATTCATTTCATACCCAATGGTCTTGAATCCGCTCGCCTCAAAACCAAGAGATAATCCCCCACAACCAGCGAAAAGATCCAATACGGTTTTGTTTAGAACCTTATCTTCCCACGGTTTTAATAACATATTTAATTGATCAATATAATTCATTCCCGATTTTTATTTTTAAATGATGTGTTTTTTTATCCAATATGATGATGTATTGTGGCATTAATATTAGATTATAAGAACCAAATATAATATGTTTAATCATTTATTTAATTCCTCTCAAGTATTTAAAAGGTTATTAATATATAATGGTTTTAAAGAGCATCGTCAATCGTATAGTTAACCTGCTGTGCATAAGCGTTAAAATCAATTGCTGCAACGGTCCCTATACTTTGCTGAAGGTATCTTGAAAGCTGTAAAAAAAATGTTACAAGTGCCTTATCTTTTGTACAGATATTCATTTTCATATATTTCCGATCTTTATAATAAGTTTGAATGCGTTCATCCAAATCAGTTATTCCTAATTTTTCTTCACCGTTATATTCTATGTAAAAACTACCATATTCAACTATACACCCCATGTCAATTGTTTTAAGCGCTTTTAGCGATTTCATGTGTTTTTCAATAGTCTCCTTTTTTGTATATGAATTTACACTAGTCAATATTCCACCAACAATTTTTGTTAAAGGCCTTGGTGGTTTGGATACTCCCCTATCAATAATAGCAGTTGAAGTTCTTTTTAGTCTTCGTACACTTTCAATTTTTCTGCCAGCATATTCTATATAAGACACATTTTCACCATTTGAATAAGCCGATCCTTCCAAATCTGGTTTAACTTCGAACACCGCATAAACACCTTCAGCCGGAATATAGCTAACTCCATTCTGAGTAAAAACGAATGGGGTGTATTGCTGGTCATAAATAACCAAGTCTATTTGATTACTTAATTCCCCTTCTGAATCAACAACTATTGCTTTATCAACACTATACCTATTAGGCATATATTTCCTTAACCACTCTATCCAAACATTTTCCAATGAATCTCCTTTACTGCCAGGATGAAGAATATTTTCCCTATTCGTGCTCAACTGGGCTTCCATTTGCTTCTGTAGACCAGTAAACAATTCAGAGATATTTATTGAATTTGCCATTTTACTTCTCTTTAAAAGGTGGTGTGGGTATTAATTCTTTCGCTATTTCTAATGTTCTTTCTGCTGAAACTGATTTATCAGGATAAGCATCAAGTACAATTGCTGGTATTAATCTTTGTGTGAGATCTGAAAAGGTAAATCCATATTCACGGTCATCCAATTTACCTGTAGCTGCAACTATCGATTCAATGTTTTTTACAGATAAACCGAGCTCATCCAGAGCACCTTTTAATACAATATTTCTCTGTGCTTCATTTGGACGCCCAAAACGAAGGATATCTGCTGCCCTTCTTTTCACAGCTGGATCTAACATATTTAACCTATTAGTACACATTATTACTGCTGCAGGTAATTTACCAATGCCAATTCTATCAATTCCACGGATAAAAGCATTAACTCCTGCTCGATCTTCGTGATGCATTTGTTCATTCTCTCTTGATTGAGCTATAGCATCTGCTTCATCAACTAACAAAATAACAGCACCTATTGTCCCACTTGTTTTGTTTTTCAGTTTTTCAGCCCTTTCAATAGTATAGTCAAATGCCGCAGATATTAATTTGGTCATCTGACCTACTCGGCCTTCTCCACGAGTTGACAAGCTAAGTGGAAGAAGTGAGATCTCTATTTTTTCTTTTCTTGCAACTGCGTCTCCAATGGTTGTGGCCAACTCAGATTTACCTGAACCCACATCACCTTCAAGTATCACGAGCGGTGGCCTTTTCAAAACAAAGTTGACCACTTTAGTTGCTCCTTTATGATATTTTTTTGCCCAATTCTCAATTCCAGATGGATTTACCAGAAGGCTTAATATTTTTACTAACCGACCTTTTTGATCATCCAATCCAACCAAATCATTCAGACGTTCTTTAAACTCAAAATCAGGATATGTAATTACCCTTTCGAATAGCTCATCAAAACTCGGTTTACTACTATCCATTACCAACTCTTTACAGTTGAACGATTAAGTGATCGCCCGCCAGATGAATAAATTAAGTCTTGGCTGAAATAGCCTTCAACTCCTGGTTGAGAGCTATATCCTCTACGGAAAGGCAGCGTTATTTCGAACTCCTCTCTCTCATTTGTAGAAAGCCGGTTCCATTTAGCATTATAACTGAGGAATGAGTAAAATGATGCATCTCTTATATCTGCACCAGGATAAACTTTACCCGGATCATCATCTACTCCACTACTATTGGCTAATTCCTTAGCGGTATAGCATAGTGTTGGAGTGATCCATTTATCGTTCCGCTTATATCCGTAAGTAACAGTGTCCAAATATCCGGCTTTGAGCAATTTTATAATCTCCTGTTCGTACCGCTCAATCTGTAGGTCGGAAGGGCTACCATAAAATCGCTGGATTCGCTTCAAATCCGTTGCCACTTTAGCACCCAGATAAGTTGCATGCGTAGTGGTAAATGAGACCTCGTATGTATAACTTGTACTACTCATAATAAAATCAAATTTGAAATGAAGGTCCAAAGACCTTTTGCCAGTAATAAATTGTCTTGTCTTTTGTAGGTGCTGCCAATGCTGAATCTATTGCATCTCCGGCACCTAAAGCTGCCTCCCATATTGTATCAGCTTGTGAGTTTGTATATAGCTTAGACGCATTATTTTCTTCGTTAACAGGATCAATGATCTGCACTGGCTCTGTAAACGTTCCTACATCGGAAAGAGAATAATAGTCAGTGAAAACAATACGTTCCCGGATATGGGTTTCAGCCACATAAGTGAAAAAATGTTGAAGAGCCTCCGGATAGTCCGAGAAATCGACACCATCATCAGCGAGTTTTGCTAAAATAAGTTCTATCATGAATGATTTGAACTTAAAGTCCTCATTTTCTTGTTTCATATTGTTTTTCCAATACTTGACAAGTCTGACTACCTGAGCAAAATGTGTTTGATTATCTGCTTTTCGTTTTCGGATAAATTCGAGATGCCTTGGGATGCAGGTCTTTAAAAACGAGCCATCATCCTGGCTTACCAAATTGCCATACCAATCAGGATCTCCATTATATAATATCGGTACGACATCGACATCCAAACCGGATCCTCGGAATGAAATAGTTACCGAGTATGTTTGAGGTTTTATCTGATCAGATGAAAAATTTGGATAGGCTTTTCGCAAACGCTCTGCTAAATATTTAAGCAATGTTTGAATATCTCTAGGTACATCGGCACCGGAGATATAGCATGCCATGTCTATATCGTTCAGTGATCTAAGCGCAGTACCCTTTGCAAGACTTCCTGATAGTAATATTTTCTTTAGTGTAAATTCTTTATGTTCCGATAGGTATTTTTCAATTTTT
>Ga0307440_1001642_pt1 | contig 10779 bp, 8 predicted proteins | sample SalMarWE160410MG_FD_202150 | JGI IMG/M metagenome (GOLD analysis project Ga0307440, IMG submission 202150) | Salt marsh sediment microbial communities from the Plum Island Ecosystem LTER, Massachusetts, United States - WE1604-10 | ecosystem: Environmental > Aquatic > Marine > Intertidal zone >... | reverse complement strand
AAAAAAATCCTTCATTTCCCTGGAAAACCAGCAGCGTTTATCTTTCGGCTATTTCCTGAACTTGACCAATGACAGGGTGGTCAGTGCTGATAAAATGATGAATAAAGCAAAGGGTCCTGTCTGGCATAAGAAATACAAGGATAAAGGCATCGTCCCTAAAAACTTGCGAGCACTGGATAAAGAAGCCATCTGGAGTAAATCGAATGCGGATGGCTGGGTTTATGGCCATGGCAGTTTTAGCCTTACATCACATAAGGTCCCATTTTTAGGCGCATTTATATGGATGAAAAACAGTGCCAACAAAGCCAGGAAAATGTGGCTTGAAACGTCTCATTTCAAAGATCAAATTGACTACGCTGCCATGGACTCGAAGGCAATTAATTCAAGGCATTTTCGAGAATATAAGAGGCAACGAAAGATAAACTTGATTACTTGCTGTCGCCAAAACATGGATAAGACAAGGCATCGCAGAGAAATGATCAAGTTTATGGAGAAACCAAAACATAAAAAGATTTACCGTGAAAGATCATTTAAAGTCGAACGCAGGGTTTGGTGAAAGATATATTTGACTTAAACCGTTGCTGGATGCGTGGTAATGAAAACAACCGATGGTTGTTCGCGGCAATGGGTTTAACTATCCAGATGCATCAATTCGAAGCATTTAAACAAGGTAAATCAACTTGGATTATCAAAGAACGGGTTTTGGGATAAACTCCCCGACCCCTCAAATATCTAAATAATTGCTTCAACAATTTAAGGTTATTCTCGACGTTGAGTCTGTAGAAAAAGTAATTTTCAGCAATTTTTAGGAATTAGTGACAACTTCAACTAATATTGCGAGCCCAACACATAATATTTGACAGGCACACCACTGACACTCACATCTTCCGGCGTTGAGGTAATCTGCTCAACATAAACCCTTACCTCGGATATGCCGGGAATGATCCATTTGGAAATATCCTTTATGATCGAATCATTTTCGTCTGAACCAGACCGAAAAACATTTGCAACGAAACCGCCGTCGATCTCTGATAAAAATGGATTCTCGGACAACCAATTCCGAACCGCCGGAAGATTAAAATCAAATATAGCAACCAGATTATTATTGTTATAACGCCATTTAACAAGATGAGCCCCCCATTTACGTTTGTAGTGATATAAACCATCATTTAAAAAAGGACGCGTGTCTTGGAGTTTTATCAGCGGATATTTTTTTTCATGAGCATGCATGATGGAATAGTAATATAGCGCGCTGAAGGCGCCTTTATTAAGATCGCTGCTCGTCGTATCAGAGAGACCGACCCATAACCATTCCAGACAGTTATCGTCATAGCAAATCACAGCAGCAGATACGGTTGCGCCATTAAGCTCAATTTTTAACAACGCATTGTGCTTAGCTATTTCAATCAGATAATCCCTATCTGCTAATATAACGGTATCACCAAAACGCTGCTGTGAATAGGGTTTGTGCATATAATCATAAAAATGTTCGATTTCATCAACATCTTGTGTCAAACTATACCGGTATGCATATTTTCGAATTTTCCGAAGGTCGGTTTTTCTGGTGTTCTTCCGAAATCGTGCCACCACATCCTGCCATTCGCCGGTCAAATCTATTTGCTGCTCAACCCGGGAAGGTATTACAAAACAACCTTTACGCTTGAATAGCCGTGTGAGATAACTCGGACAATTATACACCGTAACAGCGCATTTCCCCCGCCCCAAGCGTCGAAGAAACGGCAAGCATATGAACGGATAGTTGCCCACGTACTCTTCGGATTCGATATCGCTGAATAACAATAATTTCAGGTAAGCCTCGTCGTCTCCTTTACCAAGATAAAACAAGCTTAATATCTGATCAGAATTTACGCCACGTCCGGTAATTATTTTGGCGACAAAACGTCTTTTAAAAACCAGCTGCAAGTAATAGTAAATAAAATCTAAGCAATGCCGGACGACGTCTATAAGCAGCTTTATCCATTTTATGATAGATTTCGAAAGATCATGGTTGATAAACATAGTCATAGTGGATCTCATTTGGTTTCCATTCTCTGCACTACCCGTTAAAATCTTATTTAATAGGTGTATAGCTTTGGCGGCACCCATTTATCATGAAAATGCCTCCAACTCATTGCGATATAGGTGTCGATAAATTTTCGTAAAAGCATGTTGTGACCTTTCACATATAAATATAGGTTTTCAATTTTGCAACCTCTCCTGAGTTTTGCCCGATAGGAGATAGGACGAAAATAAAGGACCTTCCAGCCTTCTTTTATTCCTCGAATAATCGGCTCCGTATACACCACGCTGAAATATGAAGGAATTTTATCCGGACAATCATAGTCTCGTCCCATCATGAAAGCATGAGCGCTGCCGCCGAAAACACGCCACAAAGAAAAAGACACGACCTTCCCATCCAGTTTGGCCAGGCACAGGCGAAGATTATGCCGGTCCATCTTCCAAAGTTCAGACAAGAAATTGTCGTTCAATGGCGATTGGCGTTGAACATGTTTTTTTACAGTTTGATTGTAAAGATCACTGAGAATCTTAAAAAGAGGATGTCCGGAAAAATCAGCCGTTAGGCTGTCCTCTTCATACCATTCGAGCGACAGTGGCTTGGCCCTCTTCCGTTCACGCTTGATATCACCCCTGATCTTGCTTGTCAGATCGGCAAGATAGGCCTCGAAACTGTCCCATTTCAGATTTAGAAATGTGGTAGGGCACACTGGGAACTTCCTATAGCCGTTGGCTTCAAGCTGCTCGCGCAACTTAACCGAAGACTTCGGAACATAGGGGAAGCCGCTCACGCTCAAGTTTCTATCTTTTACGATCCAATCGATGTATCTGATTGCGGCTGAGTATAGATCATTGTTATTCCGACCGCCACTTTCAATACCGCTGTAAAACCCCCAGGGGGATGTGCAAACGAATGCTTTGTGGGTACCCCAGCCATGAAAAAACGGTAGGCCGCACAAACGTCCAAATAAGCGTTCGCCCAATGTGCCGCACAGACTTTCGTGCTGAATAAATCCAGGCATAAATCCCACCGGCAAATCACCCTCAGCGATAATGTGGTGGTAAGGTTCCATTCGGATGCCGGAAAACTTCTCAAAGGCAATTAACCAATTCAGATCCAGGAAACAATTCGTGACAAGACGACGCGTCTCTAACGGAAGCAGATCGGAACTATTATAAGAGGTGAAGGAATATGGTGTTATCATCAATTCTCACAGGTGTTTGTTCGCTTTTGTTTTTTGGGGAAACCAAACCGGTCCGAAAGTCGCCACATGAATTCAATCCAGTCCTGCCGGGAAAGTATTTTGTAAAGAAAACGGGAATACAGACTTGAATTGAACAACAGCAACTCTTCCATCTCATATCGATCCGTCGCCCATTTTTGTTTATAGTCGCCCCCGCCAAAAAGGTAATCGATCTCGGCGACACCCAATTCAAAACTTCCTTTCAAGGCGTACCACGCCAGAATATTACCGGGGGAAAAATGGGCGTAGCTTTTGTCAAAATCAGCTTTCAGGGCAATAAGGCGACTGTCCTGCCGAAAATGCCACTCATACGCAATGGGAGAGCCTGAAAAGTACAAAACCCACAATTTCAATTTGCCCGACGCCAGGCTTTCCAAAAACAGGTTTTCGAAAAACCCCCGGAATGATGAACTCAGAATGTCGCTGCCGCTTTCCGCCTTCCAACTGTTTTTAGAAACAGCTTCGATTGCGTCGATCAAATGATTCGGTGAATCGGTATTGCCATGTTCAACAATCGTGAAGTCACCGGCAGCCTGCAACCGGCGACAGGCTCGCTTGATATTCTGCCGGAACTTTTTCGGCCTTGATTTTTCATACGCGTCCCAGCCGCCGGTTGTTGAAATTCTATAGCCTACGCCGTAACGCTTTCTCAACGCCGTCAATGCATAGCTGGGAGCTGCGTCGATGATGTCGCTGGTCAGGGGGTAGTTTTGAGGCAGCGGTGCAAGCCGAAAAAAGGTCCAGCGTTTCATCCCGGCCAGGCACTGCAGCAACGGGCCGATGGATGCTTTGGTGAGCAGCGGCTCCTGCTCGTAAACATAATGGCGGCGGTTAGGGGACCGGCCGGCCCCGATCGACTCAATACTAACGACCGGCAATTTCATCCGCTGGGTTTTTTTCCGGGTTGCCAGAATGATACCTTCGGCACCCTTAGCGCCTGAAAACAGCATAACCGTTTCTTGCCGACGATCATTCTTGTGGGCCTTGAACCACACTTTTGACCAGAAGGGAGTGGTAAACGGATTTTCCGGTGTCAGTCGACCATGCAAATCGCGCCATAGCGCCATTTGGTCTGAAATGTCATCCCACGATTCAACTGGCCGGATAGTAAACATGCTGTAAACGTTCTCCATTTTGAACTAGTAAATAAACAATTACCTCTATAACCGTTTGTCCGCATTAATTGCACAATCGATCAGGTAGTCGATATGGCGTTGCTTCATGTCCTGGTGGATTGCGATTATACGACAGTTGTTCTTCAACCATCGGCTTTCCGGGAAATCATCCCAGGGCACCGATTTATGAAAGTGGGACCACCATTTGTAGAGATACGGATAATCGGCCATTATCGCGTCGGATGATTCCCGGTAAAACGGTGGAACCAACGGAAATTCAAGTGGGCAGATGCCGGCCGGCATGTCGGTAAACATGGGTTTTAGCCGCTTTAAATCTTTTAATGCCCCAAGAACGTAAAGATAGTTTTCACGCCGTTTTTCAATCAAGTCATTAAAGTCAAAAAACCGCAACAGGTACTCTGAAACCGAAGACATGCCCCAATCGAGTATCTGATCATCAAAGTTATAGGATTCATCATCCGGTGAAAACAGATGCAAGTTGTTTGATTTGAAAGTAGATCGAAAAAGCATTTGAGCCAGTATCAGAGCTTTTTTTGCTTTTTTCAACAGGTTAAACGCGACTGCATTTCTTTCTTCAGCAATCAAGAAAAAACGATCCAGGGCTAACCTGACGGCTTTTTTACTTACGGACAAAACTTTGGGCTTGGCGATGGGAAGCAACGGGTTAAGATCCGGATGGCGGGTGATGACAGCACCGCCGTCCGGAATCGGGAGCGTCTTGCGTAAACTGAAAACGGCAATATCGCCATAACTGCCCATTAACCGGTTATTGATCTGGCTCAGAAAAGCATGGGCACAATCCTCCAGGAGCCATATGCGGTACTCTCTGCACAGGGCCTGAAGGCGCTCAATGGGCTGGGGAAAACCGAAAAAATGTGTAACGAGCAGGACCTGATTTGGGCCCCGCATCAATGAACCAAGTGCTTCAAAGTTACAATTGCCGCATTGGTCGATAGGATAAAAACTGATATCGAAGTCAAGTCTTTGAAACGGTTCGATTTCATGCCCGCAGTTGAAAGAGGGCGCAATGAGCTGAGTAACCCCAATCCGTTTTAAAGCCCGTGCGGACAGGCTTAATGCGGAAGTGCCGGAATAGGTCCATACCACCCGGCCATTGGGGATCACTTCGGCAACCGATCTTGTGCCGGTCGGCGCACGCTTTTTGAAAACACCGGCAGGAAGGCAAGGATTAAGCGGTAAGAAACGTGGTTCATGCATTTTATATTTTTCTCAGAAAGATTTCATGTTCAAAATATATCCAGGTTCTTTTCATGGTTTTTTCGACGGTTTGGCAATTCCCAATTGCCTGTTGTGTTTATCGAATTTACTGGTGTTCATTTGCAACCGTTTACGATCTTTCCGGGTTATCCAGTACCGGGAAAACGCATTCTTATTGCCACATTTGATCAACCAAGGATTCACTCGGAATTTAACAAGATTAAACACACCACCCCAAGCACATTTCCGAATAACACGAATATAATGAGTGCGCCGGTAGGAATCGGTCCACTGTAATTTATCGCTCAAGAATCCCGACATAAAATCGTATTCAGCAAATCCGTTTTCTATCGCCCACTTGAGGTCAAGGCCCCCGATCAAAAAACCCGGCGAATACCGGGCAAAATCCTTGTCGAAAGAAGAGTGCAAAGCAGCGTACTTGCGTCCATGCTCCAAGCCGATTACACCGGCGATCGGCTTTTTATCCAGGTGGAGAAGTAAGACATGAATTCTGGTCCCGTCATGATTCGGATCAATGAACTTTTTATAGAACTTATAATGCCACTTGCTGACATAGACACGCTTACTTTTTTTCCAGCTTTTCTGTTCCAGTTGCCGGAATAGATCAAGGGCCTTTCCCAAATCGGCGCCTTCCGAGTGTCGTGTAATTTTTACGTCTCCGGCACAGTCGATACGGTTTTGCAAATAGCGCCATTTTTTTCTATGCTTTTTTGTGCGTGTCTTAAGATAATCGTCCCAAGAATTGATTGCCGGCTGAAGGGAAAGAAAAGGAGCAAAAGAATCTTCGAAAATATCCAGTCGATATTCCTGATTGGATTTAAACACCAAAGTAAATATGGGTTCCGCGGATTGGCCCAGGATCTGTTCCTGCAATGAAACTACATCCCAAGACTGGCTAATGGAAATAAAATAATGGCACAGCGCTTCCATCAGGTCCCGACGGTTTCCGGAGTAAAGCATCTGTGGTCTGTCAATGAGCCAGGCTTGATGCATCAATGTCAGGGTCCGTAATGGGAAACCATTCATGAAACCCCGCCCCCGGATAAGCGGCACAAAACCGACAATTTGCCGGTTACTGTCTTTCACGATCAGGATATGGAGTCGGAGCACATGACTTTTAATGTGTCTCCACCACGTAGTCAGGAAACCGTGCGACATAAAAACCGACGCGTCCGGCGTATTCTTCCACAAAATATTCCACTCGGAAGCCATTCCGTTCCAAGCCTGAAAGTCTTTTACCACCGAAATCTGAAATCCGTTGTGGCTGAAATGAGAATTCGTCATAGATAGATTGCTCCCTCTTCAACCTCTTAGTAACATTTTGCGAAATATCAAATTGATATCAAGGATATTCGGCGGTACACAATATTTACAAATATCATTTCTCCTGATATTGTCTTTAAATTCGTTCCGGATCCTTTGATACCGATCGTTGTTCCAGATGCTGGCAAAGGACTCTTTCATGCAGTTTCCCAATATCTCTCCTTTCTGTGCGAATACGAAAACCGGGCACGGCTTTACATTCCCCTCGACATCGATAAATATCGAGAACCAGGGGAAGTTGCATTTGTTGTTATTCGGTACATACTGGTCCTTCGGCAGCATTTTGTTGTAAAAGCGTTCGAAATTTCGTCTCCAGTTGGCGATGTTCGTTTTTATCCCGCAGTTTTTTGCCAGTCGCTCACTGTCGTTCAGAACTTTCCTCAATGTTTTTTTATCAATACCACACAACTTGGGTTTGTCGTCTTCAACACTGAAGTAATTCAAATCCTGAACATAAATGGTTGATACACCCATTTCGCAGGCCAGATTCACCAGTCGGGGAAGTTCGTGGACATTATACTTCTGCAAAGCAAAATTAAACCGCAGGTCCGGGTGATGGACACCCATCTCGGCTTTAATACTGTTTATCAGTCGAATGTTTTGAATTACCCTATCGAACTTGTCGGCCCCCTTTACCTCGCGATAGGTTTCCCTGGTGACCGCATCAATTGAGATTTTCAACTGGTCGAGTTTAGCGTGAACAAGTTTTTCAACCACCGGTGGCGGCATCGTCAGATTGGTCGGGAAGTTCACGATCGCATCATTGCTTTTGCAATATTCGATCATTCTGAAAATTTCCGGGTTCAGTAGGGGTTCACCAATGCCACTTAGATTAATGTTTTGAGGCCGGATCTGGTCATAAATATGGACAAAATCATCATACGTCATGTTTTTAGGATGGGATACGATATGCCGTCTTCCGCATGAAAGACAATTCATGTTGCAGTAAGTTGTCACTTCTATTTGGATATGCATGGGCAAAGAATTTACAATCACAGGCTTGGTTAGCATATTCTTTGCTGTAACTGCATACTGTCTATATCTGTTCATGATCTTTTGTACCACGCAAGTGAATTTCAAAAAAATGGACGCTCTTGGTTAGTTTCTGTTTGAATACTGATTTTTCACCACCTTGCACTTTCCATTTTCCTCAATTTCGATTGTCCGACACTTTTTGATCTCAATATGGAAAGCATCTGACGTTGCATGGGATAGAATATCGAGGATCCGGGCCATTGCCTGTTCATTCTGACAATCGCTTCTATGGTGATGTTCATCCAGAACAAGATAGGCCACTATTGTATTTTTGCCTGTTTGCACGATTTGATATTTTAGTAATCCATCAACATGTTCGATTGATGTGGTAATCAAGTATGGCGAAATCCGTTTTCCGTTAGGGAGTGTTAAATAATCGGAAACACGACCGCCTGCTGGTTTCATCACTTTGAAATTTATCCCACAATCACATTTATCTTTAACAAAATATCCCTTGTCATGCAGTCGATAGCGAATCAGAGGCATGGCCTTGTTGTGCAGATCGGTAACTACAATATCCCCAATTTCGCCATTCTTTGCAGGGTTGTCATCTTTCATTATTTCACATATTACTTCGTCCTCGTTGATATGATAGCCTCTGTGCTTCGGACACTCCCAAGCGATCTCCTTGACCTCTGTCGATCCGTAGATATCAAATATCTCTACTCTAAAAGTTCTTTCAATAAAATGCCTTACGTTACTTTCCAGCAATTCTGAACTTGTAAAAATTCGCCTTAACCCTTCAAGAGGAAAGCATTTTTTATCCATGAACTGCGCAAGCTGAAATATATAACTGGGATGCCCATAAAAATTTTGAGGATTGAACTTTTTTAGGTCCGAAACGGTCTTTTCCATATCGTCAAAAATCGAAAATATCTTAATATTAAAAAATGGTTTTTGAAACTGAATTTTCTTATTCTTTTTTTCTACTTTCGCAATTGATTCACACTCAAAAATGGCTATCTTTTCCCCAAAAACCATTCCGCAGGCAAATCTGGCCCTTAATTTTGATATGTATTTTTTTCGAATCCATGATCTTGTATCGAAAAAAGTCCAAAATGGCTGCCCCGTAGAACCACTTGTATGACTTTTAAAGCATTTATCCATGCGATATTTTTTGCTTAATAACTGAGTATAATCTTTGACGATGTCTTCCTTTGCAATAATTGGATAGTTTTGTAAGTCACTCAGTTGATTAAAATCGTTAGGATGTAATTTTCTTTCCCTGAATATTCTTTGATAAAAAGGCACATTATTAAAACAATATTGTATCTGAGAACGGAGAAGTCTAAAACGAAGGTTATCCAAATAAATCCGAGATTGGTTTAAACTCCGATTCATTTTAACAATGTCTAATAAGGAAATAACCAAGTTGCTCTTTTTCTACCATTAAATTATAATTGGTTTTCATTATATATTTTTAAATACTTTTGTGTAACTTTTTCCCATGTATAATTTTTGGCTACCTTTTCTCTGCTGGCATTACCCATATCCATTCTCATTTTTTCATTATTTTTCAGCATTAAAATGGCCTTTCTGATCTCATCTACATTGCCTGGATCCACCAATATCCCATTTTCAGATCCAATCAGATCAGGAATTCCGCCTGTTTTCGTGCTGATAATCGGCAACCCACAGGCCATTGCTTCAACTAATACTACGCCAAAAGACTCTGCTAGGGAGGGAAGACAAAATATGTCGCTTTCATTGTATAGCCTGGGCAAATGGTCTCGCAAACAAAAACCATAAAATGAAACGACACTTTCCAATTGCAACTTATTACAGAGAGTTTTGAGATATGATTCATAACAACCTGCTCCGACTATCACAAGTGATATATTTTCTTCTCGCAATTGAGCCAGTGCATTTAAAATATGTTGAATACCTTTTCGCTCAACTAGCCGCGACACTGTGAGCAATCTCATTTTTCCCCCATTGGATTTTGCATGCTCACAAGGTGAGAACATATCTAATTCTATTCCATTTGGAATGACTTCGATATTCATATCCGGATAAGTTTGCAATGCAGTCGCTTTTAAGCTTTCACTTAACGCCGTAATCTTTTTAGCCTTTCTCAAGATATGTTTTGTGACAGGTTTTAATAATTTATGAACGAGTTGAAGCGCTTCGTTGTGCATATCATATAATGGCACATCTGAACCTCGAAGTGATATAATGTAAGGAATTCTTTTATGTTTGCCTGGAAGAAGACTTAATGCACCGGTTGGCAAACAGAAGAAATAATATATCACATCATATTTATTTTTCCTTGTGAGTTGAATAAATCTAAATGCTGCGAACAGCAGATATGAAAGAGCACCACAATACCCGCAGTCATGAATTCCACGTCTAAAACTTGTAACCCGATATATCGTCATCCCTTCGACATTTTCTTCACTTTTTTGACCCGACAATTTCGATGTGATGATATCAACATGATGGCCTAACCGAACCAACCCTCTTGCTATATTGAAAGTTGCAACGCTGGCTCCGCCACCCATTGGAGGAAACTCATAATTACAAATTAGAATATTCATAATAAAGATGTATTAATCACACTATTTTTATCCTCTAATATAAATAAAGATCTTCGAGCTGAATATAACAGAAACATGCAAAATCAATGCCACGGCAAATTTTATTATTTTTTTATTTTTCAGTAGGTTATTCAGATATCATAAAAATAATTTTGGGAAAAAATTTTCACAAATGAAATATTTTTCTCATACATGATATTAAAACGACTATTTCATCAAGGATTTCAATCTGTCATTCTACTTTTTAAA
>Ga0307440_1001641_pt1 | contig 10784 bp, 8 predicted proteins | sample SalMarWE160410MG_FD_202150 | JGI IMG/M metagenome (GOLD analysis project Ga0307440, IMG submission 202150) | Salt marsh sediment microbial communities from the Plum Island Ecosystem LTER, Massachusetts, United States - WE1604-10 | ecosystem: Environmental > Aquatic > Marine > Intertidal zone >... | reverse complement strand
CCCTGACCGTGCTGCTGATGGGACTGCTGTGGACGGTCGCCTTTGCTGTGCTCGCGGTTGGCGCCTTCAATCTGATTTCCGTCTCCTTCGGGGTCTTGTTCATCGGGTTGGGGGTGGATTTCGGCATCCAGTTCTGCATGCGCTATTACGAGGAGCTGGCCCCGGCCAATCAGCAGAGGGAGGCATTGGGACGGACCGTTGCCCGGATGGGGCCGGCGCTGTCTCTCGCGGCCGTCGCTGCGGCGCTGAGCTTCTACTCCGTGGTTCCCACCGACTATGCGGGCATTATCGATCTCGGGATCATCGCCGGCACCAGCATGTTCATCGCGCTCTTTGCGAACCTCACCGTGCTGCCGGCCCTCTTGGTGATCCTCCGGGTGCGCCGGGCGCACGGAGTCCTGCACGAGCCCTTCCGGTTCGGGTTCCTGCCGGTGCGCCGTTATGCCCAGCCTATCGTGGTCGCCGCCACCATGATCGGTGTTGTGGCCTTGCCGCTGATCTTTAAGGTCCGCTTCGATTTCAACCTGACCAAGCTGCAGAATCCGAAGGCGCCCGCCGTTATTGCGTATCGGGAGCTGGAGGAAGGGCCCTTTTCGATTCTCCCCATCGAGGCGCTGGAGCCCGACGTTGCGGCGGCGGAACAGGTTGCGGCCCGGGTGCGCAAGCTTGACTCGGTGTCCCGCGCCCTGACGCTGCAGAGCTTCGTGCCGGACGATCAAGAGAGCAAGCTTGCCATCCTCCAGCAGGCCAGCCTGCTGGTTCCCCCCAGCGCCCTGCAGCCCGAGACCACCGAGCCGACGCCCGACGGGCAGGCACTTGCCAAGGCGATGGCCGGATTCCGGACAACAGTGGTGCAGGCCGCGCAGGCGCCCCCCGAGCCCGACCTCGGGCCCCCGCTGCACGCCCTCGCGCAGGCCCTCGACGGGTTTCACCGCAAGCACGACGATTCCGCGAAAGATCTACTCACCCTTCAGGGGCGGGTGATCGGCACCTTGCCGACAGAGCTTGCGGACCTGGCGGCAGGACTCCAGGCACATCCGGTGACCCTGCAGTCCCTGCCGCAGTCACTCCGCGACCAGTATGTCACCCCCGATGGGCGCGCCCGCATTGAGGTGTACTCCAAGTACCCGTTGAACAGCAACGCCAGGCTCGTGGAGTTCGTCCGGAGCGTGCGGGCGGTGGTCCCCAATGCGGCGGGGACCCCGGTGATGTTTGTCGAGGGCGGCGACGCGGTCGTCAGCGCCTTCAGCCGGGCATCAGGCATTTCCCTTGTCCTGATTGCCGCGTTGCTCTTGGTGACTCTGCGTCGGCTCGGGGACATGCTGCGTATCCTCGCCCCGTTGGTGCTTAGTGGCGTGCTCACGGTGGCCGGCATGGTGCTGCTGGGGATCGACTTCAATATCGCGAACGTCATCGTCCTCCCCCTCCTGGTCGGGCTGGGGGTGGCCTTCGGGATCTACTTCGTCATTCGCTGGCGCAACGGGCTCGATGTGGATGCCATCATGCGCAGCTCCACCCCGGGCGGTGTGCTGTTCAGCGGACTGACGACCTTGAGCTCGTTCGGGAGCCTGGCAATTGCCCCCGATCCCGGCATGGCCGTTCTCGGCCGGACCCTGTCCCTGTCCCTGGCCATCGTCCTACTCAGTATTCTGATCCTACTTCCCGCCCTGCTCACCCTGGCCGGGCAGTCCCCCCGAAAGGAGTAACGACGGGTGATGGTCAAAACGGCCCTCTACGCCACAGCCGTTGCCGGCCTCGGCCTGACGCTGTTTCTCATCGCCCGGAGCGGCTTTTCCGAGATCTTCCACATCCTCACGGTGGCCGGATGGAGTCTGCTCTGGCTCGCCCCTTACCATCTGGTCCCGATCGCGCTGGACAGCGCCGGCTGGCAGTTGCTGCTGCGCGCGCGCGGCGCCCGCGTGCCCTTGCCCTTCCTCGCCTGGGTGGCGGCGGTGCGCGACGCCAGCAACACGCTGCTCCCCGTGGTGGGACCCGCGGGGGCGGCGATTGGTATCCGCCTGCTGGTGACGCGGAAGGTGGACGGGGCCGCGGCCGCGGCCAGCGTGATGGTCGAGGGCACAGTCACCCTGATCAGCCAGTTCCTGTTCGTGGCGACCGGGATCGGCCTCTTTCTGGTACAACCGTCGGGGTCTGACGCCGCTGTCCTGAACACCCTGCTGCCCTTCTTTTTGGCCGCACTGCCTTTTCTCGTCCTGGTCGTTGTTCTGCAGGGCAAGTCCTGGCTCTTCCGATGGATGGAGCCGATGACGGACCGACTTGCGGACCGTTTGAATCTGCCCGGCCTGGTGGGTGGGCCCGCGCGGTTGCATCGGGAGCTTTCGCTTCTCTATGGCAAGCCGGCCGTGGTGCTGCAGGCCGGCCTATGGCAGCTGGCGGGCCTCTTCGCTGGGGTGGGTGAGGTCTGGCTGGCGCTCTATCTCTTTCACCAGCCGGTGAGCATCGGCTCGGCGGTGCTCATACAGAGTCTGGGGGAGGCATTGCGGACTGCGGCCTTCGTGGTGCCTGCCGGCCTGGGGGTGCAGGAGGCGGGCTATCTGGTGTTTGCCCATTTGGTGGGTCTGGGTCCGAGCGTGGGCCTGGCGCTGGCCCTGGCCAAGCGGTTCCGAGAGCTGGTGTTCGGGCTACCCGTACTAGGCTCCTGGCAGTGGTTCGAGGGGCGACGGCTGGTCCGGAAACGGGCCGCGGCGGAAGAGGCCGCGGCGGAACAGGGTGAGTGATATGGCAATGAAACATGGGGGGCAAGCGGTACTGCCTTCCGGAGAGACGCCCTCGGAGGGGGCGCTGGCGGTCAAAGGGGTTAGGGCGATCAATCGGATGGGGGGGGCGTTGTGCCGGTGGGGGGTGCCGCTGGTCAAGCTGGAGCCTGGACGGCTGATCGAAACCGCCCGCGCCCGCGAGGGCCTCACGGATTTCGGTGGTTACCCCCTGGAAGAACCGCTCGATGCGCTCGTGCAGGCACTGGAATCCGAGGCCTCCCTCAGCCTGGTCGGCCGACTGACTGCCCGCTGGGAGATTCTGCATCTGCTGCGCAATCGGTTGCGTCTCCAGCGGGACTGGACAGCCCAGCCCGAGATTACACGCGAGCCGGTCGAACGGCCGATCTTCATCCTGGGACTGCCGCGAAGCGGCACGACGCTGCTGCACGCCCTGTTGGCCCAGGACCCGGACTTCCGCTACCCCGCTCATTGGGAGGTCATGCACCCGTCGCCGCCGCCGGACGCGGCCGCCACCGCCTCCGACCCACGCATCCGCAGGGCACAGCGCGAGCTGGGCTGGTTCTATCGCATGGCCCCCGGGTTCCGGGGCATGCACCTGATGGGGGCCCGTTATCCCCAGGAGTGCACCGAGATCACCAGCCCGACCTTTCTGAGTCTGCGGTTCGATTCCCTCTACAGCGTTCCGTCCTACCGCGACTGGGTCGACGAGGTGGGACTGGAGTCCGCGTACGCCTTTCATCGCCGTATGCTTCAGCACCTTCAGTGGCGTTGTCCTCCGCGGCGATGGGTGCTGAAGGCCCCGGATCACGTCTTCGGGATGGAGGGGCTGCTGAAGATCTACCCGGATGCCCGCATCATCATGACTCACCGGGATCCACTGCGGGTAGCACCCTCGGTGGCCAGCTTGACGGTGGCCCTGCAGGGTTTGTTCAGCGACGCCGTGGATGTCCGCAGGGTCGCCCACACCGTCGCGGGGCGCTGGGCGGATGGCGCGCGGCGCATGGTGAGCCTGCGCTCGGTGGACCGTGCCCCGGGGCGCTACCTGGATGTCCACTACCTCGACCTGGTGCGTGAGCCCCTGGCAGTGATCCGTGATCTGTACGCGAAACTCGGGTTGGCACTGACCCTAGATGCCGCCCGGCGCATGGAAGACTTCTTGGCCCGGCACCCCCAGGGGCGGCACGGGCGGCACCGTTACAGTCTCGCGCAGTTCGGCCTGGATGCCACCGAACAACGTCGGCAATATCGGGAGTATGTGGATTTCTTCCGCGTAGCCGAGGAGGCGCCCGCGGGCTGAGCTTGTCTCCCGTATGGATTCTGTCGCAAGAGCCCCTCCATGGGCTTATGCGTCGCCGGCGAAGGGCGCGCGGGCTCGACTGCGGCGGTCAGGCGTTCCTGCTGGAAAACTTCTGGATCGATTCTTTCAGCTTCTTGATGAGGGCGTCGAACCCGTCCGTCTTCATGACGTACGCGTACTGACTGCGCTTCAGCGATAGGTCGCTCACGCCATCCACGATGACGTTGATGATACGCCATCCCTTAGGGGTCTGGCGCAGCAGATAGTTGAACTGGTGCTGCTTGCCACTGCCGGACGTGAAGGTGCTGCTCACCGAGTTGATGCCGGGCTGGGCGCTCTGCTCGGATTGGGTCTCGAAGCTGCCGCCATTGTAACTGTCGAACTCCGCCGCGTAGTTGGCGATGGAGTATTGCTGCAGCACCTGGATGAACTGGTCGCGCTGCGCCTCGCTCAAGGTGCTCCAGTAGCTGCCGAGGGTCAGCTGAGCGATATAGGGCATGTCGTAGGACTGGAGGATCACCGGCGACAGCAGCTTGTACCTTCCCTCGTATCCCATGGCGTGGCCGCCCTTCATGGCTCGGATCAGGGTGGCGTGAAGCCGGTCGACCAGCTCCTTGGGGCCGGTTCCAGCCGCCTTGGTTGCGGCCGCCTTGGTCCCCGCCGCCTTGGTCCCCGTCTCGTTGGTCCCCGTCTCGTTGGTCCCCGTCTCGTTGGTCCCCGTCTCGTTGGTTCCGGTTGCGGCTTCCTTGGCTCCGGCCTCCTGGGCGTCTGCGGCCAGGTTTGGAAGACCGCCCGCGAAGAGACTGATCGTGGAGACAAGAAAGACGTAGGCGAGCTTGCGGTTCATCGTGGTGGGTTCTCCGATTCGATGCATGCTAATCAAGAATCTCTGTGTGTTCCGTTCTTGTCATCTTCATGTCGAGATCGCCGAAACCGATAGGCACGATGTCCCGCTCGGTCAGTGCCCGCCGGACCATGGCGCTGGTCAGCGCCTGCACCTCGTCTGGCGAGCCGGGCCCGTCGGTGGCGTCCAAGCACGGATGGAAGTAGATCTCGGTGATGCCGAGGGGCAGGTCCTCAAGCAGCGCGAGGAGGGTGGCCTCGTTCATGGCGCCGGTGCGGGACAGACCGAAGACATAGTCGTTGGTGCGTACCCCGGCGCGGTGAAGCCTCCACCGCAGGAGCTGCATCCAGGGGGCGATGAAGAGCCGCCACATGAGCCATTGCATCCAATCCGAAAGGCATGAGACGCGAAACGCGGGCAGCGGTTCATTCGGCAGCCGGACGGCCCGCATCCCAAAGTCCCGCCCGATCTCCAGCATCAGCCCGAGGACAGTCGGATGGAGATGCAGATGCTTGTGTGCGTTTACGTGGTCCAGGGGAAGGCCGGTGGCCTGAAAAGCCTCGAACTGGGCACGGATCTCCGCGCGCGCCTGGCGGCGCAGTGCGGGCCAAAGGAACAACCGGATCGATGGCAGGAGCATGTCCAGCGGGAACCGCCCCGTGCCATCAACCAACCCGCCAACCTGCCGGGGCGGCAGCACCGGAAGGCCATCGGCGAGCACCAGGTGCAATCCGACCCTGAGTCCGGGCAGCCGCCTGGCCCGGGCGACCGCATCAGCAGCTGCGGGTGCACCGACCATGAGGCTGGCCGTCCGCAGGATGCCATCGCGATAGGCGGCCTCGACCGCCTCGTTCACGGCGAGGCTCAGGCCAAAGTCGTCTGCCGTCACGATGAGGTCGATGCTGGTGTTCGCCGATTCGGCTATGGGCACGTGCGTAACCGGTCCTTCAATGCCGTTCGCGGAGGAACCGCACGAACTCCACGCCCTCCCGCAGGCGCCGCTTCATCATCTGGCGATCGCGCACCATCTCCCCGGTGATCTCCGCGATCTTGCTGGCCCGGAAGTAGAAGCGCCTGTAGAAGGTCTCCACGGAATCGAAGATCTCGGTGTGGCTCAAGTGGGGATAGCCCAGAGGGCTGATCTGGACCCCCCGGTCGTTGACCAGATGACCCTCCTCGGAGTCCGTCAGCCAACCGTTCTCCAACGCCTCCCGGTGCAGCCGGGTCCCGGGATAGGGCGCGGCGATGGACACCTGGATGGTGTGCGGGTTGATCTCCTTGGCGAACCGGATGGTCTCCTGGATGGTCTCCCGTGTCTCCCCGGGTAGGCCGACGATGAAGGTCCCGTGGATAGTGATCCCGAGCTTGCGGCAGTCCGACGTGAATTGACGCGCCCGGTCCACGCGCAGCCCTTTCCTGATGTTGTGCAGGATCTGCTGATTGCCGGATTCGTAGCCGACCAGCAGCAGGCGAAGACCGTTGTCCCGCATCACCTTGAGGGTCTCGTAGGGGACGTTGGCCTTGGCATTGCAGGACCAGGTCACCCCCAGCTTGCCCAGCCGGCGGGCGATCTCCTCCGTGCGGGCGCGATCGTCCGTGAAGGTGTCGTCGTCGAAGAAGACCTCGCGCACCTGCGGGAAATATTGCCGGATGAGCTGTACCTCCTCGATTACCCGCTCGGCGCTGCGCACCCGGTAATGATGCCCGCCCACGGTCTGGGGCCAGAGGCAGAAGGTGCACCGGGAGCGGCAGCCGCGGCCGGTATAAAAGGAGACATAGGGGTGGAGCAGATACCCGATGAAGTAGTCCTCCACCCGCAGGTCGCGTTTGTAGACCTCGGTGACAAAGGGCAGCTCGTCCATGTGCTCGATCATCGCCCGGGGCGCATTGTGGGCGACCTTGCCGTCCGCCGTGCGGTAGCTCAGGCCGTCCGTCTCTGCGAGGGGCCGTCCCTCCGCCACCTCCCTGATCGTGTAGTCGAACTCTTCCCGGGCCACGAAATCGACCGCCGTGGACGCCAGGAGCGATGGCTCGGGCTCGACCGCCACCTTGGCGCCTACCAAGCCGACCATCAGGTCGGGATTGGCCTCCTTCAGCGCTTCGGCGACCCGGACATCGGACGGGAAGGAGGGGGAGCTGGTGTGGATGACCACCAGCTCGTAGCGGGGAGCTTCCTTCAGCACCTGGGGCAGGCTCACGCCCGCGGCCGGCGCATCGATCAGCTTGCTGCCGGGCAGGAGCGCCGCGGGCTGGGCGAGCCAGGTCGGATACCAAAACGAGCGGATCTCGCGCTTGGCCTGGTAGCGCGAGCCCGCACCGCCATCGAAGCCGTCGAATGACGGTGCCTGCAGGAAGAGGGTCTTCATCATGAGGAGATCTCCGTGTCACCAGGCCCTGTCCAGGGGATGCAGGTCCTCGCATTGAGACATTTGGCCGTTCGCCTCCACGCATAGCTCCCGCTGGCGCCAGCGCACCCGCCGGCTGCAGAAGCTTGCCGCCCAGACAAACAGCGACAGAAAGCCGCGAAGGGGGAGGAGGGGGATTCCGAGCAACGCCTGGCCGAGGCGGTCCTGGTTGACTGCGAGATGCAGCGCAGCCCGTAACGCCACCGCCACGGCGGGCATTACCAGCGCCGCCCGACTGCCTGCAAGCGTGAGTCCGGCCAGGCAGGAGAGGGGGATGGCGTAGGTAATGAATGAGAGGGCGTGGCCAAGCGGCTGCACGGTTCGAATGGTCCTGGCCCACCGCAGCTCGTGGTCCAGCAGACTCCGCAGGTCCGGCTCATGGACCGTGGTCTCCACCATGCAGGATGACAGCGTGACGCGGAGACCTTGGGCCTGTACCCGTGTCCCCAGCTCGTAATCGTCTGCGAGCTGGCGGGCCAACGAGTCGAACCCCCCGACCCGCTCGAGCAGGCCCCGCTCCAGGGCCATGCTCGCCCCGAAACAGTAGGAGCCGAAGCCCAACGCGCGACCGACCAGCACGGAGGGCAGAAACCAGGCGTCGACGGCGAGTGCGCCCAGATGGGACCAGAGGTTGCGGAGCGGGCGCGCCCGATACAGGCATGTGACCAGTCCCACCGCCGGCTCGCACAGTTCGCCCATGACCCGCGCCAGGTAATCAGGTGCCACCCGAATGTCGCTGTCGGAGATCGCGAGGTATGGGTACCGGGCATGTGCCAGCATGTTGTTTAGATTGCTGGCCTTGTAGTTCATTCCGACCAGGCGTTCGTCCACCACCAGCACGATGTCTCGCTCGGGAAGCTCGCGCCGCAGCCGTTCGACGACGGAAACCGCAGGATCATCCGGGCTTCTTACCCCGCAGATCACCTCGAACCGGGCGTAATCCTGATCGCAGAAGCTGCGCAGGTTCTCATAGAGCTCCGGTTCCGCGCCGCACAGTGGCTTGAGCACGCTCACCGAAGGGGCATGACGCTGAGCGCCGGCCCGACGCCGGTTCCAGAGCAGCACGGCCAGAAGGGCGGCGGCCACGTATGCAATGGCCGCCGAGGCAGTGCCGATGAGGACGCTGATACCCACAGAGGTCAGGTTGTCCAAGACTGCGCCCCGCTACGGCGACCCTTGCGGAAGCACTGATCACCTCCGACTGCGCGCCCCGCGCCCAAGGCGAGCCGAAGGTCGCGGGGCCGCAACCGCGGGACAGCGGGACCAGTCAGTGCTTTCCTGACGGGCACCCTTAGCCCCGAACCCCGGAGTGGATTGCTTGGTAGAGGGTTCATGCGCTCATTTTCGCCGCAGGGCCGTCCGGTCTTGATTTCGGCGCCCGGCTGCTTGGGTAGGACAAGAACTCGGGCGGTGAGTTTATCGCCATACGGCGAACCTCGCGCGCCCAGCCAACTCTAAATGATGACAGAATCCCGTGGTGCCGTCCCCTGTGGGACAGAGGCGATCGCCAATTATAGCGGCCGTTTCCATTACCCCGGCTCTCTCCCAGGCCACGAGGCTGTGGCAAAAGTCCCGTCGCCTGGGAGAGGTTTAGGGGGGGCGAGGCTGCAACTTACTGATCGCGCGGCGCACGGGCGATGGCAGTAGACCGCCAAAGAGACCAAGGACCTGCCCCAGCACCTTTTGCGACATCCCCGGGGCGGGGGAGGGGCGGAACGCGCTACGCGCGACTTTCACGGGAAAGCGGGGGATCTTCTCGATCCTGACTGGGTACTGAGATGATGGTGAGCACGCTGTTCGTCCTCACCCTGAGCGCCGCTGCGCTCTGGCTCTATCTGTTGTTCGGACGCGGCGGATTTTGGCGGGCCGACCAGCGTCTTGCAGCTCTGCGAGACGAGCTGCGGCTGTGGCCCGCAGTGGTGGCTGTCGTGCCGGCCCGCAACGAGGCCGCGCTGCTCGGCCGCACGCTGCGAAGCCTTCGCCGGCAGACGTACAAGGGGGGGTTGACCATCGTTCTGGTGGACGACCAGAGCGAGGACGCCACCGCCTCCGTGGTACGGGAGCTAGCGTCAGGCCCCGGTCATCCCATTGACCTGGTGTCCGGGCAGACGCCGTCGCCGGGGTGGGCCGGCAAGGTCTGGGCTATGGCCCAGGGGGTCGACAGGGCATGCGAGATCGCTCCTGCAGCGCGCTATCTCTGGTTCACGGACGCAGACATTGAGCACGATCCGGACGTGCTCGCCCGCCTGGTGCAGCAGGCCGAGCGTGACCGAATCGACCTGGTCTCCACCATGGTGATGCTCCATTGCCGGGGCTTCTGGGAGCGGCTCCTGATTCCGCCCTTCGTGTTCTTCTTTCAAAAGCTCTACCCCTTCCCATACGTGAACTCGCCGGGCAAATCCGTGGCTGCCGCCGCGGGCGGCAGCATGCTGGTGAGGCGGGGGGCGCTGGATGCAGAGGGCGGCTTGGCCGCTATCCGGGGCGCCCTCATCGACGACTGTGCCCTCGGTGCGCTCTTAAAGCGCCACGGGCGCATCTGGCTGGGTCTCACAGACAGCTCCCGGAGCCTTCGAGCCTACAGTCTGCGCGGGGTGTGGGCGACGGTAACGCGCACGGCCTTCACCGAGCTCGATTACTCAGTCTTGCGATTGCTCGGTGCTGCTGCAGGGATGGCGCTGCTCTACCTGGTGCCGGTGGCAGGCCTCTTTCTCGGATTTCTCTATGCCCAGCCCGTCGCGACCGCCTGCGCCGCCCTGGCATGGATCGGGATGACAGTGGCCTACGGGCCGACCCTGCGCCTGTATGGCCAGCCCCTACTGTTCGGCCTTCTGCTGCCAGTGGCGGCCGTGCTCTATCTCCTCATGACGCTCGACTCGGCCCGCAAGTGGAGACCAGGAGTGGGCAGACCGCCCCGCTGGAGCTCGTCCACTGATTGGCGGACGTGACTGTACCGGCACGAGATCAGCGAAACAGAATCCGTCACGTTCCATGACCTTCCCGGGGACGACAGGCATCGGGTGGTGAAACGTCGGACCGGCGACGACGCACGTGCGAGCTATGGGCAAGCCGCTTGTCCGGTTCTGAGAGGGGCCGGGTCGCAACTCGGACCACGGGCGAGATCATGTGGCACCGCCGGGAAACCAGGCGGCTAACAGAGAAGACAAACTTTGCCCTACCGTCCGGGGAGTGCCCGGTCTACTCGAAACCCCACCTGTACGTGACCCGGCGCTCCTGCGCGGAGCTCGGACTGACGGCGGGGCTGTCGATCTGGATTCAGATCAAGGCGGTAGCGCTCCTGTGAGTGCCCGGGAAGCGCGGATTCCGTCGCAGAATGTACCGGCTGCGCACCATGTCCACATGACCGGCGATCAGCATGAAACCGCTGCCGATTCCTTTGCCCGCATAGCGGCACATAGAGCCGGCATTTCGCCCCGAAGCGGAGGTATCCATGGCATGGGCACTGATCTTGCAGCCAAGGATCTTACTTGCCTGATCAGCGC
>Ga0307440_1001640_pt1 | contig 10784 bp, 10 predicted proteins | sample SalMarWE160410MG_FD_202150 | JGI IMG/M metagenome (GOLD analysis project Ga0307440, IMG submission 202150) | Salt marsh sediment microbial communities from the Plum Island Ecosystem LTER, Massachusetts, United States - WE1604-10 | ecosystem: Environmental > Aquatic > Marine > Intertidal zone >... | reverse complement strand
AAGCCCCAAAGATTTAGAGCAAATGGCCGAGGAGGCCCAGAAACTGGTCCGCTCGATACAGAACCCTTTTATTCGCAAACTGTTACAACGACTCTTAAAAAAAGGAGAGTTGTGGGAAGACTTTAAAAAGGCCCCGGCCGCAAAGGGGATACATCACGCCTATGTTGCTGGCCTGTTGGAGCATTGTCTGTCCATGGCCGGGATTGCGGATTTTCTCTCTTCCCATTATCCAGGTGTGGATCGCTCCTTGCTGCTTGCCGGGGTCTTCCTTCACGATATCGGGAAGCTCAGGGAGCTGCAGTCCGATGCAGGGCTTATCGACTATACGGCCGAAGGTCGCCTGAAAGGGCATCTGGTGATCGGCAGTGAACTGGTGGCGTCCGAAGCCCGGGCCCTGCGAGATTTTCCGGAAGATCTGCTGACTCGGCTTCAGCACCTGATCCTCAGTCATCATGGTCGCCAAGAGTTCGGCTCTCCCGTCGTCCCGATGACCGTTGAGGCCTTTTTGCTGAGTTGGATTGATGAGATGGATTCGAAGATGAACCTGATGGATCAGCTCAGAAGAAAAATAACGGGAAAAGAATTCATGTGGAGTGACTATCAACGTCCCTTGGAGCGTTTTCTCTACTTAAGCGGATATGAAGAGGAGGAGCCTGAGGATACCAAAGCCGTTCCCTCCAATCCGACCAGGCAGCAGTCACTGTTTTAAGGAACCTGGCACGTGAGTCTTTCAACCAAATCTGCCCGGAGCAAGAATATGAACCAGATGTCGCATTTTCCCGGGCTTCTGGGTCAGGAAAAGGCGAAATTGCTTCTGGCGCGATCCCTCGCAACCGACAGGATACCGCATGCCTTTCTCTTTCGTGGGCCTGAAGGGGTGGGCAAGCAGCTGTTTGCCAAGGCGATTGCAGCCACCGTGAACTGCCGTGAGACCGCTGATGGAGTGGCCTGTGGAGTATGCCCATCCTGTCGGAAGTTCCATTCCGGCAACCACCCTGATTTCATGGTCATCCGCCCGGAACAGGGAACCATCAAAATCAACAGAATACGTGAGCTTGCCCGCACGTTGACCTATCCTCCCTACGAGTCAAGGGTCCGGGTGGTGTTGCTCGAGGATATCCATACCATGCGAAGGGAGGCTGCCAACAGTCTCTTGAAGACCTTGGAGGAACCTCCGGAAAATAACCTGCTGATCTTGACGGCGGAATCAGCAAAGAGCCTTCTTGCAACCATCTCTTCGCGGTGCCAGATCATCCCGTTTTTTCCATTGAGCCTGGACGAGACGGTACAGGTGGTTTTGATGCATGATAAAGATATGGAAAGGGAGACGGCTGTGCTGCTGGCCAGGCTTTCCGAAGGCAGTCCCGGTCTGGCCCTGATGTTCCATAGGATGGAGATGGTGGAGACCTGGAAAAAAGTGATTACTGTTGTGAGGGATTCGGTAAATGCCGAGGACGGTGGAATCTCGCAGCTGCTCAAGGCGGCAGAGGACCTGGCGAACCTCAAGGAAAATCTCATCCCCTTCCTTGGTCTCCTGCGAATCTGGATACGGGATGGACTCCTCTGCTCTTTCGGCTGGAATCAGGATGCGGCACTAACGGACGTTGATTTACCGGGGTATACGAAATCCGAGGAATATTTTGACGCGTTGCGGGCAATCGATCAGGCGGAGCGGGAGCTTGCCAGAAATTGTAATCGTGCATTGGTTTGCGAAATCCTTCTTTTCAGACTGCAAATGGGAAAGAAGATTTAATACTTAGGCTTTTCTATGACAATGGATTCAAAAAACAACAATACGACGCCCCAGGGGTCTTCGGAGCCGGAAGCGGAAGTCGATAGGAAAAAAGAGACGGAAAAAAAGACAGCGCCGGATGAAAATGACGATCTCAAAGGACTTGAGGGAGATATTGCCTTCTATCGGATCCGCTTCCGTCTTGACGGCCAGGAGTTTACCGCAGCATCGCAGCTTCTGGATCTCAAGAGAGATGAGATTGTCATGCTGCGGACCGATCACGGCCATGAACCGGCGGTTGTGATCACGGGCGCTCCGGCCTGTCGGGAAAGTGACTGTCGAAGACGTGCGGGCTGGATACTTGTGCGACGGGCAAATCCGGATGAAGCCCAAAGATATACGAATCTTACTCTGCAGGAGGAAAATGCCTTTGACGTCTGTAACCGACTGATTGAAAAACATAGCCTGGAGATGAGTCTGGTCCGGGTGGAGAGATTTTTTAACGGCAGCAAGATAATTTTCTATTTTACCGCCGACAACCGGGTCGATTTCCGGGAGCTGGTCAAGGATCTGGTTCAAGAATTTCGTACCCGGGTGGAGATGCGTCAGGTAGGGGTTCGGCATGAAACCAAGATGCTGGGGGGCTTGGGAACCTGCGGACGGGAGCTGTGCTGTTCCCTGTTTATGAAAAAATTTGAGTCGGTCTCCATCAAGATGGCCAAAGAACAGGACTTGCCGCTGAATCCATCAAAAATATCGGGAGCGTGCAATCGGCTGCTTTGTTGTCTCACCTATGAATATGATGCCTATCGCCGACAAAGAAAAGGGATGCCGAAACCAGGGGGATTCATTAAAATTGCGGATGAAGTCTTTCAGGTAAGACGGCAGAATCCTCTCATGGAATCCATACTTGTCACCAACAAGGCTGGAGAGGAAAAGGAGCTTTCTAAAACAGAATGGCAGAATTATGAACAGCTAAAGGCCGACAAGCCGGGGAAACGAAAAAATACAGGACAACAATGACCACTTATATAACGACACCGATTTACTATGTTAATGCCGAGCCGCATCTCGGACATGCCTATACGACCATTGTGGCCGATACCTACAGTCGCTTTCGCAGACTTGAGGGTGGAGATGTCCGTTTTCAGACCGGGACCGACGAACACGGAGACAAGATCGCCGAGGCGGCCGGGAAAGAGGGTATCGAACCAAAAGAGTATGCGGATCGTATCAGTGCGAAGTTTCAAGCAACCTGGCCTCTTTTAAATATTCAGCCGGATACCTTTATCAGGACGACGGAAGATCGCCATGTAAAAACGGTACGGGACATTTTGCAATACGTCTACGATCAGGGGGATATCTACTTTGATGAGTATTCCGGCCTGTACTGTAAAGGCTGCGAGCGGTTTTTGACTGAAAAGGAGTTGGTGGACGGTAACTGCCCCGATCATCAGGTTCCGCCCAAGAGCATTACCGAGCAGAATTATTTCTTTCGGATGTCCAAGTATCAGCAGCGTCTGATAGATCATATTACGCTTCATCCGGAGTTTATCACCCCCCGGAGATATAAGAACGAGGTCCTGTCCTTTCTCCAGGAACCTTTGGAAGATCTCTGTATCTCCAGGCCGACATCAAGGCTTACGTGGGGTATAGGACTGCCGTTTGACGAGAACTTTGTGACCTATGTCTGGTTCGATGCGTTGATCAACTATCTGACCGGGATCGGATATCCTGACGGGCCCGATTTCAATAAGTATTGGTCGGCGGCCGAGCATCTTATTGCCAAAGATATCCTTAAACCCCATGCCATCTACTGGCCGACCATGCTGATGGCCATCGGGCTCACCCCGTTTACCCGACTCCACGTCCATGGCTACTGGAATATCGACGAGACCAAGATGTCCAAGAGTATAGGTAACGTGGTAAGGCCGCATGAATTGGTGGAAGAATACGGGCTCGACACCTTGCGGTACTTTACCTTGCGGGAGATGTCTTTCGGCCTTGATGCAAGCTTTGGGCATGAGGCGGTGGTGGCCAGGAATAACTCGGACCTGGCAAATGACCTCGGCAACCTGTACAGCCGGACTACGGCAATGCTGATAAAATATACCGATGGGGTGGTCCCGCAGCCGGGCAAGGATTCGGAACCGCTTGATGAGGAGATGAAATTGGCCTCAAAGGTGATGCTCTCCCGCTATAGGGAGACCTTTGCCAATTTTCAGTTTCACATCGGTCTGCAATCGATCTGGGACCTTGTCAGCTTTGCCAATAAATATATTGTAAAAAACGAGCCCTGGGTCCTGGCGGCGGATCCTGCTCAAACAACCCGTCTTCATACGGTGCTTTTCAATCTTGTGGAATGTCTGCGCCAGCTCACCTTGGTGCTGTCGCCCGTGATGCCGGGGACTTGCAAGAAGATGGCCCAAGGTCTGGGGTTGACAGAGGATGATGAGCTGATTTCCTCTCTGGAGAGGGGCGGCGCCTGGGGGTTGTTTCCGGTGGGGATCAAACTCAAAAAGATCGATGCGCTCTTTCCCCGGGTAGATGTGAAAAAAACGGAGAGCCCCAAAGACACACCGCTGGGGAAATCGAAAAAGAAAGAACAAAAGAGAAACGGAGACGGGGCAACGGAAGGGGTGATCACCATTGAGCAGTTTCAGGCCGTGGATTTACGGGTTGCCGAGGTGGTGGCTGCCGAGAGAATCAAGAATTCCGAAAAGCTGTTGAAGCTCACGGTCCTGGTCCCGGAGGAACGAACCGTCGTGGCCGGGATTGCCGAGTTTTACACCCCCGAAGAGATGGTTGGTCGTCAGGTCCTGATGGCCGTCAATTTGAAACCGGCTAAACTGATGGGTGTGATGTCCCAGGGCATGCTTCTTGCCGCCAGGATGCAAGTGGATGGCAAGCAGCGTTTGGTCCTTTCCACCGTCGGTGAGAGGGTTGAAAACGGGTCCAAGGTCTCTTAAAAAAAGAACAAGGAGCAAACGATGTTGGGATCGAGTAATTTCTTTGTATGGTTTATCCTTCAGGTAGCCCAGTTAGTTCACTATCTTCTCACTGCCTACATGTATATTATTATCGGGAGAGCCGTGATTTCATGGGTCAGTCCCGATCCCTATAATCCAGTTGTCCGTTTCCTCTATGATGTGACGGAACCGGTATTAAGTCGTATCAGACGTGTTTTGCCTATCAATTTTGGAGGAATGGATTTTTCCCCTGTCATTGCCATCATAGGTGTTATTTTTCTGCAGAATCTTTTAGAGTATATTCTGGGAAATATCGTCAGGTGATAAGGATTGCGGGCTCGAGTTCTTTCTGATCGGAAAGGAAGTATGTTGAAATTTTAAACTTTTGCATTCAATGGAGATCCAATATGGCCATCACTCCGCAGGCGATTAAGGACCAAGAATTTATCGTTAAATTCAGAGGATATGACGCGCTTGAGGTTAAAGCTTATCTGGAAATGGTTGCGGAAGAGTTCTTTGAGCTTTTCGAACAGGGGCGACAGCAGACTGAAGAAATCGAGAATCTTGCCGAGGAAATACAGGAGCACGTCGAACGGAATGCATCCCTTGAGAGAGAGGGTGCAACCCTGGAGGATAAAAATACCCGGTTGGAGGAGGACCTTGCCCAGGCAACTGAACGTAATTCAGAGCTGGATAAGGAAATCGGGGAATTGAAAGAACGGATTTCTGAGCTAGAGAAGGAGATGGAGGTTAAGGAAACGGAAATCGCGGAGGTAAGAGAGCAAATAGAGGCGGAAAAAGAACTGAGTACAGCCGCGAAAAAGGAAAAAGAGGCTCTTGCAGAACGTGTGGCAGATGTGGAAAAGCGGTGGGCGGAGCAGGAAAAAACGGAGGTCGATTTCAAAGAGACCATACTCGCAGCCCAGAAGTTTTCCCGGGAAATGAAAAAAGGCAGTGAAGACGAGGCTGCCGAGATCCTTGAGAAGGCACAGGCCGAGGCCGATAAACTTCGTGAGGAAACCTTTCAGGAACTGGCCAGGTACCCAAAAGAGATTGAGCGCTTGCGGATGAAGCGGAACCAGGTCCGCGAAGATCTGCGGACTGTACTGACCATCTGTCTTGAAAATCTGAATATTTTTGATGACGACAATGAGGATGAAGAGGATTTTTCCGACCTTTTCCAAAGTGTCGTAATCTCCGATGATGGGATGGTCAACCATGAGGAGCTTGCAAAACTCGACATGGACCTGGATCTTCTCGATTCCATCCCTTCCGAAGAGGAAAGTGTCGCGATGGAGGCCGGAGAAGCCGAAAAGGGCGACAACCTGTAGCCTCTCACCCGTGTGATCCATGCCGTATCTTACAACCCAAAAAGACGGTTCTCTACGGTTGCGCCTCCATGTCCAGCCAGGGGCATCGCGAACCGGCTTTGCCGGTATGTACGGTGAGTCGTTGAAGCTTGCCATTAGTGCACCACCCGTCGAGGGCAAAGCCAACAAAGAGGTCATCGCCTTCCTGGCGGGCTTTTTCAAGATCCCCAAGAAAGAGATTACGATAGTAGGTGGTCTGCAGTCGAGAGAAAAAAGATGCAGGATCGGTTCCTTGTCGGAAGCTGAGGCCAGAGCCGGACTTGTCGGGAGAGACGGGAACAAAAGGGGTGGCTGAGAATCGTTTGGGAGGAATGGGATGCAGCGGTTTTTGATCGGAAACTGGAAATGTTATAAATCACTGGCGGATGCTAAATCCTGGTTTGATGCGTTTGCTGCACTGTACACGCCGCGAGATGGCCTGTCGGTGATTATCGCCCCGCCATTTGTTGTTCTCGAAAGTCTGGCAGAGTATCTCAAGAAATTGGATTTGCAAAACGTTTTTCTTGCCGCCCAGGATATCTCTCCCTTTCCCAAGGGGGCCTATACCGGGGCCGTTGCCGCCGACATGGTTCGCGGACTGGTCGACTATGTCATTGTCGGGCATTCGGAACGCAGACGATATTTTCACGAAACCACCCAAGATATGATCAACAAAGTTTACGAGACGGTGGATGCCGATCTCCTGCCCATCCTCTGTGTCGATAAACCTGACGAGCTCCGGCAGTTCAGGGCACTGCAGGATTGCGACTGCACAAAAATGATTGTTGCCTACTCTCCTGTCGATGCCTTGAATTTTCGCATTCCTGCATCGCCTGCAGAGGTTGCGGCAGCGGCGGATACTATCGTGAGGACGGGTCCCGCAGAATCCGTTGTTTATGGTGGTGCGGTGGATAGAGATAATGCCGGGCGGTATTTGGAGCTTGGGGGGATTTGCGGATTGTTCGTCGGGACGGCCAGCCTGGAAGCAAAGGTATTCATAGATATTTGCCGGTTGTTCGATGCCCGCTGATTTTTCCGGATGCCTTTTATGTATGACGACGGTTCACCGTCGTAACCTGTTGAATTGCTGCATTGCTCTGGAGTTTTGAGGGTTTTTCGAATCCTTTATTTTTTCCGCTTTTTGGGAAGCAGGAAGGAGGCCACGAAGCCGACCGAATACATTCCTGATAGAATCAACCCAATAATCCCAATAGTGCCCAGAATTCCTGGTTTGTGGGTAATGCGATCTGCAAGAATCAGGATCGAGGAGCCGACAATCAGGGCCGAAATTATCATGGACATACCCATCATCCGACTGGAGAGGCCGATCTGGTCAGCCAGGTGTTCGATTCGTCGCAGCTCCAGATTGAGGGTAAAACGGCTGTGGCGAATGTAATCGAGGAAGTTCTGCAGGTCCCCCGGGGCATCCTCGATGAGTTGTAGATATCCAAGCAGTGATTTTAAGGCCCGGTTCTTCAAGGCCTTTATGCCGTAACGGCGGGTGACGATATCCTGGATCTGCGGCTCGACATGGGAGAGGAAATCAAAGGTTGGGTCGAAACGTTCGGCCACACCCTCAATTATGGTAAGCGCCTTGGTAAGCAGGAGAAGATCGCTCGGGCATTTGATGTGGTAGCGCTGCAGGAGGCCGAAAAAATCCGACAACAGGGTTGCAATGTCCAGTTTTTGGAGTTCGGTTTCCTGGACCTGGCTAGCCAGATGCTGCAGTTCCAGACGGAAATCACGTTTGGCCACAATACTTGGGTTGGCATCCGTCAGCTCAATGACCACCCGGCAGAGACGGTCGATATCTCCCTTGATGACTCCTGCCACCAGATCTATCAATTGATCCCCTGTCTTCTTGTCGAGTTGACCGGTCATGCCGCAATCAATGAAACAGAGTGTATTGTCGGGAAGCAACAGGATGTTTCCGGGGTGGGGGTCGGCATGGAAGTAGCCGAATTGCAGGCATTGCTTGAATACCGCATTGGTTCCGTGGGCAACTATCGCCCTACGGGTGGCGGCGGAGAGTTCCTCCGGGTTGATGGTGGAGAGCATTCGGCCTTTAATCTCTTCCAGGGTCAGGATATTTCTGGTCGTTGCCTCCCAATAGACCTTGGGGAAACAGATGTCTGCGTCATCTTCAAAATAGCGGCGCAGCCTGTCGGTGGCCTGTCCCTCATAAACGAAATTGACCTCTTTAAGAATCTCCCGGGAGAACTCTTTGGTGACGGAAACCGGACTGTAGCCGAGATTGGAAAAATACTGTTCGACAAATTGAGCCAGACTTTCGAGCAGGGCCATATCCTCTTCGACAAGCTGACGATTTCCAGGCTTGAGAACCTTAATGACCACCTCCTGCCCGCCGATCAGTTGTGCCTGATGGACCTGGGCCATGGAGGCCGAGGCCATCGCCTGTTCGTTTATGGAGGAGAAGAGGAGATCGAGACGACCTGGAAAATCGTCAAGCAGTACCTTGTGAATGTCTTCAAAGGGGACTTGGGAGCACCTGTCCTGGAGTTTTTTGAATTCTTCCGCCCATTCGGGAGGAATTAAATCGGGTCGTGTTGACAGTATCTGACCCAGTTTAATGAAGGTCGGGCCGAGTTCTTCGAGTACCATACGTATCCGCACTGGCCTGGGGATTTTCCCGGATTCCCGTATCTGGTCGTCGGCACCTTCTTCTTTCCTGAAATCCAGCAGACGGGAGAGCCCTGTATCGATAATCACCTGGCGGAACCCGAATTTGGTCAGAACCTTGATGATTTCGGCGAGTCGTTTTGTGTTCCTGATGGTTCGTTTGATGGAGGTGATCTTCATGGGCAGGGTGCCCCCTATCGACTGGCGGCCAGCAGCCTGTTAATCCGCTCCTGAATGGGCGGGTGGGTCGAAAAAAGATTCATGATTCGGTTCCCTGTCAATGGATTGACGATGTACATCTGGGCGGTTGCGGGATTGATATTCATTGGTTGATGTCTGTTGGCGCTTTCCAGTTTTTGCAGGGCTCCTGCCAGAGAGCCGGGATTGCCGCAGATGGCCGCCCCGGTTGCATCGGCCTGGAATTCCCGGCTTCTAGAGATGGCCATCTGGATCAACATTGCAGCCAAGGGGGCAAGAAACATCATGGCCAAGGCCCCGATCAGCCCTCCGGAGTCATCATCATCGGAGCGCAATCCCCCGAAAAGCATTGACCATTTGGCGATGGTGGCAAGAGAGCTGATGGCGCCTGCCATGGTCGCGGCAATCGAGCTGATCAGAATGTCATGATTTTTGATATGACCGAGTTCGTGGGAGATGACGCCGGCCAGCTCATCGTGGTTCAGGATGTGAATGAGACCCGTGGTCACCGCCACCGCGGCATGTTGAGGATTGCGGCCGGTGGCGAAGGCATTGGGCGTGTCCTGTTGTATGAGACAGACCCGAGGCTTGGGCAGACCGGCACGAGATGCAAGAGAGCTTACGATCTCATGGAGATGGGGAGCTTCCTGGGGCGATATTTCTTTGGCTCCAGCCATGGACAGTGCCATTTTATCACTGAACCAGTAGGCCGAAAAGTTCATTGCAACGGCCAGCACCAAGGCGATTATCATGCCTCCGTGTCCGCCCAAGGCTTGTCCGGCGAGCATAAGAAGAGCCGTAAGGCCGGCCATCAAAATCCCGGTTTTTATCATGCTTGTCATACTGTCTCAACAGTGTTGGTTTTCTGCCTGTTTTGCCCTTTTTGACCAGCAAGGCTTTGGTCGAAAGCCTGTGCTTCCTCTCGATCTGGGTGGGTCTGTTCGCGTGTTGCAGTAATATTGTAAGAATGCTGCCGGGCTTGTCAAGAATGATCGGCGGGGCTTATTGGATATGGCGGAGATCGAGTCCGCTTTGCCTCGACCATGCGGTCTGGATAAGTTTTTTCAACTGTGGGCGGGTTTTTTTCAGCGGAGGAACAGCGGAGATACGCGGGATAAGGTCCTCGACCGAGTTCGGTGGATACAGGCGCAACTTGTCATCGAGGTTGCAAAAATTGTTCATCCCGTCGTTAGCGCCCGAATAGTCGATGTCATGTTCAACGGAGAGGTCAAGGCCTCGTAAGAATTGCAAGATACTGCTGATATCATTGTTTCGATAGAAGATGTTGATCTGTTCGCAGATCGTCTCGTAGTCATCTTTGAGGGCCTCAAATTCGGCTCTGTAGTTATCTATGTGATCGAGAAGATTCGTATAGGTATCGAAAAACAGGTTCACGAAGCGCGATTTTTTCGTCAGGCCATGAATCTTTCTGCCGGCCAGGATCTTTCTTCTCATTTCCTGGGAGGTGTTGATTTCACATTCGAAGAAAAATCGCTCGGACAGACCTGTGATGTCGAAAAAAGTACTGATCAGATCATCGTCTCTCAAAAGACTGTAGATGCAGACGAAGTCGATACCAATGCTGTTTTCGAGGCTTAAAGCCAGGGTAATGATCTGTTGTCTGTAGGAAAGAGTGTCCTCTTCAATGATTTTTCTAAACCTGAAATATCGATCGGCTATTTCTTTTTTGACCTCCAGACTCAGAATTGCGCTTAAATCTTCCATTATTTACCTTTGTGCCGGAGATTTTCGAGGTTGTTTGGATAATAAAATAATTAAATGATTTAATCTCTGGCAGAGTCGCTCCGGGCTTATTATAGTGTTTTTGGGTAAAAGATACATCCTCCTTTTTATTGGTTATCGTAAATGGTAGACTCTCAACCGTGGGAAGGCATT
>Ga0307440_1001639_pt1 | contig 10788 bp, 7 predicted proteins | sample SalMarWE160410MG_FD_202150 | JGI IMG/M metagenome (GOLD analysis project Ga0307440, IMG submission 202150) | Salt marsh sediment microbial communities from the Plum Island Ecosystem LTER, Massachusetts, United States - WE1604-10 | ecosystem: Environmental > Aquatic > Marine > Intertidal zone >... | reverse complement strand
ACGGGGACGTGGACCCCGAGTGGGAGCGACAGCTTCCAGATGGCCGCCTGGTGGACCCCGGGCGACCGTTGAGTCCATCCGCCGTGAGCGATGCGGTGATCGGGAACGATCAACTTCCCAACGCACGGCGCCGCTTTCGCCTCGGTATGGCCCTGGTCAGCTTTCTGCTGCTCCTGGCCGCCGCCTGGCGTTGGACGTCCCTTGGGGATGCACTAGAGCCCGGGACGCTGGCGGCCACCGTGACCGAGGTCCTGCGCGGTCCATGGGCACCCCTTCTGCTGATGCTTGGCTTCGTGATCGGCACCCTGGTCGCCATCCCAGTGACCCTGCTTATCCTGGTCACCGCCCTGGTCCACGGGGCGGTCGCGGGGGCTGCCTATGCCCTGGCCGGGTCCACCCTGGCCGCGGCAGTCAGCTACGGCCTCGGAAGCTATCTCGGCCGACCCACCGTGGAGCGGCTGTCCGGCGGCAGTCTGCACCGCCTGAGCGAACGGCTGGCGCGCCGGGGAATCCTCACCATCATCACCGTGCGTGTAGTCCCCGTGGCTCCGTTCACCGTCGTCAACCTGTTCGCCGGCGCATCCCACATCCGATTCCGCGACTACCTGGTCGGCACCATCGTCGGCATGCTGCCCGGCGTCGCCGCCATGTCGGTGTTTGCCGAAGGCATCCTGGGCATGATCGAAGGCACCAAGGCGGGCGACTTTCTCGTCATCGTCCTCGGAATCTTATTCGTGGTGGGTTTCGCCCTGCTCGCCCGCCGCCTCCTTGCCATGGCGAGCCGCAGAGCCGACACCGATGCCTAGAAATCCTCGTGCACCCGAATCGAGTCGAACCCGATCTCCCGGGCAACGTCGGTGACCTGGTCGAGATCGTGATAGACCTTCTCCGTGCCAGTGTGGTCGGTGTAGGTGACCTGGTCCCCCGAGCGCGTCGTAAAGACAAGCACCCATCCGTTGGCATCCGCCGCGGTTGCGATCTCCGCTTCTACCAGATCTCCGCCCGCAAGCGCCTGGATTGCCGTGTCGTGGTCCATAGTGGGATCACCCCGTAAGGAACAGTTCACTAATAAGTCGGACAAGTCTATTCGTTGTCGTTGTCGTTGTCGTTGTCGAAACTGTCGTAAGAGCCGGAATTCTCTCGCACCTCATGGTTTCCCTGTCCGAGCTTGGTGAGCATCGAAACGACCCGAATTGCATTTCCTTTGCCATTACGACAACGTTTATATTCCCTGTCCAACTCATTGTTGATTCGTTACTTGGCCCATCCCTCGTTGCCCTGCCGCGGCAATTTGAGCTTAGCACCGGGACTCCCAGACCGCCGGGACCGCGACTGACAGGAGGGCCATTCGAGCTATGCAGACGGCGCGCCCAGCGCGCCCCACGGAGCCTTCTGTCTTCCGTCCTCTGTCCTCTGTCCTCTGCCCCCCTCAGCCCTCCTTCCAGCGCCTTCCGTCCCGCCGTACGAGCTCCCCCGCCGCCTCCGGCCCCCATGAGCCGGCGCGGTAGTTGGGAAACCCGCCCGGCGGGTTGTCTTCCAGTCGCGCGACGATCGGGTCGACGATCGACCAGGCCTGATCGATCCAGTCTTCCCGGGTGAACAGGGTCTGATCCCCTTCCATGACATCCAAAAGCAGCCAGGCATAGGCGCGCGGCGGGGAGGTGATGCCGAAGGCGTCCGCATACAGGAACCGGGAGCTCACGGGCGTCAGTCGGATCTCGGAGCCGGGCTGCTTGGCGACAAAGCGTTGCAGGATCCCCTCCTCCGGCTGGACTCGGAAGGTAATCACGTTCTGGAGGTGCGGCTGCCCATCGCCGAGGGGAAACATCAGGTGCGGCGTGGGCCTGAAGTAGACCGCCACCTCCGTGAGCTTGCTGGCGAGCCGCTTCCCGGTGCGCAGATAGAAGGGCACCCCGGACCAGCGCCAGGTTCCCACCTCCAGCTTGACCGCAGCGAAGGTGGAGGTGGTGGAGTCCGCCGCCACCCGCTCCTCGTCCCGGTAGCCGACGACCTCCTGCCCGTCCACGGCGCCCGGCCCGTATTGGCCACAGACGCAGTCCGCGGGCTCCGGTGGACGGATCGCCCGCAGCACCTTGACGGTCTCGTCCCGCAAGGACTGGGGGTTGTAGGCCACCGGCGGCTCCATGGCCGTCATGCAGAGAAGCTGCAGCAGATGGTTCTGGATCATGTCCCGCACCACGCCGGTCTTCTCGTAGAAGGCCCCGCGGGTCCCGATCCCCAGCTGCTCAGCGACCGTGATCTGGACGTGATCGATGAACCGATGGCTCCAGATCGGCTCGAAGCTCGGATTGGCGAACCGGAACACCAGCATGTTCTGGACCGTCTCCTTTCCCAGGAAGTGATCGATCCGGTAGATCTGATCCTCGGCGAACACCGCCTGAAGCTCCTGCTGCAGCTTGCGGGCGGAGGCCCGATCCTCGCCGAAGGGCTTTTCGATGACCAACCGCCGCCATCCGGACTCGCCTCGGGACAGACCAACCGCATTCAGCTTCTCGGTGATGGGCCCAAAAAACGACGGAGGCGTGGCGAGGTGGAAGAAGACGTTGTCCGGCAGATCCGCGCCGCGTCGAATCTCGGCAAGGCGCTCCCCCAGGGCGCGGTAATCGTCTTCCGCCGTGAAGTCGCCCATCAGGTAGTGCAGACGAGGGGCCAATTCCTCCCAGCATTGGAGATCGAAATCGCACTGCTGCTTGACCGATTCGCGCATGCTCTCGCGAAACTGGTCGTCGCTCCACTCTCGGCGGGCGAACCCCAGGACGGCGAAGCGCTCCGGGAGCAGACCCTTCATGGCCAGCTCGAAGAGAGAAGGCAGCAGCGAGCGGCTCGTGAGGTCTCCGGACGCCCCGAAGATCACCATGAGGCACGGGTCCGGCGCGCACTCCCCAAAGCCTTCACATTCCGTCTCTATCGTGGTCCGATGCTTTTCCTGGGCCATATCAACCCCTCAAACAAGCCTTCTCACCAGGTCCGACAGCCCGGCATCAAAATCTCCGCCGATGTGAATCCGCAGCACCCGCCGACCGTGGTCCTTCAAGGCGCGGAAATCGCCCAGTGCCTGCGCGCGCAGGAGCGTGGCAAAGCCGTAGGGTGCCCCGGGGATCCCGGGGTCGTCCGGGGAATCCCCGGTAAGGACCAGATAGGCGCCGGTGCCGGGGCCACCCTTGTGCAGCTGGCCCGTCGAATGGAGGTAACGGGGGCCGTACCCGAGGGTCGTCGCCACCCGCTGCCGGTCACGGGCCAGGAGCCGCAGGCGCTGCAGCAGGTCCTGGCGGTCGCGGGTCTGTTGGACATAAGCCAGCACGGCAAAGTAGTCCCCGGCGGACAGTCCATCCCAGATGGCTCGCAGGAGGTGCGGAGGTGAGGCGCCCTCACCGCCTCCGTCGCCGGTCCAGGCGGTCAGCTCCCCCTCCCGGGACGCGGCCTCGCCTTCTCCCAGTCCCCCGTCCCGCTGCCAACGTTCCAGCAGATCCCTGGTGTTACGCTTGCTCTCCGTCACGTTCGGCTCATCGAACGGATTGACGCCCAGGACGGCGCCGGCGGTGGCGGTGGCCACTTCCCAGCGCACAAACTCGGCCCCCAGGTCGTAACGGTCGTCGAGCCCGATCCGCACCACCGGGTGCCCTGCTTGCTCCAGCGCGGCCAGCCGGTCCATCCGCTCCTGCCCCTGTACCTCCGAGAGGCTGAGGTAGACGAAGACCCGGTCTTTCCCGTACGAGTCCGGGGGGCCGAGGGGCTCGTCCACCACCGGAAGGAAGCCCCGTCCATCTTTGCCGGTGCTCTCCGCCAGGAGCTGCTCCACCCACATGCCGAAGGGGGCGATGGGCTCGTCGATGGCGAAGGTCACCTTGTCGCGCCCGGCCCGGGCGTGGGCGGCCAGGACGGTACCGAGGCGAATGCCGGAGTTGCTCGGGGCGGGCACGGCCGGGGCACAGCTGGTGAGCTGCAGCTGAGCACGATCCAACAGGCGGCGGAGGTCCATCCCCAGGAGGGCCATGGGCACCAGCCCGAAGTGGGACAGGGCGGAATAGCGCCCGCCGATGTCCTCCTGGTTCGGAAAGATGCGGCGGAAGCCCTGCTCGCGGGCCTCTTCCGCCAGGGGGCTCCTGGGATCGGTAATCGCCACGAAACGACTGCCCGGCTCGGAGACGCCGTCATTGCGCAGCAGCTCGAAGAAGTGCCCATAGTAGCTCAGGGTCTCGGTGGTGGTTCCGGACTTGCTCGCCGCAATGAACAGCGTGTCTTCGGGCTTGATCTGCTCCTCGATCGCCCGCAGCGCCGCCGGGTCCGTGCTGTCGAGAACCAGCAGCTCGGGGAAGGCGTCCGTCGGGCCGAACACCCGCGCACAAACAGCGGGGCACAGGCTGCTGCCGCCCATTCCCAGGAGCACCACGGAGTGCACCCCTTCGAGCTTTACCGTCCGTGCGAAATCGTTGATCTCGTCGATCGCTCCCCGGGCATTGGCAACGCAGTCCAGCCATCCGAGGCGGTTCAGGACGGCGTCTGCAACCGCCGGGTCGAGGGTCCACAAGGTAGCGTCCCGCGCGTGCAGCCGGCGGGCGAACTGCTCCTCGGCAAGTGCCTCCAGCACGGCCGACGCCTTGTCATCCGGGCCGGTGAAGTTGGGGCTCGCGGCGGCGGCACCACAGACAGCGACACGCTTGCCCTGCAGGGTTGCCATCAGCTCGTTGTAGGGATCCACGAACTTCTGCATCCCCTCGTCGAGGAGCTGTTGGGTGGCACACTCGAAATCGATCCCGGCCGCCGCGAGGCCCCGCATCACCCGCTCTGCCTCCTCGACGCCCTCCTCCACCGTCCTGGAGGCCAGTACACCGTGATGGGCGAAGGCCTGAATGGTGGAGTCGGGCATGGTGTTCACCGTGTCGGGACCGATCAGGGGATCGACATAGCGGGTGTCCCTGTACAGGGGGTTCTTGGTGCTGGTGGACGCCCAGAGCACGCGCTGCACCCGGGCCCCTTGTCCCGCCAGCGCCATCCAGCGATCACCCCCGAACAGCCGCTTGAAGCTCTGGTAGGCAAGCTTGGCATTGGCCACCGCCGCGCGACCCAGGAGGCGCTCGGGCGGCGACTCGCCGGTCGCGGAAGGAATCCTGATCCGCTGGCCCAGGAGCTGGTCGGTGAGGACATCGATGCGGCTCAGAAAGAAGCTCGCGACGGATGCGACCCCGCGCAGATCCTTGCGCTCCCTCGCACGGCGCTCCAGCGCCCGCAGATAGGTCTCCGCCACCGATTCGTAGGCCGCGAGGGAGAACAGCAGCGTGATGTTGACGTTCACGCCCTCGTAGAGCATCTGCTCGATGGCCGGAACGCCCGCGGGACTGCCGGGAATCTTGATGAAGACATTCGCCCGGTCCACCGCCTGAAACAACCGCCTCGCCTCCGCCATCGTGGCCTCTGTGTCGTGCACCAGGTAGGGGGACACCTCCAGGCTCACGAAGCCGTCGACACCCTCCGACTCCTCGAAGACCGGCCGCAGGATGTCGCAGGCATCCCGGATGTCGGTCACCGCCAGACGCTCGAACATGGCGTCCGCGGCGAGACCCTCCCGGGCCAGGACCTCGATCTGTTCGTCGTAGGCCGTGCCTTTGGACATGGCCTTGTCGAAGATTGCCGGGTTCGAGGTGATACCCCGCAGCCCCTCTTCGCGGACCCGGCGGCCCAGCTCGCCGTTCTCGATCATCTCCCGGGTCAAATTGTCCAGCCAGTAGCTCTGGCCGAGTGCGTGGAGCTCCAGCAGCGGGTTCATGATGTTTCTCCTTACTATCTGCTAACCGCGAAGGACAGGAAGACCAAAATTCTTGCGAGTCCCGGGCTTAGAAACGATTCAAAAATTACCGAATGACTTCATTCGGCGTAGGGCACCATAGCGCAGCGTATTGCGCCGAATGCGACCAACCATGACATGCTACCGCTGGCTTGGCAGCTCAAAGCACTCGTTCCAGGTCTGCGGCCACAGCGAGCTCCCGCAATCCGGCCGCGGGACCGTCCCGATGACCGAAGACCGCGCTCCCGGCCACCAGGACGTTCGCACCCGCCGCGACCAGGGCGGGTGCGGTCTCCGCATCCACCCCACCGTCCACCGCAAGCTCACACCCGGGGTTGCGCTCCCTCAGCATGGCGGCGGTCCGGCGCACCTTGTCCAGCATCTGCGGGATAAAGGCCTGGCCGCCGAAACCGGGATTGACGGTCATGACGAGCACGACGTCGAGTGCATCGACGACTTCCGACAAGACGTGGAGCGGGGTGGCCGGATTGATCACGGCGGCGGGGCGGGCCCCGAGGGCGCTGATCTGCTGAATGGTGCGGTGCAGGTGCGGCGATACCTCCTGATGCACCATGACCATCGCCGCCCCCGCGTCCACGAAGTCCGCCACATAGCGCTCGGACTCCTCGATCATCAGGTGGACGGCGAGGGGCAGGCGGGTCGCCCGCCGCACCGCCCGCACCACCGGAAGCCCGAAGCTGATGTTGGGCACGAAGCGCCCGTCCATGATGTCGAGGTGCAGCCGGTCGGCGCCGGCGGACTCGACGGCCTGTACGGCCTCGCCTAGGGCAAGCAGGTCGGCGGCCAGCAAGGACGGAGCCAAGCGGATGGTCATGCCGCGGCCTCCGCGAGGAATCGCTCGTACGTCGCCACATACCCCGCGCTGCCCAAAGCAAGGGACGTAGTCTGGTGGAGGGCCCGCCGCGGGACCTCCGGGATGCGCTCACGACCACTGCTCGCACGCCCGCCGGCCGCCTCAACCAGGAGACCCAGGGGCGCGGCCTCGTAGAGCAGCCGCAGCTTGCCCTCCGGGTGGTCCTTGTCCGCCGGGTAACAGTAGACCCCACCCTCCAGCAGGATGCGGTGGAGATCGGCCATCAGCGCCCCGGAGTAGCGCAGGGTGTAGGGGAGGCCCGCATCCGGTGCGACCGTATCCACGTGGCGAACGAAGTCCAGCACCCCCGGCTCCCAAAGGTGGGAATTGCCGGTGTTGATGCTGTAGCCGCCACCCGACTGCGGACACCGAATGTCGGGGTGAGAGAGCAGGAACTCCCCGATCCCCTGATCGAGCACGAAGCCATCGACCCCCTCGCCCAGCGTGTAGACGAAGGCGGTTGCGGCTCCGTAGAGGACATAGCCGCCCGCTACAAGCGAGGACTCGTTCAACAGCTCCTGCTCCACGCCCTCGCAGCTTCCTGGACGGGTCCGCCGGTAGACGCCGAAGATCGAGCCCAGGCTGGTGCCAACCTCGAGGTTGCTCGAGCCATCGATCGGGTCGAGGCAAACAAAGTACTCGGCGTCCCCGCTGCAACGCTGGAGCTCGACCCCTTCCAGCTCCTCCGACACCACTCCCGCCACCAGGCCACTGGCCTCCAGGCAATCCAGAAAGATGCGGTTTGCGACCAGGTCGAGCTCCTTCTGGGCATCGCCGCTTGCGTTGGCGCTGCCGACCGTGCCGAGGCGCCCGGTTGGCGCCGCCTGCCGGGCCTCGCGAGCGACGACCTTCGCGGCAAAGGCGATCTCGCTCACCAGCGTCGCAAACCGTGGCTCGCCCCGCTCCGCCGCTCGGGCCGCTGCGTGGCGGGGCAAGGTCGTCGCCCGCGAGCTGCGCTCGACCCGATCGGCGCGTTGAAAGGAAGAATCGTTCATCAGATCAGCGCCCGTACTGCATCCACGATGGCCGTGCGGTCTATGCCCTCCAACGAGAGCAGCTCCTGCGGCTTCCCGCTTCTTGGCTTGGTCCGCACCGCGAGTGAACGGAAGCGCATCGTCGTACCCGCCAGGGCGCTCGCCACTGCTTCGCCGAGCCCGCCGGCGACGTGATGGTCCTCGACTGAGACTAACGCACCCGTCTCTTTGGCGGCCGCCTCCAGGGTCTCCCGGTCCAGCGGCTGGACGCTGTACAGGTCGACCACCCGCACGCGGATGCCGTTGCCCTCGAGCTCCTCCTGCGCCGCCAGGGCCTCGTGAACCGTGATGCCGGCGGCAACAACGGTCGCCCGGTCATTGCCCGAGGAGCGCAGGACCTTGGAACCGCCGATCCTGAACCGGTCCTCTGCCGAGTAGATGACCGGGGTGCCGCCCCGGGTCGTGCGCAGATAGACGATTCCCCGATGGGAGGCGGCGCACTCCACCAGGCGCTCGCAGGAAACGGCGTCGCACGGGTAGAGGACGACACCGTCCCGAACGGAGCGGAACATCGCCAGGTCCTCGAGTCCCATCTGTGAAGGACCGTCCTGGCCGATGGACACCCCAGCATGCGACCCGACGAGCTTCAGGTTCGGCTCCGAGTACTGGCTCATCCGGATCTGATCGAAGGCACGGGTGAGGAAGGCGGCAAAGCTGGACACGAATGGGAGCTTTCCGCGCATGGCCAGGCCCAGCGCCGCGCCGACCATGTTCTGCTCGGCGATGTACATCTCGAAGAAGCGGTCCGGATGGGCCTCCTTGAAAAAACCCGCGCGGGTGGAGTTGCTCACCTCGCCGTCCAGACTGATCAGATCCGGGTACCGGCTGGCGATGCGCACCAGGGCGTTGCCGTAAGCGTTGCGGGTTGCCACCTTGTCGCCGAGCTGGTACTCGGGGGCGCCGGCGTCGCCACCGGGCGCGGACCGCTCGGGTTGCCGGTCCGCCGGCTGGAGCAGGACGCCGCGGGTCTGACGGTCCACCTCTCCGAGTCCCGCAATCGCCTTCTCCAGGTCTTCGCCCTCCAGCGCCTTGCCGTGATAGCCGTTCTTGTCCTCGACGGCGGGAACGCCCTTACCCTTCACCGTGTGGGCGATCACCATCACCGGGCGGTCCCCAGGCTCGGTCGCGGCCCGGTAGGCCTCTTCCACCTCTTTGAAGGAATGCCCGTCCTCCACCACCAGGGTGCGCCAGCCGAAGGCATCCACTCGGCGCCGGTAGGCGTCGAGGTCGTAGCCGTCCATGGTCTCTCCCCGCTGGCCGAGGCGGTTCACGTCGATGACGCCGACCAGGTTGTCGAGACCGTAGTGGGCGGCAAGCTCCATTGCCTCCCATTGGGATCCCTCGGCCATCTCGCTGTCTCCCAAGAGGACCCAGGTCCGATAGGGAAGGCGGTCGAGATACTTGGCGTTCATGGCCATGCCGACGCCGATGGACAGCCCCTGGCCGAGAGACCCGGTGGCCGCTTCGGTGTAGGGCAAGGCCGTCGAAGGGTGCCCCTCCAGGGGACTTCCGAAGGCGCGATAGGTCATCATCTCCTCTTCGCTCAGGGCACCCGCCGCGGTCCACAAGGCGTAGAACAGGGGCGAGGCGTGGCCCTTGGAGAAGATGAGCCGGTCGTTGTTGGGGTGCGCCGGCTCGTCGAGCCGATAGCGGAAGAAGCCCCCGAAGAAGAGGCAGCTCATGAGCTCCACGGCGGATAGGGACGAGGTCGGGTGGCCCGACCCCGCCCGACCGGTGGCATTCAGAATGAGCCAGCGCATGCGGGTCGCGATGCGGGCAAGCTCCTGTGTCATCGATTGGTGTGCGACGTCGTTCACGGCATCCTCCTTGGGTGGGCTGCGGGTCGCCGGGAGTGCTGCCCAGCTGCGTGCTCGGTAGACAGCACCACTCGCTGTTGAAGCTGTGATGTCGCAGGTCGCATGCCAGGCCGTGTGGCGACAGCACTCGGAGCCGCGCCCCTGGTAGAGCGCGCGTAGCGGTGAGACTCAGGTCGCTGATTGACTCAAGGGGGAAATGACCCGCAACGGGGGCACATGAGCCAGCGGCCGTCTACTGCTCCGACTACGACTTCCTGCGCGTACGGCGGTGGCGGCCCGGGAGCTGCGCCCCTGTACCGGCGACAGATTAGGCACTAATCGTGCTCCTTAAAAATTGAGGCTGGACGGGGCTAGGCCGCAGCGGATCGGAAGGGAAGCGCTAGATGAGGCTGCGCTTTTCCCAGAGGTGTGCCGGGCTGGTCTTCGCCGGAGACGCCGAAAATCCGCATCTCAAGAACCGCAGACGGGGAGTCGTTGGGGGGGTGTTGCCCCCGTGCGGGATGGTACCTCCCGCATGCGGCCCGCAACCCTAGTACGCGGGCCGACGAGCGTCGCCCCGGGGGCAACAGGCAAACCGTTCCCCCGGCTTTAAGGAAGCGCTGGGGAGGCGATGCAGCCTCGAGGGAGACCCCGCCCGACCGTACATCGGGGCTCAAGGAAGATCAGGCTAGGGAGCCGGCGCGGGATCCGCTCGCCGGGATCCAATAAAAGGAGCAGACTCAATGCGACATCGAATCATGCCCATCGCCCTCCTGCTGTTCGCCATCGCCGCGGCCGGGTGGGTTTCCTTCGACTACGTGCAGCTGGCCGCCTATAGCGCAACCACCGAGAGGGCTGTCGCCCCCCGCGGCAACCTGATGCAGTGCGAAGAAACCGCGATCCGGATCTTCAAGGACATCAGCCCCTCGGTCGCGTTCGTGTCCACCATCGAGCAGTTACCGGAGCTGTCGTCCGAGTCCGCCGTCGAGCGCATCGGGACCGGCTCGGGCTTCGTCTGGGACGCCGCCGGACATATTGTGACCAACTACCACGTGGTGCAGGGCGCCCAGCAGATCGCCGTGCGCTTCGGCTCCGGGTCCCTGCACCGGGCCGTTGTGGTCGGTACGGCCCCCTACTACGACCTTGCGGTGCTCCGCATTCAGGGTGGTCATCAGCTCTACAAGCCGTTGCCTCTCGGCTCCTCCGCCAACCTCCAGGTGGGGCAATACGTCTACGCCATCGGCAACCCCTTCGGTCTGTCGAGAACGCTCACCCACGGAC
>Ga0307440_1001638_pt1 | contig 10789 bp, 12 predicted proteins | sample SalMarWE160410MG_FD_202150 | JGI IMG/M metagenome (GOLD analysis project Ga0307440, IMG submission 202150) | Salt marsh sediment microbial communities from the Plum Island Ecosystem LTER, Massachusetts, United States - WE1604-10 | ecosystem: Environmental > Aquatic > Marine > Intertidal zone >... | reverse complement strand
TTCTCCTACCGAAAGTATCGGACATCCCGGCATCTACAGTTTTCCGCCGATGAAGGCGAACAGGTAGTAGACGAAGGCGTAGGTCAGCACGAACAGGATGCTGAACTCGGCCTGATTGGCCCACAGCAGCACGAGCTCCTGCAGCACCGCGTAGATGCCGGGGACGACGTAAAGGTAGCGCTTGGCCTGCCATTCCTTGCCGCAGTAGATCGAGAGGACCGCACCGATGATCAGGCCTGCGAATTCCATGGCCCTGGCGCCGCGTCAGGTGTGGTCCGCCCAGAACTCGGTGCGCGAGCGCATGGTGCGGATGCGCCGGATCAGGGCATCGACGGCGTCGGCGTCCTCGGCGAAGTTCATGCGGTCGGTCTGCACGACCAGCAGCGGCGTGTCCTGATAGCGGAAGAAGAAGCGGTCGTAGGCGGCGATGACCTCGCGCAGGTAGGCGGTGGTCATGCCGCGTTCCATCGGGCGGTTGCGCTTGCGGATGCGTTCCATGATCAGGTCCGGGTCGGACTGCAGGTAGATCACCAGGTCCGGCCGCGGCACCTCGGCCGACACCAGCCGGGCCACCTGTTCGTACAGCGCCAGCTCCTCGTCGGACAGGGTCAGCGTGGCGAACAGCCGGTCCTTGGCGAACAGGTAGTCGCTGACCAGCCCGGCGGTGAACAGCTCCTGCTGATGGATGCCCTGCCACTGCTTCAGCCGCGAGAACAGGAACGACAGCTGCACGGCCAGGGCGTGGCGTCTCGGATCCTGGTAGAACAGTTCGATGAACGGATTGTCGTCGGTGCTCTCGAACAGCGTGGCCGAGGCGAGCCGGTCGGCCAGCTTCTGCGCCAGCGTCGTCTTGCCGACGCCGATGGCGCCCTCGACGGCGATGTGGCAGCGCTCCAGCGGCAGGTTCACCAGGGGATCCCGTCGTCCAGCGGGGACTGGCCTGCGCGGATGCAGGATTCGAGCAGTTCGCGCGCCGTCTGTCCCATGCGTGGATGGTGCCATTCCGGTGCCAGGTCGCATAGAGGCTGCAGCACGAACATGCGCGCGTGCATCTCGGGGTGCGGCAGCGTCAGATCGGCCGCATCCGAGATCGTGTCGTCCATGGCGACCAGATCGAGGTCGAGGGTGCGCGGGCCCCAGCGCAGATCGCGAACCCGGCCGTGCCGCTCCTCGATGCGCTGCATCTCGTGCAGCAGGGTGCGCGGCATCAGCTCGGTGCCGAGGCCGACCACGGCGTTGAGGTAGTCCGGCTGCCCGGGCGGGCCGATCGCTGCGGAGGTATACAGCAGCGACGATGCGACGGCCCCGCTGCCCGGCAGCGCGGCCAGCTCGTCGCGGGCGCCCCGGAAGGCTTCACGCACATCCCCGAGGTTGCCGCCGAAGGCGATGAACGCCGTGATCATGATGCCCGGGTTGAGCCGGTGCCGGCATCCCCGCGGCGCGCCGTCACGGGAACTTGACGACGAAACCGGAGAGGCCGGTGTCCTTCTTCAGGGCCTGCTTGGCCTTGTCGACCGCATCCCGGGTCGGGTAGGGGCCGACCCAGACCGCATGCAGGCCACCCGGCCGGGTGGCGATACGGGACTGCCAGTGCTTGTCCTCGACCTTGGCGGCCAGCGCGATCGCATGCTGCTTGTCCTGGAAGGAACCGACCTGGACGTAATAGCCGGCCGGCAGCGACTGTGTGGACGCCGGTGCGGCCGGTTTGGGGGCCGGTGCCGGGGCGGGTGCCGCCGGCTCTGGCTTCGGCTCCGTCTTCGACGCAGGCGGGAACAGCGGTTTGGCGGCCAGCTCCTGCTGCATCGGGCTTGGCGCCGCCGTGGCCGGGGCGGGTGCCGGGGCGGCCGGCTTTTGTTCCGGTGCGGCCGGCGCGGGTGGCGGCGAACTGAACGGGTGGGATGCGGGTGGCGTGGCGTTGATGCTGCTGATGGTCGGCGCGGGCTTGGGCTTCGGCCACACCAGGCTGACCAGCACGATGACGGTGCAGGCCGCGGCGATGCCGATGGCCATCTTGTACTCGCCGGCCTTGGCGATCCATCCCTGGAAGATGTCTTTGTAAGCGTCCTTGTTCATACGGGCTCCGTTATGTCTGTGTCTCCGGATTGAGCAGGATATCGAGTTTTTCGGTGAAAGCCTGGTAACGGAACGGCTTCTGCAGGATGAGCAGCTCACGCCCGGGGAAACGCTCGGCCAGATCCTCCGGATAACCGGTGACGAAGAGCACGCGGTGCAGCAGATCCGGGTTGATCTGTTCCAGGCTGTTGTAGATGTCGTCGCCGGTCAGCTTGGGAAGCCGGACGTCCAGCAGGATCAGATTGTAGCGCTCGCCGTTGGTCGTCAGTTCGAACAGCCCCTGTACCGGATCGCTCAGCGTGCGGATCTGGATCTCGCGCGATCTCTGCTGGGCATAGCGGTTCAGGAACGCGGCCAGAATGCTCTGGACGGTATCCTCATCGTCGACGACAAGGGCGTGGATGGTATGACTGTCATCGGTCATGGATCACCTCATTGGATCGCATCCATCGGTCGGATGGCCATGATAATGGATTCGATATGCTCCAGCGCAAGATGCAGGTGTTCGGAGAGCTTGCGGTTGTTGCCGGACGCGGCATCGCTTTGCCGCTGCTCCAGTTCGGGAATGCGCTGTTCCAGGGCGGGCAGGAAATGGCTGTTGGTAAGGAAGAATGGGCAGAGCAGGCAGGCATCGAGCAGGAAACAGGGTGAGCCCTTGTTGCAGTAGCCGTAGGGTGATGCCTGCAGATTGCCGCAGTCCAGGATCGTTTCCACCGGCAGATCCGAGTGTCGCGCGTCGCGGACGACCAGGTTGCCCTCGCAGTCGTAGAGCGGTCCCTCAAAGCGGCGCTGGCGCTCCTCATGGTCGGCCAGTCGCCAGCCCCCGTCCGGCGTCTGGCGGATGCCCGGCCATTGCCATAAAAACAGCTCGGCCACGTAGCGGACTTCGTCGCTGATGTCCGGATCGTGCGCATGGAGCCAGTCCGCCACCAGCTTCGCCGCATGGCCGGCAGGTGTCTGTTCGAAGGCGGAAAAATCCATCTGGTGGCCGGCATGAAGGCGCAGCACCGGGATGCCGTGCTGGGCATGCGGGGAATCCGTGGTCAGGCTGATGGCGACCTTCTCGACCCCGCCGCCGCCGAAGGGGATGTCGCATGGGTATTCACCGAGGTAGATCTCAGCGGGGCGCTGCCTGGGTGTGGCCTGAAAAAGACGTTCTCCTGGCGCTTCCAACACGGCCCTCCTGATCTGTGTACTTATAGCAGAAGCAGGGTCTATCGCAAACCGACGGCGGAGGCCGTATCCGCAGGCGGAAGCAGCGATGCGGGGTCCACGCGGGCCTTCTCGAAGCGCACGCCCCAGTGCAGGTGCGGTCCGGTGGCCCGGCCGCTCATGCCCGACTCGCCGATGACGTCGCCGGTCTTCACCCAGTCCCCCTTTCTGACGTCCGTATGGCTCAGGTGGCAATAGAGGGAGACCAGCCCGTTGCCGTGCCACAGGACCACCGTGGTGCCGTCGAGATACATCTTGGAGACCAGCAGCACGCGCCCGGCCAGGGGGGCGTGGACCGGCGTGCCCGTGGGGACGGCGATATCGATGCCGGAATGGGGCGAGCGCGGTTCGCCGTTGACATAGCGGCGGGCACCGAAGGGGGTGGAGATCACGCCGGTCACCGGCCATGCCATCATCTGGATGTCCGGCGTGGCCTTGACCGGCATGCTGTAGGTGCGCATCAGGGCATGCTGATCGGAATGGATGCGGGCCAGGGTGGCGGCATCGAACTCGGCCATCTTGTTGGCCACCGTGATGCGCGAGATGCGGAAGCTGCCCTTGCTGACGGTCAGGTGGTCCGTCCGGTGCTTGCCGTTGGCGATCGTCCAGACCAACCGATAACGGCCGGGACGCTGGGCCAGATCGACGCCGATCCAGGCCCGGATCGTACCGTCGGACCCGCGCTTGACCGGCCATTCGCGGCCGAGGGCTTTCAGGCGCACGGGGCCGGGCGGCAGGGCATCGGTGCGGATCTCGATGACCTGGCCCTGTACGGCGGTCCAGGCGGTTGTTTCCGGACCGGCCTGTGCCGACAGTGGCAGGGCGAGCATCAGCACCAGCATGCCGGCCAGGAATCGGATATGCTGCATCATGGCTTTTCCTCCGTGCGGGTGACGTGGGCGTCGGCCGTTCCGTCATGGAAGCGAACGGCGATCTGCGTACCCACCCCGACCTGGGATATGGAACGGAGGATAAGGCCGTCGGGAGTGGTGGCAAGCGTAAAGCCCCGCTGCAGCACATGCATGGGATCCAGCGCCAGCATCTTGTCGTATCGGCGTCGCAGCAGCTGATTGCGCCGTTCGATCTGCGCCGGGGCCAGGGAGCGCAGGGATTGGCGTAGCCGATCCAGACGGCGTCGGCATGCGCTCGCGGCCCGCGAGCCGGCCAGCGAGGCGGGAAGCCTCTGCTGCTGCACCCGCTGGCGCGCCACTGCGATTGCCGTTCCCAGGCCCTGGGCCAGACGATGCTGCATACGCGCCAGTGCCTGGCGCTGGCGGCGCATCTGCAGCCTCGGCTCCAGCGGTTCCAGTCGGCGCTGCGCCTGGACCAGGCGTCCCCGGTCCCTGCGGATGCACTGGTGCAGGACGGATTCGCTGCGGGTCAGCTGGCGTTCGACATGCAGGTGCCGGCCATCGAGGGCCAGGCGCACCGCGTGGCGCATGCGTGCCTGCAGGCCGGCATGGGCCTCCCCGGCGTGCGACAGGGTCTTGCCGATCAGGCCGCGCAGCAGCGGCAGCCGCGGCAGCTGGCGTCGCAGCTCCTCGCGCGCCGGGCAGGCGATCTCGGCGGCATTGGACGGGGTGGCGGCACGGGCATCGGCGGCGAAATCGGCCAGCGTGACGTCGATCTCGTGGCCGATGCCGGTGATCACCGGCACCGGGGCTTCGACGATGGCCTGGACCACCTGCTCGTCGTTGAAGCACCACAGGTCCTCGACGCTGCCGCCGCCGCGCACGAGCAGGATGACGTCGGGAAGCGGGTCCATGCCGGCGATGCGGGCAAAGGCTTTGACGATGGAGGCGGGGGCACCGTCACCCTGCACCAGGCATGGCGACAGGGTCAGGCGCAGCCACGCCGGGCGGGTGGCCAGCACCTTCCTGACGTCCTCGATGGCGGCCGTGGACGCGGAGGTGATGATGCCGATGTGCGCGGGCAGGGAAGGCAGGGGACGTTTGCGCGCCGGATCGAACCAGCCGCGTTCGGCGAACAGCTGCTTGCGCCGCTCGAACTCCGCCGCCAGGCGGCCGCTGCCGGCCTCCTCGACGCCGCGCACGATCAGCTGGTAGGTGCCGCGTGGTTCGTAGACGCTCAGATGGCCGTCGAAGATGAATTCGCCGCCTTCCTGCGGCAGCACCTTCAGCCGGACGGCGCTCGATTTCCAGATCACCGCCGAGATCGCGGCGTGCCGGTCCTTGATGGTGAAATAGATATGCCCGGAGGCATGGCGGGTCAGGCGCGACACCTCGCCAGCGACGCGCACATGCGCGAAGTTCTGTTCCAACAGCTGCCGGATGCCGGCGGTCAGTTCGGTGACGCTCAGCGCGGCGCGGTTGGCTTCTGCCGGTTCCATCGGGTCATGCTGCCCGTCCCGGCATATCGGTCAAGCCGGCCGTCGGCCGGCCTTGTGTCAGTAGCCGGGACGGAGCTCGGTGGCGATGGCCGGACGGTGCATCGCCGGCTTCACCTGCTGCCGCCGTTGGCGCAACAGGGTCCGGGTCATGCCGGTCTGCGGGTCCAGGGCCAGGCCCGCGTTGTTCAGGAAGAAGTAGCCGTCGGCACCGTGCTCCCGGGCCAGGCGCATGTTCCGGCTGTTGCCGTGCCGGCAGATCGCATACCATGGTGCGCCGCGGAAGCGGTCGCGAAACCATTCGGCCACGGCCATGCCCTGCACATCGGTGTCGTCGATATCGCAGATCAGGAAGTGGTAGCGCTGGTGGTTCAGGCAGGTGTAGGCGTCCAGGTCGGAGAGCACGAGATCCGCGGCCTTGGCATCGCCTTCGATCAGGCTGCGAATCTGGCAGGCCGGCACGATGTTACGGGTCAGGATCAATCCGCTGTTCGCGTGCATCTCGGGCACCTCCGCCGATAAGGTGCCGGTCAGAATAACCATCGAATATGTCAGGCCTATGGCACCGGCGTGACAGGGGCGCGGGATGCAAGCGTCCGCCGTTTCGGTCTACAATGGCTGCCGGTTCATGCTGGTGTCACAAAGCATGGCCAGCATGTTCCGTTCATATGCAATCGAATGCAAAGGAAGGGGGGCTGACCTTGGATCAGATGGAGATGGACGCGCCGGAAAACTTCCTGAACAGGGAGTTGAGCCTGCTCGCCTTCCACAAGCGCGTGCTGGCCATGGCGCAGGACGAGTCGCTGCCCCTGCTGGAGCGGCTGCGTTTCCTTTGCATCTCCAGCGCCAACCTGGACGAGTTCTTCGAGGTACGGGTGGCCGCGGTGCGCCACTTGCTGAATGTGGGCAAGCAGCGGATCGGCGCCGACCAGAGCAGTCCGGCCAGCCTGCTGCGCGAGATCCGCGAGCAGGTGGTGGAGATGGTTGGCCGCCAGTACGCGCTGATGAACGACGTGCTGATCCCGGCCCTGGCCGCCCAGGGCATCCATTTCATCCGGCGCAACCACTGGACCGACGCCCAGCGCCTGTGGCTGCGCGACTTCTTCAACAGCAACATCATGCCGATGATCAGCCCGCTGGGCATCGATCCGTCGCACCCGTTCCCGCGCATCGGCAACAAGGTGCTCCACTTCATCGTGTCGCTGGAGGGCAGGGATGCCTTCGGCCGGGCGCACAAGCTGGCCATCGTGCCGGCGCCGCGTTCGCTGCCGCGCCTGATCCGCCTGCCGGCGGAGGTGGCCGGCGTGCCGGACGGCTTCGTGTTCCTGTCGTCGATCATCCATGCCTTCGTCGAGGACATGTTCCAGGGCATGCAGGTGACCGGCTGCTACCAGTTCCGGGTCACGCGCGACACCGAGCTGTACCTGGACGAGGAGGAGATGGAGGACATCAAGCTGGCCCTGGAGGGGGGGCTGCAGGAGGACCGCCGCTTCGGGCGCGAGGTGCGCCTGGAGGTGGCCGACAACTGCCCGCGGGATGTCGTCGATTTTCTGCTGAACAAGTTCGACCTGGGCGAGTCCGACCTGTACCAGGTCGACGGCCTGGTCAACCTGCACCGGCTGGTGTCCGTGCACGAGCGCGTCGAGCGGCCCGACCTGAAGTTCCCGGGATTCAGGCCATCGCTGCCGGCCGCGCTGCTGGACGAGACGGACATGTTCGCGACCCTGCGTCGCGGCGACATGGTGCTGCACCATCCCTACCACGCCTTTTCGCCGGTGCTGGCGCTGCTGAACCAGGCCGCCGACGATCCGGACGTGCTGGCGATCAAGCAGACCGTGTACCGGACCGGCGAGGATTCCCCCGTCGTGCAGGCCCTGCTCCGGGCCGCCCGCAAGGGCAAGGAGGTGACGGTCGTCGTCGAGCTGCGCGCCCGCTTCGACGAGGAGGACAACATCCATCTGTCCGAGCGGCTGCAGCAGGCCGGTGCCCACGTGGTCTACGGGGTCGTCGGTTACAAGACGCACGCGAAGATGCTGATGATCGTGCGGCGCGAGGGCAGGAATTTCCGCCGTTATGTGCATCTGGGCACCGGCAATTACCATCCGGTGACCACCCGCTTCTATACCGACATCGGGCTACTGACGACCGATCCCCAGACCGGCGAGGACGTGCACCGCGTGTTCCAGCAGCTGACAGGGCTGGGACGCACCAGCAAGCTGAAGAAGATCGTCCAGGCGCCGTTCGAGATGAAGAAGCGCATCATCGAATGGATCGACCGCGAGGCGGAGCACGCGCGCCAGGGAAGAGCGGCGCGCATCCTGGCCAAGATGAACGGCCTGGAGGAGAAGGAGGTCATCCTGGCGCTGTACCGGGCCTCGCAGGCCGGCGTCAAGATCGAACTGATCGTGCGCGGCATCTGCTGCCTCAGGCCGGGGGTCAAGGGACTGTCGGAGAACATCCGCGTGCGCTCGGTGCTCGGCCGCTTTCTCGAGCATACCCGCATCGTCTATTTTGCCAACGGCGGCGAAGCCGAGCTGTACTGCTCCAGCGCCGACTGGATGGAGCGCAACCTGCTCCGGCGCGTGGAGGTCTGTTTCCCCATCGAGGATGCCCGCATCCGACGCCAGCTCGTGCGCCAGGGCCTGAAGACCTACCTGCTGGACAATACGCATACCTGGTTTTTGCAGCAGGACGGCAGCCACCGCCGGGCGGTGGTGCGCTCCCGGGCCAAGCCGGTGTCGGTCCAGGACGTGCTGATCGGGGAATTGACGGACTAGGCCTTACCCCGGACTGTCTTCGCGGCAGCGGATGATCCATGATAGCGTCGACGGACGGATGGGGTGGCCATGGCTTTCTGGAATCATGACAAGCTGACGGGCGAGGTCGCCGCGGTCGATCTCGGATCGAGCAGCTTCCATATGATCGTCGCCCGCATCCAGGAGGGGCAGCCGCTGCTGATCCTGGACCGCCTGCGCGAGATGGTGCGCCTGCGCGAGGGGCTGGATGAGGACCACAATATCACGCCCGAGGTCCAGGAACGGGCCCTGGCCTGCCTGCAGCGCTTCGGCCAGCGCCTGAAGGGGCTGCCGTCCTCCCACGTGCGTGTGGTCGGCACCAATACCCTGCGCCATGCCGACAAGGCGCACGGCTTTCTGCAGGCGGCGGAGGCGGCGCTCGGGCATCCGATCCGGGTCATCTCCGGCGACGAGGAGGCGCGCCTGATCTACCTGGGCGTGGCCCGGGCCCTCGGCTTCGATGACCAGAAGCGCCTGATCATCGACATCGGCGGCGGCAGCACCGAATGCATCATCGGCCAGGGACTGGAGACACGCGACCGCGAAAGCCTGGCCATGGGCTGTGTCGGCTATACGCAATTGTTCTTCGGCAACGGCAATATCCAGAAAAAGGCCTACAAGGAGGCGGAGATCGCCGCCCTGCGCGAACTGCAGGAGATCAGCCGGCGCTTTACGGCCCTGGGCTGGCAGGCGGTGGTGGGCGCGGCCGGCACCATCCGCGCCGTGGCCAATATCGCCGGCCAGTGCGGCTGGAGCTCCGAGGGCGTGATCACGCGCGAGGCCGTCGACCAGCTGCGCAAGCGCATGCTCGAGTTCGACCGCATCGAGGACCTGGACATCCCGGGCCTGAGCAGCGAGCGCAAGCTGGTCTTCCCGGGCGGCCTGGCCGTGCTGCGCGCCGCCTTCAAGGCGCTGGGCATCGAGCGCATGACCGTGGCCGATGGCGGCCTGCGCGAAGGCGTGCTGTACGACCTGATCGGGCGCATCAAGCACGAGGATATGCGCGATCAGACGGTGCGCAGCATGAAGGGCCGTTTCCTGGTCGACGACAATCATGCCGGGCAGGTGGACGCCATCGCCTCCGGCATGTTCCGGCAGGTTTCGGACGGCGCATGGTCGCTGGAGGACGGGGAGTGGGGGCTGTACCTGTCGTGGGCGGCGACGCTGCATGAGGTCGGGCTGGCGGTATCGCACAGCAAGTACCACAAGCACGGCGCCTATCTGCTGGCCAACAGCGACATGTCCGGCTTCTCGCAGCAGGAGCAGCAGCTGCTGGCCTTCATGGTCGGCAATCACCGCCGCAAGCTGAACCTGAATGATCTGCAGGCCCTGTCCGAGCCCGAGCGGCAGCCGGCGCTGCGCCTGTGCGTGCTGCTGCGTCTGGCGGTGCTGTTGACGCGCAACCGCATCCCGAACTACCTGCCCGAATTCTCCGCGAGCGCCGTCAACGGGCGCATCGAGCTGCGCTTCCCGGCCGGATGGCTGGATGCGCATCCGCTGACCCGGGCCGACCTGGAACAGGAGCAGGGGCTGCTGCAGCCCGCGGACGTGGCATTGGTGTTCAGCTAGCCAGGGCGGGTAGGCCCTGCGTCAGTGGCCGCGCTTTTCCTCGCGGATCATGCGGGCGGCTGCGGCATGGTCCACATGACGGATGTCGTGGCCGCGGATCATGTAGACCACCATCTCGGCGATATTCGTGGCGTGGTCGGCGATGCGCTCGAGATTCTTGGCCATGTTGGACAGCACGATCGATGAACTGATCTGGCGGGGATCCTCCATCATGTAGGTCAGGGTTTCCCGGTACATGGACTTGTGCAGCTGGTCGATGTGCTCGTCGTTCTCGATGACCTCCATCGCCAGTTCGATGTCGCCGCGCGAAAAGGCGTCCAGTGCCTTGTTGACCTGGCGCTTCACCTTTTCGCCCATCAGCGCGAAGCTCGAGACGTTCTTGGGCGGGTGTTCCAGCGAGCGCAGCATGCCCTCGGCGATGCCGGCGGCCAGATCCCCCATGCGTTCCAGATCGGTGACGACCTTGATCGAGGCCACGATCAGCCGCAAATCGCCGGCTGCGGGCTGGCGGCGCACCAGCATGGCCTTCATCAGCTCATCGCTCTGCACCTCGATGGCATTGATGGCGGCATCCCCCTCGATGGTGGTTTGGGCCAGGTCGGAGTCCTGTTCCATGGTACAGCGGATCGCCTGATCGATGGCACGTTCGACGAGCCCGCCCATCTGTAGCACCTGCTGCTTCAGCTGGTCCAGCTCCTCTTCGTATTTCTTCATCGTATGCGGTGCCGCTGTCATGGGTGCTCCTTATGCCCCGAAACCTACTCGCAATATAGCCGTTCGTAAGCCCTTTTGT
>Ga0307440_1001635_pt1 | contig 10801 bp, 6 predicted proteins | sample SalMarWE160410MG_FD_202150 | JGI IMG/M metagenome (GOLD analysis project Ga0307440, IMG submission 202150) | Salt marsh sediment microbial communities from the Plum Island Ecosystem LTER, Massachusetts, United States - WE1604-10 | ecosystem: Environmental > Aquatic > Marine > Intertidal zone >... | reverse complement strand
CCTGACCCTGGACCGCCAGGCCCGCTCCCTGTCCGGGGGCGAGATGCAGCGCATCCGGCTGGCCAGCTGCCTCGGGAGCCGGCTGGTGGAGACGCTGTACGTGCTCGACGAGCCCACCATCGGCCTCCACCCTCACGACGTGGACCGCTTCCTGGACGTCCTCGTCGGGCTTCGGGACGGCGGCAACACGATGCTCATGGTCGAGCACGAGCCCGAGGCCCTGCGCGTCTCCGACCGGATCGTGGAGCTGGGGCCGGGCTCGGGAGAGCGCGGCGGCCGGGTCGTGTTCGAGGGCTCCTGGGACCAGCTGCTGGAGGCCGACACCACGACCGGCCGGCTGCTCGCGGGCCGCGAGGAGCGGGCACTCCGCAAGCGCCGAAAGCCCGGCGGACGCTGGCTCGAGCTCCGCGGTGCCGCCCTCCACAACATCCAGGGCCTCGACGCGCGCATCCCGCTCGGCTCTCTCACGGTGGTCACCGGCGTGTCGGGCTCGGGCAAGTCCACCCTCGTGCATGACCTCCTGTTCCACGCCCTCGAGCGCGAGCTGCACGGCGTGACCAGCGCCAGGGAGCACCTGGGCGAAGAGGTGGGTCGTTACGAGGCGCTCCTCGGGGCGAGGGCGCTGGACGACGTCGTGCTGGTCGACCAGAGCCCCATCGGACGCACGCCGCGCTCCAACCCGGTCACCTACATCAAGGCGTTCGATCCCATCCGGGAGCTGTTCGCCGAGCAGCCGCTGTCGCGCAGCCGCGACTACACGCCGGGGCACTTCAGCTTCAACGTGAAGGGCGGGCGCTGCGAGGTGTGCAAGGGAGCCGGCGAGGAGCAGGTCGACATGGTGTTCATGGCCGACGTGTCCACGCCGTGCGAGGCGTGCGGGGGGAAGCGCTACCGGGACGAGCTCCTGGAGGTGGAGTACAGGGGCCTGAACATCCACGACGTCCTGCAGCTCACCGTGGACGAGGCCATTCGCTTCTTCCTGCGCCAGGACCGGGTGGGGGAGGCGCTCTGGCAGCTGCAGCGGGTGGGGCTCGGGTACCTGAGGCTCGGCCAGCCCGCCACCACCCTGTCGGGCGGCGAGGCGCAGCGGCTCAAGGTGGCCCGCGAGCTGGCCGGGGCCTCCGGCTCCGGCCGGCGGCTCTACATCCTGGACGAGCCCACCGTGGGGCTCGGCCTGGGGGAGGTCGGCCAGCTCGTCCGGGTGCTGGACGAGCTCGTGTCGGCGGGGCACACGGTCGTGGTGGTCGAGCACGACCTGGCCGTGGTCCGGAGCGCCGACTGGATCCTGGACCTGGGCCCGGGCGCGGCGGCCGAGGGGGGCCGCATCGTGGCCCAGGGCCCGCCCGACGCGATCGCCGCCGCCTCCGACTCCCTCACGGGGGCCTACCTGCGCGGCGAGCGCGCCCGGCCACGGGAGGACCGCGCCGCCGGCTGAGGCCGCGGGCTCCGGTTCAACGGTTCGCCGCGCCCGGCTGTTTCGAAAAGAGTGTTCGACTACATTGACGGGTCACCCAGGCCCCTACGTTCCGTCCCTGCCTCGTCAGGAGGACCCATGAAGCTCCACGTCGTGAGGAGACCGGCGTCGCTGGCGCTCGCCGCGCTGGCGGCCGCGACCCTCTCCGGGCCGCTCCACGCCCAGCAGGCCGACCGCGGCTCGGCTCCCGGCGCGATCCCCTACCAGACCTACGACCTCCCGAACGGGCTCCAGGTGATCCTCTCCGAGGACCACTCCACGCCCATCGTGGCGGTGGACATCTGGTACCACGTGGGGGCGCGCAACGAGACGAAGGGCCGGTACGGCTTCGCCCACCTGTTCGAGCACATGATGTTCCAGGGCTCGGCGCACGTGGGGAAGACCGAGCACCTCACCCGCATCGAGGCGGTGGGCGGGTCGGTGAACGGATCGACCACCGAGGACCGCACCAACTACTTCGAGATCATCCCCGCCGACCGGGTGAACCTGGCGCTGTGGATGGAGGCGGACCGCATGCGGTCGCTGGCCGTGAACCAGACCAACCTGGAGAACCAGCAGAAGACGGTCTCCGAGGAGCTGCGCCAGCGGATCAACAACCAGCCCTACTCGAAGGCCTTCCTGGCCTCCCAGTATACGGTCCCGTACGAGGGCATCGGCTGCCCCGGCTACGCGCACCCGCCCTCGGGCTCCATCCAGGACGTCACGGCCGCCACGCTCGAGGACGTGAAGGCGTTCCACGCCACCTACTACCAGCCCAACAACGCCACCCTCACCGTGGTCGGCGACTTCGATCCCGCCCAGGTGAAGAGCTTCATCCAGCAGTACTTCGGCGGGATCCCGAAGGCCGCCACTCCGCCGCCGGCGACCTGCACGGTGAGCTACTCGCCCGGCTTCCGGATGGACACGGTGCTCGACACCAAGGCCAACGTCCCGGCCGTCATCTGGAGCTACCGCGTGCCGCCCGACTCCTCGGCGGACCACTATCCGCTCGCCCTCCTGGCCGTGCTGTTCGGGCAGGGCCAGAGCTCCCGGCTGTACCGGGCGGTGGTGAACGACGCGGGCGCGGCCCTCCAGGCCTCGGCCGCGCTCTCCTCGCGGGTGGGCCCGTCCCTGTTCTTCGGCTTCGCGCTCGCCAACCAGGGCGTGGGCGCCGACTCCCTGCTGACGCTCATGGAGGCGCAGGTGCAGCGTCTGAAGACCGACCCGCCCACCGGGGCGGAGCTGCGGAAGGCCAAGAACACCTTCGAGGCCGACTTCGTGGAGGGCCACCAGACGGACCTCAGCAAGGCGGAGGCGCTGCAGCACTATGCGCTCTTCCGCCCCGGGCTCTCGGAGGTGAACGGGGACCTGGCGCGCTACGAGGCGGTGACGGTGGACGACCTGAAGCGGGTGATCGACAAGTACTTCGTCCGCGACAACATGAGCGTCGTGTTCGACCTGCCGTCGAAGGGAGGTGACCGATGAGCGCCCCACGTCGGACCTCGGTCCTCTCCTCGCTGCTTCTCCTCGGGACGGCGGGCCTCCTGGCGGCCCCGGCCGGCCTGGCGGCCCAGCAGGGCTTCCCGTCCAAGGCGCCCCCGCCCCTGAAGGCCAAGCCGGTGCACTTCCCGGCCGTCGGCCGGGACACGCTCTCCAACGGCCTCCGGCTGGTGGTGATCGAGAACCACGAGCAGCCCGTCGTATCGGTGCGGCTCTACCTCCCCGCCGGCGCCACGGCCGATCCCGAGCACGAGGCGGGGCTGGCCGACATGACGGCCTCGCTCCTCGACAAGGGCACCAAGACGCGCAGCGCGGACCAGATCGCCTCCGCGGTGGAGGGGGTCGGCGCCTCCCTGAACGAGGGGGCGGACGACGACTTCACCTACGTGGCCGCCACCACCCTCACGAAGCACCTGCCCGCGGTGCTCGAGATCTTCTCGGATGTGGTGCGGAATCCGACCTTCCCGGACGACCAGCTCGAGACCATGCGTAAGCGCGAGCTCTCCGGCCTCCAGGTCCAGCTCAGCCAGCCCTCCGTTCTGGCCGGGCGCCAGTTCTCCAGGGAGGTGTACGGGAAGCACCCCTACGCGAACGCGCCCACGCCCGAGAGCGTCAAGGCCATCACCCGTCAGGACATCGAGGCGTTCCACGCCGCGCGCTACGACCCTTCGGGCGCCCTGCTCGTGTTCGCCGGGGACATCGACCTGGCCGGGGCGCGCCAGGCCGCCGAGAAGTACTTCGGCGGCTGGAGCGGGAAGGCGCCCGTGCAGGCCACTCCGCCCGCGCCGCCGGCGCCGAGCCCCACCTCGATCACCCTCATCAACCGGCCCGGCTCGGTGCAGTCGGAGATCTGGATGGGGAACCTGGCCATCCGGCCCGACAACCCCGACGCGATCCCTCTCGACGTGATGAACCGGATCCTGGGCGGCGGCGCCAACGCGCGCCTCTTCCTCATCCTGCGCGAGCAGAAGGGCTGGACGTACGGGGCCTACAGCCAGATCACCAGCCCCCGCGACAGGGGGTACTTCGTGGCCACGGCCCAGGTGAGGACGCCCGTTACGGACAGCTCGGTGAACGAGATGCTCCACCAGATCCGGCGCATGCGGACGCAGACGGTGCCGGACTCGGAGGTCCAGACGGCCGAGGACTACCTCACCGGGCACTTCCCCATCGCGATCGAGACGCCCGAGCAGGTGGCCTCGCAGGTGGCGGACGCCCTCCTGCGCGGCCTCGGGATCGGCTACCTGGAGAGCTACCGCGACAGGGTGGCGGAGGTGAAGCCGGCCGACGTGCAGCGGGTGGCCAGGGAGTACCTGCACCCCGACAGCCTCGACATCGTGATCGTGGGTGACGCCGCCAAGCTCTACGATGAGCTGAAGGCCATCGCCCCGGTTCGCCTGCAGGACGTGGACGGGAGCCCGCTGCAGCCATCGGACCTGGCGGTGAAGCGCTCCGCGGTGAAGCTGGACGCGAGCCGGGCCCGGACCGGATCGTTCGAGTACGACCTCATGGTCCAGGGCAAGTCGTTCGGCAGCTACACCCTGACCCTCGGGAAGGGCGAGCAGGCGGGGAGCTGGAAGCTCGAGGAGAAGCTCCAGGCGCCCATGGGGAGCCAGACGGGGACCTACGTGTTCCAGGGCGACCTCACACCCATCTCGGCCGCCGAGCAGGGCGGGCCCGCCTCCACCGACCTCCACTACGCGTCGGGGCATGTCTCGGGCACGGCGACGCTGCCAACGCCGCAGGGCCAGACGAAGGAGCAGAAGATCGACACGGACCTGCCGGACGGCACGCTGGACGGGAGCGCGTCGGTGGCCATCGTGCTCGCCAGCCCGCTGGCCGACGGCTTCGACCTCCAGGTCCCGATCTACGCCGCGGGGCAGGGCGTCCAGCAGCTCTCGGCGAAGGTGACGGGCGCGGACAGCGTGACGGTCGCGGCGGGCACCTACCAGGTCTACAAGGTGGAGGTGACCGGCCAGGCGGGGCAGAAGATCCTGTTCTACGTCACGAAGGAGGCGCCCCATCTGCTGGTCAAGGAGGAGTTCGAGGGACGGCCCGTCACCCTGGAGCTGACCGCCACCGGCGACGCGGGGAAGGCCGGGAGCTGAGCGAGGGCCGCGGGGGGCCCGGGGACCGGGGCGCGGGCCTCCCGCGCGTCTCGGTCCTCCTGCCCTGCCGCGACGCCGCGGCCTGGCTCGTCGAGGCCGCCGCCAGCCTCGAGGCGCAGACGCTGACCGAATTCGAGGTGGTCGCCGTCGACGACGGCTCCACCGACGGCACGGCCGGCCTCCTGGAGGCGTGGGCGGCGCGTGACGCCCGCGTGCGCCTCCTCTCCGCCGGGAGCGCGGGCGGCGAGGGGGTGGTCGCGGCGCTCCGGCGCGCCGCGGCGGCGGCCCGCGCCCCCCTGCTGGCGCGCATGGACGCCGACGACGTGGCGCTCCCCTCCCGGCTCGAGCGTCAGGTCGACTTCCTGTCGGGGCGTCCGGGTCTGGCCGCCTGCGGCACGCGGGTTGAGCTGTTCCCGTCCACCCGGGTGGGGATGGGCTACCGCCGTTACCAGGCGTGGCTCAACGGCCTCGCCGGGCCCGCGGCGCTCCGGCGGGACCTGTTCGTGGAGTGCCCGATCGCCCATCCTACGCTGATGATCCGCGCCTCCGCGCTGCGGGCTCTGGGCGGCTACCGTGACCAGGGCTGGCCCGAGGACTACGACCTCCTGCTCCGGCTGCACCGGGCCGGGATGCGGGCCGACCTGGTTCCCGAGACGCTGCTTCGCTGGAGGGTGCGCCGGGGGCGGCTGTCCCGGGTTTCCGGCGCGTATGCGCCCGACGCGTTCCGCCGCTGCAAGGTGCACTTCCTGGTGCGCGGCGAGCTGCCCGAGGGACGCGCTCTCCTGGTGTGGGGGGCGGGCCGCGTGGGGAAGCCGCTGGCGGTGGAGCTGGCCCGGCAGGGGCGCCCGGCGGTCGCGTTCATCGACGTGGACCCGAGGAAGATCGGGCAGGAGATCCACGGGCTCCCCGTGTTGTCGCCGGCCGAGCTCGGCCGATGGCCCGGGGCGTACGTCCTGGTGGCCGTCGGGGCGCCGGGCGCGCGCCAGGAGATCCGGGCCGAGCTCGACGCCGGCGGACGCGAGGAGCTCACGGACTACCGGGTGGCCGCCTGAGGCCGCCTTCACAGCGCGGCGCCCCCGGGGGCGCCGGTACGATGGGCCGGCGCCGATCGGGGTCCGGCCGGAACGACCACTCGAGAGGAGAGCCCATGAGGAATCGAGCATCGAGCCAGGCCGTCCCGCGCGCCGCCCTGCTGGCCGGCTGTGCCTGGCTGGCGGCCGCCTGCGCCACCGCCGGCGCGGGCGGGCCCGCGGCCGGGTCGGACGTCGCCGGGGTCCAGGCGAGGGACGTCGGCGGAACCACCGCGACGGGCACGGTCCCCGTGGCGGCCGACGGGACCGACACCACCGACACGCGCGACCTGCTGTACGGGATGCCGAACGGGGCGTGGCGCTCCACCTACCGGCCCCTGCCATCGAAGCCGACCTTGATCAGGGGCGGGACGGTGATGACCGCCACCGGGCGCACGATCCAGGGCGGCGACGTGCTCCTCGAGAACGGCGAGATCGCCGCGGTGGGGAAGGGGATCCAGGCGCCGCCCGGCGCGGTGGTGATCGAGGCGAGCGGCCGGTATGTGACCCCGGGGATCATCGACGTCCACTCCCACATGGGAGACTACCCGGACCCCGGCGTCCAGGCCCACTCGGACGGCAACGAGGCCACCAGCCCCACCACTCCTCAGGTGTGGGCGGAGCACTCGGTGTGGCCCCAGGACCCCTCCTTCACGCGCGCCCTCGCGGCCGGCGTGACCACGGTCGAGGTGCTGCCGGGCAGTGCCAACCTCATCGGGGGGCGCGGGATCACGCTCAAGCTGGTGCCCGGCCGGAGCGTTCAGGACATGATGTTCCCGGGCGCTCCCATGGCGCTCAAGATGGCGTGCGGCGAGAACCCCAAGCGCGTGTACGGCAGCCGCGGCCGCTTCCCCTCCACCCGCATGGGCAACGTGGCCGGCTACCGCGAGGCCTTCATCAGGGCCAGGGCCTACCGCGAGAAGTGGGACGCGTGGATCGAGGGGGGTCGCAAGGGCGACCCGCCCGCGCGCGACCTGGGGCTCGAGACGCTGGCCGAGGTGCTCCGCGGCCACCTGTTCCCGCAGATCCACTGCTACCGGGCCGACGAGATGGTCCAGATGATCAACCTCTCGCACGAGTTCGGCTTCCACATCCGCGCCTTCCACCACGGCGTGGAGGCCTACAAGATCCGCGACATCCTGGCCCGCGACTCGATCGGCGCCGCCCTGTGGTTCAACTGGTGGGGCTTCAAGATGGAGGCGTTCGACGGTATCGAGCAGAACCTGGCCCTGGTCAGCCAGGCCGGGGTGCACGCCATCCTGCACACCGACGACGACATGGGCGTGCAGCTCATGAACCAGAACGCCGCCCGCGCCATGTACGCTGGCCGCGAGGCGGGCATCGAGGTGAGCCGGAACGAGGCGTTGCGCTGGATCACGGCCGAGCCGGCCTGGGCCCTGGGCATCCAGGACCGGGTGGGCACGCTCGAGAAGGGCAAGAACGCCGACGTGACCGTGTGGTCGGGCGACCCGTTCAGCATCTATACGCGCGCCGACGAGGTCTTCATCGACGGCGCGATGATCTACGACCGTAAGCAGAAGGAGCTCCAGCCCACCTCGGACTTCGAGGTCGGCATCCTGCCGGAGGCGACGCTCGAGGGAGCGAAGGGAGGTGCCCGATGAGGCCGACGAGGACAGCGCCCGGCTCGACGAGCCTGCTGGCGGCGGCTTGCCTCGCGGCGGCCACCCTGGCCGCCCCGGCTCCGGCGGCCGCCCAGACGATCGCCATCACGGGCGGCACGGTGTACCCGGTCTCCGGCCCCAGGCTCGAGGGAGCCACGCTGCTCATCCGGGACGGGAAGATCGTGGCCGTGGGCACCGACGTGCGCGTGCCCGCCGGCGCGCGCCGGATCGACGCCACCGGCAAGGTCGTCACGCCGGGCCTCATGGACGCCTCCACCACCCTGGGCCTGGTCGAGGTGGGAGCGGTGGGCGCCACGCGTGACTTCGCCGTGCAGTCCGGAGACCCGGTCACCGCCGCCTTCGACGTGGTGGACGGGATCAACCCGGCCTCCACCCTCATCCCCATCAACCGACTGGGCGGCGTGACCACCGCCCTCACGGCGCCGCGGGGCGGGCTCATCTCGGGCCAGGGAGCCGTGATCGACCTGGCGGGAGCCACCGTGGAGGCCATGCTGGTCGAGCCGCGGGCGGCCATGATGGCCAGCTACGGAGCCGGCGCTGCCTCCCAGGTGGGGGGTGCCCGCGGCGAGGCCTCCCTCCGCCTGCGCGAGGCGCTGGACGACGCCAGGTTCTGGAAGAAGCACCAGGGCGCGTTCGATCGGGGGGCGTCTCGCAACCTGGCCGAGTCCCGGCTGGACCTGGAGGCGCTGCAGCCCGTCCTGGCGGGCACCATGCCGCTGGTGGTGAACGTGGACCGGGCCTCCGACATCTCGGCCGTGCTCCGCATCGCGCACGACTACGGGCTCCGGCTGGTGATCACGGGCGGGGCGGAGGCCTGGAGGGTGGCCGGCGAGCTCGCCCGGGCACACGTGCCGGTCGTGCTCGACCCCCTCACCGACGCGCCCACCGACTTCTCGCACCTGGGCGCCCGCTTCGACAACGCCGCTCTGCTCGAGAAGGCGGGCGTCCCGGTGATCATCAGCACCTTCGACGCCCACAACGTCCGGAACCTGGCCTTCGACGCCGGGAACGCGGTGCGCTTCGGGCTGCCCTGGGACGCGGCCCTGCGGGCCGTGACGCTGGAGCCGGCCCGCGCCTTCGGGATCGACGACCGTTACGGGTCGCTGGAGGCCGGCAAGGTGGCGGACGTGGTGGTGTGGTCGGGCGACCCGTTCGAGCTCTCCTCGGCGCCCGAGACCGTGATCATCCGTGGCCGCGTGATGCCGGACCGCTCACGCCAGCGGGAGCTGTTCGAGCGCTACAGGACGCTGCGCGGGGACCAGCCGCCCGAGTACCGGGGCGGAGAGGGCGGCAACGGCGTGGACGGAGGTTGAGGGCACGTCCCTTGCTCCTTTCGATGGGCGAGAAATCGATTCGCTCCGTCATAGACTTCGGGGGCGGCGCCGCCCGCCGCCCCCGGATCGAAAGGAGATTCCCATGAGCCACGACGCCCCAGACACCCTCATCGCAAGTCTCAACGAGGACCTGGCCTACGAGTTCCAGGCGGTCATCTTCTACACGGTGGGCGCCCAGCTCATGACCGGGGCCAACCGTCCCGAGCTCAAGGCGATGTTCGAGTCCGAAATCGCCGACGAGCAGGGGCACGCTGCCTTCCTGGCCCAGAAGGTCGTGGCCCTCGGGGGCGAGCCGGCGACCGTGCCCAAGCCGGTCGAGCTCGGCTCCAGCAACCGGGAGCGCATCGAGCTCGCCCTGCAGGCCGAGAAGGACACGATCGAGCGCTACACGAAGCGCGTCGAGCAGGCGGACGCGGCCGGCGAGCCGGGCCTGCGTCTGCGACTCGAGGACCTCATCGTGGACGAGACCGGACACCGCGAGGAGCTCGAGATGATCCTCAAGGAGTTCGAGGACTGAGCCCGGCGCGCGCCGGGAGGACCTCCGCGGGGCGAACAGCCTCGCCGGAGGCGGGTTTGCGCGGGGGTCGCGGCCGTCCGGCCGGCGGCCCCCGCGGCCGTTTCGAACGTTCGCCTGCGGGGTATCGAGCCTGTAGATTTAATGGGCTATGAGCGGGTCCCGGCGGACCTCCGTTCGGGCTCGATCGGGCGTGGGGGAAGAGCCCCGCTCCGCGGCACCAGGCAACGCCACCGTGAGGTGACATGAGCACACCCGAGAACATCGAGCGCGTCGAGCCCCGGTTGCTCGAGGAGGAGATGCGCGAGTCGTTCATCGACTACTCGATGAGCGTCATCGTGCAGCGGGCCCTCCCGGACGTCCGGGACGGCCTCAAGCCCGTGCACCGCCGCATCCTCTACTCGATGCAGGAGCTGGGGCTGGCCCCCAACCGGCCCTACAAGAAGAGCGCGACCGTGGTGGGCGACGTGCTGGGTAAGTACCACCCGCACGGCGACGCGGCCGTGTACGACTCGCTCGTTCGGATGGTCCAGGAGTTCTCGCTCCGCTATCCGCTGGTGGACGGCCAGGGGAACTTCGGCTCCATCGACGGCGACAGCGCGGCGGCCTACCGGTACACCGAGGCGCGGCTGGCGTCCATCGCCCAGGAGATGCTGGCCGACATCGACAAGGAGACGGTCGCCTTCGCGCCCAACTTCGACGACCGGCTCCAGGAGCCCACCGTCCTCCCCGCGCGGCTGCCCAACCTGCTGGTGAACGGGTCCTCCGGGATCGCGGTCGGTATGGCCACCAACATCCCGCCCCACAACCTGCGCGAGGTGGTGGGAGCGCTGGAGACCCTGATCGACGATCCGGACGCCAGCCTGGACGACCTCATGGAGCACGTCCGGGGGCCCGACTTCCCCACCGGCGGCTTCATCTACGGCTCGGACGGGATCCGCGAGGCGTACGAGACGGGCCGTGGGCGGGTGGTCATGCGCGCCCGGGCGCGGGTGGAGGAGCGCGAGCGCGGCGGAGAGCGCATCGTGATCTCCGAGATCCCGTTCATGGTCAACAAGACCCGCCTCATCGAGCAGATCGCAGGGCTCGTCCGCGACAAGCGCGTCGAGAACATCTCCGACCTCCGGGACGAGTCGGACCGGGACGGGATCCGGGTGGTCATCGAGCTCAAGCGGGACG
>Ga0307440_1001634_pt1 | contig 10804 bp, 10 predicted proteins | sample SalMarWE160410MG_FD_202150 | JGI IMG/M metagenome (GOLD analysis project Ga0307440, IMG submission 202150) | Salt marsh sediment microbial communities from the Plum Island Ecosystem LTER, Massachusetts, United States - WE1604-10 | ecosystem: Environmental > Aquatic > Marine > Intertidal zone >... | reverse complement strand
GCCATAGTGCGCCCAGGCTCCGCGAGGCAATGCCCATGACGAAGAACACAAGACCTCTTTCCGCCCTCGCTGCCATTCTGATGTTATTCGCTGCCTTGCCGGCGTGGGCCAAGGACGCCTATGGACCGGTCCACCACGGCGAGAGCCTGTGGCGCATCGCGGGCCGGGTCTACCGGCATCAGGGTGTCAGCCGGGATCAGGTCATGCTCGCCTTGCTGAGGGCGAACCCCGGTGCCTTTGGGGTCTCGTGCAACGCCAACTCGCCGTTGCACACGGGCGCGGTGCTCAAGCTGCCTCCTCTGGCGGAGGTCAAGGCCCTGAGTCGGGCAGAAGCCCGCCGCGAATTCCAACGGCAGGAGCGTGAATGGAAGGAGCACCGACGGACGGGGCGGCTCTTGGTCTGTCCGCCGGTGACCAAGCCCGCGGCACCGCCGCCCAAACCAGCCGCCCCGCCGAAGCCGGTGCCGCCACCTCCCAAGCCTGCGGCTCCGCCGAAACCGGCCCCGCCGGCGGCCAAACCTGTGGCTCCACCGAAGCCGAGTCCGCCAGCGGCCAAACCGGCGGCTCCCCCGCCTCAGGCCAAGCCACCGGCGCCGAAGCCCACGGTTCCCCCTCCGACACCGCCACCACCCCCGGCGGCACCGCCGCATGCGGCCCCACCGCCGCAAGTGGCCCCGCCGCCGTCGAAACCGGCCGCGGCGATGGCCCGCGCCAGCGCCATGCCCTGGTGGAGCTGGCCTCTGATGCTGTTCGTGGTCTGTTTCTTCCTCGGGATCGTCGCCGTGCCCGCAGGTGTCGGCGGTGGCGTACTGTTCGTGCCGATCGTTGGAGGCTTCTTTCCTTTCCACCTGGATTTCGTCCGGGGCGGCGGTCTCATGGTTGCGCTGGCCAGTGCACTTGCGGCCAGTCCGGGCCTGTTGCGGTTGGGTCTGGCGAGCTTGCGCCTGGCCTTGCCGTTGTCGGTGCTTGTGGCGATCAGCCAGATTGCGGGCGCGATGGTTGGATTGCTCCTGCCGGCCGCCATCGCGCAGACCGCATTGGGGATCATCATCCTCGGCATCGTGGTGCTGATGTGGACCTCCAAGAAGTCGGATGTCCCGGACGTGCGGAGGGCCGATCCTCTGTCCGCGGCGTTGCGGATCAACGGTATATTCCACGATACCGCCCACGGCCAGGACATCGAGTGGATAGTGCACCGGACCCCCTTGGCGCTGCTGGCATTCATCTTCATCGGTGTGCTGGCCGGGATGTTCGGCCTGGGGGCGGGGTGGGCTAATGTGCCGAGCCTCAACCTGCTGATGGGTGTGCCGGTCAAGGTGGCGGCAGGCAGCAGCAGCCTGATCCTATCGATGACCTCCTCCGCCGCGTGGGTCTACATCAACGAGGGGGCTGTCCTCCCCATCATCGTCGTCCCGTCCATCATCGGCATGATGATGGGGGCCATGATCGGGGTGCGGTTGCTGCGGGTCGTAAAGGCGTCCGCCATCCGGCGGATGGTTATCTTCATGCTGCTTCTTGCTGGCGCTCGAGCCCTGCTCAAGGGACTTGGGATAGGGCTGTAACCCCGAGGAGGAAACCGAGATGAACGATCCCCACAAGTATGCGTCTGAAGAACAGCTCATATACGCCAAGGTGCTCAGTATCGGCGTAAAAATTGGATTCGTGCTGCTGGTTGTGACCTTTGGGCTCTACATGGGCGGGGTGCTCAAGCCTCTGGTACCGGTACACCAGCTGCCCCAGTATTGGCACCTGCCGGTGGATCAGTATGTCAAGGCCACGGGTACACCGACCGGATGGGACTGGGTAAAGATGATCGCAAAGGGCGATATGCTGAACCTTGTCGGCATCGTCGTCCTCGCGGGCCTCTCTATCGTGAGCACGCTGGCGGTCCTGCCCATCTTCGCCCGCCGGGGCGAGAAGGCGCTTCTGATCATCTCCGTCCTGCTCATCATCGTGCTGGTGGTATCCGCCTCGAGTATCCTGCACTGACCGCCCCGGAGCCCTCCATGGCCTGCCCCTTCAGCCGTATCCTCCTCGCAACGGAAGGCAGCGAGTTCGACGTTGGTGCCGAGCGCGTCGGCATTGACTTGGCTGCCAGCTGCGGGTTGCCCTTGTTGGGAGTACTGCCCCTGGTGACCAACGATGTCTACGAAAGCTTTGCCCCTGAACGCGAGGAACGGGCGGAGGAGGAGGCCGTGGCAAAGCTTGGCAAGCTCCGAGAAGCGGCCGGGGCACGGGGGGTGGAGCTAAGGGGCACGATCCGGTTGGGGGAAGAACCCTACCGGGAGATCGTGGACGAGGCGAGCGAGCGGAATGCGGATCTGATCGTCCTGCGCCGCCGCGGGAAACACAGCTATTTTGCCAACCTGCTCTTGGGTGAGATGGTGCATACGGTCACGGGACACACCCATTGTGATGTTCTGAGCGTGCCGAGGGCGTCCCAACTGTGGTCCCGGTCGATCGTACTGGCCACCGACGGGTCGCCCCACAGTGAGCGTGCCACCAAGGTCGCGGCCGCCCTGTCGCTGCGGCACGGATTGCCCTTGACCGTGGTCTCTGTGGCCGAGCAGCACATAGGTCATGCGCACGATGCAGATGCCGCGGACGCCAACGTGGAGCGAGCGCTCGCGGTTGTCCGTGCCACCGGCCGTGAAGCGTCTGTTCCCGCGCATGGGGAGGGCGGGAGTCTGTGCGTCGTTGATCATCCGGGCAACGCCCGCCAGCGCTCACGGTTTGCGGCGCACGAAATCCTTCAGCCGCTTCCGCTTTCGCTCCTGCCTGGGGGTTAGGCGATTGCGGCGGCCGCGGAAGGGATTCGCACCTGTGCGGAGCTCAATCCGCAAGGGGGTCCCGTAGAGATTGAGCGCTTCCCGAAACCGGCGCATCAAGAACCTGCGGTAGGCGTCCGGGACCTCCTCGGTCTGGTTGCCGTGTATGACGATGAGAGGCGGGTTCCGCCCCCCTTGGTGCGCGTAGCGCAGCTTGATCCGCCGTCCCCGCACCAGCGGCGGCTGGTGCTCCCGGACGGCGGCTTCGAGGATGCTGTTGAGCTCGGGTGTGCTGAGGTCTCGGGTCGCATTCGCGAAGACCAGATCCACCTCGTCGAGCAGGAGACCGATCCCACTGCCGTGCAATGCAGAGACGAAATGGACGGCCGCGAAGTCCAGAAATCCAAGCTTGCGCGCGACTGAACGGCGAATCTCATGTCGCTGCTCCTGCGGCAGACCGTCCCATTTGTTGACGGCCACGACCAAGGCCCTGCCGCTTTCGACGATGTGCCCAGCGAGCGTCGCATCCTGCTCGCCGATGCCCTCCCGGGCGTCCAGGACGAGGATGACGACGTTGGATCCTTCGATCGCCTGCAGCGTCTTGATGACGCTGAACTTTTCCACCACATCCCGGACGCGGGAACGGCGGCGGACGCCCGCGGTATCGATAAGGGTATAGGCCTGCTCTCCGCGGCGGAACGGCACCCAGATGCTATCCCGCGTGGTGCCCGGGCTGTCAAAGGTAACGAGCCGCTCGTCCCCCAGCAGCCGATTGATCAGCGTCGATTTTCCCGCATTGGGCCGTCCGACCACGGCAATCTCGATGCCGGCAGCCGGGACAGCCGGCTCGCCGATAACCGGCTCGGGCCGGGGCAGACAGGCAAAGACCTCCTCAATGAGGGAGGCGACTCCCCGGCCGTGGGCCGCGGCGATGGGGAAGGGGTTGCCCAGTCCCAGGACATGGAACTCCGCCGTGGCCACCGCCGGGTCCAGGTGGTCAGTCTTGTTGACGACCAAAGTCAGGGGCTTGCCTGTTCGGCGCAGACGCCCTGCGATCTCTGCATCGTCTCCGGTGCAGCCGTCGCGGGCGTCCACCAGAAAGAGGAGATGGTCAGCCTCTTCGATGGCGCGGGCTACCTGGCGCTCCATCAGGGCCTCGACCCCCTGGGCCGTCCCGCTCAAACCGCCGGTGTCCACGAGGATATAGGGGGTGGGACCGATGCGGCCGACCCCGTACCGGCGGTCCCGCGTGAGGCCGGGTACGTCCGCAACGAGAGCATCCCGGGTCCTGGTCAGCTGGTTGAACAGGGTAGACTTGCCGACATTCGGTCGGCCGACCAGGGTGACGACGGGGAGCACGGCCGGTCAACCGCTGTCAGGCGGCTGTGGGGTCGCCAGTTGCCTTTCAACGCGTGTGGCCGGGCCTGGCGGGCGGGCGGGGGGCGCGGGGCCTGGGGCGAGTGCGGTGACAGTCCCGTCGTTCCCATAGACGTAGAGGATTCCTCCGACCGCGACCGGCCGCGCCGTGATGCCGCCGTCGGCTGCCTTGGTGCGCGCCACGATGCGGCCGTCGGAGCGGGACAGCCAGTGAATGTATCCCTCGAAGTCGCCTACGGCCACCAGATCTCCAATCACGGCGGGCGGGCTCAAGTGTCTGTATTTCAGGGACGTCTGCTTCCACACCCCCGCGCCGTCACTCGCCCGCGCCGCCCATACGTTGTCCTGGGAGTCGGAGATGTACAGCATACCCGAGGTGGCGGCGAGGCCCGCATAGGTGGACAAGACGCGGCGCCAAAGGACGGTCCCGCTCTTGAGGTCTACCGCGGCGAGATCACCATTGTAGGTACCCACGTAGATGGTGCCATCCATCACCACCGGATCCGAATCGATGTCGTCGATGCGCTCCAGATCGGTCCGGCCGTGAGGCTCGCTCACTGTCACCTCCCAACCGGGAACGCCTGTCTCCACATTCAAATCGACCAGTTTCCCGCCGGAGAGGCCGACGATGGCATCCTGGCCGACGATGGTGGGGGAGCTGCTGCCCCGCAGGGTGAGCACCGGGGCCGTATAGGTGAATCTCCACTTCTGCTTGCCGTTGGTGACGTCAAACCCGTAGATATCGTCATTCAGGGTATGCAGGACGACGGTACCATCGGCGAGCCGGGGCACGGAAAGGATCTCGCTGTCCACGGCGGTGCGCCAGATTTGGGCGCCGTCCGCCGCGGATAGGGCGACGAGGTCTCCGTTGTCGCATCCGATCAGCAGGCGGCTGGCGTCCGCATCCGGCCCGCCGCTAAAGGGAAGCTTGGTCTCCCGCTGCCACAATATCTTTCCGTCCGCCGTGCCGAGGGCGGTTATCAGGCCGTTGACGTCCGCCACAAAGAGCCGATTGCCCTGAACGGCGGGCACCAGCTCGAGGCGGCGCTTTTCCGTCCCGTCGCCGATTTCCTTCGACCACAGGGTCTTGACCGCCATCTCGGGTTTGAGATCCGTGAGGGGAGTCGGCGGATGAGGGTCGACGTCGCCTCCGAACCAGGGGATCGAGCTGCAGCCGCTAACGAGCAGGAGGGGGGCGAGGGTAAGCAGGCGCCTGCTGGCCAGTCCGATTCGGTGCCGCGGCGTCATGGCGTTCTGGTTGCCGATGCAGTCGGGCCGCGTCAGCAGCTCTCGCTGATTTAGGGGCCAGATCGCTGTTGCCGCCACCCCCGCTCGCCGCAGCCCTGCGACGGGGATCGACAAGTCAAGGAGCCATCTTCGGTGGTTAAGCATGGGGGATCTCAATTTAGGTCAGGCCCCTTGGACTTGACTCAGCTGGCAGGCGGAAGGTTTTCAAGCTTCAGCTGCAGCAGCTCGGGATCCGCGGCGCCGGCGGCGATGGCGGTCTGATAGGCTTTTCGGGCCTCTGCGGTCCGGCCCTGTGCCGCGGCTATCTCCCCCTGCACTGCAGCAAAATCCCCTGCGAAGCTGCCCGCCTTCCCATGCTGATCCACCAGATCCTGGGCAGCAGCCAAGTCCCCGGAGGCGATGAAGACCCGAGCGAGGCGCAGCGCCGCGATCTCTGCAAGTGCCGGGTCGGGAGGATCCTTGATGGCCTCTTGCAAGGCCGCCTTCGCGCCCTGGATGTCTCCGGCCCCCACCTCCACGCGTGCGCGGACCAGGGACGCCAGGGTCGCATAGGCTGTTGATCCATACTCAGCTTGGATAGCATTGGCCTGCTTGCGCGCCGCCTCCGTCTTCCCGGCGTCCACGGTCGCCAACAGCTGCTCGAACGCGGCGGAGGCGGCCTGTCCGCGGCTGTCTTGGTAGCCGACCCATTGGCGCCAGCCGAACACCGCCCCCAGGCCGATAACCACACCGGCAACCACGGAGAGGCCGTTCTCTTTCCACCATTTCTTGAGGGCCTCAACTTTTTCTTCGTCGGTTTCGTACAGGTTCACAGGTTACTCCAATAGGGTTCGCGATCTCGATGGGAACGCCGGCGCGGGCGTCCCGTGCCCGCTTCATGCAGGGCTTGTGGGTCTGCGGAGAAAACCGGCTAGGTCGGTTAGCCGGACCTCCGTCTGGTCCCCGGCCTCGCGCAGGGGCTTTACCCCCGCAACTCCGCGCCCGAGCTCGTTGTCGCCGAGGACGACAGCAAAGCGAGCACCGCTCTTGTCTGCCTTCTTGAATTGGCTCTTAAAGCTGCCGCCGCCGCAGTGGCAGAGGGTACGCAGGCCCCATGGCCGGTCCCGCAAGGTCTCGGCAATCCCCAGGGCTGCCCCCTGTGCTGCATCCCCCACCGCCACCAGGTAGACGTCCAGCGGGGGCGGGGTGACGGTCTGTGCCTCCCCGAGCAGGGCAACGATACGTTCCAGCCCCACCGCGAAGCCCACCGCCGGCGTGGATCGGCCGCCCAGCTGCTCCACCAGGCCGTCGTAACGGCCCCCGGCGCAGACCGTGCCCTGGGTCCCCAGGCGATCGGTCATCCATTCGAAAACGGTGCGGTTGTAATAGTCGAGTCCCCGCACCAGGCGCGGATTGATCGCGTAGTCGATACCTGCGGCTTCGAGGCCGGCGCACAGCCTGTCGAAGTGCGCCTGGGATTCGGGCCCAAGGTGGTCAAGGATGCTTGGGGCGTTGGCGACCACCGCCTCCATGTCCGGATTCTTCGAGTCCAGCACCCGCAGCGGGTTCGTCTGCAGGCGACGTCGACTGTCCTCATCGAGGGCGTGTGCGTTGCCTTCCAGGTAGCGCACCAGCTCCCGTCGGTATGCTGTCCGCTCCTCTGGGTCGCCGAGGGTGTTGATCTGAAGTCGCAGGTCCGTGAGACCGATGGAGGTCCAGATACGCCGGGTAACTAGGATCAGCTCCTGATCGATATCCGGGCCAGCCAGCCCAAAAACCTCCGCCCCGATCTGGTGGAACTGCCGATACCGCCCCCGCTGCGGCCGCTCGTGGCGGAACATGGGACCGCGGTACCAGACGCGCTGCGGCTGGGTGAGGAGTCCGTGCTCGATCGCGGCCCGCACGCAGCTCGCGGTGCCCTCCGGGCGCAGCGTCAGACTGTCCCCATTGCGGTCCAGGAAGCTGTACATCTCCTTCTCGACGATGTCTGTGACCTCGCCGATGGATCGCTTGAACAGCTCGGTGAGCTCCACCGTGGGAGTCCGGATCTCGGCGTAGCCGTAGGATTCGAGGACTTGGCGGGCACGGTCTTCCAAGGTCTGCCAAAGCATGACCTCCTCTGGGAGGATGTCGTGCATCCCCCGGATCGCCTGGATGCTCAGTGCCATTGCGCGTCTGACGGGGTACTTTTAGCGGCGATCCATCACTGGAGATGGTCGGGGTCGAGCTTGAAGCGGGCAACGTTACCGCGGGTGAAGCGCTTGAGATCGAACGGTGAGCCGTTCACGGTGACCTTGACGGCCGTCGCGTTGCCGAGGATGACCGAGTAAGGGGGCCTGCCCTCCAGGACACGCCGGTCGCCCTCGTGCATCTCGCCGAAGAGCTTGTAGCTCTGGTCACTGCCGCGGACATCGACCCAGCAGGGGCCGGAGAACTCCATTACGACGCCTGTGGCAGTCTCGGCCGCCGCGGCGGATGCGGGCGAAGTCTTGACCGGTAGCGAGGTGGCCGGAGCAATGGCTCCCGCAGGGCCCCTCCCTGTCTGCCCAGCGGCCAGCGCCGGTGGTGCTGTCTCCTGGGCCGCCGGCTTGACGCCGGCCGACTCGACGGCCGCGGTGGGCTGCGTCGGCGTGGCCGGCTGCAGGGGGCTCTCGACGCCCGCATTCGCCCGTTCCTGGGGTCCCGGAGCCGCGGGCACCGCCTTTGGCTGGACTGAATCCTGCTCCGAGATGTCTGCTACGGCCCGCGGTGGTTCCGTGGGGGTACTCACCTCGGGTACGGGCGTCCGTGTTTGCCACCAGATGACCGCAAGGGCCGCAAGTGCCACCAGCAGGACGAGGACAGCGGTGCGCACGACCGCCATCCCTTGCCCGTTTGATCCAGCCCTTGGCGGGACTGCCGGCCGGGCGGCTGGGGATGGCTCCGTTTGGGCCACAGCGCGATAGGCAGCCAGCACGGGTTCGGGGTCCATGTTCAGGAGCCGCGCGTAGTTGCGCATGTAGCCTGCCGTGAAGACGGGCCCCGGCAACGCCTGGTAGTCGTCGTGCTCGATTGCTGCGATCGCCGCCGGCTTTAGGTGCAGCTCCGCGGCCACACGCTCCAGGTCGAGGCCGTAACGCTGGCGGGCGGCCCGCAGTCGCCGCCCTGGGGTTTCGGTCATCTGCGCGACCTTGTCGTCGCCGAAATCCGTTGCCGGTTGAACGCTCATAGACATTACGACTGGTTCAGGGTTAGGACCTCAGGCGACCCGGGGAATCTCGTTCGTAGCAGCTTGGCATAGGTGGCGGCCCGCTTTGGTGCCCCCAGCTTGCGTTCTACCCGCACCGCCAGCAGGAGCGGCCGCGGAGCGGGAGGGGCAACTTGGAAGTAGCGATCCAACAGCCCCTGGGCAGCCTTGTACTGCCCCTGCTGATACTCCAGGTCCGCCAACTCCACCAGCGCTGGCCCGAAGCTCGGATTCTTCGCGAGGGCACTCCGGAGGTACCCCTCGGCCCTGGCCGGGTCACCCGCCCCCCTGGCGCAGGTGGCGGCATTTGTGAGGGCGACCTCGGGCGTGGCGTAAAGCGGGTTGGCCAAGGCCTTCTGGAACTGCTTCTGGGCCTCGGCTTCCTTCTTTTGGCTGCAGTAGAACGTCCCCCAAGCGTTGCGGATGTTGGGGTTCTTCGGCTCCAGCCGAGCCGCTTCGGCATAGTTCTGCTGCGCCAGCTGGGTTTCGCCGAGTCTTTGGTAGAGGAGAGCAAGCATGTAGTGGGCGCCCCCGTTGTTGGCGTCAAGGTTAATGGCTTGCTTGGCCCGTTGCAGGGCAATCTCCATCTGTCCGCGTTTGTAGTACTCCGCCGCCATGGCAACGTAGATATCCGCGGGGCTCTGTCTCGGGATGGAGCCCAGTACGCCTGTTGCGTCATCGTCGCGGACCTCCTGATGACTGCAGGCAGCCATCAGCATGGCGCTGAGCAGCCCGACCAACACTTGGCGGAATAAGTCCATCGTCATGGCGCAACGGCCCTCGGTCCTCCTGGCCGGGGACCGATTCGCTGTGTCTTGTCGTGAACGCGGCCGATCAATTGGCCGCAGGCAGCGGAAATCGCGTCGCCACGCGTCTTGCGGGTGATAGCCATCAGGCCGCCGCGTAGAAGGCGTTGCCTGAACGCCTCGATGCGTTCGGCCGGAGAGGTGTCGAAGTCGGAGTTTGGAAAGGGGTTGAAAGGGATGAGGTTGACCTTGGACGGGATGCCCTCCACCAGTCGCAGCAGCTGCTTGGCCTGTTGGACACTGTCGTTGACTCCGTCCAGCATAACGTACTCCCAGGTGATCCGCCGACGGTTATCCGCGGCGATGAACGCCTTGCAGGCGGGCAACAGCTCCTCTAGCGGGTACTTGCGATTGATAGGCACCAGCCGGTCCCGGAGCGCATTATCCGGGGCGTGCAGGGACACCGCTAGCGACACGTCGCTCACCTCCCGCAGACGGTAGATGTTGGGCACCACACCGGAGGTGCTCAGCGTCACCCGATACTTCGAGAGCATGTAAGCCAGATCGTCCTGCATGATCCCCATGGCGGCGACGACCGCGTCGAAGTTCGCCAAGGGCTCGCCCATCCCCATCATGACGATGTTGGTGGGGGCCTCGCCCAGCTGCCGCGCCGCGTGCCAGACCTGGCCGATGATCTCGCCGACCGACAGGTTGCGGCTAAACCCTTGCCGCGCGGTGCCGCAGAAGGCGCAGTCGAGGGCGCAGCCGACCTGGCAAGAAACGCACACGGTAGTGCGGTCCCCGTCAGGAATGAAGACGGTCTCCACCCGTTGGCCGTCGGCCAGCCCCATGACCCACTTTCGAGTGCCGTCGGCGGAAGGCTGCTCCAGCAGGAGCCGCGGAAGGCCGATCTTTGCCTCCTCCTGGAGCCGCGAGCGCAGTGCCTTGGACAGATCCGTCATACCGCCGAACTCGGTCAGCCCGTGCTTGTGGATCCACTTGAACAGGTTGCGCCCATGAAACGACTTGTACCCGAGACCCACCAGGAGATCTTCGAACCCCTGGCGGTCGAGGTCGAGGAGGTTGACCTTGCGTTGCTCGCGAGTCATTGGGGGCGTTTTCGTCACGCGTCTCGCTCGCAGACGCCCTCGGGAAAGAAGCAGGCGGCCTCCGGCCCGTCGGAACCGTGCACCGCGTTCTTTGTGGCCGATTCGGCATCGGGTTGGATGATCGATGGAGTGCGCTCGATGGCCATTCTTGGCAGACGGTGTAGGGCGAATTGCAAGCCGGCAAGGCTGGAGGGGGGGCCGGCAAGGTCAGGGCGAGCCGGTCGCTTCCGGCATCACCGACGCCATATAGACCTTGGAAGTTTACTCAGTGAAGGGCAGGGGGGCAACGTACGGAGGTGAATGGCGCATCACGGATAGTCCTGCTGAGTCCTGGCAAGAGCGGATGCGGCG
>Ga0307440_1001632_pt1 | contig 10806 bp, 8 predicted proteins | sample SalMarWE160410MG_FD_202150 | JGI IMG/M metagenome (GOLD analysis project Ga0307440, IMG submission 202150) | Salt marsh sediment microbial communities from the Plum Island Ecosystem LTER, Massachusetts, United States - WE1604-10 | ecosystem: Environmental > Aquatic > Marine > Intertidal zone >... | reverse complement strand
CGGCTTGACCGTAGTCCCTGCTACGGCACTGCGCCGAGCGCCTTGCATCCAGGCCTTTGGGACTCAAACGCGATCCACGGATGAATAGATCAGAGGTTCCTTAGTAGAATGCCGCCGGAACCACCCATCGCTTCAAATGCCGCCGCTCGCCCTGTTCGCTCCCCGCTACTGGCCTACCTGGCTGATGGTGATGCCATTCACCGTGCTGCCTTTTTTGCCCTGGCACGTGCAGTATGCCTGCGGCCGCCTGCTCGGCCGCCTGGCACATCGGCTGGCGCGTCGTCGCCGCACGATCACGGAGGCCAACCTGGCCCGCTGTTTCCCGGAACTGAGCGAAGCGGAGCGTGAACGGCTTACGCGCAAACATTTCGAGGCGCTGGGCATCGGCCTCACCGAAACCGCGCTGTGCTGGTGGGCACCCGATTGGCGGCTGCGTTCACGCGTGCAGCTCGAAGGCCTGGAACACCTCCGCAAAGCCAAGGAAGAAGGCCGCGGCGTCATCATCCTCTCGGCGCACTTCACCATGGCCGAACTCGGTTGCCGCCTGCTCGCCATGCAGCATCCCATCATCGTCTCTTACCGTCCACACGAGAACCCGGTCATCAACCACCTGATGCTCAAGCGGCGGACTGCGCATATCGGCCCCATGATCCCGAATGGGAACCTGCGCGCCCTGTTACGCGGCCTGCGCAGGAATGAAATCGCCTGGTACGCGCCTGATCAGGCCTACTTCGGCCCGCACGGCGTCGAGGCGCCATTTTTCGGCATACCCGCCCCGACCAGTACCGGTACCTCGCGCATTGCCGCCGCCTCCGAATCTCCCGTGCTGCCCTATTTCATCAAGCGACTCGCCAACGGTCATTACCACCTGAAGATCCTGCCGCCCCTGGACAATTTCCCGTCCGGCGACCACGCAGCCGATGCCGCCCGCATCAATAATGTCCTGGAGGCAGGCATCCGCGAAGCATCCGAACAGTACCTCTGGAGCCACGACCGATTCAAGCAATTCCAGAGGAACTACGAAACCACCGATTAACCCGGCCTCCGGGTGGACCGTATGTGTCATCCGCGAAAACGCCGCTCGCATGGGGAATAATCGAAATACCGTCGATTCCGGTCCGGGAACTGCCGCGATGCCGCACCATTTAAAATACCGCTGATCTTTCAGTTTCCCGGCTATGCCCCGATCCACACTGTTCGCCCCTCGCTACTGGCCAACCTGGCTGATGTTGCTTCCCTTCGGCCTGCTCCCCTATCTGCCCTGGAAGCTGCAATTCGCCTGTGGGCGGCTCGTGGGGCGCCTGGCATATCGATTGGCACATCGCAGGCGCTCCATTACCCGGACCAACCTCGAACTCTGCTTCCCGGATCTGTCTCCGGAAGAGCGCGAAAAACTCGCCCGCGAGCATTTCGAGGAGCTCGGCATCGGCCTGATGGAAACCGCGCTCAGCTGGTTTGCACCGGACTGGCGATTGCGCCCGCGGATGCGGATCGAAGGCCTGGAGCACCTGCGGCGTGCGAGCGAGAAAGGCCACGGGGTAATCCTGCTGACCGCGCATTTCACCACCCTTGAAGTGGGCGGAGCCATGCTCGCGATGAACCATCGGGTGATGGCCGTGTACCACCCCCACAAGAACGCGGTCATCGACTATCTGATGATCTCCCGGCGAGGCGGCCGCACGGAGGGGGTCATCGAACGCGGCGACCTGCGCAAGATGCTCACAAGCCTGCGGCGCAACGCCACCATCTGGTATGCGCCCGACCAGGCTTATGTTCGCAAGGGCTGGGTCGCTGCACCTTTCTTCGGCGCCCCGGCGCCAACGAACACGGCCACTTCGCGCATTGCCCAGAGCACTGGTGCGGCTGTCGTTCCCTTCTTCGTCAAACGAACCAGGGACGGCTATTACCGCATACGGATCCTGCCACCGCTGGAGCACTTTCCCTCCGGCGACCACGAGACCGATGCCGCGAGAATAAACGCGGTGCTCGAAGAAGGCATTCGCGAGGCACCCGCCCAGTATCTCTGGAGCCACGACCGATTCAAGCTGTTCCGGCGCCCGGTGCGGGCCAAGCCCGATTCGCAGGGATCTTAGAGATGATTTCTGATACATGAAATTAATTTAATACGCTATCTGCCTAAAAAATATCAATTTTCTCTTGATTTTTGGTTCTTTTTACGCCATGATTCAAACAGTGGGGTAGGAGCGGATGGGTGAAAAAACTCATAAGCGGTTGTTTCCGCGCTGACTACATCCTGTGGATGCTGATGCTGGCCCTCGCCGCGGCAGGCCTTGTGCCGGGTGGACAACAGGCCCGGGCAGCCGACGTCAGCGAGTTCCGGTTGGTCCAGAATGGCCAGGGCGCCAGAGCCATCCTGGAGGTACCGGCCAATCTCGATTACCGCGTATTCACGCTCAATCATCCGGCACGCATAGTGCTCGATCTGCTCAACGCCCAGCTTGCCGACAACCTCAACCCTTCAGCCAAAGGCAACTCGCTGATCAGCGGGATTCGTTACGCGCCCCGCTTCGAAGGCAACGGCGAGCGGCTGGTTTTTGACCTGCGCCGTGAAGCCACGCCGCGAACCTTCCTGCGGCAGAACAAAAAGGGAGCGCAACTCGTACTGGAGCTGGTCGGCAATCACTCTGTCTCCGAAACGCCGACTACCGACAAGCCTTTGATTACGGCGAACACCGCGCAGCCTTCCCGCTTGCGCGATGTGGTCATAGCCATCGACCCGGGCCACGGAGGGCACGACTCCGGCGCAATCGGACCCAATGGACTCGAAGAAAAGAACGTCACCCTGAAAATCGCGCGCAACCTCTACAAGTATCTATCAAAGGTCAAAGGCATCAAACCCGTCCTGACGCGTACCGGCGACTATTACATCGGATTAGCGCAAAGGCGTCGTATCGCCCACGAGCACCATGCCGATCTGTTCATTTCGATCCACGCCGATTCTTCTCCGTACCATACGCCGAAAGGTTCCACGGTCTACGCCTTATCGGAACATGGCGCATCGAGCGTAGCCGCCCGCATTCTGGCCGCAAGCGAAAACTCGGCGGATCGTGTGGCCGGCGTCAACCTGGCAGACGAGCAGCCCGTCGTGCGTGACACCATTCTCAAACTCGCACAGCGCGGCAGCATCAGCCGCAGCATGTTCCTGGCGCGCGACGTCATGGGACGCATCAACGACGTCGTGCCACTGCATAGCGACGAGGTGGAGCGCGCAGCATTCGTCGTACTCAAGTCTCCCGACATCCCCTCGATCCTCGTCGAAACGGCCTTCATTTCCAACCGCCGCGAGGAAAGACAGTTGGGCTCGAACAAGTTCAGATCACACATAGCCGCAGCCATCGCCCGCGGCGTTGTGAGGTACGTCAACCGCTATGCCCCTCCCGGCACGCTTATCGCCGCACGACGTGACGCCATCTTCACGATGCAACAAAGCGGATTCTGAGATTCCCGGATCGCTTGGGATTTGGCGTCCGGTTGCGGTAGTATTCGACCCCTAAACACAAAACACCAATGGGAGTCATCATGACGCGTGCTTTTTCCGCTGTGTTGCTACTGGCTGCTTTCACGGCAACGTCGGCATGGGGAAGAAATTTGCCGGTGAAGGACTTCGTCCGGCACAGGCAATTCCAGCAGGTCCAGCTATCGCCATCGGGCAAGTACCTGGCCGTCGTGTCATCTTCGGCCAAACATCCCAACCGATATACGCTGGCGATTTTTAACACCACGTCGATCCTAAAGGGCAAACCCAAGCTGCTGAACAACTTCACGCTGCGGAATTACAAGATGTTCGGCCCGGTCTTTTGGGTCAACAATGAACGCATAGCCGCCGAAACGGAGACGTACGTCGGGGGCTTTGACCACCCTTACCTTACAGGCGCCCTTTACGCCGTGGATGCGGATGGCGGCAACCCTGTGAGACTCATGCCTTGGGATAATCAATCAGCATTTGCCGGGTATCTGTCGCTTCTCCCCCAAAAAAAGAACTACATTCTGGTCCAGGCGGACACATTGGGAAATCCCATCGCCTACAAGGTCGACACCCGGGGCAGCAACGGACTCCATCACAGCGCGCGTTATTACTTCAAGCGGGGCGAGAGCCCGACCAACGGTCCCATGCTGGCCGACCATAACGGCGACGTCCGCTTTGCCTTCGGATACAACACATTGACCGGCGACGACGAGTCTTTCTACCGGCCCGAGGGTGAAATGAAGTGGCAAAAATACAAGTTGCCGACCTACGTTGATACGGCTGGATTGAGCCTGCCCAACCTAATCGACTTCACAGCCGACAATAAAAAGATTTACGTTACCGAAAACATTAACAACAAAAACGAAACACGGGCTCTTTTGAGCGATGATCCCGCCAAAAAATCCGAGAAGCTCATCTATGCCAATAAAACGGTCGATGTCGGCGGCACTTCATTCTCGGACTATGGCGCCTTGATTCATTCCTATGATGGAAAGAAGCTGGTCGGCCTTCGGATAATGCCCGGCAAGGTCGAAACTCTCGCCATCGACCCCAACTCTCCCAAAATGCGCGACATAGCCTCGCTGGCACAAACCTTCCCGAAACAACAGGTGGAAATTGCCAGCGCTACTCGCGACGGTTCGGAATCCATAGTGAGAGTCTGGAGCGACACGAACCCCGGAGAATATTATCTCTTTTCACACAAGCCTAAGTTGTCGTTGACCCTTCTATTCAAGGCGGCACCATGGATCAAGGCCGCCAAGATGTCACCGATGCGGCCGATTACGTTCAAGGCCCGGGATGGAATCACGTTGCATGGCTACCTGACGATTCCTTACAAGTCCAGTGGCAAGAACCTGCCCATGGTGGTCGACGTCCATGGCGGACCGTACGGCATACGCGATCACTGGGGCTACGATCCGGAAGTGCAGCTTTTCGCCAGCCGCGGTTACGCAGTCCTGCAAGTCAATTATCGCGGCTCGGGCGGTTACGGGTACAAGTTCTATTCCCTGGGCATACGCCACTGGGGAGACACGATGCAGGACGACGTAGCTGACGGCACCAAGTGGGCCATCAAACAAGGGATAGCGAACCCGAACAAGATCTGCATCTACGGCGGTAGCTATGGCGGTTATTCGGCGCTCATGAGCGCTGAACTGTTCCCCGGATTATACAAATGCGCGATCGGCTACTCGGGCGTATACGACCTGTTCGTGATAAAAAGCCGAAAAGACGTCTTCGCCAGTAATGCAGCAGGCAGACTGTATTTGCACGACATTCTAGGTAGCAGCAATGCGCAGCTGAAGAAGTTTTCCCCGGTATATCAGGTTGCGTCCCTGAAGGCTCCGGTACTTCTGATGCACGGAGGACAGGACCCCAAAGCCCCGGTTAAAGGGTACGACGAAATGGTCGAAGCCATTAAAAAGCACGGCACCCCGCTGGAAACCGTGTACTTCCCACGCGAGGGCCACGGCTTCTACAAGGTAGACCACCGGGTTGAGGCGTATACCAAACTGCTTGCGTTCCTAAACAAGTACATCGGCCCTGATTCAAAAAGCGTGGCCGCCAACAGCCACTAGGCGCCATCGGCTGCCTGGTAGGCTTCCAGCAATGCCCGCCAGCCCTGCTCGGCGGCGGGCATTAGCTGCAATTTTTTCAACGAGCGGAGCAGGCGCGAGAGATTGGCCCGCTGCCTGCTGCGGTTCGCGCAGCCGCTGCGCCCGCGGTCCAGGTCAATGATGACTATGCGATCCGGCGGGATGAGAATGTTGTTGGCATTGAGGTCCGCGTGCCAGCCGCCGGCTTGGTGGAAACGACGTATGGCACGGCCTATGTCTGCCCAGCGTGCATTTTCCAGCCCGGGCGCCAATTCCGTCAGCGTGGCCGCATCCCGCACCCGCTCGACGAGAATGTCGCCCGTGTAAAACGGGCCCGAACGTTGGACCTGCGCCGCAACCGGACGAGGGACCGGTGCACCGGCATCTGCGAGATCCATCAATACCCGGAATTCATGCACGGGCCTGCTTAGCGCCTTTCCGAGCCAGACATAACGATCGCTGACCAGGCGTCCGGGCACTCCGCCCCGGCGGAAATGCCGCAGCACCCATTGTCCCTCCGACCCGGCACTGAATGCGGTTCCGCGGCCACGGCCCAGCGGTTTGCCTTCGCCGAGTGATCGCCAATGGGCCGGATCGAACCAGGACGGTTCGGGGGATAATGTCGCATCGGCTAGGATGAAGCCTTGTTCAATTGTCGTCGTACTGATCCGCATGTCCGTCCTCGAATTCACGACACCACCACGGGAAGTGGCCATACTGCGCCTCTCTGCAGTGGGCGACGCGTGCCACACCCTGCCCGTCGTTCAGACGCTGCGGCATGCCTGGCCGCAGACACACTTTAGCTGGATTATCGGCAAACTCGAAGCTGAACTGATCGGTGATGTCCCCGGGATAGATTTCATCGTCTTCGACAAGTCCGACGGCTGGCGCGCTTATCGGGATCTGCGCAGACGGCTGCGGAGACACCGCTTTGACCTGCTCCTGCACATGCAAATGTCTCTGCGTTCCAGCATGGCAAGCCGCTGCCTGCGTGCACCAATCCGCCTCGGATTCGACCGCGAACGGGCGCACGATTACCAGTGGCTGTTTACGAATCATCGTATCCCGCACGTCCCGAACGAGCATGTGATGGACAGCTTTTTCGGCTTTGCCCGCGCACTGGGCATCGAGAACAAGTGTCTGGAATGGAACATCCCGGTACCCGAAGCGGCCGCCGAGCGAGCCCATGCGCTGATCCACGATGACCGTCCGATCCTGCTGATCAGCCCGTGCGCCAATGCCCGGTTCCGGAACTGGCGCAACTGGCCCTATGAACGCTATGCACCAGTGGCCGATTTTGCTGCGAACGAACTCGACTGGCAAGTAATAGTGACCGGTGGCCCCAGTGAAGCTGAAGCTGAAGCCGCCGCGACCATTGTGAAGACAAGCACGGTTCCCGTTACCAACCTGCAAGGGCAGACCAACCTGAAGGAACTGCTGGCATTGATCCAACGAGCCAAGGTATTGATGTCCCCCGATTCGGGACCCGTGCACATGGCCACGGCCGTCGGTACGCCGGTCATCGGCCTCTATGCCACCACCAACCCGGATCGCGCCGGGCCCTACCTCAGCCAGCAATGGCGCATTAACCGTTACCCGGAGGCGGTACGCCAGTTTCTCGACAAGAGCGTCGAGGAAGTGCCCTGGGGCACACGTGTGCGCGATCCGGGAGCCATGTCGCTCATCACCAGCGAGGAAGTCGTCGACACGCTCGAGCGATTCGCCGCCGGGGACTCCTCTGCAAGCTGACAATCCGCCTCCAACGGCACTCCAAACGTGGCGTTCGTACCACAGGCCTAGCTACAATAGGCCGTACAGGCACGAGTAAGACGATGCAGATACCCGAAATACTGCTCATAGAATCTCAGCACAAGCCGGGCAACCTTGGCCGCGTACTGACGGCCATCGGCGAGTGCGGCACGCTGATCGACCACATCACGCTGGTGCGGCGCGATCAGGACAGGAGCATCTGGGAAGTCACCGTCGAACTCGACGAGGAAGGCAGCAAAAAACTCAATAAAAGCTTGCAGGAACTGCCTTACGCGAGGCTACTGGGACGCTCCGACCGCGTATTCGACCGCCATCGCGGCGGCAAGATCGAGACCGTGGCCAAGGTGCCGCTGGATTCGACGCAGCAGTTGCGCGATCTGTATACCCCGGGCGTGGCGCGCGTCTGCCTCGCCATCCAGGAAGACCCGGAAAAAGTCTGGGAATACACCAACATCGGGAACACCGTCGGCATCATCACCAACGGCACCGCGATTCTCGGCCTGGGCCCCATCGGCGCCGTCCCCGGCCTGCCGGTCATGGAAGGCAAGGCCATGATCTACTCCCGGTTCGTCGGCATATCGGGTGTGCCCATCCTGCTCAACGAGACTGATCCCAAGAGAGTGATCGCCACCGTGCAGGCCATCGCACCGTCGTTTGGGGCTATTCATCTCGAAGACATTGCCGCGCCGGAATGCTTCGAAATCGAAGACACCCTGGCCGAAACACTGGACAAACCGGTCATGCAGGACGACCAGCACGGTACGGCGGTGGTCACCTTGGGCGCGCTCCTGACCGCCGCTTACCGCGTCGGACGCACACTCAACGACTCGGTCATCGGTCACGTCGGCTTGGGAGCCGCCGGACTCGGCATTGCCCGGTTGTTGATCAATAACGGTGCCAAGCGGGTGATCGGCACCGACTTGCGCGACACCGCAGTCAAACGTCTGGAGGATCTGGGCGGGCACGGCTGCAACAGCCTGGGCGAGCTGATGCAGGAAGCCGATATCGTGATTGCTACGACCGGGGTCAAGAATCTGATCAAGCCCGAGCAAGTCCGCGCGGGACAAATCATATTCGCCCTGTCCAATCCGGAATCCGAAATCGAACCCAGCGCTGCACTCGCACGCGGCGCAGCGTTCGCGACCGACGGACGCAGCGTAAACAACGCACTCGGATTCCCCGCCCTGTTCCGCGGCGCCCTCGATGCGCGGGCCAAACGTTTTACCGACGCCATGTACCTCGCTGCTGCGCACACCCTGGCAGAATTGGCACCGCCCAACGAACTGCTGCCGCAGGTGCTCGACAAATCCGTCCACGCCACAGTCGCCGCAGCCGTGCGCGACGCCGCTTTAAAAGACGGGTAAGACTGCTCTTTCCTGGACACCACGCTCTCTCTGTGCATAATTGGCGCAAGAATTTAAAATATTTACCAAAAATCAACCTATCGCCGACACCATAGGGAGTGTTTATGAACACGGGGAAATTGTTTTTCATCCTGCCGGCTTTGCTCGCCGCATTGTTAACGGGGTGTGCATCCACACAGAAAACTCCGCTTTCGGCTCACATCACATTGATTCCAGTTTCAGATAAAGCGGATATCGAGTCCGGCATGAAAATGGATTATTTTTATGGCGCCAATGAACAAGCGCTGGATCACGTGACCTGTCATGCAGACCAGTCTTGCGTCTACAGCGGAAACACTTTCAAGGAAAATAAAGAGGATTCCGCGAAGAGCCAATTCGATTCGATGGTGATACGCACGACCCCGAGAGATACCGTGCTTTGGGCCCGAACCTATCAGATAGGGGGAAATTACTACAACACCCTGGGGATGGTTCCTACCAGCGATGGGGGCGCGCTCTTGTATGGGAATTCTCTAATGACCAACAATTCCAAGTTTCCCATTAAGCCCTCATTCGAAAAGATCGATGCCGACGGCATGCCACAATGGGGTGGCACCTTGAATCAGAATCTGACCGAATTGTGGAGTGCCTTCACCGCCGGAATTCGCCTCTCTGATGGTGGTTACGCACTATCGGGATCTAACCGCGTTGGGGGAAAATGGTACGGCATCGTGTTACGAATCAATTCCACCGGCAAAGAAGTGTGGTTCTCCGCCGTAAGAAGCCGTAACGAATTAACACTCATCAACGACATTATCGAACTGAAAAATGGTGACATATTAGGCGTCGGATTCAATAAGGTGTTGCATGACATGGTTCTCTTCGATTTCGGCCCCAAAGGGAAGGTAAAAAAAGCGCCGGTTCTCCATATTCGGGGGGATGAAATCCCAGTTGGCTTGGTCAACTTAGCCACCGGTCCCGCAATAATTGCATCCGAAACAATGCCTAGTGGTGAATCCGCAGCAATCGTTGTCCGTCTGGACCAAAAACTTCATGCTATAAGGGCAAGCCGCTATCGCTACACGGATGGGTTCAACCCCTATGGTGTAATCGCTCTTGGAAATGGAAAGCTATGCCTGTACGGCCCGACCAAGGCCGAAGCGGAGAGGGACAAACAATCCTTGGCTTTCACGATCAACTTGAAAATGCTCCCAGCCTCCGCCCTGCTACTCAAGGGAGGACATGTTTTTAATTCGGGAACAAAAGTAACCAGCGAAAAGATTCTTTTCGGAGGCGCCCGGCCACTTGGCACAAAACGGCATGCATCAAGCATTGTGGTGACCTGGACGCCATCAATCAAGAATGATCGAGTCGCATTAAAAGGCATTCAGCGAGAACGAATCAGGCTTAAAGAATACGCGAATGAAAGCGCAAAACAATGGTTGACGACGAAGTCCGACGTGTCGACGCTACACCTCAAAGACATGACGTCACGGCTGGTATCGGACAGTCCACGCGCCAAGCCCGTGGCGCCAAAGGCTGGAAAAGCTAGCCAGTAACATCAACCCTGGCGAAGCGGCGCTTGCCGACCTGCACGACGTAGGTGCCTACCGCGAGCACCTGGTCGCGGTCGGTGACGCGCTCGCCATCGATCTTCACGGCGCCCTGCTTGAGCATGCGGTTGGCTTCGCTGGCGCTCGGCACCAGACCGGCGGCCTTGAGCAGTGCCGGCATGTTCAACCCGGCGTCCAGTTCGACCTCGGGCATCTCGTCCGGAATCTTGCCCTGCGCGAACCGCGCAACGAACGCCTCGTGAGCCTTCTTCGCCGCAGACTGACCGTGGAAGCGCGCCGTCAACTCTTCCGCGAGCTCGAACTTGATGTCGCGCGGGTTCGCGCCAGAAGCCACATCCTTGCGCAAGTTCTCCAACTCCGTCAGGGGACGGAATGAAAGCAACTCGAAGTAGCGCCACATCATCTCGTCGGAGACGGACATGACCTTGCCGAACATCTCTTCCGGCGGCTCGGTAAGTCCAATGGCGTTGCCGTAGGACTTGGACATCTTCTGCACGCCGTCCAGGCCCTCGAGGAGCGGCATCGTCATGACGACT